>Ga0315277_10000731_pt1 | contig 50691 bp, 56 predicted proteins | sample YL17G05_15_MG_FD_203695 | JGI IMG/M metagenome (GOLD analysis project Ga0315277, IMG submission 203695) | Sediment microbial communities from Yellowstone Lake, YNP, Wyoming, USA - YL17G05_15 | ecosystem: Environmental > Aquatic > Freshwater > Lake > Sediment | place: USA: Wyoming | collected... | reverse complement strand
TTATCGACAATGCATTTGCGATGAATGCATCTAGGAAGTTTATAATCCTCAGCTCATCCATCCACTCACTCTTCCATACTCTCAAAAGTCCTTACCGCTCTGTCCCTCATCTCCCCGTTCATCTTGACAAGGACCGCTCCCTCATCAGGCTGTCCGTACACAATCAACGCGCCATCAGGTGCGTACATCATGGCAACAAGCGCAGCAAGATCCTCCTCGCCCTTGACAAGTATCTTGCCCTCCCCCTTCTCAATTGCATCCTTGACACTTTCAACTAACTCATCCATTATGACCCCTGCTGCATTATGCACTATTACCTCCCCATCATCAAATTTGCTAAGCGCATCCCTAACGCTACCGATAACCTCTCTCCTCTTTATCCTCAAGTCATATATCACGACATCAGGGGTTATGCCCGCCCGTATAAGAGAGTAGGAGCAGTCGTCACCGACTGTTATGAGCATACCCTCCCTCTTCTTCAACGCTGAAATCAGCTCCTCGTTGCTCAACACTTTTCCAAAAGGTCTACGGAGCTCAAGCCTCAAATTTTCTGGCAGTTTTCTCATGTGATAACCTTCAATAAACTACTATATATGCCTAACTCAGCAATTTGACGCCGGCTTCACTACCTATGATTACTCTCCAAACTTTCTCGCTAAATATCCCAGTTTCTATAACGCCTGGGATGCTTCTGAGAAGCGCATCCACACTCTTTGGGTTGTTTATCCTCGCAAAACGAACGTCAATAATAACATTCCAATTATCTGTTATGAACTTCCGCCCATTCTTCATTCTAGTTCTCTCCCCTATTCCCAGCTTTTTTAATTCCCTCCTCACCTGTTCCGCTGCAAAAGGAGAGACCTCAAGAGGCACCCACCCGCCCAATACCCCCCTCAGCTTGCTCTCATCAACAATCACAACAAACCTTTTTGCTCCGTAATCCACAATCTTCTCCCTGAACAGAGCGCCGCCGTACCCCTTAATCAAATTCAGCTTCGTATCAACCTGGTCAGCCCCATCAACTGCCAGGTCAACTCCCTTTACTTCATTCAATTTCCTGACAACAAGGCCCGCCCTCTTTGCGACTTTCTCTGCCCTCACAGAAGTGGGCACGCACACAACTTTCATTTTATCTTCCTTCACCTTCTTCCCAAGCAGCTTTATGAAAATCTCAGAAGTTCTCCCAGTGCCCAGCCCTACAACCATGCCACTCTTCACAAACTCCACGGCCTTCTGAGCTGCGTTAAACTTCCCATCCATGATTATCCTTTTTAAGCATCAAATTAAAAAATACATATATGAAAGCGCTGTTTGTTGACGTGAGCTACAGGACAAGAGGCTCGAAACCAGTGCTCACGCTCATCTTCAAGGGAAAGAAGTTCTTCAGAATCCACGACTCATCATTCGAGCCCTACTTCTACCTACACAGTGATGATCTGGAAGGAGCCAGGAAAGCAGTTGAGCAGATTTCTGTTGAGGATAGAGGCAGAGTTGTTAAGATAAAAAGGATTGAGAAAGTCAAAAAAATCCTCTCAGGCAAGGAGCAGGAGCTTCTCAAAATAGTGTGCCACCACCCCACCGACGTTCCAATACTGAGGGAGGAGGTTAAGAGCTTCGGGACAACATATGAGTATAACATACCGTTCACAAGGAGATACATAATAGACAAGGGACTGGTGCCCCTTGCCATGGTGGAATTTGAGAGGGAGGGGAAGGAGCTCAAGAAGATAGTAAGAATCTATGATGCCCCTGCAGTGAAACTCAACACGCTTGCATTTGACATTGAGACCTACAACCCGCAGGGAGCCCCCCGCCCGGCAAAGGACCATGTGCTCATGATAAGCTACGCAGGCGAATCGTCCGGGGTGCTCACAACAAAGAAGATAGACAGGGAGTTCGTGCATACATACTCCACTGAAAAGGAGATGATAGAGAAGTTCTGCGAGCTTGTCAAGAAGATGGATGTTGAAATTCTGCTTGGCTACAACTCCAGTAATTTTGACTTGCCCTACCTGAAGGAGAGAGCCACTGTTCTGAGAACAAAACTCGCGCTTGGAAGGGACGGCTCAAGCTTCAACCTATCCAGAAGGGGGCTGATAAACAAGGCGAAAATCAATGGAAGGATACACGTAGACATATTCCATATCATACGCTTCCTTGTAACTATCGGAGCGTTGAAAACATTCCAGCGCACCCTCACGGAAGTCTACTCTGAAATAACTGGGAAGAAGAAAAAAGTAGTGCCAAAGCTTGAGATATGGAAATACTGGGACGAAGGTTCGAAGTGCGGGGAGCTTGCAGACTACTCCCTGAATGACTCAGTTGCAGAGAAGGAACTCGCGGACCGGCTCCTCCCAATGGAGTTTGAACTCTCCAAACTGTCAAAAGTCCCACTTTTCGACATAGTCGGCTCATCCACGGGCACCATTGTGGAACAGCTTCTCATGAACAGGGCGCACTGGGAGAACATGATTGTGCCCAACCAGCCCAAGGAGGAGGAGATAACCGCGAGGGCAGCCTCGCCCGCCGTTGGGGCGTTTGTCAAAATGCCCGAGCCAGGCATCTATGATAACCTAGTTGTTTTCGACTTCCGCTCACTATATCCATCAATAATAATTTCCCACAACGTAGACCCATCCACCCTGAACTGTGACTGCTGCGAGAAAGATGCGTCCGTATCTCCAGTAGGCCATAGGTTCTGCAAGAAGAAAAAGGGCCTCATTCCCTCGGTTCTTGGAGAGCTGCTTGAGAAAAGAGGTGAGATAAAGAAGAAGATGAAGTCGCTCAAGCCAGGAACGGAAGAATTCATACAGTTCGATGCAAGGCAGCAGGCACTGAAAATAACTGCAAATTCATTCTATGGATATCTCCTCTACCCGCGCTCCCGCTGGTATTCTAAGGAAGCTGGAGAGAGTACAACAGCCTGGGGCAGGCACTACATACAGGAAACAATGAAAAAGGCAGAGGAGGCAGGCTTCAAAGTTCTTTACGGAGACACAGACTCACTCATGCTCCTGCTCGGGGACAAAAAGAAGAAGGACGCACTTGAATTCGTTGCGGAGATAAACTCCAAACTACCCGAGAAAATGGAGCTTGAGCTTGAGGGATTCTACACGAGAGGGATGTTTGTAAGCAAGAAGGCAGAGGCGAAAGGGGCAAAGAAGAAGTATGCAATGATCGGGGAGGACGGAAGGATAAAGATACGCGGATTCGAGCTTGTGAGGAGGGACTGGGCGGGAGTTGCAAAAGACGTTCAGAAGCAGGTCCTTGAGGCGATTCTCAAGGAGGGCAGCAAGGACAAGGCTGTGAAAATTGTGATGGACAAAATAGACGAGCTAAAGGCAGGCAAAACCCCTCTTAGTGAGCTCGTGATATACACTCAATTGAAGAAGGGAGTCGACAAATATGAGATCAACTCACCTGAACTTGCGGCTGCAAAAAAAGCTATGGAAGCGGGTGTGCCGATGGAGGAGGGCTCCCTTGTCGGCTTCGTAATAACAAGAACGGGAAACAGCATTTCAGACAAAGCCATGCCCGCCGACATGGCAAAAGATTATGACGCAGGCTACTACATAGACCACCAGGTGATACCCGCGGTTCTCAAGATTCTCAAGGAGCTCGGCGTGAAGAAAGAGGATTTGCTGTTCGGAGGAAAGCAATTAAGCCTGGGTGACTGGCATGCTTAAAGCAATAGTATTTGACATTGACAACACACTGTTCCCCTCTAATGATTTCGCGGAGCTTGCGAGGAGGAATGCAATCACCGCAATGATAGAGGCCGGCATGGATGTTGACGAGAACACAGCATACAAGCAGCTGCGTCAGGTGATAGACAGATACGGGCCCAACTACACGCAGCATTTCAACATACTCTTAAAAAAGCTTGGAATGAAGCGCAATCCCAAGATAATTGCGGCTGGAATTGTCGCGTACCACCAGGCAAAGACAAGCATCTTCCCCTACCCTGATGTTCCCAAAACGATCATTTCTCTGAGGGAAAGGGGCTACAAGCTCTGCATCGCATCCGAGGGAAAAGCCCTCAAGCAATGGGATAAGCTCATAAGACTTGGTCTGCATAATATGTTCCACGAGGTTTTCGTAACACCAAAGAAAACGAAGCAGTTCTATAAGTCAATCCTGAATAAGCTGAAGCTCAAGCCCCAGGAAGTGCTGATGGTCGGGGACAGGCTGGACAAAGACATACTGCCTGCAAAATCTCTCGGCATCAAAACTGTTCTGGTTGCGCACAAGCATGCAGGCAAAGGCGCGGATTATTCAGTGAGAAACTTTGGGGAACTGCTAAAAATAATCGAGAGGTTGGAAAAATGATTGAGAAATATGAGAAAGCATGCAAAATTGCATTTGAGGTTCTGCAGGAAACAAAATCATTAATCAGGCCTGGCGCCAAGCTGCTTGAAATAGCAGAGGCGGCCGAAGCGAAGATAAGGGAAAAGGGGGCAAAGCCCGCTTTCCCGGCTAACATATCCATAAACGAAGTCGCAGCCCATTTCACTCCGGAGGATGACAGCACTGCAATCCTCGGGGAAAAAGACATCGTGAAGCTTGATGTCGGCGTCCACGTAGATGGTTTTATAGGCGACAATGCGCTGACTGTCGACCTTTCAAATGAGAACGGGAAGCTTGTCGAGGCAGCCGAGAAGGCGCTCGATGCAGCAATCTGCACAATACGCTCTGGAGTAAAAATAGGCGATGTTGGGGCAGAGGTTGAGGCTGCAATAAAAGGATATGGCTACAAGCCAATAGAGAACCTCACTGGCCATTCCTTGGGCGAATATGAGCTTCATGCAGGGGTGGAGATCCCGAACATAGGCAACAAGGACCCCACACAGCTTTCTGAAGGCATGGTGATTGCGATAGAACCATTCGCGACGAATGGCGAGGGCAGAGTCTCAGAATCGCCTGATGTTGAAATATTTTCATTCTCAGAAAAGATACCGGTGCGCATGAGGGAGTCCAGAAGGCTTCTAAACTACGCGGAGGAGAATTTCCGCACGCTTCCTTTTGCAGAGAGGTGGCTCTACAAGGACTTCCACTCCAAGCTCCTGCTGCATGCAGCACTCAAAGAGCTTGTCTTCTCAACTGCGCTGAAGCAATACCCCATCCTCAAAGAAAGCGGGAAGGGGCTTGTCTCGCAGGCTGAAGTCACGGTGGTTGTTGAGAAGGATGCAGCCCGGGTCCTGACGAAATAAATATAACCCCGCCCAAAATCTATAGGGGCCCGTGGCGCAACTGGATAGCGCGACTAGGAAATCTCGCAAGGCTTCGGACCAGTTGGTTGGGGGTTCAAATCCCCCCGGGCCCGCTCAGGTGTATACATGTTGGATTTCGTGCTGAAAATTGCGGAGAACGCAGGCAAAATTTCCCTAAAGCATTTCAGAAGGATCGACAAGGTGAGCTTCAAATCCAAGCAGGATATCGTCACAGTTGCCGACACCGAGATCGAGGAGTTCCTGATAAACGAGATTGAGCATGCATTCCCAGAGCACGGAATACTCGCAGAGGAGACCGGTATCCACAAAGGAAAATCAGACTACCTCTGGGTTATCGACCCAGTAGACGGAACTGTCAACTATGCTGCAGGTCTCCCATACTTCGCCGTTTCCATAGGGCTTGCCTTTAAAGAGCAGTTGATTCTCGGGGTTGTGTTCGATCCCTACCAGAACGACTTCATGTATGCGGAGAAAGGGAAAGGCGCTTACATAAACGGAAGGAGGATAAGGATTGGCGGCGAGAGCAAGCTCATAAACTGCCTAGTTGCAACGGATCTGGGGCATGAGAGGAGCAGGCAGATAGTGGGAAGGCTGAAATCACTCCTGCCTGTCACGCGCGCTGTGCGCATCATGGGTGCTGCAAGCCGGGGCTTGGTTGATACTGCTCTGGACAGGTTTCAAGCCTATGTCCACAACGACATTCAACCCTGGGATGCAGCGGCTGCCTATGTTGTGATAAAGGAGGCAGGTGGGGATGTGATAAACTTCAAAGGAAAACCCTGGCAGCTCCATGATAGAACAATTATTGCGTCAAACAAAACTCTTTCAAAGAAACTTCTGAAGTACACTAAGTGACTTGGAAGGAAATGTTATGGTCGAGTTCGTAGAAATTAAGGATGTAAATCATAGCGATTTTAAAGAAGCGATGAGGATATACACTGAATCTTTTCCACCAAATGAGCGACATCCTGTTGATACAATAAAACAAAGACTGAAGGATGATCGCTATCGATTATACATCGGGAAATTGGGGCATAAAGTAGTTTTCATGTCTCTCTTGTATCCCTTAAAAAACACCAATTTTATCCTGTTCGACTATATGGCAACAGACAGGCATTACCAAAACCGGGGCGTAGGAGCAGAATTTGTCAAAACTTTAATTAAATCATTAGGGAAAAATAAACCGAATAAATACCTGATTTTAGAAGTTGAGAATCCAAACTACGGGGATAACAAAGAACAGCGGAGAAGGAGACTTAATTTTTACAAGAAGCTTGGAGCTAAAGAAATGAAAGGTGTCCGATACATCCTCCCTGCGTTATCTGGAAAGGATTCTCCAACAGAGATGATCATAATGATTTTACCAAATTATAACAACGGAAAAATAGATGGTGGTTCGGTCAAGAAATTAATCTACCAGATATACAAAGAACTGTACAACCGGGATAAAAATGATGGACTGTTGAATCTATTTATCAATGATATCGAGGATACAATAGAACTGATATAAAACTTGATAAAAATAAAAAGAAAAAAAGAAAGAAACTACTCGTAGTCCCCGCCGCCCATTCCGCCCGGCATTCCTCCCGGACCTCCTGGACCCATGTGGGCTTTTCCTTTGGAACTTATCATGTCGTCTATTCTCAGCAGCATTGCCGCAGCCTCGCTCGCGCTTGCGATTGCTTGAGTCTTCACCTTGGTTGGCTCTATCACTCCCAACTTCTTCATATCCGCAACTTTGCCGTTATACACGTCCACTCCTATGTCTCTTCCATCCGCCTTCTTGTGCCTCGTCCTGAGCTCAACCAATGTATCTATGGCATCCATTCCTGCGCTCTCCGCAAGAGTCCTTGGAACAACCTCAAGCGCATCTGCGAATGCCTGTATTGCCAGCTGCTCCCTTCCGCCAATCTCCGTTGCGTATTTCCTTAGCTCCACTGCCATGTGCATCTCTATGCTGCCTCCCCCTGCAACGTACTCTCCCTCCTCAATGGCGCTGCTCACTGCCCCGATTCCATCAACTATGGCTCTCTCCCCCTCATTCACAACGTGCTCTGTGCTTGCTCTTACGAATATTGTCACGCTCTTGGGGTCTTTGCATTTCTCCACAAACACCATTTGCTCGCCGGCAATCTTTCTCTCCTCAACCAATCCCGCGTAACCCAAATCCTTCGCGCTTAGGTCATCTAGGCTGGTTGCAAGCTTTGCACCGGTTGCCTTTGCAAGCTTCTCCATGTCGCTCTTCTTCACCCTCCTCACTGCAACTATGCCCTTCTTTGCAAGGAAGTGCTGCGCCACATCATCAATTCCCTTCTGGCAGAATACGACATTTGCTCCGCTTGCGACTATTTTGTCCACCATCTCCCTCAGCATCTTCTCTTCCTGCTTAAGAAACGATTCCATCTGCTCAGGAGACGTTATCTGTATCTTTGCATCCGTTTCTGTCTTCTCAATCTCCAGTGCAGAGTCTACAAGAGCAATTCTTGCACTCTCCACTTTCTTTGGCATTCCCGGGTGCGCTATCTCCTTGTCAACAAGCACGCCGTTTATAAGCTGCGTGTCGTCCAAATCTCCGCCCTCCTTCTTCTCCACCTTTATGAAGTCATCATCTATCACAATCTTTCCATCTTTCTTCTCTGCAACCTGCTTCACTGCGCTCACGACCAGCTTTCCCAGCTTGTCCTTCGCCTTCCCAAAGCCAACAGTCTTTGAGCCCATCGAAATAGAAGCAATCTTCTCCAAGGTATCCGTGTCCTCCAGGGTCACCTTGTAGCTGATATCCCTCAGCATCTTCTCGCAGTACGCTGCCGCTCCCTTGTAACCCTTTATCACAGTGCTTGCGTGTATGTCCTGGTCTAACAACTCACCAGCCCTCTTGAGCAGCTCTCCACCAAGCATAACCGCAGTAGTTGTCCCATCGCCAACTTCCTTGTCCTGAGTCTTGGCTATCTCCACCATTATTTTCGCTGCCGGGTGCTCCACATTCATCTCTTCCAGAATTGTTGCACCGTCGTTGGTTATCACTATATCTCCCATTTCGCTTACCAGCATTTTGTCCATCCCCCTTGGACCCAGGGTTGTCCTCACAGCATTTCCAATCGCATACGCGACTGCTATGTTTGTCCGCTGCGCATCTCTCCCAAGAAGCCTGCTTGCTCCCTCAGGAAGGATGAGCACACGTTCTCCTCCCATTTGTGCTTCTGAAGCCATCTTATCTACCTCCAATTTTAGATTAATGCAACTAGCATTTTTAATGTATATATATGCATATAAATTTAAATAGCTTACGCGCCCCTCTCCTCAATGAGTTTCATCAACTCCCTTGCCTTGCTTATCTCCTTTATCTCGTCCTTCCTCACGACAGGTATGCCTGCTATGCTATCCTTGCTGTATCTGTTGAGTATGAAGCATGAGCCAGAGCCGAATGCGTCCATTATGTCAGAGTATACTTCGGCCCTCTTCGCCATCGTCCTCCTGTCCGCCTCCTCTCCCGCGAAAAGAAGCTTCCTCTCCTTCCCCAATATATCAAAAGGGGCAGTCTTTGTCTTCACACTCTCAAATCCCAGCATGCTGATGAGCGTGTCCTCGCTCACGAATTTCTGCCTCCCCCCGAAGGGGTCTATGAACTTCCTCAGCTCCATTCCAAGTATCTCCTCAATCTTCCTGGCATTCTCCTCGCTCGCGTATATCCTCCCATGCTCGTACCTGTAAAGCGTGCCCTTTGAGATCCCAGACCTCTTTGAAAGCTCCTCCAGGCTAAGCTTTAACTTTTCCCTAGCCCTCGCCATCTTTGCCTCGTCAATATCCACAAGCAGCTCCCTGAACTTCCTAATTTTCGGGAACTCATCCCCCTCAACAATTCCTCTGAAAGTTCTAATATTGCCCGCAGGAACCTTATGTCTCTCATACAGCACTCCATCCTCCAGCTTGTACTCATTCGTCCTGTCCCCAACAATAAAACCGTTCCCGGAAAGCATGCCGGCAATTTTCCTCATATCCTCTGCCTGCTGCTTTGTGAATGCATCCACATTCTCCAGCACCTTGACAAGCAATGCCTCTCTCTCCCTCTTCGCAAGCATATCAAAGCAGCTGTGTATTCTCGTGCAGAACACGGAGAGGTAGTTGCAGTTGAGAAGCACTTCCGCTACCTCTTGTACAAGCTGTTCCCTCATGAGAGTATTTTTGGCGCTGGAATTATATAATCTTCACTAGTATTCCCAGGACTGCTCCAGCCGGGATTTGAACCCGGGTCGCCGACTCTCCTTGCAATAAGCTCGAAAGGCCGGGATCCTTGACCGGACTAGACGACTGGAGCGCGGACTATTCTTTAAGCAACTGACCTATAAAACCCTTCACTATCTCAAATACCTCCCCGGGCTTTCCTTCTGCATCAACCTTCACCCATTTATTCGCAAGGAACTTCATGTCGTGCAACTTCAGGTAATTCTCCCTGACTTTTCTGAGAAGTTTTGCATCCTCCTCGTGCCTATCCATCTTCTTCTGTCTGCTCTTCCTCTCCATTGAAATTTCAGGCAGAATATCGAGCAGCACAACCAAATCCGGCTTCACAAAATTCATCGACTCAATCATCTCCACCCCTTTCCCAAACGGAATTCCCTTGCTGCACTGGTAGGCAATTGTTGAATACGCATACCTGTTCAGTATGACGATCTCGCCACTCTCCAGCTTCCCCGCTATCTTTCCCTGGTCCTTTGCTATGTCCAGCATGTAGATGAAGAACTGGGAGAGCGGGTCCAGCTCTATCCTCTTTTTCAGGAACGCGTCAATGATGTTCCCAAAAGCGCTATCCGCATCCGGGTACTTGCACACGCTCATCCTCTTCCCTTTCAGCATTTTCAGAATAAGCTTGAGCTGCGTCTCCTTGCCCGCACCGTCAATTCCCTCCAGACAGATTAGTTTTCCTGCCATACAAACCAGCTTTGCGCATAATTCATGCAGTTTAGGGCTGCTCCCACTCTATCTCATAATACTCGTATTTGCTTCCAGGGAGCTCTATCCTCCTCACCCGGTAGTAGGTGACAGAGGTTTCCCTGTCGCTTATCGCAAGGATAAGGTCTAAACCTATCCGCTTGGCAGCATCAATTGCCTCAGCCAGTTCAGCACCGCCAATCTGCTCCTCCTCGCTTAGGGAGAGCATGGCAAAGCTCGGGTCATCCTTTCCAGGTACCTCCACCCCGCCGTTCTTCCTGTGGTAGAGGAGGAAATCCAACCTTGCTTTTGCCTTCCTCTTGGCACCTGGAATTGCAAGTATGAACGTCTTCCTCACGCTGTGGGCGACCCTTATCGCCCTGGCCCACTCGGAAATTATCATCTTACTGCTCCTGGGGAATATGTGTATTACATGCTTGGAATGGATCCACTCGTCACCAGTCTTGGTTGGCGATGCCTTTGGAAAGTACACCCTGAAGTGGGTTCCGAACTTGAAGCCCGTCTTGAGTATGAAGCCCCTCAGCCTCCAATCATCATAGACTTCATACATGTACCTGAAATCAGCTCTTCTCTTCTTGGTGTATGCCAGAATCTTTCTTTCGCTGGAGTTCTTCAGGTGCAAACCACAGTGCCTCAACATGAAGATGGTTTCATATATGTCCAGCTTGGAGAGCTTGCCCCTCTGCTCAGCCTTATAGCTTCCGAACTGGCCCAGCCAGTAGTTCTCGTATAGCTCTTTGCCCACCACTTCGTCATCTATTATCGTCACCATATCATCTTGAAAGAAAAGCCCTTCTATGCTGCACTTCGGGGGGTTGAATTTGCCGGAAGGATATTTTTTAACAGGATTTTTTCCATAGTTGCCCTTGGCTTCTTCTATCTCCCTCACCATCAGTCCCCTGTCCCTCCAGTCCTTATAGGTGAAGTACCTCGCCATGAGCTTCTTCGAGTATAAAAGATAAGCCAAATCATTGAAAAGCAGCTCGTTGGAGTGCTCATCATAGCACTTTGCATTCCGTATATCCATCAGGTAAAGAGCCTCTTCTAGAGATAGGTGTATCACTCCCTTCCTCATCACTCCGTAATGCCCGTTCTGCAATGAGCTGACCGACTCCGGTTCACTGACTGTGAGCTCCTTGCTCGGTTTGTTTAGTTCTATTTTGATTCCCATTCTATTCACTAAATATAAATATGCACGTACATATTTAACAATGTACTAAGTTCCTTAGGACAGCTGGATAGAATAACTTACTAAAATAGTTGTTGGAAAGTTACCCCTCCATATCATTTAAATACCCTCTTTCAGTAGATGATAGCACTACGCTGGGGCACAGCGGAAGTAACGCCTGCAATTCCTTGCATAAGGAGAGAGATGTTGCAGTAGCAACGTCAATGAAGCAGGAACTATACGCCATGAAACAGGGGCTGAAAAAACACGTAAATTGTGTAGGATGTCACAATGGTGTTACAATGCCGTACATCCCGCAAGCTCTTGCATCCCATCTGAGCAAGCAGCAGTATCACATTGTTGGGGAGCATTCAGCAGTGAAGAGCTGCAAATGGCTGAGGGAGAGCATACTTGGCAAGAGAACCTGCTACAAGCACACCTTTTATGGAATACATAGCTGGAGGTGCATACAGTGCTCCACTATGATAAGCTGCAACCTGGCGTGCCGGTTCTGCTGGAGGACATCTCCTGAAGATTTGGGGCTGGCGTGGGATGAGACGAGCACCCCGGAATGGGATTCCCCCGAAACTCTGCTGGAAGGGTTTCTGAGGGAGCAGAAGAGGATAGTTTCCGGCTATAAGGGAAACCCCAGCGTTAATATGGAGAGATGGCAGGAAGCAAACAAACCTGCGCATGTTGCCATAAGCCTTGTTGGCGAAGTCACGCTCTACCCATTCCTCTCCGAGTTCATGGAGCTATGCCATAAAAGTGGGATGAGCACGTTTATCGTTACAAATGGAACTCTGCCTGAAAAGATAGAAGGATTGAAAACCCTCCCGACACAACTCTACATGTCTCTGGAGGCTCCTGATGAAGAGGTATACCTGAAAACGTGCAGACCAAAGATAAAAGGGGCTTGGGAAGGGGTTAACAGGACTCTTGAACTTTTCAAATCTCTCAAAACTAGGAGGGTGCTGAGGCTTACTCTCGTAAGAAAGCTGAACATGCTCAAGCCAGAAGGATACGCAAAGCTCATTCTCAAGGCAGAGCCGGATTATGTGGAACCCAAGAGTTTTGTTTTTGTTGGTGGCTCAAGGTATAACCGGGGGCTTGAACTTTCCGACATGCCGAGCCATGAGGACATAAAGGAATTTGCCGAGAACCTTGCAAAAGAGACAGGATATATAATTTCAGATGAGAGGGCTGACAGCAGGGTCGTGCTTCTCTGTAAGGATAGGGATGCAGAAAAAAATAGATTGATTCAGAAGAAATAAGTATTCCGGTAATCCTCTTTGGATTTTACCTGCATCACAGCATCCATCAGTTCATTCGCAGTTGGGACCCCAACGAAAGTCACTCTGCCGTTTATCAGTATTGCGGGAGTTGACTCAACATTGAATTCATACGCCTTGGCCTGACCCTCCTCAGTCACTATGCTGCACTCCTGCAGTATGACTGGGAATTTAAACTTTGAGACGAGCTTCCTCGCAAGTTTTAATGCCCGGGGGGAATGCGGACAATTAGGAGAAGTTATAATCTCTATGAAAATTGGGTCCATTGCTAGTCTTACCACATACCTAGTATAAAAAGCCCGCAGAGAAGGTTAGGTGCAAGCGACAATCAAGCTTTCGGCTTAAGAAGCCCCAGTTTCCTCTTGCTCTTGAAAACCTTGATTTTTGAGTTCAGCTTGACATGGTGGATGAACTGGCCGTCTATCATCAAATCGGCATTTCCTGCAAGCACCTTGACTTCGCATTCAGTTGAATCTGGGACTACCATAGGTTTGAATTCCCTCATGTAGGAAGCCACGGGAACAATCTCGTACTTCTCCGCCAGTGGATTGAGCTTGGGGGCACCGGCGGAATAGGCATATGCTGTCGAGCCGGTAGGGGTTGAGAAAAGCACCCCATCTGCCCTGAAAATCTTTCGCCTGCCCAGGAAAGAGAGGGAGATTCCAATAACTCTGTGGTCCCTGCCCATGATGCATATCTCGTTCAGGGCATCCTCATGGGTTCTCCCGGAGATTCTGCATCTGAGCATGCTCCTCCATTCAATCCTGCACCTGCGCAAAACTTTTGAGAGAACGCTTCTCCAGTTCTTGAAGTTCGACTGGCAGATAAAACTCCTGTCGCTCCCTATCCCAAAGATGGGCTGGCTGTGCTTCTTTTTGTTATACAGCATTGTTCCATCACCGCCTATGGTGATGAGTATGTCGCCTCCTTGCTTCACCTTCACCCCATGCTGCTCAAGGAAGCTCTCCACCTCTGATTTCAGCCTCACGGCTCGCTGCTTCTTGGGGTTCGGTACAACAACAGCGCTTCGTATTCTCATATTATCACTGAGATTTTAGTATTGTTACAAGAATGTTCCGCAGGGGCCTTGGGCCGTCAAACTCGCAGAAAATTATTCTCTGCCAGGTTCCCAGCGCCAGCTTCCCCTCTTCTACGGGTATCATCCTGCTGCAACCGAAAAGCCCGCTGAGCAGATGCGCAGATGCATTGTTGTCGATATGGTCATGCATGTAATCAGCACGCGGCAGTATTGCCTCAAAAACTTTCTCAAAGTCTTTTTCTAGGTTCGGCTCAAACTCATTTATCACTATTGCAGCAGTAGCATGCGGGGCATACACATTACATATGCCCGTCTTCGCTCCGCTCCTCTCCACTACATACTCGACCTTCTCGGTTATGTCAATGAGCTCTATTCTCTTTTTTGTAGATATCGAAAACTGCATGTTAACCCGCCCTTATACTGCAGACTTCCATGGTCTCATTATCGGCAATGCCCACGCAGGCAAAGGAGTTGTTCTGCTGTATCCTCCCCACAACCTTCGCGCACTGGTCCACCAGAGAAGTTTGCATTTGCGTGCATTTGGAAGCGTCCAGCGTTATGATCGCCACCCTCATTATGCAGTACTCCCTCATCGTAGCATTCCCAACTTCTCCGCATTCTGTGACATTCCTGTCCGAAAGCGCAAGAGAGGACATGCACTTGTCCTTAACATTCGGGTCTGAAGCCTGCCCGCATATATAATGCATATCCATCAACCCGCAGCAACCGAGCAAAAGAGCTGATAGGAAAAGTACTTGCAACTTCATAAAGAGGATAACGCAGCTGAGTTATTTAAACATTATATCGCGAAGCGCTGGAGGGCTTCCTCCTCCACGAAGTGCAGTTTGCCAGGTATGACCAATATAAACGGGGCTTTGCCGAGGTTTGCCTTCAAAAGTGCGTCTGCCTTTCCGTAAGTTATCTTCTGCTCCTTGCTGCCTACCCTACTGAGCACAACTACACTCAACCCCTTAAGCCTCTGTCTGTTTTTGTCAATTCTCAGCAGCTGCTCAATGGCTTCAGATGCTTCCATACATCTTCCCTTCAAATCAAGAAAGACTACAGAATGCAAGCCTCTCTCAATATTATCCACAATGACGTCATAGCTGCTTGTTGGCTCGTACCCTTTGCTCCAGATTGCAAGCGTGCAGGGTTTGCCAAGCTTGTATACCTGCAGCCCGCACTCTCCAATTGCGGCGGTGATTATCGAGGATGAATGCACGACCTTTGTCTCCACACCCATTTTTTCTGCAGAAAGTTTGAGCGAAATGTGCGTTGTCGAAATCATCGGATCTCCCGGGACTAGTAAGGCAACCTTCTTTGAAACGGCTTCATTCAGTATCCTCTTCTCTTCCTCCACTTCTTCCCTGGGGAGAATAATTATTTTCTTGCCAATAAGCGCCTCGAGGCGCTTCAGGGAGCCTTCCTGCATTCTTCCAGTATATTCCTCAGCAAAAACCACATCGCAATTCCTAAGCTCCTCAAGCCCTCTCATACTGATATCTTTCTCGTTCCATATTCCCATTCCAACAAATGCAAGATACACTTAAACACCTGCCAGAAGCCTTAGTAAATCCCTGACACCGGGTGCCAGACCGAATATTATCAGAAGCAGGAGAACGTAGTTTTTATCCTCTCTGGCATCATTGGAACTCTCAACCAGATACACCGCAAGGGTTGAGAACAATACTTTTATTACGTAGAATGCGAACATGCTCCCAAAAAACACTCCCAAAGCATTGCTCAGGACATGCTGCTCAAAATATTTTCCGCTGAAAAGGTCTATCGCCACGTACGATGCAGCACCGTCAAGTGAATGCGACAATATTACCATCTGCTGCGTGATGGTAGGTTTCAGTTTCATTTTCTGCAGTATGAACCTGCCCACCAGCGTTCCCACAGCTGCCAGCACAACAACCAACAGGAGGTATGACCAGTTTTTCATGAGGGGGAGTAGTAGTACAAGATGCAGCAGGATGAGCACAGCAACAAGTTTTGGAAGCAGCTCCATTTTTTTCATCCTATTGAAAAGCAGGATTGAGAGGAAAGTCAGGGAGCCTATTATTACGTATATGCCTGGGGTTGTTGTGAGAAATCCATAATCGTACAGGTGCAAGCTTCCTACCACCCCATACAGCCCAAGAAGATAGGAGCTGTTCGCAAGGAAGTGGTTTGGCAGCCCTGCTGCAACATCCCCAGTTGCATCTGTCACTACCCGGACCGTTGAGCCCAATATGACGAATGAAATGACGCAAAGCACAAACTTTTTGTCTATCTTCACTTTCTCCTTTTTCAGTATTTTGAAGAAGATGAATGCGAAGAAAAGAGCTATCAGGGCGTAGATGACTGTATTAATGATATTATAGCCGCTCCTGTCGTTGACTGGATTGATGAAGTAATTTTTGATGAACTCCCCGAAATCCATGGTCATCTCTCCCATATCTCTATGAACCTATCAACTATATCATCAAGGAAGCTCGAGCGATAGGTGATTAGCACTTTCGCGATCTCCTCTGGTCGTGCTACAGAGTAGATTACCTCTTTTCCTTTCCTTTTTTTCTTAACGAGCTTTGACTCAAGCATCTTGTCAAGATACCACGAGGTAGTAGCAGGAGATAGCTGGAGCTCTGCCACTATTCTCTTATGGTTGAGCTCTTCGTTTGTAAGAAGCAGGACGGCAATGTGGCGTATTTGGCTCTGCCTCAGCAGCGAGAGCAGCTTCTTCTCTCTATCCGTGAAAAGCCCTATGGCATAATACCTCACGTATTCCCCGTCCTTCTTCTGGATTATCAGCTCATCCTTGCGAAGATTGGCGAGATGGTACTGCAGCGTGCCCACTGGCAGTTTTAGATCTCGCTGTATCTCCCTGAAATGGCTTCCCGGGAAACGCAGGATGTGCTCGTATATCTGCTGGCGCTGTTCCAGCCCCTGGACCCTCATTTCAAATCACTCCTTCACCACCGCTGAGAATATCAGGGCCAAGGTTAGGAAGTCCAAGATGTTCGAGAGAGAAAGCGCTAGTATTGAACTCCCGGCGCTACCGAGGTTTATCAGACTCCTAGCAAAGTAGGCGACAAACGCAAGACAGACAAAGAGTATAATCCTCCTCCTGTTCTTCTTGTAAGCCAGGAAGGATATCAATGCCAATCCTAGCGCAAATATTACTGTGGATACTCCCACAAGCAAGTTAAAACCACTCATATATTCGCTCATTTTTATCCCCCCAGAGCTCTGACTATCTCCTCTCCGAATTTTACGGCCGATGACGGTCCATCGGCTGTTATCAGCATGCCGTCCTTCTCAAGCGGATTTCCGGTATACGCTGCTCCCGCACGCTTTAGATCGGATATAGTAGTGTTATCATCAAATGCTGTCACTCTCTTTCCCTTCACCACTCCGGCACTTGCGAGTATTCTAGGTGCTATGCATATTGCGCCTATGATTTTCCCCGAGTTGCTTGCATCCCTCGCCAGCTTTACAACATCCGGATTTTCTGGCAGGTTATTCGTCTCCACTCCCTGCCCCCCTATGAAAACAACTGCCCTATAATCTTTCACATTCGCTTCTGAAACCAGGATGTCGGGGGTTACTTTGCCGCCGAGCATCCCAGTTGCCTGCCCCATCCTAGTACTTGCTATCACGGTTTGGAAACCTGCACTGTTGATGACTTGCATAGTGCTGAACAACTCCTCATCCCTGAATTCCGACGGTGGAACCACAAGGAGCACCTTTCCCATGTTTTCGCCTCCAGAAACATTCTGCTGCGGAACATTCTCCTGCACGCAGCCCAGCAGAAGTACGGCAAGTAGGAGAATGGGAACCCTCATGAAGCTCACTCAAACTTCCAGCTCGTCCCACCTTTCTCGTCATTTAGGACTACGCCGGACTCCTTCAAGCGTGCTCTTATCTCGTCCGAAGCCTTCCAGTCCCCTTTCTTCCTTAGCTCTTCCCTTGCCTTTATGAGAAGCTCTATCACCTTTTCAAGCGCCTCCCCGCCAGCTTTCTTCTCCTCACTGAGTTTCAGGCCGAGGACTCCCCCCAGCTCCTCGAATGTTTTTAGGATTTTCTCTTTCAACTCCGCGTTTATTGAATCGTTCTGCGAAGCAAACACATTTAGCTTCTTTGAAAACTCAAACAACGCTGCCAGTGCACCCGGCGTATTAAAATCATCATCCATCGCCTTCTCGAACTCCTCCTTTGCTTTTTTCAAGTCTCTCTCAAGCTCTCCTTCATGCTTCGACTTCTCCTTGGCGGGCTTGAGCTTCCTCAGCAGTGCAACGGAGTTTTCCAGGCTCTCAAGGCTCCTCCTTGCCTGCTCGAGGTTCTTGTCGCTGTAGTCTATCTGGCTTCTGTAATGGGTGGATGCAAAGAAGAAGCGCAAAGTCTCAGCATCGTACTTCTCAAGCGCCTGTTTGACCGTGACATAGTTGCCGAGGGATTTCGCCATCTTCTCTCCGTTTATTGTGAGGAACTCCGTGTGCAGCCAGTATTTCACGAAAGGCTTCTTGCCGGTTATTGCTTCAGCCTGCGCTATCTCGTTCTCGTGGTGGGGGAACTTCAGGTCTCTTGCTCCACCATGAATGTCAACCTGGTCTCCAAGGTATTTGGTGGACATAACGGAACACTCTATATGCCAGCCTGGGAAGCCTTCGCCCCAAGGGCTCTGCCATCTGAACGGATCCCCTTCCTTTGCCTTTTTCCAGAGAGCAAAATCCTTCGGGTTCCTCTTGTCAGGATGCACCTCAAACCTGCTTCCCGCAGCCATCTCCTCGAGGTTTATTTTTGAGAGCTTACCATAACTCTTGAACTTCGAAACATCAAAGAAGACATTGCCGTTTACCTCGTATGCATAACCCTTCTCGATGAGCTTCTTGACTGCCTCTATTATCTCGCATATGTGCCCGGTGGCTCTTGGCGAAATATCCGGCCGCATCACATCGAGCCTGTCCATATCTTGGAAATACTCTCGCATGTATTTCTCAACAAGCATCATGGGATGGACTTTCTCCTCGGCAGACTTCTTCCCGATCTTATCCTCCCCAGTATCCTCCCTCATATGGCCGACATCGGTTATGTTCTGGATATATGTTACCGAAAAACCCCGGTACTTCAGCCAGCGCATGATTATGTCAAAATCCACATATGTCCTGGCATGCCCGACATGAGTCCAGTCATAGACAGTAGGACCGCAGACGTATATCCCTACCCTGCTCTTCTTGAATGGGACAAACTCCTCAAGCTTTCCGCTTAGGCTGTTATACAGTTTCAAGGACATCAACTCACCCTAGAGCCAGGAAGGGGAATCGAACCCCTCTATGCCGGTCTGCAGCCGGCCACATGGCCACTCTGTCATCCTGGCAGCGAAGTATATTTTGCCTCATTTATTATTTATACTACGTGCCTTCCTCCCAAGAGGCGGCGTATTCCTGCTGCTCCTTTGTGGGCTTTGAGAGTTTTATGCCCTTCACTGCAAGTGCAAGTTCCGCAACTTCGTCATCTATCCCCCTCGGCACAGGAATAAGTTTGGGTGGAAGCCTGCTCTTTGAGATGAACTCCAAACTAAGTGCTTGGACTGAGAAGCTTCCGTCCATTATCTCTATCGGATGGCCCTGGCCTGAAGGTCTTGCAAGGTTGACCAGCCTGCCTTCCGAAAGCAGGTAGATCCTCCTCCCATCCTTCATCACGAAGCGTTCGACATTATCCTTAACCCTCTGCCTCTTCGAGGACATTTTTGCAAGCTCGCCTATGTCTATCTCATTGTTGAAATGCCCCGCATTTGCGAGCATTGCGCCATCCTTCATTTTCTCAAAATGCTTCTTTGTTATGATATTGATGTTTCCAGTTGATGTTACGAAGAGGTCCCCCTCTGGCGCTGCGTCTTCAAGGTTCATCACCCTGAAACCGCTGTAGAGTGCCTCCAGGGCTTTGTGCTGCCCGGCAGGCCCTTCCTCCCTCCCAAGCCTTCCGGAGGTTTCAACAACTATCACATTTGCCCCAACCCCCCTCAGTCTCTCGCTTATGCCCCTTCCGCACCAGCCAAAGCCTATGACTACCGCAGTTTTGCCGGCTAGGAGCTTGTTTGTTGCGCGCATTATCGCATCGAGAGTGCTCTGGGCAGTCCCGAACCTATTGTCAAAGAGGAATTTAGAGTATGCGTCATTCACCGCGACAACAGGGAACTTCAGTTTTCCCGCCTTCTCCATAGCTCTGAGGCGCGTGACTCCTGTTGTTGTTTCCTCACATGCGCCCCTGATTTTGCCCATCAGTTCCTTCCTCTTTGTGTGCACCATAAATATCTGGTCGCATCCATCATCAATCAGCAAGTCGGGCTCAGAATCAAGCACCCTGTTGATATTCTGGTAGTACTCCTTCTCATTCTGCCCGGCCCATGCATAAACATCAACTCCCTCCTCAGCAAGAGCTGCAGCGACCCTGTCGTCAGTTGTGAGCGGGTTGCAGCTGGATGCGGATACCTTGGCTCCGCCTCTCATCAGGGTCTCAAGCAGTATCCCTGTCTTCTTCTCCAGGTGCAGGCATACCCCGATTGACATTCCTTTGAAGGGCCTCTCCTTCTCAAACCGCTCTCCTATCCTGGCGAGCATTGGCATGTTCTCCCTGGCCCACACAAGCTCCTCCAATCCTTCCTTGGACAGTTTAGAATCCTTCACCTTGCTCATGTTTACCCCTCCCACTTATGTTTATGCATTCCCTTCTAAAAACTAGCGCTGGTGCGGAATGCCATGCTTCGGTTATAACTAAGTTATATTTATAACTGCTTGCTCAAAATAAGCCTATGAGATGCGTTGCACTTGTTTCGGGCGGGATTGACTCGCCGGTTGCGGCATACCTCGCCATGAGGTGCAATTTCAGAGTCACTCCGCTTGTGATGGACAACGGCTCATTCTCGCAGGAGAGCGTCAGGAAAGCTGGTGAAATAATGGGAGCGCTGAAGAAATACAGAAAGGGAGAATTTCATTACGTGATTTCTCCTCACTACAAAAGCATGCAGGAATTCGTTTCAGAATGCCCACGGAAGCTCACCTGCATACTCTGCAAGAGGATGATGCTGAGAGTTGCATGCAGACTTGCTGAAAAAGAGGGAGGAAAGGCAGTTGTGACTGGTGAGACGCTGGGAAGCAAGGCAAGCCAAACTCTCAAGAATCTGGGCGTGGTATCGCAAGCCTCAAACCTGCCCGTGGTAAGGCCTCTGCTGGCTCTCAACAAAGAGGAAATAGAGAAAATTGCCCGGGAGATCGGCACTTTCAACATATCCTCAAGAGGGGGAGAGCACTGCAAAGCCGTTCCAGAAGGTCCCTCAACCAAGGCGGATTTGGAGGATGTTTTTGAGGCTGAACGGAACATCGATGTTGACGCTCTTGCGGATTGGGCAGTTGAAAATTCTAGGAAGGTGAACCTATGATGATGCCTTGCGAAGTGATAGTGCGCTATTACCTGCCTGCAATGAGGTACAGGATAGCAAAGGAGCTCATGGAGAAATACGGCTGGACTCAGGTGGAAGTTTCGTGTAAGCTGAACGTAACGCAGGCTGCCGTGAGCAAGTATATGGGAGGCAAACTGGATGACAGGGCGAAGAAGTTTTCTGAGAGCAGTGAAATTAAAAACGCAGCCAAGAGAATTGCAAAGAAAATTGCAGAAGGAAAGATACAACCAACCGGGTCCATATACGAATTCTGCTTCGTATGCGGCACGCTGAGGAAGGAAGGAAAGCTATGCAAGCTGCATTTTGACATGAAGAACACAGAGGAATGCAAATGCGATGTGTGCAGGTGATAAACTGAAGCGCAAAAAGGATGGCAATGGGATTCTTGAGCTCATTTTTTACCTCTCTTTTCTGCTTGTTTCCTTATACCTCCTGCTTACCCTTCTCTCCCCACTGTTCATCCAGTCAGACAACCGAGTTGTACTGGGCTTGGGCGCCGTAAGCTATCTCTTCAATGTCCTGATGTGCCACCAGCTCCCTGAGAGGAGCTTTGAGCTTTTCGGTCAGTACATGCCGATATGCTCGCGGGATGCAGGACTCTTTTTCGGGGTGTTCTTTGCCTGCCTACTCTCATTCAGAAGCTCCAAACTGCCGCGCATACTGAAGTCTGGTGCGCTTGCAATTCTTAGCGTAATCCCAATCGGTGCTGATGGCATGATGCAGCTCCTTGATTTTTGGGAAAGCACGAACCCCATCAGATTCGCAACCGGGCTGATTTCCGGCTTCTTCATTTCATACTATGCAATAAATGTATTCATAGGAGAGCCCAGGCTGAGCAGGAGGGCATTGCGGTGGACATGGGTATTCCTGCCGCTTCTCCTAGCTATCCTCGCTGCTTCAGTATACATTGGAAGCGCTTACCAAACAAAATCGGAAATCGTATATAAAACAAAAACAATAAATAATGTAATGGATATAAGAGTATACTACATCGCCCCAAGGGCTTTCAGCTCAAGCATACCAAAAGATCCGTATCTGAGCGGATACGATGATACCGTGCTGGGCGATGCAGTGAAAATCGGTGACAGCGGGCATCCCTATGGAGTGTGGGTTGCAGTTGTCTCAAACACTAGCAAGAATGATGGCAGGTACATTTTCGCATCCGGAAGCGGTGAGAATTACTTTTACGATGCTATGAGCGGCGAACTTATAAGGAAATTTGGGCATTGAGGTGAGAATGATGGAACACGAGAAAAAACATGTTGCTGAGAAAAAACATTCCAGTAATTTTTTCAAAGACCCTTTGAAGGTAGGTATGGCTTTGATTATCATACTTCTGGTGGCGTATATAGCAGCAAAGTCTGAGACTCCGCAGCAACCACCCAGCGGAGGCAACAACCAGACAGGCGCGAATGCGACTTCGACGGCTAAGTTGAGCATTGAGCTCTTCGTCATGAGCCAGTGCCCCTACGGAGTCCAGGCTGAGAGCAGTGTGAAGGAAGTGATTGACGAATTCAAAGGGGATGTTAACCTAAGCCTGCACTTCATTGCCACTGACCTCGGGAACGGCAGTTTCTCAAGCCTTCACGGTGCAAATGAGGTTGCCGAGGACTTGAGGCAGGTCTGCATAATGAAATATTACCCCGCCAAATTCCTTGATTATCTGACATGCGTTAACAATGACTACTCCAATGTTGGAAGTGTCTGGGAGGGCTGCGCTTCTGGCAGTCAGATGGACACAAACACAATAAGGCAGTGCAGCACAGGGGCTGAGGGCAGCGGCTTGCTCAAAGAGAACATAAAGAGGACCCAGGCTCTTCAGATTGATTCCTCTCCGACAATATACCTGAATAACAAGTCGTATACTGGGGGCAGGGACAATGTGACAATGACTAGGGCAATATGTGGTATCGTGACCGGCAGTGATGTTTGCAAGAACCTTCCAGCGGCAGTCAATGTCAAGCTCACAATTGTGAATGACGACACTTGCATCCTCTGCGATGCAAGCGGTATCGAGACTACCCTCAGCGGCATGATTTCCAACTTGACAATAACTACGGTAAACTATTCCAGCGATGAAGGAAAAGCATTGCTGCAGCAGTATAACGCAAGCGGATTGCCATTGTACGTTTTCAGCTCGTCAATTGAGCAGGACTCAAGCTACAGTAGCTTGTCCAGATACCTGCAAAAGTCAGGCTCGACATATATGCTGCTGGTGCAGCCAGTGAAACTTCTGAACATGGTCGAGCAGAGCGGAACACTGCAACTCTTCGTCATGAGCCATTGCCCGTACGGAACGATGGCAGAGGAGGCTGTGAAGGAGCTTACTGATGCAGTTCCTGATTTGAAGTTTGGTGGTTTGTACTTCATTGCTACCGACCTCGGGAACGGCAGCTTCTCAAGCCTTCACGGAGCGGATGAGGTTGCCGAGGACTTGAGGCAGGTCTGCATAATGAAATATTACCCAAGCAAGATAATGAATTACACCGTGTGCATAGCTGCAAATTATACGCATTCCGGAGACATATGGCAGAACTGCAGCAGCAAGAATGGCATGGATACAGCTAAGATAGGAGCATGCTCTACAGGAAATGAGGGAAACACGCTCCTAAAGAGCAATATAGCACTCTCAAACACTCTGGGGATATACTCCTCGCCAACCCTGCTTCTGAACAACAACACTCTCTTCAATTCAGTATCAGCTGAGCAGATGAAGCAGGTGGTTTGCGCCTACAACCCAGCAATGAGTGGATGCAATACGACATTGAGTGGGACTACTACTGCCCCCAGTGGCGGTTGCGGCTAGACCTCGCCTATAGCCTGCTCTATCTCCTTATCGACTTTTATTTTTTTATTGAACTTCTCTAGAGTGAGCTTGGCAGCCTTCACACCGCTTATGAGCATTGCTCCGTAGAGAGGACCCATCCTGGGCAAGCCGCCAATTGAATTGGACGCCATACCGCAGACAATCAAACCAGGGTAGACTTCTCTTGTATTCTTAATTGTAGCCTTCTCAGCTTCCACGGCCCACATCGAGCCCTCCTTGGGGAATGGAATCTGCAGGTTCAGCTTCTCCCTCGCAATTCTAGCGACTTCTGCCTGGTGGCCCGTTGCATCTATGACGACTTTAGATTTCAGGGCAAGGGGGTCAACGCAGCGTATGAACTCGGGAAGCATGCTCGCTGCATGCCAGTTCACAACAACTCCATGTATCCCATTCTTCCTGTAGATTACATCCTTCACTTCCAATGAATTGAAGACTGCTGCCCCGGCATCCAGAGCTGCAACAAGCAACTTAAGAGAGAGGTGGGGCGAATCGCAGACATAAACCCCCTTCTCGTACTCGTCCATCTTAAACCCAACTTCCTCAACCAGCTTGTGGGCTGGAGCTTCCACGACCATCTTCGGGAACAGCATCCCACCCTGCCACATCCCTCCTCCCATCATTATGTTCCTCTCAAGAATCAGGGTTTTCAAACCGGCTTTTGCCAGGTACCTTGCAGCGGTTATCCCCGCAGGGCCTGAGCCAACAACTATCACATCAGACTCAACATACTCCAGGAATTTCTTCATGAATTCTCCAACAATAGCTCTCGTAATTGTGGATTCATCTACCTCTTTCATCATAGACCCACCTCCAAGTGAGCAGACTCTATAAGCTTATAGCATGAACCGGGCAGTTGTCGGCAGCTGCCTTGCAGTCGCATTTCTTGCAATCTTTCGGGTTGAACGCTTCCGACTTTCCGTCGCTTCCAATTCTGAAAACCTCTGGGCACAGGGAGACGCATGCGCCACAGCCTATGCATACTTCCTTGTCAACCTTTACTGCCATTGTATCCCTCCATTATTTAAATATAACTGGGTTATATAACCATAACATATTTCTTATATCCAAATAGTTTTAAAAGCATTGGTGAGGAGTGCGCTCATGAGAAGGATATATCTGGACCATTCCGCGACGACTCCGCTTGACAGGGAACTTCTGGAGGAGATGAAGCCATACTTCAGCTCGAAGTTCGGCAATGCTTCCAGCCTGCATTCTTTCGGGAGGGAGGCATCCGAGGCGGTTGAAAGGAGCAGGGAGAAGGTTGCAGCTGTCCTGAAATGCAAGCCCTCCGAGGTATTCTTCACCTCTGGAGGAACCGAGGCGGACAACTGGGCTCTGAAAGGGATTGTGCTTGCAGAAGGGAAGAACAAGCACATCATAACGAGCTCCATAGAGCACCCTGCTGTGCTGCACACTGCGCAGTACCTTGAGAAGAATGGTTATAAAGTCACATACCTGCCTGTTGACAGGTACGGCTTTGTAAATCCTTCTGATGTGGAGGATGCGATAAGGAAGGACACCATCCTGATTTCAGTAATGCATGCAAATAATGAGATAGGCACAATTGAACCTATCGAGGAGATTGGCAGAATCGCCAAGGAGAGAGGGGTCTGCTTCCACACCGACGGCATCCAAAGCTTCTGCAAGATTCCTGCGGAGGTTGACAAGCTTAATGTCGATCTCCTCTCCATTTCCGCTCACAAGTTCTATGGGCCAAAAGGCATCGGTGCGCTGTACATAAGGGAAGGCACGAAAATAGAGGCACTGTTGCACGGCGGGGGGCATGAGAGGGGCATGCGCTCTGGAACTGAGAATGTGCCCGGCATAGTCGGGTTTGGCGCCGCATCCGAGCTTGGCTTGAAGAGGATGAAGAAGGATTCGGAAAAGATGGTTGCACTGAGAGACAGGCTCATAAAAGAAACGCTGAAGATAGAGGATTCATGGCTGAACGGGCACCCGGTGAAAAGGCTTCCCAACAACGCGCACTTCTGCTTTGGCTTGATTGAAGGTGAATCACTCATACTCTATTTGGATGAGAGGGGCATTGCTGCATCGACAGGCTCTGCCTGCTCTTCCAAGTCGCTGGAGCCAAGCCACGTTCTGCTTAGGATAGGACTGAAGCACGAGGAAGCCCACGGCTCCCTGAGGCTCACGCTGGGGAGGGAGAACACAAAGGAGGAGATAGATTACGTGCTTGAAGTATTGCCCGGGCAGGTTGAGAAGCTGAGGGCAATATCTCCCTTCAAGACAAGAAAGGAGCTGTCATTTTTCAAGCCTACGGAGGAATAACAGGTGTTAAAAATGACCAAACTATGGAAATGCCAAAAATGTGGCAGGAAGTTTGAGAAGAAGAACCAGACGCATTCCTGCACTATTTACCCCGTGGAGAAACATTTCAAAGGCAAGGAGGAGATGAAGCCGCTCTACAACAAACTTAAAGAAAAGATTAAGAAGAATGTTGGCTCATTCTGGATAGAATCCTTGCCATGCTGCATACATTTTGTAACTGCACCTGCGTATACTTTTGCCGCTGTGTATGCTCTGAGAGACAGGATAAGGATGCATTTCGGTTTGGATTACAAGCTAGAGAGCTCTAGAATAGACAAATTTTCTCAATATTCGGCCAATCGATACATGTACAGTCTTGACATCAAGAGCGAGAAGGAAATTGACAGGGAACTGCTCTCTTGGCTGAGGCAGGGTTACAATTTAAAACGAGGGGCATAAAATATTCGCAATGGAGGTGGTATAAATTTACTCGGAAAAACTCATGAAGCTTTTCAGGAAGCCGCACAACTTCGGCAAAATAAAGAATGCGGATGGTGTGGGAAAGGTAGGCAATCCTGTATGTGTTATCCCAGAAACAATGATATTTTGTAATGACTATATTAAGCCCATAAATGAGATTGATGTTGGGGAAAGAGTCTTAAGCCATGATGGTAGGTATCATAATGTTAAAAGAACATTTAGAAGAAAATACTTCGGAAAAATTATAAAGCTAAAAAATAAGCTGGGTATTTCCACAGTAACACCGGACCACCACGTATTAGCAATTCGATTACCAGCATCACATCATTTCTATTATACGAGAAATAAAAAGAACCTTGTCCCCAGCTGGTGCCATGCATCTGATTTGAAAAGGCGGGATATTCTCTTATACCCAGTTTTAAGCGAAACTGTTGACATCACAGAGATTCCATTAGAAGTGGAGAGATCAAAATTTGATTTTAAAAGCAAAGACTTACCGAAAACGATAAAGCTTAATAAGGATTTCCTGAAACTCGCAGGTTACTTCATTGCGGAGGGCAGCACAAGATGTAAGAAATGTGATACCTATCTAAGTTTTACATTTGGTATCCATGAAAAGAATTATATTGAAGATTCAAGAAGACTGATTAAAAAGGTATTTGGATTAAACGCAAAAATTGTTCGTATACCGGAGCATAATACTACAGCAGTCATTGTCTATTCTGCTGCATTAGCTCGATTCTTCAGGAGTCTATTCGGGGATAAGGCAGAGAATAAGCTTGTGCCGCATTTCATGATGTTACTACCTACGCAAAAACAAAAGAGTTTGATTCTTGGGTTATGGCGCGGGGATGGACATGTTAGAATTATGGATGGGAAATGGCCGCGTGCGGGTTACTCGACTATTTCAAAACAATTAGCGCAACAGATCAAAACATTGCTACTTAGGCAAAGGATATCGGCTTCATTTTATGAAGAGGAAGAAAAAACCAAAGATGGAGTCCACCACAAAAAAAACTATAGGATACATGTATCGGAAAAAGCATCGATGATGAAGTTAGCCTCCGTGCTTGGGATTAAATTAAAGTTTGTGAAAAAAATCTCTGACAAAACATGGTTTGATTCCAATTTCTTATATACGCCGCTAACCGGAAAGGAGATATATAATTACGAAGGGTTTGTCAGTAATCTAGAAGTTGACAGACCGAATTCTTATATCTCAGAGTCAGCAATACTGCATAACTGCGGTGACGTGATGTACCTGTACCTGAAGATTAAGGACAACGTGATAAAGGACGTGAAGTTCGAGACATTCGGGTGCGCGGCTGCAATAGGCACGAGCAGCATGATAACCGATCTGATAAAGGGCAAGACAATTGAGGAAGCTCTAAAGGTAAGCAAGGAGGACATTGCCGGCGAGCTTGGCGGGCTGCCCCCGATAAAGATGCACTGCTCTGTTCTCGCTACAGAGGCATTGAAAGCGGCAGTTAAAGATTATAGAAGCAAGAAGAAACATTAGATTCTCTCGTAAGGAAGTCCCATAACCTTTAGAAATTCAATAACCTTATCCTTCTGGGTTTTGTTCGTTCCCTTCCAGTCTATCAAAGCCAGCTCCGTCTTCTCCGCAGACCTCTCCACTCCCTGCCTGAAGGAATCGAAAGTGACCTCGTCAATCCTGTATTTCGGGAGCATGTGCCCAACTGCATAGTCCTCCTCCAGTATCGCTTTCGTGAATGAAGGTGCGTAATGCCCCCCTCCAATTCCGAAGGCTGTTTTGAATGTCTTGCTTGTCTCAAGCATCTTCATTACAGCACGAGCCACTATCTCCCCCGCCCTCCCATTCGCCCACTCCTTCTCGGAGCTCCCAATCTCGACAAAGATTGAAGGTGCGTTGGTCAGCGGCCCGTGGTGGTCAACCTCCGCGCATACGGACCAGCCCAGATTATTCAAAGAGTTCATTTCATTCAGCACAATTTTGAGTTTGCTGGGCCAGCAGTAACAAAGCTCCCCGGGTTTGCCCCCAAGCTCTGCCTTGCCCCAGTTGCCGGGCGTGTGGGCAGTCAGGCAGGGCATTGCAGTCTCGCTCCTGTGCTTGCTTATGAAAACGAAAAATTCTGTCTTGAATTTCTCTCCCAGGTATTCTGCATTCACCAAATTCGTCTTGAGTTCCACAAGCTGGATATCTCCCCTGTTCCAAGTTCTGAACTCCCCTGCATTCTCCTCCTTGAACTCAAACAGCTCTGTAAGGTTCTTTGCTATGTTCACTCCCGCCGGATCCTGAACCGAGAAAAATATTGTATGCATATTCACACCTGCCAATACCTCTTTGTTCTTATGAATGTTTTCTGCGCCTCCAGCAAATCCGCGTAGAACAGCATCTCGTCCTTCCTCATGTTCTGCAGCACCCTCGCGGCAGTCTCCGTCCCCACCCCGTATGTTGAGAGCGCAATTGCGGCCCTCTTCCCGTATGCATCAATCAAGCTTGCAGTGCGCATCACTTCCAGGAAGCCCCTCTTCTCCTTCTCGTTCAGCTCCTTTCCCTGCTGCCTCTTCCTGAAAATCTTCTCGAGCCACTCCCTCTTCCCCACTATCACGACCATGCTGCTCCCGCACTTCTGGCAGGGTATCCTCCTCTTCAAGTCGCCAAGCCCGGAGTAGAAAACATTTCCGCAGTATGTGCAGAAGAACCTTACGTTCTTCTTGAGGAGTTGCTTCTTGAATGCCTTGAGTATCTCGGAGGAAAGCTCAATAGGCGCAACAAACTCCGCAGCGCGCGATATCTTTTCAAAGCCTAGCCTTCCGAAGGGTGTCGGCTCGGCAACAAGAAGCTCCTTCACTTTCACCTCCCCGGAATGGATTCCCCTCACGAGAAGCCTGCACTTCTCCACGTCAAAGTAGTCCACCATGAGTTCCCTGAGGGTCTCCCTGTATACCGGCGATTTTGAGAAGTATTCCACAAGCCTCTTCACCCTTGAGGGAGTGACATCCTCGCTCTTCCCGATAAGGCCGAATGCCTTTGCAATCTGGATAAACCTGTACCTGAAAAACGTCGAGCTTGAGATGTTCCTCTCGAGCAGAGGCAGTACTTCCTCTTCCCTTATTCTAAGCAGGGCTTCCTTCACGATTCCCTTCCCGCTTCCCGGCAGCTGGAAAACTATCCTGTAGGGATCTGCGCTTCCCCTCACACTGGACGAGAAGTGCGATGAGAGGAATGAGGAAAGGCAGCGCATCAATGCGTTGTTTGCAAGCGAGCCACCGCACACATGAATTACCACAATATCCTCGAAAATCTCAACAAGAACCTCCCTCTCATCCGGCAGGAAGCATTTCGACTGCTTTGCAATTACATTCTCAAGCTCCCCCAGGACTTCTTTTGAAGCGTGAAGCTCCCTCTCCAGTCCAGATATGTTTTCCCCTTTCTCAAGTTTCTCGTGGATTTTTCTCCTCAGCTCGCCTACTGCCTGCGCGACTTCGAAGGGGACGGGAATTTCCTCGCCGACCCAGTCCGGCACTGCTGCTGAGATGTCCTCCGAAGGCTCCACAACTATCTCCTTGTCCCTCACGTCAAGGACTCTCCAGGGGACTCCCCTTGTTATGAATATCGAGCCTCTCTCAACGTAGCTTGCAACGAACGCCTCATCCAACGTAGATATGTTTGAATTTGTCACGGCATTCTTCACGAAATATTTGCTCTCGCTGGGAATTGTGCTGAGGTTCTCAAAGTAATACGAGAGGATCCTCCCTCCCTTCCCCAGGGAGCTGCCGTCGAATTTCAGGATTCCCTCCGAGCGGAGCTGTTCCGCAACAGCCGACAGCTCGGATACCGGGAGCTTCCTGAACGGGTATGCCCTCGTGATTATCCTGTGCGCCCCCTCCAATTCAACAGCCCCGTTCTCCAGAACCAGGCCGCAGAGTTGGTGCGCAACAACATCAAGCGCATTGCTCTGCATCGGCATGCTCTCAAGCTTTCCGGCATGGGCCCTCTGCATTATTGCGATGGACTCGCAGATGTCGTCAAAATCGCTTGTAATCACGACTCCCTTCGGCATCCTCCCGACTGCATGCCCACTCCTCCCAACCCTCTGTATGAGGCGCGAGACCTGCCTTGGTGACATGTACTGCACAACCAAGTCAACCGAGCCGATGTCAATTCCCAACTCAAGGGAGGAGGTTGCAAGCAGCCCCTTTATCCCCCTCTCCTTGAACCTTCTCTCCATGTGCTTCCTCACGTCCTTCGAAAGCGAGCCGTGGTGGATTCCCACGGAACCTTCGTACTTCTGGGCTTTCCTGAATGCAAGCAGCCTTGAAGTGAGCGTCTCGGCAACCTGCCTCGTGTTTACAAATGCGAGAGTTGAGGTGTGGCTCTCAATCAGCCCGTTCAGGAAGCGCAGCCTTGCAAGCGCATGCGGCTCAAGGAACAATTTGTCGGAAAGCTCCTCATCCTTCTGCGACGGCAGGGGATACTCCACCTTCAGCTCTATTTCCCTCTCAAGCTTCGGCTGTATTATCTTGCAGTCCCTCCCGCCTGCGAGGAAGTTTGCGACTTCCTCGGGCATTCCAACTGTTGCACTGAGCCCAATCCTCTGGAACTCAACTCCCTTTTTATCAGACAAACGCTCGAGTGCTATTGAGAGCTGGGCCCCCCTCTTGCTTTCAAATAGCTCATGCACTTCATCCACTACTACATACCGTACATTCTTCAGCGCCTGCCCAAGCCTCTTTGCCGGTAATATTGCCTGCAGGGTCTCAGGAGTCGTTATGAGAAGTTGCGGTGGCTGCTTGGACTGCCTCAGTCGCTCGCTCTGGGAGGTATCCCCATGACGCACTGCAACGCTCACCCCCAGTTCCTCGCACCACCACTTTATCCTCTCCATTATGTCCCTGTTCAATGCCCTCAGGGGGGTTATATAAAGCGCAATTATTCCTTCTCCTCCTCTGGAGATTATGTTATCTAGAACAGGCAGCAGAGCGCATTCAGTCTTTCCATACCCTGTCGGGGCTATCACAAGGCAGTTTGCTCCGCTAAGAATCACTGGTATTGAAAGCACCTGTATTTCATTGAGCTCGCCAAACCTCTTTCTCACGAGCTCATTAATTCTGTTTTGCAATTGCATATGACTATATCTTCCTTACCGACATATTCCCGCGTATCACTATGGATTCGTTGCTTCCCTCAACTGAATAGTTCAGGTACATCCTTGAGCCGAAGTAAGCGTAGTTCTCCAACATCGGGGCTCCTGTCGCATTGTAGCACGGATATTCAAGATGCACGGTTGAGTTAGATTTCAGGATGACCGATTGATTCAGCTGGAAGTTTTTCGTAGGCACATCGCTCTCTTCAGTGCACTTGAACCCGTTAATCACAACTGTCTCCCCCCTATTCTGCGTGAGGTTGAGCTTTAGAGCACCATCACTGAAGTCATAGGAGACGCATGAGAAATTGCCTGGTAATTCGCATCTGGAAACAAGCACGTCCAACAGTCTTTTCCATAGTCGTTCCTCACCGGAGAAGTTGAGCGAGTAGCAAATATCTAATGCCTTCGTTTCAATTTCTATGCTGCTCTCATTCGCCTTTGGTACAGAGAAGCAGACGAGCGAGTAATTTCCAACATTTCTCTGCACTGTCGTCCAGAGGGAACTCGATGTGGGCATGGTCTCGCAAACCTGCATATTGCTCCTGTTGACTATTCTGTCGTTGCATACATAGTCCTGCGGTACGGGCTCCTTTGCAACATAGTACCCATAGAACCCCTCCTCATCCTCGAATGCAGCCCCGTATTCTGACGTAGTAAGATTGGTCAGGCGCTGCATTGAACCAAGGACAGTTGCATTGAAAGGCAGCGGACTTGCGAACTCCCTGCTTTCGTTGAGCATGCCGTTCAGGTAGGACGGGTCATAATTTCCTGTCAAATTCTCGCATGTTCTATAAGAAGCCAGCTCCTGGTATGCGAACAGCTTCAGCCAGCCCTTCTCCCTCCAGACGCATACGGGAAGAGCTGCCGAGCCAGCCGAGAGGACAGAAATCTCAGTCCCGTTTATTGTTTTGTTCTGCACTTCAAGCGTCGCATTTGTTACTGCACTGAGAAGGTCTGCCATCTGCTCAACCGATGAGGGGCCGTCTATGAGAAGCACTGACGCTGTTGAAAGATCAGCATAATTCACAGTCCCTATTTTCACCCCTTTTGAATTCCTCACATACTTCAGAAGCTGGAAGTAGCCCGGGAGATCAGCGGTTGGCGAGGAATAGGTATAGGCTGCCTGAATCCCTTCGCTATTTACATCAAACAGTTCAACATCAACCGCCTTCTTGTTTGGGACAATCGAGAATGCATCAGCTTCTCCGGAAGGGAGCACAGCGAGCTCCATGCTCGTCTCCTTTTCAGCTGACGGCTCTGAAACTACATTCCCGGAATCAACTTTTGCAACAATGTGATAATCTCCCGCGCTGAGGGGCACCCATGAGAATGAAACCATCTTGTTTGAGCCTGGCGAAAGAGACACCGCCGTAGTTTTTACGGAAGTATCGTCAACTGACAGATCAACAGTGAAATCATTTGCATCTGCATTGCCTGAATTCAGCACGTTGACTGTGAATGTTATTGTGTCACCTTCGTAAGGATGTACTGGTGATACATTTGAAATTGAAATTGAGAGATGCGGCTTGCTACCCAAGCAACCGAAAAGCAGCATGAGCAACAGAAGTGGTATGATCAATTTCTTCATTGCAACACCTCGAATAGATTTGAAGCAGAATCTATAAACTACTTTGTTTTGTACATCTTCCTCAGTGCCCTTAATGCCTCCTGTATTTTTGAGAATGCAACATCAGACCTGCTTTTGTAGTTGTATTCAATAGAGCTTTCCACATCCCCCTTCTCGGAATAGGGGGAAACTGAAAATGAGTACTTTCCTTTCTCCCTTCTTATCAAGCCCGCATTCTTCAGCTGGAGCAGGTGGTAAAGTATCGTCTTGTCGCTTACCGGTTCGCCGGAATGGTTCTCGCGCATGTAGCTGGATATCTCATGCACATCCGGATCCTTGTTCTCGGAGAACTGATAGTAAAAGAGCGCCTCAAGCAATTCCAGAATTGTTTTTCTGCTCTCATTTGGCGAGATGAGCCCCATCGCCAGGGCGAGCCACCTCACCAGCGACTTTTTAGTCATCAGGACATCTTTGCTGAGCTGCATGTCTCTTATTACGAACTCCCTCTCAATCAGAGCGGCTTCTGGAATTTGCATAATCTCACATTATGACGGCATATTAATAAATGTGCAAAGCAATTTAAATATCCGAGACTAATAGTAACATATCCGGGGTGATCCCATGGAAGATAGAGTTAAAACAGGTATAGCGGGCCTTGACGAACTCATAGAAGGCGGATTTAACAGAGGCCAAGTGATAAGCGTAAGCGGTGCAAGCGGCTCTGGAAAAACAACCCTTGCTGTTCAATTCCTGGTCAATGGAGCAACTATTTATAACGAGCCCGGGCTGTACATAACATTGGGGGAACAGAAGAAGCAGATATTCACAAACATGCTGAGGTACGGCTGGGATTTGAAGAAGCTTGAGGACGAGAGGAAGATACTTTTCGTGGAATACCCGCCCTATGAGATCGAGGTTTTCCTCTCACAGGAAGTTGTGATAAGGGACTCTGTCGAAATGGTGGGAGTGAAGAGGCTTGTCATAGACCCAGTAAGCTCATTGCTCATGGGCTACGGAGATGAGCAGAAGAGGAGGGAGAGACTGCTGAGATTGCTTGAGAGACTCAGGTCTCTTGGTTGCACCTCCCTCATGACTTCGGAAAGCGCGGGGATTGAAAATGAAGTTCCGCTTGGAAAATTCGAAGTGGAGCTGTTCTCAGACGGAATCATATACCTCTATAACATGAGGAGAAAGAACGAAAGGCAGAGGGCCCTAGAGGTAATAAAGTTAAGGGGTACCAAACACAGCAACAAGATGTGCCCGATCGAATTCACAGAACACGGTATTGAAGTCTACACGAACAAAGAGTTCAAAGAGTTTTGAGTCAAATGCCAACCTTTCGCATCTCCACAAAGTTCTATCCGATAAGGCTCAACGCATTCATGAGGAACGAAGTGGAGCTCAGCATAGAGATTGAGAACACCGGGAATGAGCCCCTCTGGTGCGAGTGCGATGTGCTGCTTCCAGATGCAGTCTCACTTGCTCCTGACAAGGACTTGGAGAAGGGAAGATTGAGGGTCGGCATAGTGAACCCAAAAGAGATAAGGACCGGGAAGTGCAAGGTTTATGGGAGTGCCAAGAGCTACCCGGAGCTTTACCCGATAAAGATCGTTGTATACGGATTTGGCAAGGACGGGGCAATAACCGCAAGGGATGACAAGACCGCCGAGCTGAGATGTGAGAGGATAAAGTAGCTATATCACGAATTTATCTTTCCCCCTATTTGTACTTTCTAGCTTTTGAGACTGGTCGATGGTTTTTAATATTTGAAGAGAGAATATCAGTAAAGTGAGAGAATGGACCGGATAGTCGAGTGCATACCCAACTTCAGCGAGGGAAAGAACAAGGAGGTTATTGACAGGATTGTCGGGAAGATAAAGAAGGTGAAGGGGGTAAAGTTGCTCGACGTAGAGAGTGATGCAGATCACAACAGAAGCGTAGTCACATTCCTAGGAGAGCCCGAAGCAGCTGCCGAGGCGGCATTCCTCGCAACGAAAAAAGCTTCTGAGCTGATTGATTTGAACAAGCACAAGGGAGAGCACCCGAGAATCGGAGCGACTGATGTCATACCCTTCGTCCCGATCTCAAATGTGACAATGGAGGAATGCATCGAGCTGGCAAAGAAAGTTGGGAAGAGGATTGCAAGTGAGCTGAAGATACCTGTTTATCTGTACGAGGCGGCAGCCACAAGGCAGGAGTGCATCAACCTTGCGGATATAAGAAAAGGGGAATACGAGGGTTTGAGGAAGGATATTGAGACCGACCCGCGCAGGAAGCCCGACTTCGGCCCATCAAAATTCCATCCAACTGCTGGAGCGACTGTCGTGGGGGCAAGGGAGCCCCTCATTGCTTTCAATGTTAACCTGGGGACAGGCGATATAGAAATCGCGAAGAAGATTGCAAAGACCGTGAGGTTCAGCAGCGGCGGGTTGAAGTGCGTGAAGGCAAAGGGATTTGAGATAAAGAAGAGGGGCATAGTACAGGTTTCCATGAACCTGACAAATTATCGGGAGACATCTATCTCCAAGGCCTTTGAGGTGGTCAAGCGCGAGGCTGACAGATACGGGGTCCCGATAATCGGCAGCGAGATAATCGGGCTTGTTCCGCTTGATGCCATGGTTGATGTTGCAGATTTCCACTTGAAACTCGAGAATTTCAAGAAAAGGCAGATTCTTGAGACAAGGTTGCGGGAGTGATAACTTGTTGAAAACTATGAAGTTGTGCGAATTCCTTGATGAACTGGCTTCCCATTCTGCTGCGCCAGGCGGGGGCAGTGCTTCCGCACTACTCTGTTCAACTGCAGCCTCACTGGTCTGCATGGTATGCCACCTGACAATTGGGAAGAAAGGGTACGAGGAGAGCGAGCCCGAGCTGAAGAGGGTTCTTGAAGAAGCAGAAGTTCTGAGAAAGAAAGCGGAGGGTCTGATTGATGAGGATACAAATGTTTTCAAGAAGGTTATGGCAGCCTACAAAATTCCCGAAGAGAACACGCAGAGGAATGTCATGATCCAGAATGCATTGAAGGATGCAACTGCAACTCCGCTGGAAGTTGTGAGAATCGGAGTCAGGATTCTGGAATTGGCGAAAATTGTCGCTTTCAGGGGGAATATAAATTCGGTAAGTGACGCTGGAGGGGCAGCCCTGGCTGCAGAAGCAGGTTTGCGCGGAGCAATCTTCAATGTAAAAATAAATCTGAAGTCAATGAATGATGAGACATTCAAGGGAACTACCAAGATTGAATTGAACGCATTAGAGGAGAGGACGAAAGTCCTGATGGAAGAAGTGAATGGCATAGTATCCTTCAAGCTGTCGAATTGATTATCATGAACGCCATGGCTTGGCCCGGCTCTTGGGGCTTTTTCTAGCTTTCTTAAACTATCTTAGAAATTCTAAATAAGTTTTAGATTCATCATTTAACCAGTTGCTAAAGAACCGAGCACCTCATTTTGGCACCTAAATCCATGGATTGAAATTTCCCCCCAATTTTCAAGCCAAATTCCAGACCAAATCTCAGAAGCCCGAAAAGGCATTTTCACAAACCGATTTGTTTCATGAATATGGAATTTAATGCCCCTGGGTGAAGAAAGCCCGCTTGTGAGGCAAAAGACGGTTGAAAAAAGTGATTACGACGGAGGGGAGGTTTATAACTTTGTATATAAGATTTTTATATAAGAAGTAACTAAATGGATTAAGCGGTTGGTATGAAAGAGAAAGAAACCCAGATATACAAATTCGGAAGGGGTGGGGCCTGCATCTACATTCCCATGGATATTTTCAAGGATAGCGCATTCCCTTTCGAGATAAATGAGAAAGTGAGAATGAGGATAGATGGAAGGAAGGTTATAATCGAGAAGTTGAAGGAGGAAGCGAAGGAAGGGCAGGCGTAATCTAAATGCTATTTCTAATATAGTTTAAGATTTTCTAAAAAAGATTTAGAAAAGAAGAGACTTACGACGAGCCTCTCTTGAAAGAGATAGCACCTTCAGGACAGTTGAGAATGCAGGACTTGCAACCTACGCATGCTGAAGGGTTGACAACTTCCGATTTGTCATTCCGAATCTCGAAAACTCCCGCAGGGCAGACGGCTACGCAGGTTCCGCAACCTATGCAGATTTTCTTGTTTATTTTCGGCTGCATGGAAGAAGTTTGAGAGAGGTGGTATTAATAGCTGTAGGAAATGTTAATATAATAGACCGAACAAATTTTTTGTAGCTGTTTTCGGGGGTGAACAATTGCTATATCTTTACACCGGCGAGGGAGGAGGCAAAACAACCGCAGCTCTTGGGCTGGCTCTGAGGTCCGTGGGGCATGGGCACAAGGTTGACATAATCCAGTTCATGAAGGGCAGGAAGGATATTGGGGAGTACAAGATTGCGAAGAGGTTGCACCCGAATTACGAGATACACCAGTTCGGGAGGGAGGAGTTCGTCGACCTAAAGAACCCCGCCAAGGAGGACTACGAGCTTGCCGAGAATGGCTTGAAGTTCGCCAGGGAGGTTCTTGGCAGAAGGCCGAACCTGCTTGTGCTGGATGAGCTGAACATTGCCATCTCAACTGGGCTTGTGAAGCTTGAGGATGTGCTGAAGCTGCTTGATGAGGCACCAAGGGGAACGGTGATAGTAATAACCGGGAGATACGCCCCGAAGGAGTTGATTGAGAGGGCTGATTTTGTGAATGAAGTGAAAGATATTAAGCATCCCTACAAGAAGGGAATTCCTGCACAGGAGGGTATCCAGTACTGAGGTGGAGAGATGAGGTGTCCATACTGCTCTTACGCAAGAACGAATGTGGTTGACTCCAGGGATGTGGGGGAGCTGGAAATTACGCGCAGGAGAAGGGAGTGCAGGAAGTGCAAGAAGAGGTTCACCACGTACGAGAGAGTTGAAACGATCGGCCTGGTTGTGATAAAGAAGGATGGGAGAAGGGAGAAGTTCAGCAGGGATAAGCTTCTTGCAGGGGTCCAGAGAGCATGCGAGAAGAGGCCCATCAGCCAGGAGAGGATTGAAAAAATGGCGGAAGAGATTGAGAAGGAATTGAGGAATATGGACACCCTGGAAGTTGAGAGCAGGAAAATCGGCGAGCTTGTTATGAGGAAGCTGAAGAAGCTGGACAAGGTTGCCTACATACGGTTTGCATCTGTGTATCGTTCATTCGCGGATATTGAGTCCTTCGAGAACGAGCTGAGGGCATTGAGAAAGAAGCTGAAGAGGAGGTGAATCCTGCAGAACGCAAGGTTTAAATAAATTACGATATATAGTGTATAGTCTTCTATTAAACCACAATATGTTGTGTTGAGGGTATATCATTATTTTGAAGGTGGTGGCATGGGTGACGCAGGAAAAGCGACAGTTACTCAGATAAAGAAAAGGGATGGAAGGATAGCTGATTTTGACAAGAGCAAGATAACTAATGCTATTTTCAAAGCTGCAGTTGCCGTTGGCGGGGAGGACAGGAAGACCGCCGAGAGGCTTGCGGATGATGTCGTGCAGATTGTGTATGAAAAATTTGCGGGCAGCATACCGACCGTTGAGGACGTGCAGGATACTGTCGAGAAAGTTCTGATTGAGGAGGGACGTGCCAAGACTGCGAAAGCATACATACTCTACAGGCAGAAGAGGGCAATCCTAAGAGAGCTGAAGGCGGAGCTGCTCAATGTCCCAGTTGATGAGGTTGACAACAAGCTTAGTGTGAATGCAATAAAAGTTCTGGAGAGAAGATACCTGAAGAAGGACAAGAATGGGCAGGTTGTCGAGACTCCGAAGCAGATGTTCAGGAGGGTTGCAAGGGCAATTGCGCTTGTTGATGTTTTCTATGACAGGAATGTTGATACATTGAATGTGGAGGAGGAGTTCTACGATGCAATGGTGAATCTGGAGTTCCTGCCCAACTCCCCGACGATAATGAATGCTGGCACCGAGATAGGCCAGCTGGCAGCGTGCTTTGTTCTTCCAATCGAGGATTCTATTGAGAGCATATTCAATGCGGTGAAGAACACTGCATTAATTCACCAGTCAGGAGGAGGCTGTATTTCAGAAGGTTCAAAAGTTTTCACAACAATGTGCGGCATAGAGAACATAGAAACAGTATACGGAAAATGCGCTAAGGAAAAATCGCCTGTGAAGGATAAATCGTGCGAATGCATAGATATATCTGATAAAAATATTCATACTCTTGCATTTAATCCAGGTGATAATGCATTCTACAATGATAAAATAACCAAGGTATGGAAATATCCAAAAATCAATCCTGCTTATAACATTGAGACATCGGGACCACGGATAATTACAAGCCCGTGGCATCCTTTCTTTGTCTTAACCTCCGAAGGTCGTATTAAAGAGAAAAGAGCTGATGATTTGCAGGTTAAGGATATCGTTATTAGGTCTAATGATACCGCTCTTTCTGTCTGGCCATTCAAATCTTACAATAATGTAGCGGGCATGACTATAGATGAAGACATCGCATGGCTATTGGGCTTCTGGACCGGGGATGGCTCTATTGGAGATTCAAAAAATGGTCTGCGTTTCCGCTTATTTGATGGCAGAACGGATTGCCTCAAAAGAGCTCAAGAAATATTGGAAAGTAAGTTTGGGATAAAAATAAAAATCCAAAAAGATAGCAGGGGCGAGACGTATAGTTTAACCACGACGAATAAAGATTTCGTTAATAAATGGCTTAGCCTCAATAACGGAATCGTTGGTTCAAAAGAGGGCAAACTAACTCTGCCTTCCTTCATTATAAAATCTCCATTGAAGGTTGTTTGCTCGTACTTGGCCGGACTCATAGATTCTGATGGCTATGTTGATAACAGAAATTCAAGGGTCTCTTTTGCCACTACATCTTACGAGCTAGCAGAACAGCTTATTTACATATTATCCTTGCTAACTCTAGACCCAAAAGTCCGAAGAAGGCTTCCGCATGGGAACGGTAAGCGCATTGTTTATGATGTCACCTTCTCAACACGCGAGAGAGCTGGCAAGCTAAAGGAACTTCTATTGCCTTACATCAGTGACAGTTTTAAGAAAGAAAGGCTTACTAATCAAACAATTTCAAAGATAGGCAAAGCAAGCTGTCTGCCACTAAAATTTGAGCTTATCGAGCCTTTCCTGAATGAGCTTGGGATAAAGACACGAACGACAGCCATACATAAAAAACCTGTTCATATCGGCAATAAGAAGTTCTGGTTGCATCGCTTAAGATGGGGGTTGGGTATTAACAGGTTGTATCTTCTCGAGCTCTTGCAAGAACTCTATAAAGTAAGCAAAAATAAAAGTACGAAGGAAAAAATTGACAATTTAACAAAGGTATTGCAAACCTGCGTTGTCGTTAAAAAAATTACAAAAGTTTCTGAAGCTGGGCCATTCTATGATTTTACAGTTGAGAAGTATCAGAATTACCTTGCTGGCATAAATGGATTTTCCGTAGTCCACAACACTGGCTTCTCATTCTCAAAGCTGAGGCCCAAGGGGGATGTTGTGAAATCCACGGGCGGAGTTGCGAGCGGTCCCGTATCGTTCATGAGGGTGTTCGATGTATCGACAGATGTGATAAAGCAGGGAGGAAAGAGAAGAGGAGCCAATATGGGGATGCTGAGAGTCGACCACCCTGATGTACTGGAGTTCATAATGGCCAAGAGCTCCAGTCATGCTCTCAATAATTTCAACATATCGGTTGCAGTGACGGATAAATTCATGGAGGCGCTGGAGAAGGATGAGCAGTACGACCTCATAAACCCAAGGAAGAGGAATGGTATCGATAAGCTCTCTGCGAAGAAAGTCTTCAAGCTGATAGTCCAGCAGGCGTGGAGGAATGGGGAGCCGGGAGTTATCTTCATAGACAGGATGAATGCAGCAAACCCGACTCCGGCGCTGGGGCAGATAGAGAGCACTAATCCTTGTGGTGAGCAACCATTGCTTTCCTACGAGTCGTGCAACCTGGGCTCGATAAACCTTTCAAGGATGGTGAAGGATGACGGGGAGATTGATTGGGATAAGCTGAAGAGAACCATCCGGACTGCCGTGCACTTCCTTGACAACGTGATTGACGCGAACAAGTACCCAATACCGGAAATTGAACTGATGACGAAGGGAAACAGGAAGATAGGGTTGGGGGTGATGGGCTTCGCGGACATGCTTTTCCAGATGGGTGTGCAGTACAATTCGGAGAAGGGAGTTGAGGTTGCTGAGAGCGTGATGAAGTTCATCAACGACGAGAGCAAGAAGGCATCCGCAGCACTGGCTGAGAAGAGGGGGGCATTCCCAAATTTTGATAAAAGCATTTACAACAAGCCTGGTGCCCAAAAGATGAGGAATGCGACAACTACCACAATTGCGCCTACAGGCACACTGAGCATAATAGGAGGGTGCTCGAGCGGGGTTGAGCCGCTCTTTGCAATTGCGTACATAAGGAGGGTGATGGACAACACCGAACTTCTTGAGGTGCACCCCATATTCGAGAAAATTGCTAGAAAGGAGAATTTCTACAGTCTTGAACTGATTAGAAAAATCGCGCAGAGTGGGGGAGTGCAGGGCTTGCCGGAAGTTCCTGAGAACTGGCAGAAAGTTTTCGTGGTCGCCTATGGTGTTTCCCCGGAATGGCATGTGAGGATACAGGCAGCATTCCAGAAGTATACGGATAATGCAGTTTCAAAAACTATCAACTTCCCTGTTGATGCAACCCCCGAGGATGTTGAGAAAGTTTACATGCTTGCCTACAAGCTTGGGTGCAAGGGAGTGACTGTCTATAGGGATAAAAGCAGGGAGGGGCAGGTACTCAGCATAGAGGCGTTCAAGAAGGGGAAGAAGGAACAACTGGTTGAGGAGGAGGCTGTTGCACACCCGAATGGCGCTGAGGAGAATGGAGTGGTTTCCGCAGAGTACACGGGCGGATGCGCAACGTGCCAAGCATAGGTTTTTCGATGAGAACTGATGTTCTATTCTGGAAAGACTCCTATCAGAAGGAGTTTGAGGCAAGGGTCATCTCTTCAAATGGGAGGGAAGTGGTGCTGGACAGGACATGCTTCTTCCCGCAGGGCGGGGGGCAAGTTGGGGATACTGGCTTCTTGAATGACACGAGAGTTGTCGATACAAGAAAGGATGCAGAATACAGCATCACGCACTTCCTGGAGATAGAAAGCGCATTCAAGGAAGGAGAAACTGTGAAGGGAAGGATAGACTGGGAGAGGAGATACAGGATAATGAAATTGCATTCTGCAGCGCATGTTGTCTATTACCTGATGATTGATGTTTTCGGGGAGAACTGCAAGCTTGCCTCCTCCGGAATTGTGAACGAGAGGAAGGATATAACGGATTATCTTACAGAGTCATTTGACAGGGAGAGACTGGCGGTTGTGGAGAGAAGGGCAAATGAGTTGATTGGAAGTGGCAGGGAGATAAGGACATGGAGCGATGAGAGCAAGCCAAATTACAGGTACTGGGAGATTGACGGCTTTCCGAAGATGCCTTGCGGGGGGACGCACCCAAAAAGATTGGGAGAGATTGGGGAGATAACCGTGGCGAGGGGCAAGAAGCCAGGTGCTGGGAAGGAGAGGATAGAGATACTGCTTAAGGATTAGTTGGTAAAAGTGCAGTTGATTAGGCAGCACTGAATATGGAGAGCAGGACTATTCCAGTCAGTGTTGTTGCAATACCCACTTTTTGCTGGTTCGTTACCGGATCCTTGAATACAAAGAAAGCCAAAACTACGAAGAGGGCTGGGTAGGAACCTGCAATAGGGGCAACTACTGCGGTCAGCCCTCTGCTGACTGCGAAATTAAAGCTGTACTCCGCAATTCCTGTGAGAGCTACCGCACAAAGCAGCGGGAAGAGCGAGTTCTGAAAAGTTGGGCCGTGCAGCTTGATTTTTTTAAATTTTGCGAATAATGGGAGGAGCGGGAAAACTGTGAAAGAGATGTAACCTGGCCAAAACCAGCCAACTTGGCGGATTGGAATTTTAATGAATGTGAAGTAGACTCCCCACGCTACCATTGACACAATTGCCAGAAGGATTCCTCTGTTTGCAGTCACTCCTTTTTTTAACTCTTTGAAATCCAGTATTGATAGGATTATGCCGAGAATTATCACCAAGATGGCGAACTCCTGGTTGGGCGTAATTGTATCATGCAAGAATACTATCGAGAGGATTACGGCAACGGCTGCAAATGAGGCTGAAATTGCGCCGACAAGGGAGGGGTTTGCGATTCTTAGGCCCTCATTGAATGCCAAGTAACCTATAAGCAGTATGACGCCTAGAGACAGATTCAGAAGGACTATTTCCGCGGTTATGTGGGAGAGTTCTGCCAGGGCGAAGGGGATGTACAAGCCGAAGATTACCAACCTCAGTGCAAAACCCCAGAAGCTCATCGAGTAGGAGCCAAGCTTTCTTGTGGCGATCGTTCCAAAAATATCCCCGATTCCCCAACCGAGACAGGCTAAGATGGCGAATAAGATTGCTTCCATTTCTATTCACTCGATTGTTTTTAACAACATCAGAATTTTTCGTAATGCAGTATTTCTTTCAAAGGTCTTCTTTCCTTTGGCTTTGGTTTTTCATCAGGATACCCAAGTGCGATTATTCCCACAATTTCGTATTTCTGCGGAATGCCAAAAAGTTCCCTCAGCTCCTTGAGATTTTTCTCAACCATCAGGGGCCGGCACATCCAAACGCTTCCAAGTCCCATAGCAGTTGCAGCCAGCAGAATATTCTCAACAGCCGCCGATGTTGAGAGGAGGTGGAGCGTTTTCTCCTTATCAGCAAGAACAAGCAGAAGTGTCGCATTTTCAACGAATTCCGTGTCCTGTCTGTAAAATGCTTTCATTGATTCTTCATAGATCGCCCTGAATTTCTTCTTTTTCTCTGCATCCCTGACTAGGATGAACTCCCATGGCTGCGTGTTTACCGCGGAGGGAGCCCAGGTGCCTGCTTCAATTATCTTTTCAAGGGTTTTCAGGGGAATCTCCCTTTTCTTGAACTTCCTCACTGCCCTTCTGCCTTTGACAACTGCGAAGAAATCAGGCATAGTTTTATTTTATAAACGTTATTTTAATAGTATGGGAGTTTTAAGATGGCTTGGGAACAGGCTGTTAAGCCTGTTCATACTTGTTTCGCTGGTTATCGGAATCCTCTTGCAGCTATACAAGGATTTTTACCTAGGCTTTTTTGTTGTGATCATTGCTCTGAGCATTGAAGTGGGAAGGGAGCTGGGAAGGAAGAGGAAGGAGTCTGCTGGCTGGGGGGATTTCGCTGATCTGGGTCTGGGGGCCCTTTTCTCAATGGGCACTGCACTACTGGCATTTGCAGTTGCGGTGAGTATGAACAGCAGGACAGCGTACATAGTATTACTCAACAGCGCATTATCCAGCATGGTTTTCCTGTTCGGCTCCTTCCTGAGGTTCTGGTGGTACTGGAGAGGCGGCAAGCAGGCGAAAAGAAGGGGTAGGCATGGGCGTCGAGGATAAGATAAAGTCCATTGAAGATGAAATGGCCAGGACCCAGTACCACAAGGGCACCGAACATCATTTCGGGAAGCTCAAGGCAAAGCTGGCTCAGCTCAGAAAATTAGTTGGGCAGCATAGGAAGGGCGGTGCAAGGTTCTCTGTCAGGAAGAGCGGGGATGCAACAGTAATCCTCATTGGAGATACATCTGTCGGCAAGTCCAGCATTTTCAACAGGTTGACAGGTGCGAACTCAAAGGTGGGGGACCATCCATTCACGACCCAGAAGATACTCCCGGGAATCATGAATTACGGGGGGGCGCAGATACAGATTCTTGACACTCCCGCCTTGGAGCTTGGTGAGGCCGAGATAATCTCCTTCGCATCCATAGCCGAATTGGTCGTAATTGTGTGCGATTCTTCCAAAAAAAGTCTAGAGCGCATCATGAAAGGCCTTGAGAAGGCGAAGGTGAAGGGCGAGCTTCTTGTGGTAATAAACAAATGCGATGTGGAGTGGGGGGGAGGCTTCTGCGTCTCTGCCATTAGCGGGGAGGGAATTGACTGGCTGAGGGAGGAGATATACAGGAGGCTGAGGCTCGTGAGGATTTACATGAAGCCGAGGGGGGGAGAGGCTGACAGGAACAGGCCCCTCGTAGTGAAGGAAGGTTCATTTGTAAGGGATGTCTGCGAGAAGCTGAGGTTGAAGGGAGAAATGGAGTACGCGCTGGTGTGGGGGAACTCTGCAAAATTTCCCGGGCAGAAGGTTGGGGATGAGCATGTGCTGAAGGATGGGGATGTGCTTACTATTGTGATGGGATAAAATGGTTTCCTTGAAATACTGGGAGTGGGAGGATGCCGTGCTGAAGGAGAAGCTGAAAGTAGTCTCCGTGAAAGAGATAGCCCGCGCATATTTCGATAACGAGACCCAGGCTTACAGGTTTGCCTCGGCCCTTCTGCTTGTGAAGAAAAGGGGTGCGCTGAGGCTGAGGGAATGCCCGGAGGAGCTGCCAGTTGCCACTTGGAAAAGATACCTGGATTTCGGAGTGCAGGTCGGCATGCTGAAGCACGAGGATGAGGTTTATTCTTTTACAGACAGGTTCACAAAACCGCTCAAGAATTTCGGGGAGTATGTGAAAGTATGGGTGAGGACGGGCAACCCTAACGAGGATCTGGGCCTGACATTTGCGCTTGCAAAAAGGGGTAAAGAAAAAAAGAGGGGTGGGAAGAGGCCTACCTCTTCGCCATAGCCGCAAGCACTCTCTCCTTTGCTATTGCCATTGCAGCATCCCGCGGCGAGATGGATTCGTTCTTCGATTTCTCAAGAACCAGCTTCGTATTCTTCTTGACCTTCTCGCTTATCATGGCGAATGCCTGCTCATTGGTGCCTCCAATATGCTCTGTATACGAGGAGATGACTCCACCGGCGTTTGCAACCATATCCGGAACTACGAGTATCCCCTTCTTGTGCAGTACGATTTCTGAATCGAGTTTTACCGGTATGTTGGCGGCCTCCACGACTATTTTCGCCTTTACCTTTCCCACATTCTTCTCGTTTATCACATCCGGCCTAGCGCCTGGAATCAGCACGCCGACGTCTAGATAGAAAAGCTCGTCGCCTGAAAGCATTTTTCCTGAACTGTGCGCAGTTACCGTGCCCTTCTCCTTCTTTGTCTTCATGAGGGCTTCATAGTCCAAGCCATTCTCATCATATATAGTGCCTTTCGAATCCGAAACAGCTACAACTTTTGCGCCTTTTTCTGTAAGGAATTTCATTGTGAAGGAGCCCACATTGCCGAACCCCTCAATTGCAACCGTGGTTCCATTGAGTCCCATGCCGGCAAAGTCTGCTGCAACTTCTGTTGATGCGGTGACTCCGAAGCCCGTGGAGCCCAGCTCGTGGGGCAGCCCGCCAAGGTCTTTCGGCTTGCCTGTCGCGGCTTTGGGATTCCCTGCACCTTCAACGAATACCCTCATCTCCTCCTCGCCAGTGCTCATATCCGGAGCGGCAATGTACTCAAGAGGACAGATGTACTTGAGGGCTTTTCCGAAAGCCTTCAGCATTGAAGCCTTGTCCCCATGGGGAGTTGCTTTCACGCCGCTCTTCGCCCCTCCGAAGGGAAGCTCAGCAAGTGCGGTCTTCAGTGTCATCACTCTTGCGAGCCTGGCTACCTCGGTGATGGTGATATCCGGCACAAACCTTATGCCACCCTTTCCCGGTCCCAGGGCGGTGTTGTCTATTACAAGAATGCCTCTCGTTTTCGTCTTCGGGTCGTAAGTTATAACAATCTTCTCAGGTCCGAGTTCATCCGTCAATCCATTTGCATCCATTTAAATCCACCTCTTGGAATACAGATTTATCTTAGCAAAGAATAAAAAGGGTTATGGGCAATAGGATAACAAAGGTGATAATGTGGGGCTGCTGGATATCTTTGGAAAGAAGGATGTTGGCGAGGAGCTTGTGAAGAAGGTTCCCTACTCAATGAGGCTTAAGTTCCATCCTTACAGGTTGAATGCTAACAAGATGGAGAGCGTGATGCTTATCCTAGAGCTCAAAAACCTCAAGGAGGAGGTTCTGCTCACGTCACTGGTTATTGAGCTGCCGAAGAACCTGGGGTTTGATCAGACTGCCCTTTCGACTGCTAGGGAGGTAAGGCTGGGGGAGATGAAATCAGGCGAGGACAAGGAAGTGAAGATTGAGATATGGGGCAACCCCAGGACAGATGCAGGAGATTATACCATCAAAGTTACAGCAATATGCCATTACAGAAACTATGGGTATTTGCTGAATGCTGAAAAGAAAGAGGTAGTGCTCAGAGCAGTATAGTTAGACTGTCTTTTTCTCTTCTTCTTTTTCCTCAAGTTTAGCCATCAGGTCATTCAACGCTCCTGAAAGCTGAAGCCCTTTGTCTGTAAGCTTAACTTTCTTCACCCTGCCCTTGACCTCCATTGTTACGAGGTTGGATTTCCTGAATTCCTTGAGAAGTTTTGTCGTGTGGACATATGTCGAACTGCACGCCAAAGCGAGACTGGAAGCATACCACTCCTTTGAGGTATCCTTGAGCTTGAGAAGTATGCAGACTGGCTTCGGTCTTATGAGTGATTCCTTCAATCCCATGGGGTACCTCGTAAAATTATTTACTTTCGTCTTTAAAACAGTAAGCTTTTTAAATAGAAAAGTGAAAAGAGTGGAATGTAAGTGGTGATAGAATGACAACGAGGCTCTCTCGATTATATGGGATGGATATATACAGTGATGCAGGGAAATACCTTGGAAAAGTTATAGACCTGATTCTTGACCTTGAGAAGGGGGAAGTAGTTAGACTGACCATGCAGCCTCTCACAACAGTGAGCAGGGATGAGGCAAGGAAAGTACTGAGGGAGGCGAGTGTGCTCTACAGGAATGTGAAGTCTGTGGAGGACGTGGTGGTCGTAACCAAGGGAACTGCAGCTGAGAAGTTCGCTGAGCTTCCAGAGGAAGAGGTAAGGGGTTTCGGCAGATAAACCGTTAGAATATTATTTATATCTATTCTGTCTAATTGATACTATGGAAAAGCACCTTCTCGTGAGCCCGAACTGCGCCGACCTATGCGCGCCAAATTTCGAAATAAAAAAATTCCCTGATTGCGAGAACTACGTCTACATCCCGGATATCGACAAGCTCGCGGGCAAGAATGTCGTCATTCTCCACAGGTGCTATCCGGACCAGGACTCGAGATTATTCCAATTCTTCCAGATTCTAGGGGCGGTCAGACCTCTCGCTGCGCGCGTAACCGCGCTAGTCCCATATCTCCCCTATGCGCGGCAGGATGAGATAGTCCGGAAAGGCGAGGTTGAATCCGCGAGTTTGATATGCAAGATGCTCGCGAACGCGGGCCTGGACGAACTTGTTACATTTGACTGCCATTTCATGCAGGAGGGCGAGGCAAAGAAGAACTATTCGGGTTTGAACATAGACAACCGCTCGCTCGCGCCCGAGCTCCTCGCGTACGTGAAGCCGAAAGTGAGTAATCCCATTTTTATATCACCTGATATCGGCGCGGCATACATGGTGAAAAAGGTCGGCGGGGTGAGCATGGAAAAAACCCTTGGCGATTATGTTCACGGGCCGGTGACATTCAGACAGATAACCGAGGAGAAACTGGATTTCGATGTCACTGGAAGGGATGTCATCCTTATAGATGATATGATAATTGCTGGAGAAACTATGATACGCGCGGCGCAGGTGTGCAAGAAAGGAGGCGCGAAACGAATCATATGCGCTGCTGTTCACGGCCTGCTCGTGAGTTGCGCGTTCGACAAGATACGCGCCGCGGGCGCGAAGGAAATCGTTGTAAGCGACAGCATACCCGGACCCGCTGCAGTTGTGAGCGTGAAGAGAAGGCTCACGGACTATTTGCCTTAATATATTCTTTCATTCAATTATCTAATACGTTATACAGGATGGTCAGATGGTCGAGGTCGTCCCTGCCATATTAGTAAAAAGCAGAGAGGAATTACTAGAGTGCATAGCGCGCGTTAGGGAAAGCGTTTCGGTCGTGCATATAGACATGATGGATAACGAGTTCGTGCCGAATAAGACCATCGGGCTCGAAAGCCTTGCTGAGCTGCCGAATGGCGTCTCGTACGAGTTTCACTGGATGGTGAAAAACCCGGAGAGATGGATCGCGAAAATAAACGGGAACCATCTCCATCTAGTGCATGTGGAGACGATAAACAAAGAAAACTGGGGCGCGCTCAAAAAAATCTGCGCGAGGTCGGGTTGCCGGCTCGGGCTCGTGCTCAGTCCAGAGACAACAATCGAAAAACTTGGACCATACATAAAAGATGTTTCACGCGTGTTGGTTATGGCCGTTCATCCTGGGTTTTATGGGCAGAAATACATCCCAGATGTTGAGGAGAAAATCCGCGCGCTGCGCGCCAAATTCCCTAAACTGGAGATAGAAGTCGACGGCGGAGTGAGTTCCGAGACTGCTGGACGCGCGTGCGGGGCTGGCGCGAACGTTCTCGCCGCCGCGAGCGCGATATACTCCGCAAGAAATCCGCGCGAGGCGATTAAAAACATATCCGCCGCCGCGAGCGGTGCGAAAGCTGTTAATGGTGAGTAGATGGTTGACGACGCCCCAAAGCAAATGCTTCTTGAAACTAGCCAGCCGGGCGCGGGATTGAAGAAAATAACGGATATAAAAAAGCTCCACCTGATCGCGAATGGCGTGAGGCAGAGCGTAGTGAAAATGCTCCACGAGGCGAAATCAGGACATTCCGCAGGCTCCATCGGGCTCGCGGACATATTCACCGCTCTTTATTTCAACATACTAAATCATGACCCTAAAAATCCAACATGGCCTGAGAGGGACAGGCTTGTTCTCTCAAACGGCCACGTGTGCCCGGTGATGTACGCGGCGATGGCAGAGGCCGGTTATTTCCCGAAGGAGGAGCTCATGTCCCTGAGGAAACTGGGCTCGCGCTTGCAGGGCCATCCGCACCGCGGCTCGCTCCCGGGAATCGAGAACAGCTCAGGCCCTCTCGGTCAGGGACTCTCGATAGCCGTCGGAATGGCGCTCGTAGCGAAACGGGAGAGAAAAAGCTGGAGGGTCTACTGTGTGTGCTCTGACGGCGAGCACAATGAGGGGCAGACATGGGAGGCAGTCCTTCTCGCATCGAAATTCAAGCTTGGAAATCTAACGGCGATCATGGACAGGAACAATATACAGATCGATGGATTTACAGAGGATGTTCTCCCGCTCGAGCCGCTTGCGGAAAAATACCGCGCGTTCGGCTGGCACGTGCTCGAGGTTGACGGGCACAACATAGAACAGCTTATAGGCGCGTGCAGCGAGGCGAAAAAAGTAATCGACAGACCCACC
>Ga0315277_10000729_pt1 | contig 50760 bp, 39 predicted proteins | sample YL17G05_15_MG_FD_203695 | JGI IMG/M metagenome (GOLD analysis project Ga0315277, IMG submission 203695) | Sediment microbial communities from Yellowstone Lake, YNP, Wyoming, USA - YL17G05_15 | ecosystem: Environmental > Aquatic > Freshwater > Lake > Sediment | place: USA: Wyoming | collected... | reverse complement strand
CCAGGCCCGCTGGCGAGACGCGAGCGACGAGCTATACCCGAGGTGGTATGTGAGGAGCGAGCAACAAAGCCAGCGGGCCTGCGGGCCGCAGCCTGAAAGGGCGCGGCGGCGGGTGGGCATCTGCTTCATTGACAGGCCCTTAGGGTTTGGAGGAGTTCGCCGCTTTCTTCTGCAGTTCTTCTTTGACCATCGCGGCGAGCTCATCATAAGGACGGGCACCTCCGAAGAAGCGGCCATTGATGAAGGCCGCCGGAGTGCCGGAAACTCCTGCCAAGGCACCGTTACGAATGTCCTGGCGGATTGTCTGAGCATATTTGCCCGAGTCGAGACAGGAGTTGAAGGCCGCCGCGTCGAGACCCAGCCCTGCCGCCTTGGCTTTGAGGTCTTCTACCTTAAGATTCGCCTGATCCTTGAACATCAGGTCGTGCATCTCCCAAAACTTTCCTTGTTCCTGGGCACAGAGTGAAGCCTCCCCGGCCTTCTCCGCCAGGGGGTGAATCTCGCTGAGCGGAAGTTGGCGGAAGACAAGGCGCACATCGGGAGAGAAATCCTTCAACACGCGATAGAGCGTATCCGTGAAGTTCTTGCAGTAGGGGCACTGAAAATCCGAGAACTCGACTATGATAACCGGCGCCTGCGCCGGTCCCTTCGAGGGTTGGCCCGCGACCTCCACATTTGTCCGTAAAGGTTCCAAGGCGAGCGTGACCTGGTTTGCTTTCTTTAGGCGATCGACAAATTCTTCCTTGAGCTTGTTGTAGTTCTGCTGCTTGAGGTATTGCTGTATCTGCCCTGCGACCTGCTCCTTCGGCACCGGTATGCGGCCTTTGTTGGCCTCGTAAAAGGAGTTCACTTCCTCGGTGGTGGGATCTTTGACCTTCTGGTCCACTTCTTTGGCGAGCAGGTCCTTCGTCTTGATCCCCTGGCGGGCGGCCTCAGCGTCCAGGAGTCTGTCCTCTACGAGCCGCTTGAGAGTGTTTTCCAGGGTCTGTTGTCTGCTCCGGATAAAATTGGCTTCGGACTGCAGCCTCTGTAATTCCAGCTTCTCGAGATCGGAGGCGGCGGCACGGTCCAATTCCTCCTCGCTGATAGCCACACCGTTGATCGTAGCCACGGTCTTGGCGCCGGACGGGCTTTTCTCCTGGGCAAGCACCTGCTGAAAACCCGTGATCCAGGCGGCTAACATGATCATGGACACGCAGAAGCTACAGATGTGGTTCCTCACGTCGTTGTCTCCTCTCGTGGAAGCGTGATGAAAAGAATAGCATGGCAGGAAGAACACGTAAAACTCGCTTCCGAAAACGCCGCTCTCTTAAACGGACAACACAATGACACGAAGATCACGGCGTGGCCGGCGGCCACATCCAAACGGGGCGTTAGATTGTGGCCGCCAGCCACGCCGAGCTGTCAGCATTCAGCTTTCGGACAAAAGACGTCAGTAGCCGTTTTATTTCACTGGCGCCTTCGAGCAGCTGGTCATGCTCGTCATGTTCTAAGAGCCCAAGATCTTGCGCCAGCAGAACCAGGAAAATCTCTTTGTGGTTTTCGTTATCTTCGTGTTGCCACCAATGCCTAGTCCGTAGGAGTAAGAATGCGCCTCACCAACTCCGTGTTTTCCCGGACTTCGTCCTTATAGCGCGGGAACATCCCCACGATAATCGCATCCGTGGGCTTGATATTCGTAAGAGCGAAGCGGAAGGCGCTTTCGATCGCCTGGGGCGAGTTGATCGAACGTCCGGCGCCCAGCACTTTGAATGCAAGGCAGGGTTTTTTCGTCTGGCGGATCACCTTGCACATCCGCTCCGGGTCTTTCTCAAGGTAAATCTCGCCGACAGGAGACTCGCCGAGTACCTTGCGCGCCTCGTCGGGCGTCCGGGAAACGCGATAGAGGCAAGTCTGGTAGTAGTCTATATCCCATCCTTGGCTCTCCACCATGTCGATTACCTCTGGGTTGTGAGCTGAAAGCCCGACCATGACGCCGGTGTCACGTACCGCCTTCAGAAACTCTCTTACCTTATCCATCTCGCCGTTGCGGAACCGTTCATCGGTGCGGTTGCCGTGATGCCCTATGCCCAGAGGCGCCATCTCTTTCGCCACTTTGGGGAGGAGCGTCAGGTCTTTCATCAGCGCGAAGTCCCCGAGCAGGATGAGATTCATCTTGCCGCCTTCGGCCCGGTAGCGCTTGAAATCTTCCACCGGCTGGTCGTTGTAATGAAGTTGCCAGGTTTTGATGCCGAACTGCTCGCAGCGATGCAGGACTTCCATTTTGCGATCCTGCGTCATCCACTCCCGCATGGTCCGGTCGAGCACCAGGTTGAAGTGCGAGTAGCCGTAGAAAGGATTCGAGCCAATGATGAGACGGGTGATTTCGGCCTTTCCGAACCTCACCTTGGGTAGAGGAGGCATGGCTTCCTGGCCGGCGGAAAGCCGTCCGGCGAAAGTCAAACCGGCGCTCAAGCCTGCTGCGGACTGCAGAAACGCTCGACGGGAAACAGAAGATTTGTCGGAATCCATAGGATAACTCCTAATTATCGGGTGCACTCTCCGTTAATAAGACAAACCGAATCCATACTTGATCAGCGGATCGTAATTCGCGTCGCCCACATTGACTGGAATCTGCGACATCGAGCGCGGCCACGAATGCGAAAGCTTGCCGGTGGGCTTGTAGTCCCCGAAGATAACGTCGGCAACTCCCTGTCCTTCAGTGCCGGGCAGCCAGGCAGCCACGAACGCATCGGACTTGTCCAACATTTGGTCGATGATCATTGGCCGGCCGGAGACGACGATGACGACGACAGGAATGCCTGCCTTCTTCATATTCTCAATGGCAGCCACATCTTCCTTGGCCAGCGCCAAGTCTGTCCTGTCACCTCTCCCTTCCGCGTATGGCGTCTCGCCAACGACTGCGATTCCGATGGCCGCGCCTTCGGCTCCGGTCCCGTCTTTTGAGAAGGTAACTTTTGTGTCTTTCGAGACCGTGTTTTCAATCGCCTTCAGGATCGTCGTGCCGCCCGGGGTGACGTTACCGCTCCTGCCCTGCCAGGTGATGGTCCAGCCGCCGCACTGATTGCCGATATCATCCGCGTTCTTTCCAGCGACGTGAATGCGAGTCACTCCCTTGGATATCGGAAGAGTCTTGTTTTCGTTCTTCAAGAGCACGAGAGACTGCCGCACGCATTCGCGGGCCACCTGCCGATGCTCGGCGGAGCCGAAGCTCTTCTGCAGTTTCTTGTCGGCAAGCGGAGAGCGGCCCTTGTCCATCAGACCCATGGCGAACTTGACCCGCAGAATTCTGGCCACCGCATCATCGATCCGCGACATGGTCACCGTGCCCTCGTTGACTAATGTCTTCAAGGTGCTGATAAACTGCTGGTACTTGTCGGGCACCATCACCATGTCCATACCGGCATTGATCGACTGCTCGATTTGGCTCTTGTAGTCGCCGGGCAGTTGGTTAAGAGCCGCATAATCAGAAACCAGAAAGCCCTCGAAGCCCAGCTCGTTTTTGAGTATCTCGGTCATCAGCCGCCTGCTGCCGGAGCACTTCTGCCCGTTCCAACTGCTGTAGGAAGGCATGATGGTGGCGACACCCGCTTTGACTGTGCTGATATAGCCCTGCAGATGAATCTCTCTCAGAGTCTTCTCGTCCAGACGCACGTCTCCCTGGTCCAGCAACCGGTCGCGACCTCTGGGGGTCCCACTTCCGAAGACTGTCCCGCCGTCGCCGACGAAGTGCTTTGCGCATGCCGGCACGCTCAAAGGATTGTTGAGGTTCGAGCCCTGGAATCCGCGCACGGCTGCCTCACCCAGGATTCTGGCAAGTTCGGGGGTTTCGCCGAATCCTTCATAAGTTCTGCCCCAGCGCTCATCGCGCGGAACCGCCACGCAGGGAGCAAAGGCCCAGTTGATGCCGGTCGCCCGAACCTCCTCGGCCGTAATCCTGGCGGCCTTTTCGACGAGTTGAGGATTGCGCATGCAGCCTAGGCCGATGTTGTGCGGAAAGATCACGGCGTTAAGGACGTTGCTATGTCCGTGGACGGCGTCCACCCCGTAGAGAAGCGGGATCGCCAGGCGTGTCTTGAGCGCTTCGGCCTGATACTTATCGACCATCTCGGTCCACGCTTCGAGACTGTTTCCTGCCTTGGGGTCTGAGTCGCCGCCGCTCAGCAGCGAGCCCAGGTAGTACTTCTGGATGTCGGAGACATCCTTGAGAAACACCTGATCCGGCTGCGTCATTTGCCCGATTTTTTCATCCAGCGTCATCTTCGCCAGAATTCCTCGGACCTTTCCATCATTGGAAGAAAAAGCCTTTGGGCCCGCGGCAGCCGACAGCAGATGCGTGCCGACACAAACGGCGAATATGACTATGAAGAACCTTAATAGGCCGAATCTGTTCATTTTGATCTCTCCTGGGGTGGGCAAGACTTTCCATTGCTGCATGGCTCCGCATGATAGTGGATATTGCCTGGGAGAATCAATTCGCGATTCTCTGAGATCTCGGTGGTCTCCGTGTCTCTGTGGTTTCGGCAAGCATTTTCCTGAGGGCGATGCTATGTAATTCGTCCTGGAAAGGAGGAGTTCATTCATGAAATCCGTGTTACGCAGAGTCTCTGATTGGGGCTCCGTGGGCGAGCAGTTTTCAGCCAGTCCGGAACAATACCTGAACGACGAGAGTCTTCTCGATGCCTACTCGCAGGCGGTGACGACTGCTGCAGCAAAGGTCAGCCCGTCCGTCGTGAACATAGATGTGCGCCACGCGCCGAAGGCGGGGCGGCCTGCGCGGCAGCGCGCGCACAGCCCCATAAGGAGGCCTTCAGAGCCGCGACCGGCAGGGAGCAGGGCAATATAGCATGAGGGCCACGCTTCTCTCCTATCAAGGTTTTTCTGATCTGTATTTGAAGAGTCATCGAACCATGCTATGGCAGTCCGCTCGCTTCGCTCGCGGCTCTGACATCCTCCTAAAGAGTCACAATCCTCCAGAATTGGAAATTCTCGGGGGATTTACAGGAGAGGCGCGGAGCAAAAGGAGCCCTAGTCGCGGATAGTTTGGATGATGGTGCGACGCGCCGCGAGCAGTGCCGGCAGGAATCCGCCCAAGGCTCCCATGAGCGCAGAGAAGGCAATTCCTGCCGTAAGCATTCCCGGCGTAATCCGGAAATAGAATGCCAGTTCCGCGAAGGTGTTGAAGTTCATTGTGCCGGTGGAAACTCCGTGGATTGGGATGGAGAGAAGGCAGCCCAGTGCGCCTCCGGCGATCGCGAGCAGCGCCGACTCGACCAGGAAGGCCAGCAGCACTTGGTGTCGCTGAAAGCCAAGTACGCGCAGTGTGCCGATTTCCCGCCTGCGGTAGGCGACCGAGGCATACATGGCGTTCATGGCCGCGAAGCAGGCCCCGATGGACATGATCAGGGCAATGAACGTGCCTAGCATCTTGATGGGGGCGGAAGCCTTCGTCTGCTCGCGGAAATACTCGATCTCGGAGCGCGCTTGCAGGTGAAGGCGCCGGTCATCGCTGACACGCCGCGCCAGCGAGTCCACAGCCTCCGTATTCGTCGCCCGCATAAGCGCCTGATGAATAGGGGCGAAGTTGACATAAGGCCCCAACTCGGACGCTGGCTACCCCTCACAGCCGAACTCCAACCACAAGACGCGGCTTATTTCGACTTCCCCTTCATTCGTCCTTGAACTTGTTAGGCAGCCTTTTGGCCCCTTTGGGGGTGGCTCGATACGTGAATTTGATCTTCAACGCTTTGCCCGGCTCGTTTGAGATCCTGACAAGCATTACTCCGGACTTCAGATCGACCGACCGGCCTATTTCCTTGAGCGCCGACAGGATGCTGCGATTGCTCAAGTCGAGAGTCACCGGCCGGTTCGCATCCGGTTCTTCGGCGCTGATTTCGATCCCGCCGACCTTGCCCAGCGCCTCGAGCACGCTCCTCAACGGAGTGTCCTGGAACTTAAAGTCCGGCGGGGTCTGTTTGTAGAGACTCTCGCGGAAGGATTCCGGCGTCGCGCGTCCCGGCTTTCGGACGGGTGTGGCGTCGATGCGCAGGGTGCTGCCGGACAGGCCCCAGCCGCATCCGATACTCTCGCACAGGACGTTGAGCGCGGTCCGGACCGTAATGTTCGACAGCCGCATCGTGACGGGTGTCTTGACGCCAGGGTCGATTTCGAGGCCGCACCCAAGGGTCTGGGCGAGGGAGCCGAAGACATCCGCCGGCGAGACGGCGTTCACGTCCAGGCTGGTGCGTTTTTCGAGCGCCGCCTGTCCGAGAACGAGTGACGCGCCCAGGAGCAGGAAAAAGCAGGCGCCGCAGATCAGAATCGATTTCCGCTTCATGGTGGATCCCCCTCGTAGAGAATGAGTCCTGTTTCCACGCTGGGACCCGGTTCTCGCCCATCCTCCGAGAAGACCCACGACGTTCCGTCGGGTGCCTGGACGACGGCAATGTCTCCGACGAAGTCGAGCGTGAGGATCTCGGGAGATTCCCTGGGAAGTCCGACGTAAATGAGCCACGCGACGATGCAGATCCCGATCGCCGCCAGGGCCGGCACGAGCCGGGATCGGCGGCGCTCTTTCGCGGCCAGTGCGTGGCCGACGATGCACTGGACAACCTCGGCGTCCGGTTTGAGGATTTCACGGATCTTCCGATCGAGATCACTTTCTTCGCACAGTTCCATTCTCAGCCTCCAGGAGGGACGAGAGACGGCTTCGTGCCCGAAGCGTCCGCATCTTCACGGCGGATTCCGAGATGCCGAGCACCCGTGCCGCCTCGCGTGTCGGGAGATCCGCCACCACGACCAGCAGCAGCGCCTCACGCACGCGCGCAGGAAGGGAGTCGATGGCGCGCAGCAGACGGTCCCGCTCGGATCGCGCCATCGCACGCTGCTCGGGATCGGGGCTGCCGTCGTTCCGGCCGTCCAGCAGTCGGAGCGGAAGCCACAGTCTCCGGCGCAGCAGGACGCGCGCAGCGCGTCGTTTCGCCACGGCGAAAACGAACGCCTCGGGCGAGTCCGGCGGTCCGTGCCGGCGCCAGCGGTCGACCAGGGCCGACAGGCTTTCCTGCGCGATTTCCTCGGCCAGGCTCGGCTGCCGGGTTCGCGCCGTGCAGTAACGGATCAGCTTCGGCGCCAGCTCCCGTATGGCACTTTCCAGGTCCACAAACATGTAGTACCCGAAGGATTTTCCCGGTCACATCCTCACAACCAAAGTGGACGGCGATGGACGTAGGGAGAGCCGGGTCGGGCCGGGGAATCGCGAAAAAGGTACCGTCATCCCAGTTCCGGGCAGATTGCCTGGAACGAATGCTTGGGGGGCACGACACTCATCGGAGTCCTCAAATGAATATCGTGTCCCCGGATTCCCGAGGATGTCACCGGAAGATGGCCTGACCACCATCGGCTCTTCGTGTCGGGCGAGAACATCTGTGACAGCAATACCTATCCGCAGATGACAGCCCCCGGCTGGAGAATCGAGCGTCGTTCCCGGTTGCTGCATGGTCTTGGGTTTCCCCGCCCCCCGTTCAGCGGTAGATGAATGTCACCGAAGCGCAGCAATCGCGACTGGCTTTTACGCGCACCCAATGCGCGCTGAAGCCTGCGGGAAACTCGTGATGCCTGTAGCCATCGGCAGGCACGGTGATCGTGTCATACCTCGCCCAGCCTCCGTCCCCGACGAAATCAACTTCAATCGTGAAAATGACAGGCGCGTTCGCCGTCTGTTTCAGATGCACGACCTTTTGATCGAAACCCGTCATAATATACGGATCGGAGACTTCACCCGCTTTGACATTCTGCTTGAGCCATACACTGCCCCAGCCAGCGGGCTTGCCCATCTTCCACAGGTCATCCACCTGCCCGAACCACAAGCCTGTTTGCGGCTGCCCGTAACTGCGATCTGTCTGGTCGCCGCCCATGACGAATAATCCGCGCCAGTAGCAGAAATCGGGCACGATGCGCAGATGGTTGCTGATCGGCCGAATCGGCAGTATCTTTCCGTCGTAAACCTGCGCGGGCAGTTCATAAAAGATGCCGTGCAGATCCATCAGGAACCGTTCGGTCTGTGCGTCCCGAATCCGCATCCATTCCGTGTTCCATGCGTGGTCGAAGGTTTGCGCGCCTTTCGGCAAGCGGTACGTAAGCCACTTCCCCCGGGCGAATACTTTCAGGATCGCCGATGCCCGCTTCGCTGCGATTTTCGTGGCCGGCGACAACGGCGACCTGTGGAAATGCCCCACCGATCTGAATGGCGCTACCCGGTTCTTTCAGTTCCTGCGCCTGGGCACTGATGAGAACCAATAAGGTTGACACGGTCAACAATAGGCGTTTCATCATCCATGGCCTCCGGAAATAAGGTGGAAATAGGGACGCTTGCCCTATTCCCTAATGCATAGCAACGCACCTCGTAGATTCGCGCCAGCTAGTCGCCATTGGTCTCTGTGACCTTAATGCGGATGCGCCTTGCAGATACGGGCTGGAAATTGTGACGGCGCAGCCGTTGATGGTCGCGATCCATGCTGGCAAGCTCGATCCAGCCCTCACCATCTTACGGCATTGCTTCCCGGTTGCCACTCGCGCCTTCAGTCACTCGAACCAGTTGGTGACGAGATTGATCCGTGAAAGAGAACTGGCAACTGCCGACTTCTCAATCACAACAATCCGCGGCCGTCGGCGGAGACGCACTACGTACCGGGAAAGAACGGGATTTCCAATGGGCTGACCTCTAACTCGTAGGTTCGTCTCGGAAAAAGGACAAGTGACGATCCCGAAGGCTTGTCGGGACAGGCTCGGGTCGCACGCCGGCCAGGCAAGCCGCTGGCGACTACTGACGATAACATTTTGACATCTTGATGCTAAGATGAAAGCATCAATGCATGAGAACCACATTGACTCTCGACGACGACATTTACGCGAAAATAGAGGCAGAGGTTAGGAGAACAGGAAAACCCTACAAGGAAGTTGTGAATGAACTGCTGCGGCGGGCCCTGGTCTTTCAAGCCCGGACCGAAAAAAGAAAGCCCTTTAAGGTTCGCGGCAGGTCTCTGGGGAAACGTCCCGGATTGAATTATGACAATATTGGCGAATTGCTCGAACAGCTGGAGGGGCCGGCCCACTCATGATTCTCATCGATGCCAATATCCTCCTCTATGCGTACGATGAATCGGCCGAACAATACGATCAGGCGCGAAGCTGGCTGGAACAGCAGTTCTCCGGCGGGGATCTGACTGCATTGTCCTGGCAATCGATCACAGCTTTCCTTCGCATCGGCACGAATCCCAGAGCTTATACGGCACCATTCACACTGCGGGAAGCCGCACAGATTGTTTCTGAATGGTTGAACCAGGGGACAGTAGTCGTTTTGACGCCCACCAGCCGGTACTGGGAGATCTTTCGGGAACTACTGGAAGAGGGGCAGGCTGCCGGCCCTCTCGTCATGGACGCGCATCTGGCGGCTCTATCGATTGAGCACGGGGCAGTCTTGTGCACGACGGACCGTGATTTTTCACGTTTCAGGGGTTTGCGAACCTCCAATCCACTCTCCACGGGATAGCCGCCGGACGGATTTCATGCCGGGCTTGAATCCGGAGGTCTGTCGGATGACGGAGCCGGCGCACGTGCCGGAAAACGACGATTTCTACGTCGCGTTCCTCGCCCCCATGGAAAGCCGGATGCTGCGCGCCGTGTGGAGAATCGTCCGCAATCCCGACCTCGCGGAAGTTGGGGAGAGTGGGGGTCGCATCTGTAGAATAGAGTTTCCAGATTAGAACTCCGTCCCCTAAGGTAAAGAAACTCTGACGTCCTGCAACCGCATCACACCTGAGTGATTAGAACCGGGAAACGGCAGGAACCTCGACCGACATCGATGGAGTGGAAATCCAATTCCATCCGGCAGCTGGGCTCGATACCCGGTTCACCGCTTGGTTGCGATGACGTGAATCGTCACCTGCAGACACCTCATGCGCTGACGCAGCATAACGCTTGGCATCAAAAAACAAAGCAGGTCAAGCCGCTTTGCGGTAATAGTACCGCAGCATGCCGCCAAGTCGCTCGCGGCATGCGACCTCACCGGTAGTGTCGCCCAGTTCCTCGCCTGGCTCGATCAGTCTGTTGCCAAGCCCCTGGTGATTGCGCTCTGCGTGATAATGGGCCAGGAAAGCAACTACGGCGGTCTGCACCGCTTTCTCCCCAAAGAAGATCATCCGATCCAGGCATTCGTCTTTGACCGATCGCATAAAGCGCTCGATATTCGGATTCAAGTTGGGCGAGCGCGGTGGCAAGCGCACAGCCTCCACACCAGCTTGGTCCAGGGTGACCCGGAACGCCTCGGAGAACTTCGCGTCGTGATCCATTAGCAGGTACTTCTTGCCACGCAGGAATCCTTCTTCAGCGTCGCTCAAATTCCTGGCCATCTGGAGCATCCACACTTCGTCGGGATGGGCGGTACTACCGGCGAAGTGCACCCGACGCGTCGCCAACTCCATGACGAATAGCAGGTAGACGGTAACCAGCCCTCTCTTCGTCCAGATCTCGATTGTCGTGAAGTCAACGGAGGACAGGACATCCCAGTGGGCCTGGAGAAAGCTCTTCCACGTCGACTGACGCTTTCGAACCGGCGCCGGCTCAATGCCGTGTGCCTTCAGTATGTTGCCGACCGTCCTGTCCGAAACATGGTTTCCCAGATTCGCCAAGGCGCCCTGAATGCGGCCATAGCCCCAGGTCGGATTCTCGCTGGCCATCCGCAGCACAAGTTCAACAATCTCCTGCAATACAGGCGGCCGTCCAGCGCTCTTTCGGCGGTGGCCGTAGTCCCAGTGCCGGGCAACGAGTTCCCGATGCCAACGCAGGATCGTGTCGGGGTTCACGATGCTGGCCAGCTGCTCGAGCATCTTCCGCCCGAGGATTTTGCCTGTCACCGCCAGGCGCCGCCGCTGGTCATCGTTGAGGAGGATTCGCTTTTTGCCGAGCTTCTCTCTGAGCACCCGATTCTCCGTCAGGAGGTACTCAACGGCGTCCTGTTGTCGGCGATTGATCCAGCCGGCCAGGATCAGCAGCAACAACTGCCATGGCTGCAACAGGGCTTTCATGTTCCTTCGAATGCGCGGTGAAAAATCCGCAGCATCCGGGATCCTTGGCTACTTGTCAAGCGTCGAACACAGCAGTACCGGCGTCTGCGTCAAGATATGTCGCTACAGCTGCTTGCGGCTCGGCTGAATATTTTTACCCTACGGGCACAGCTTTTTTGCACTTGGGATGAAGCGGGCATTTATGTTGAGTTGAGAGCCAGCCGCGCGGACATTCTTGCCGCCTAACCAGGATCCACTTCACATAAGTATGTCCAACTGATCATTCTTTCCTCCCCACTTTCCCCTTGCTCCCAGATAGAAGTTCTTATAAGGACTCATTGGAATCCATTCCATTCCATTAGAATTGGTGTTTTGCTAAAAGCTGCAGCAAAGGAGCTATCTATGAAATCGATTGGACGACGCGGTTTCTTCCGGAACCTCTTAACTGGCGGGGTGCTTGCGCGCGCTGGCGTGGCTCAGACCGTGCAGGCCGCGCCGCAGAATTCGGGCAATATTTCCTTCTCAAGCCGCCGCATGGATGAGATGACGAGCCGCGAGATCGAGTTCTACCTGAAGTCCGGCGGCGACCTGGTTCTGATCCCGTTCGGACCGATCAGCGGTCACGGCGCCTTGATCCCGGTTGGCATGCATGCGCATTGGGCGCACGCCCTCAGCCTGCTGATCGCAGATAAGGCGAATGGGTTGGTCTTTCCGCCGACGCATTGTTGCTTTGCCGGCGCTACCCGTACCTTCCGCGGGACTGTATCGTTTACCCACGAAGAGCAAGTCATGGTGCTCAAGCGTATTGCATCGACCCTCAACAAGCAGGGATTCCGGCGTACGGTTCTGGTCGGTGGCACCAACCCGGAGGACACGGCGGGCATGATCGCAGCACGCGAGTTGTTTGATGAGACCGAGAAGCCCTGCTTCTTTATTTCCGCGCGGCGTGCCTTCGACCTTCCCGAAGTCCAGGAGTTGTGGCGCGGCTACCCCGGCAATTTCGAAGAGCAGCAGATCGATCTGGCAAGCTTGAGAATTCTGGGCCGCGAGCGGCCGATCCCGTTGGAAAACTGGTCCAGGGAAATCAAAACCTCACAGGATCCCGATCAGCCCGCCGAGATCGCCCCGGATATCGCCGCCATGCGAAAGTGGGGAGTCGTCGGATTCCGCTATTTCGAAGAGAAGAACCACGGCAACCACGGTAACGCGGGGGTGATGTTCAATGGGCGTTCCGATATAGACATCGCCGTCGACGTGCTCCGCAAATCGGCCGAGGTTGTTGTTCCCGCTCTGGCCAGTTTTGAGCACTATTCGAAGTGGCTGGAACAGCATCCCATGCAGTACATCAGTCCGACGGAGCGGTTGCAGGAGAAGTAAGGCCGGGCTGCGCCCGGGAGGAGAATTCCTGATGCTTACGATGAGTCGGCGAGAAGTTCTGGCTATGGCCGCAATGGGCACCCTTTTGCGCAGGAATGTCGGCGCGCAACGGGGCGCTCCTTCCATCATGTATCGCGATTATTCGCGCTGCCTCCCCGACTACCTGCGCGACCTAGCAGAGCAAGCTTATCAGTCGCGGAACCGCGCGATCTCACGTCTGACCACGCCGGCAGCCATCCGCGAAAGACAACGGTGGGTCACCGAAACTTTCTGGAACCTTGTGGGCGGGATGCCGGAGCGTACTCCCCTCAACGCCCGAACGGTGGGCACGTTTGAACGGCCAGGGTATCGCGTCGAGAAAGTCGTCTACGAGAGCCAGCCGAATTTCCACATTTCCGGGACTCTGTATATCCCCTCCGTGGGGCGCCCGCCGTTTCCGGGAGTGCTGTACCAGATGGGCCACACCACAAACGGGAAGGCTGACGGCACCTATCAACTCTGCTGCCAGACTCTGGCAGGGCTCGGCTATCTTGTGCTCGGTTTCGACCCGATGGGCCAGGGTGAACGCACTTACTATCCCGGGCCTGTGCCTTCCCGCAGTCGGCTCGGCGCGGATGAGGAGCATACCTTCCCCGGCCGCCAGATGCTGCTCAAAGGCATCACCAGTACCAGGCTTCAGACTTGGGATTCGGTGCGCAGCCTGGACTATCTGGCGTCGCATCCGCTGGTCGATCCCAAACGGCTCGCCTCGACCGGACAATCCGGCGGCGGCACAAACACGATGCTGCTGGCCGCGGTCGATGATCGGCTCGCGGCGGCGGCGGTCTCCTGCGGCAACACCGAAAACGTCGCCTGTGCGAATTTCAATCCGCCTGGCTCGACCGACGATGGAGAACAAAACCTGGTCGCTTCCGCGCCGGTTGGCTTCGACCGCTGGGATCTGCTCTATCCGATAGCACCCAAGCCCCTGCTGGTCATGGTGAGCGAGCGCGACTTCTTCGGCACCTATTCGCCCAACTATCTCACGAGCGGAATCGAAGAGTTTCAAAAACTGCAGCGCGTCTACCGGAGGCTCGGCCACATCGACCGGATTGCATGGTTCGGCACGCCGCTTCCCCATGGGTTCAGTTTCGATCTCCGCATGCGGATGTACAATTGGTTCGCACGCTGGCTGAAGGGTGAGTCCCAACCGGTAGCCGAGGAGCCTGTCATCCGGGCGGAATCGGAAGAGACGCTGTTCGTCTCGGCTAACGGGAGCGTCGTGCAGTCGTTTCATGGAGAGACACCGTTCACGCTCAACCGGAAGCGCAGCCTGTCGAAGACACCGGCGGACCTCGCCCGGCTGTTGAACGTCGATCGCCCCGGAGCCGGCACGAACATAATAACGGTAGGCCACGCATCGTACCACCAGACCCTGGTCGAAGCGGTTGAGTTCCCAGCCGCACCGAAGGTGTGGGTGCCGGCCTGGCTGTACCAGCCTAAGGCCGTTGACCCGTCGAGACCGCTGGTGATCGTGCTGGAGCCCGGCGGCCGGAATGCGTGGCACGAATCCGGACTTTATAACCGAATGGCGGCGGAGGGTTGCGTCGTCTGCGCGCCGGACCTGCGCGGTATAGGGGACATGACTCCCGAGTTCAGCCGCGGGGCCGCGCGTCACGCCAGACCTCATAACAGCGAGGAGGAATACGCATGGTCCGCCCTCATCCTCGGAAAGCCGCTTGCGGGGCAGCGGGTCACCGATATCCTATCCATCGTTCGGGGCCTGCGAGTGCGTCCGGAATTCGTGCGCCGGCCCGTCATACTCGCCGCGCGCGGCGTGCTTACCGTGCCGGCCCAGTTTGCCGCCGCTTTGGAACCCGCAATCGGCAGCCTGTATTTGGCGGAGGGTCTGATTTCGTTCCGGTCCATTGTCGAGACGGAAGTGTATAGATACCCATTCGGCAATTTTGTGCCGAACCTGCTGGCCCACACCGACCTGCCGGAGTTGACCATCTCCCTTGCGCCGCGGCGGGTCACGCTCGCCGGAGCGCTCGACGGAGCCGGCAATCGGCTGCCGGCCGAAGCGGTCCGGGCAGAGTTCTCCTCGACGTCGAACGTTCGAGTCCTGCCGGAACCTGCATGGAGCCCATCCGATATTCTCTCGGCTTAAGCGCCGGCGAATCCCCCCAAAGAGCCGGCCGCTGACCGAGAGAACAACAAGCCTGCAATAGCCATGATTCCAAGGACCATGTTTCGTCGCACGATTCTACCCTCCGTTCTCCGTTTCCGGGAACCGTAGTTACAGTAGGCAGCAAGCGGGAGGGGGGCTTGCATCTCTCTCCGACAGAGAGAAGCAACCACCTATTAATAAAGATCCGTATTGCGTCCCCCGAACCGGTGGGATTATGGTGGAAGCATGCTGAAGAATCCTGATCGCCGCCGTTTTGTGGAGAAGTCCCTTCGTGTCTGCGCCGGAATCACAGCAGGCCTGGCCTTTGAACATCCAGCTCTACTGGCCCATCTCAAGAGCGGGACCGCGCCGGCTCAAAATAAGGTGCCGCCCAGCGGGCCGCCGCCCATGGGCAAAATAGGCAGGCTTTCCATCAGCAGGTTGATCTGCGGGGGGAACCTCTTCAGCGGCTTTGCCCACAGCGGAGACCTGGTTTATGTGTCGAGCCTGCTGAAACACTACTTTGTGCCTGAGAAAATCCTGGATACGCTGCAGCTTTGCGAGCAGGGCGGCATCAACACCGCGATTCTGCGGACTGACGATCACATCGTCGGTATCCTGCGGCGATACCGCAAGGAGAGGGGCGGCAAGATCCAGTGGATCGCCCAGACCTATCCGAAGGTCGACAACCTGAAAGAAAACATTCAGATCGCAATCGATAACGGGGCTGTGGGCGCCTACATGATGGGTGGCATTGGCGATACTTTTTTGAAAGAGGGTCGTATCGACCTGATCGGGGAGGTCGTGTGTTTCATAAAGCAGAACGGCCTGGTCGCAGGCGTCGGCTCTCATTCCCTGAACCTGCCGAAAACGGTTGAAAAACAGGGATTTGATCCCGATTTCTACTTTAAGACCATGAATGCCGTCGCCTATGAATCTCAGGATCCGGTCGAGGTCGCAAGGTTCATGAAGACTGTCAAGAAACCCTGGATTGCGTTCAAGGTCCTGGGCGCAGGGCGAATGAAACCGCGGGAGGGCCTCGATCTGGCTTTCCGGCTGGGCGCCGATTTCGTGAACGTGGGGATGTATGATTTCCAGGTGGGAGAGGATATCTCCCTCGTCAGAGAAGTTGTAGCCAATCACGAGCAGAGAGACCGTCCCTGGAGGGCGTAAGAAGTCAGCGAAAGTCGTATTGTCATCAGCTGATGGTTCAGTCACAGGGGATGCAGGCGGGGGTTGTGGGCGCGCTCTCCGGGCCGGCGTACAAGATCGTCCGTGGCCAAAAGGCCTATTCTTGAGCTTCGCATAATAGAGTGACGATCTTGGGCGTGGTAGGGGCACGGCGCGCCGTGCCCCTACATTCCCGAAATATCACCCTATTATGCGAGGCTCCGTCAGTGGACTGCGCGTGTTCCCTGCGCAAGAAAGCTGGCATCCAGTTTCCTCCCGGCTCCCAGGAGGGATGAGTGAATACCATCTGCATTCTTTTCGTGTCTGCAGCCTTTCTCTCGCAGCCCAATCAGTGGACTGAGCTGCGAAAAGACCCGGCCGGAGCTCGTCCCGGCAGCGCGGTTCGCTACGCCTCCAAGGCGAAAGCGTTTTTCCTTTGGGGTTACATGAATGCCGATCCCGACCTGCTGCAGGAACACCCCCTGATGGAAGTCCCGGAATACGACATGGTGGCGTTGGATCCGGAGGAAGGGCTGTGGCGCAGCCACCTGCCGGCCAACATGGAGAGCGCATGGAGTAAGCGCCTCCCGCTGTCCTATGTCCCGCGCACGTATTCCGGAATTACCACCGGCAGCGAACGCACGCTCATGCGCAGCAGGACAGAGGAGGAAGGGGCTGTCCCTCGTCCCGATCTCAATATAGTCTTTGATCAGGTCGCTTACGATCCAGCGGTAAATTCTCTCTTCTATTTCACCGGAGGACTTACGGCGTCTTACGATATCGCCCGGCGTCGCTGGTCCGATCTTGCGCCGGTCCATGCTCCGCCTCCTGTGCTGGGCGGTTCGCTTGCCCACGATCCATTCCACGATGAGATCATTCTGTTCGGAGGTGGCCACATCGCGGAGCAAACCTCGGACGGAAGGATTGTGGGTTATACAGGGACGTGGATCTATCGGCCCAGGGACAACGATTGGCGGGAACTGCCGCCGGAAGACCAGCCGCCGCCGCGCATGAACAGCCGGATGGTCTGCGACACGAAAAATCAGCAACTGGTGCTGTTCGGCGGTGATGGGCAAAGTCATTATCTTGCCGATACCTGGATCTTTGACCTTAAGACTCACCGTTGGCGCCAGTCCAAGGCTCCGGGTGGACCCGAGCCGCGCGCCGGGCATTTCACAGTCTACGACCCGGAGACCGGCTGGGTCATCATCGGCGGTGGTTACAACCTCAAGGATCTAAACGATATGTGGGCCTATGACCCGGCCGGGGATCGCTGGCAGAGGCTCAAAGGCGAAGTCCCGACGGGTTTCTACCTTTCCGCTGACATCGCGCCGGAGAAGCGTCTTGTTGTCCTAGTCACCAGCACCAGGAAGCCCGACGATCCGATGGCCTGCAACATTCTCTACCCGGTGCGCACCACCTACGCCTACCGGATTGACAAAGAAACTGTCTCATATCCCGATGTTCGGATTGAGGCGCATAAACCGATGCCGAAACGGCAGGTGGGTGTGGAGGCGGCAGCTTTGTCCGGCCGCAAGGAGCCGGACGCTGCCTTTCCGGTCAACCAATGGGTACCTCTGAACCAGCCCGGCTCAGGAGCCCCTACCCGAACCTGGGGAAGCGCAACGTTTGACTCCCGTCGCGGAGAGATACTCTACTGGGGCGGCGGTCATTGCGGCTACGAGGGGAACGATGTGGCTGCCTTCAGCGTCGCGCTTCGTGTGTGGCATGGCGGCTTGGATCCCGAATTTCCGGAGCGCCTGTGGAATCATGGAGTGCGTCTCGCCGGTGTGACCTTCCGGGGCGGACCCTGGACAGACCATGGCCGCAGGATTTACGCCTATGATCCCGTGAAGCAGAAGGTGATCATGGCGCGGCCGATCCGGCTCACGACAGCCTACGAACCGGCATGGCTCAAGTCCTTCCCGGGCAAGCCCAGGGCAGCGTCCGACGCTTTGGTCTTTCCTCCTTCCTCTTACGTAAAATACGCCACCTGGGCCTATGATCCGGTCACTGCCGCATGGGAGCTGCTGGGGCCGGCTCCGGCGGGATTGGACACCTTGGTCAGCACCCCGCTCGGCGTGATGGGCGTGACAGTGGACTGGCCCGCTCGGCTTAATGACGCCGGCTACCTGCTTCCCTGGGATACCGAGCAGGCGCCGGTAGACAATGCGATCTACCTGTTCCAGGGACCTGCCTGGGAGCGGCTTGACAAGGGCCCGCCCTTCCCCCAGAACCTGTATGAGATGACGAGCCTTGCATTCGACTCGAAACGGCAGCAGGTAATCCTGCACGGAGGAGGGAAGAAAAGAGACGAGCTGTGGACCTTTGACCTGAAAACCGGCCGCTGGCAAAACATGAAGCCGGGCGTTGTCACCCCCGGGGAGGCGGCACCTCCGGTATGCATGAGGGAGGCCGTCTACCTCCCGCACGAAGACGTCTTTCTGACTCTCGGCGCCGGGCTGTGGGCCTACCGGGTGGGTGAAAACCGCTGGGAAAAGACAGACATTAACGCCCCGCCCGGAGCCGCCGGCCAGAATCGAGCCATGGTGTACGATCCGCAGCGGGATCTGGTCCTGCTGGTGTTGGGAACCAACGGAGACACCGGGACTGCTACTGTCTACGCACTGCGGTTTCGTTCGCAGCCCCGTGCGGTTCGGTGAATCCGCAATATCCGGTTCATCATTTTGCATGCAGGGGTCCGACGCAGAATCCAGGGAAAGGCAATGGCCATGAACTTCCGTTCGAGGGCGAGTATTCTGTGTTTGGCCGTGATTTCCACCGCTCTGGCCGCCCAGCCGGGATTCAATGGGTCGCAGATCAAACCTGACAGTGATTTCCCTTTCGATCCTTCCAGGAAACACGACCGGGATTTCCGTCCCTCGGGCGGAATGAGGAAGCTGAGCGAAAACCTCTTCCTCTTCGAAGACACGTGCAATGTCTACCTTGTCAAGAGCGGCAATCATGGCCTGCTGATCGGATTTGGTTCGGGGGATATCCTCGGCCGTCTTCGAGATGCCGGGGTAGAAAAGATCGATCGGGTTCTTCTGACGCACCACCATCGAAACCAGGCACAGGGACTGGTGGATCTCAAATCGAGCCCGTTTCTCGTGACGGTTCCGGCGCAGGAAGCCCGTTTTTTCGAAGACGTGGAGAGCTTCTGGCGCGATGTCAGGCTTTACCTGAACTATGACTGCCGTTCACATTGGAACACCCTCCGCAAAAGCGTTCACGTGGACGAAAAGGTCAAACCGGGAGATGTGATCGACTGGCGGGGCCTGCAATTCAAGGTGATCGAAACCCCCGGTGTCACCGACCATGCGGTTTCCTATGCCGCAGACATCGACGGCAGGCGTACCATGTTTTGCGGAGAGCTGATCTCGGGAGAAGGAAAAGTATCAAACTGGTTTGACCTGCACTGGGACTATTACGGCTTTACCCAGGGGATGGATGCATCGGAAGCCTCCTTTAGCCGGATATTGGCCGAGCATCCCAGTCGTTTGCTGCCGGCCCATGGCGCTCCAATGGATGATCCGGCCGCAGCGATGGAGGCCAACCGACGCGTCTACGCCACCCTGAAAGAAATGCTGGTTCCCAACGAGCTGCACCGAGTTCAGCATCAGGTCCGGCAGATCCTCCCTCATCTGGTCTTCCTGGGCGCCACCAGTTATGCAATTCTGAGCGAGAGCGGGAAGGCGTTCTTGTGGGACTATGGCTACGTGGAACGCGAGCGCGTGGCTGAACTGAAGAAGCAGTTCAACGTGAAGCGCATCGACGCCGTGTCTTTCAGTCACTACCACGACGATCACACGATTCGGGCATGGGAATTGACCTGGGAGGACGCGCACATATGGGTTCACGAGAGCATACTCGATGTACTCGAGAATCCCACCCGCTACCGGCTCCCTTGCCTGGTCCCCATGCCGATCAGGGCCGACAGGATCCTCCATGATGGTGAAAAGATCCAGTGGGAGGAGTACACCTTCGAGTTCTTTCACCTGCCGGGGCAAACGCAGTTTCATCAGGGATTGTTCGCTTGGATCGATGGCAAGAGGGTGTTGTTCACCGGGGACAATACCTGGAAGAAAAAAGACGTGTCCAAAACACGCAACGGCCCTCTGGTGCCGCACAACGAGTACTTCCTGGATGGCGGATTCATCGCCTGCGCCCGGAAAATGCTTCGTTATAATCCCGATCTCGTTTGCCCTGCTCACACTGAGGAATATTCACCGACGGCGAAGGACCTGGAGGAATTCCAGTCGTGGGCCTACCGGCTTCGTGAGGTGATGACCTCTCTGATCGATCAGCCGGACCCCAATTTTGGCATGGATGTTCGCTGGTGCCGTTTCTACCCATACCGTTCCTTTGTGTCGCCGGGAAGCACCTTCCGGGTCGAAGTGATCGTTCGCAACCACCTGTTCCGTCCGGCGCGCGTCCGAGTTGGACTCAAGCTGCCGGGCGTACTGACCTGCGATCGGCAATTTCAGAGTGTGGTGATTGGTGGCAAGCAAGAGGTGTCCATTCCGTTCGAAATAAGAAAAGCAGCCGGACAGAAGGGGGGACGCGAGATCATCACTGCGGATATCACCGTCAATGACAGGCGCATGGGGGAATATGCCGAGGCGATTGTCGATCCTCTCGGCGCCGCGATGCTGGAAGTGTCGAGCCGGCCCAGGTGAACGCGCTCCTTGTGAACCTGCGTCCACCGGCAGGGATAAACTGGACAAGCGAGGAGATTCTTGTTCTTATTGGGAATCGGATAATGTAGTTACAGAACCGCCTCGATGAGGAGGGAGCCGCGGCCGTCAGGGAGCGGGCAGCAGTCCATTCGAGAGGGCACCGCCTGCTCGCTTGATGGTCCAGCTCCTGGCGCGCTTCTGCTGCTTTCCCCTCCTGTGCCCGCAACAGAGAGAGGACCATGCGAGAATTCCACGCCCACACAACTCTTTTTGCGAGCGGGGTTGCAGGTTTGTTTTTGCTCGCTCCGCTGATGCTGTTCTCCCAGTCGCCGGCAGCACCTCTCATGCGCACCGTCGACCTGGACATAGGCCAACCCGTGGAGGTAAGGATTCACAATAGGGGCCGCACACGAGTCGAGTTGCTGGAACGCACGGAGAGTTGCGACAACGTACGCGGCGCCGTACGAAACTCCCGCGTGCGTGTGAAGGTGAACGGGAGAGAAGTCAAACTCGACTGCGGCAACTACCGCCTGCCGGGCACGGTTGCCGGCGTCCAGGTCGACTGCGCGGTGACCAAGGGTCTCCTCGGCAACTCGCGCGACAACCCGTGGGGTCTGGTGAAGGATGCAAGACTCCGACTGTGGCCGGCGGGTTCCGCATTTATGGCGCCCGGCACTTATGTCTATCCGGTGAAGCAGCGTTGGTTCGCCACGGCCACGCAGATGGCGAACCAGCCGTCGTTCGTCGATGGTTCGGAAACGCCGTGGGGCCGGAGGATCTACTATCACTACGGTCTCGACACTGGCGGCGCAGAGGGACTGACCGAAGTTGTGTCGGCGACCGGCGGCCTGGTGGTGGTCCGAGGCAAGAGTGCTTTACCGGGATACGAGAAGAGTCCCTATACCGAAGTGAGCTACGACGGTGTGATCGTTTTGGACGAACGGGGCTGGTATCACTGGTACTTTCATCTGTTCGCCATTGACCCGGGGGTAAAACTCGGCGAGACAATCGCGGCCGGCGAGCGCATCGGACTGGTCGGAAAGGAAGGCAGCGCCGGCTGCTGGTCTCACCTCCACTACGAGATTCGCGGGCTCCAGCCTTCCGGGAGGGCAGGCATCGTGGAGGGTTACGCCTTCCTGTGGGAAGCGTACCAGCGGCAATACCAGCCGGATGTCATCGCGGTGGCACGCCCCCACTCCTATGCCTGGGTGGGTGAGACAGTTACTTTGGATGGAAGCCGCTCCTGGAGCCGCTCGGGAAGTATCATCCGGTACGAATGGACTTTTGGCGACGGCTCGAAGGCGAGCGGCCCCATCGTAACCAGAACGTACGGGAAGCCCGGGACGTACAGCGAGATTCTTAGAATCACAGACAACCGCGGCCACAGCGCCTTTGATTTCGCCGTCGTTCAGATTGCGAGCAAGCCGGTCTTCGAACAACAGGACGAGGCGAGCCTGGCTCCTACCATACATGCCTCGTACTGGCCGACACTTGACGTTCGCGCCGGGCAGGCTGTCACCTTTCTGGTCCGCACGTGCCGGACGACACACGGTCAGGAGACGTGGAACTTCGGCGACGGCTCCGAGGCGGTGACGGTGAAATCGGACGGATGTGCGGACGAGAAAGCCAGAGAAGGCTACGCCCGCACGCAGCACGTCTTCCGCAGGCCCGGCGACTATCTCGTGAAGGTGGAACGCACAAACGAGCGCAGCGAGAAGGCAACCGCCCACCTGTGGGTGCCCGTGCGCGAGTGACCCGTCTCCTCAGGTTAGCGGATGCAAACCCGGCCCGATAAGTGAGAAGGAAGGCTCTGTTAGAGACTCGAGGCAAGCGGGCAACCGGCGCCTACTCCATTTTGCAGACGGAAGCTCAAGATACTCCGACATGCCCGGCCCCCATCGCAGGCTTCATGTCACCGACTTGGGCAGCGCACGGCATGTTTCAGGGAAGATCGACTACTACCACAAATCAGATGGAGCCGTTCGCCTGGGTTTATCTCGGGCGGGGAGAAATAGATGCCGCAGTATGCGGCCAACCTCAGGCAGATTGTGGAGCGTATCCGCAAAGAGACCTCGGCAACTCTGATCTTTGCCAGCACGACGCCCATCCTCGACGAATGGCACGCGCGCCGGAAAGCCGACTTCGACCGGCTGGAGTCTGACGTGCAGCGCTACAACCGTTCGGCGCCTATGGGGCGAACTTCAACCCGCACGCCCATGCCCTGGTTTCCGATGGCGTGTTCTCGGCCGAAGGAGAGTTTCTGCCGCTTCCTGCGTTCGATACCACCGCTGTCATGGAAGTGTTCCGCCGCTTGCTGCTCGAGCGCCTGCACCAAGCCGAACGTCTCTCCGGGAGCTTCATGGAGAATCTTCTCTCGTGGATGCATCCGGGGAAGTGATTCCATCAATGCAAGGAGCTTGATCATCGTTGGACTTCTTTGTCATGCTGACCTCTTTTCAAATCTTCTGCGATGGGCGATTTAAGGGTTGGTCCTCGTCACCCTCAAGCTTTGGTCTCAGCTTGCGGCGGCGGACCAGGACTCCCACCCTTGCTCCAGTAAACTCGTTGCCCTTCCCCGTTTTGAAGCCTTCCTCATTGAGCTTGACGGCAATACCAGCGAAGTCATTGGAGCCTGCAATAAGCTGCCGGATTCTTTCAATCGCTGCCGGTGGCGTCGTGAAAGCAGCCGTTTCCGGCGGTCGCCAATCTGCTCGTCCCTCAGTGACTGCACCTGTTTTCCAGCGAATGCGAATCTGCACTGTGCGGCTGTTCCGTTCCTTGTCAAGCCACACATCCTGGATCAGAATCCGAACCACCTTCTTGCGATCTTCTTGCTTCGTCGTCTTGGCACGCCAGAGACGAGGCAAGTCGCGCGTCAGCTCCCGCAGTCGCGCCCGATCCTCTCCGGTGATTCGCATCGGCGGCTTCTGTGCTCGCGCGGCATACTCCTTGCGCAGCGCTTCGAGATCCCTGAGTCTGTCCTCCCATTCTCGCTCGAGATTGGCCGCAACCAGCCGATTGGCAGGATCGACCTGTTCATAGCGCCGACGCGCAAGCGACGCCTCGTACTCGGCCTGCTCTACACGCTGGTCCCATTGTTTCCGTATTTCCTGAGATCGGCGCTCGAGTTCGTCGATCGCCGCCAACGCCGCTTCAATGCCGAGCGGGCGGACCGCCTCCAGAATTCTCTCCGCCACCCAGGCGTCGACCCGCGTGGCGGAGACCATGTAACAGAAAACTTCTCTTGCCAGTGACGTCTTCTGCTTGCACTGGTAGAGTGGATACTGCCCACTTGCATAGACCAGCGACATGCGCCGACCACACCGGCTGCAGTAGGCGATCCCTTGCAGCAGACCCGCCCCCGACCGTACAGCTCCCGGACCTCCCTGCGACACGCTCCTGTTCTCCCGCAGACGCTGCTGGTTGGCAAGAAAATGTTCCCAGGAAATGTAGGCCGGATGAGCATCCTGAATCAACACCTCGATCGAGTCGAGCGGCTTACGCTGGCTCACACTCTTGCGGCTCTTGGTCTCCGGATCCAGCTGCGTCACGGTCCGGCGCTCACCGTTGCAGTAGGCGCCCGCATATAACGGATTATGCAGAATCCCGTTTGCGTGGCGCACCGTCAATGGCCTCCATTCCACACGGCCGTCCCAGGGGCCGCGGAAATCCCTGGTCGGGAATAGCAACCCATCGGAGTCATAGCGGCGTGCGAGGCCGCAAGCCGAACCCACCTCGTTGAAGCGCCGAAAAAACGTGTCAAAGGCTGTGCGAACCCGGTCATCGGGATCCTTGACGACCCGTCCCTTCTCGTCCCAAACGTAGCCCGCAGGGATCTTTCGCCGCAGTTCACCGCGACGCGCGAGACTCCAGCGCGCCCCATGAAGACGTGCCCGTATCATGTGGGACTCCGCCTCCGACAGCGTCCCCTTCACTCCGAGCACCAAGCGATCGTTCGGCTCATTGGGGTTGTACACTCCCTCCTCGTCCGCAATCAACATCCGCGTCAGGGCACACATCTCGATCAGGGGAAAGAAGTCTGCACAATTGCGCGCCAGCCGGGCAATCTCCAGGCCAATCACGATCCCGGCCTCACCGACACTGACGTCTCCAACAATTCGCTTGAAGGCCTCACGTCCGTTCGAGGTTGTGGCTGATTTCCCCTGGTCCTCGTCGACAACTATGATCTGAGACGGTGACCATCCCAAACCCGCGGCGAGCTTCACCAGGTCGCGCTGCCTCCTCGCGCTTTCCGGATGATTCAGAACCTGCCCCATGGAGGATTGTCGTACGTAAATGTAAGCCCGTCTCGACAGATGCTCCGGATAAACCTTCGATACTGCTGGCATAGCAGCGCTCCCCCCTCAATGCGTCCAATAACATCGAGGCCAACACGCAACGAAGTTCCGAAACCGCCTTGCTCGTCTCGACCTCAGCCGCAACCATAGTCGACACTCTGCAACACCCAAAATCCAGAGCCAGAGGGCAGACCCTCGATTCTGAATCAGTTCTCGTCGTCGAGCACTCCTTGCACCAGGAGCTCTTGATTGAGCCCAATGATTTCTTTGAGAAGTTCCCGCAGCTTGCGGTGATTTCGCAGGTACTGAGACACGCGGCTCTTGAGCTGGGGTGGAACGTAGTACGATCGTGTCTTCCCAGGAGCGAGCGTCACCGAAAGGTAATAGGCCGGGCCGTGCCCAATATCGTCGGCGCAATGACAGCCTGCCTTGCCGCACTTCTTGTACCGCTTGACCAGGCTTCCGCGCAGCAAGCGCTCCGCATCGGGGAGACGTGACGCCAATCGTGCCCGCCGCCGCTTCAACGATGCCGGTGTCTTTATTCGATTCTTCACGGCCATCGGGTATGTTATATAACATACCCGGCTGTCTGATGGCAACTGCCAAAAAGCGTGTCCACTCCATCCGCGCATGAGCGACCCTCGCCTCAGAAAGCTCCGGATCAAATGCCGCGGGTGAAGGTCGTGGGGATGGCATGCAACCCTCCAGAAACACCTTAATGCCTTTGGAGAGTGCTGGCATGTCAAATAAGCCACCACACCATCTCATAGCACGCCTCCCTTCTCAGCACACGAATCCCTTCTCCTTCTCGTATGTTTTTTGCGTCGGATGGCCACCCACTCAGCGACTTCTAAAAGGCAGTCAAGTCGAAGAAGAGGCGGTGATGTCAGAAGGCGGTAGGGATCCACAGGAGCCAGAGACGTCCATGCCTTCGGAATACGACGGAGTTTCCCATCAGGCATCTCGATTAGGATCCAGTCGTCGCTGTCGGTCTTCGGCCCCCGGATGAACTGGCCCTGGGCGCCGCGCAATGGATGACAGGGATGCGTCAGATTTACGAGTACCTTACAACCGATACTGGCATTGTTGGAATCAATTTGGCTTTTCTGTCTTCGCCGGCCCGCCCGTCGGTCCCAGTCAACTGCAATCCCTCGAATCTCAGGCCCGCTACATCACCCGCCCCGCCATAGCGAGGGACTCCCTGAAGACACGACCGGATGGCACCCTCCTGCTGCAGACACCGCCCGACCCTCGTACGGGCGAAACGTCGATCGTTCTGGATCCTTTGGAGTGGATTCACTGGATTAGCACGCATATTCCCGATCCCCGCCAACATACCCGACGCTCGTATGGAGCCTATAGCAACCGGTCGAGAGTAACCGCCAGAGTGACGCAAGATTTCGCCGGTCCCACAGCACAACCCTCCAGGGCCGACGAGGACTCTGAGTTCACCAAAGATGCTCGCCGCACATGGGCGCGCCTGCTTGCCAAGATTTTTGAAGTAGATCCCATGCTGTGTTCCTGTGGCGCTGAGATGAAGATTGTCTCCGTTATTACTGATGGACGCGTGGTTGATCGAATCCTGCGGCATCTCGAGAGCGAGCGCTGCAAGGCCCGAGATCCCTTCGAACCGCGCGCGCCGCCCCGGCCCGCCGCACTTTCCCATTAATAGCCCGACCTCGCCCATGCGAGATGCAGCTGTTGCCTCGCATCCCGCCCGCTTGTAGTGTGCGTCCTTGCAGTTCCGGATTTTACGGGAGGACGCGATATTTCATTTCTTGGCCTGATCAAGGGGGAGAGGCGGAGAATCGCAATGCACTCGGCCCCCTTAACGGTGATCGCACCCAGGCGATTCTCCGCCTCTCCCCCTTGATCGTCTGAAACCACCTCACTCTCCACCCCGTCACAGGCTGTTTCCTGTCTCCTTCCCCTCATGCCCAAGATAAAAATCCCTATAGCTGACGAAGTTCGATAAAACCCCCGGCGACATCTGCTCTCCTCCTCCACAGCTTTCGGCCCACGCGGAAGAGATACTAACCGGCCTCGGGTACTCCGGCACCGAGATCAAGGATTTCAAGGCGCGAGGCATCATCTGACAGAGATCCGCCCCCGAAATTTCTTGCTCCTACAGATGATTTTGTGCATTCGCGCACTTCTGATGCCTGCGGTTTCCGTACAGACCATGTGTCTGCGTCCTATGGGCCAGGCTTACTTCGCAGTTGGATGGCTTTTAGGAATGCATCTCTGTAAACTTCGCCTATGGGAATAAGCTTCCCAAGAACTTCGATCTGATCCTTTTCAATCTTTGAAACATGCCTGAAATTTACAATGTAGGACTTGTGCACTCGGTAAAAGCGGCCCGGGGGCAGCAGCGAGCCGAGTTCCTTCATGCTCGACAGTGACATCACGTTGGCCTTTTGGGTAACGAAGAATGCATAGTTGCCCGCCGCTTCAATGTATAAGATCTCGTCCATCTGGAGCTTGTGGTAGTCCGTACCGCTCTTCACCACGATGTAATCGCCCGATTCGTCCCCCTGCACGGTCCCGTTCATATGTCGGCCCTGCTCGAGCTTTTCTCTCTGCAGGTGCTGCTCCAACGCCTTGTTGACTGCGCGCATGAATCTCTCGAATTCGATCGGCTTCAATAGATAGTCGACGGCGTCGTAGTCGTAACTTCTCACGGCGTACTCGGAGTATGCTGTAGTGAAAATAATGAGCGGCCGTGTGTGAAGTGCGTTCAGGAATTGAATTCCGCTCATGCCGGGCATGTTTACATCAATAAATACCAGGTCTATGGAATTCTCCGCCAGGAATCCTAAAGCCTTCACAGGGTCGCGAAAGGTTCCTGCGAGTTCGAGAAAATGAACCCGTTCCACATATCTCCGCAAGATCTCGAGTGCCTTGGGTTCATCATCTATAAGGAGACATTTCATGATCTTTGAACTTCAAGGTTTAAGATCAAGCACGACGCGGTAGAATCCTTCGGCTTCGTGGATCGAAAGGTGGTGGGCATCGGGATACAGCAACTCCAGGCGCCTCCTGACGTTCCGCAATCCAAGAGCTGAATCATTCCCCGCAGGGCGTTCCGTCGAGCCGTGGACGGTGTTCTCGACAGAGAACTGTATCGCGCCGCCATTCACCATCAGCCGGATCGAGACCCGCGATGGCCGGCTCACGCTGATGCCGTGCTTGAATGCGTTTTCTACAAATGGAAGCAATAGCATCGGTTCAATTGCGTGCCTTTCAATATCTCCTGTGATTTCAAAGTCGATCTGTATGTTGTCCTCTTCCGAAAAGCGAAGTTTCTGAAGCTCAATAAAGCAGCGGATTTGCTCGACCTCCCTGCCCAGCTCTATTCGATCAATGTTGCTGTCATAGATTACATACCGCATGAGGTGTGAAAGCTTCGCAATTCCATTGGCGGTCGATTGATCTTCCTCGCGGAGCGCCATCGCATACAGGTTGTTGAGCGTATTGAAGAAGAAATGCGGATTGATCTGTGCTTTTAGAAGCGCCAATTCCATCTGCAGCTGCTTTGCCGTGATTTCCTGGAGCTGCAGTCGCTGCCTGATTCCTGCTCTCGCATATCGAATCGCTGTGGTGAATCCGAGGAATATCACCAGGCTGAAAATTACGCCGGGGAGATTGCCGCTGGTTTTAAAAACTGTCGAGAAAACACGATTCTGAAGCACTCCGACAACTCCCAAGGTCAAAACCAGACCGCCCAGGTAATGAAGATATCGTTTCCTGTTCAGGTAACGACTCAAGAGGAAAAAGTGCATATATGTGGCCGCCCCTACAAACACGAGATACAGGAAAGCATGGAGCGCTCTTGCCGACAGGTTCGTTGATCCGGATTCGAGCAGAACCATCGGGCTGAAAAGAAATAGCCAAAACAGGATGTGGAGCACTGTGCGGTTGCCCAGGATCTTGAACAGGGCTTCGGGATATGCGGACGGCTTCATGGCCTCAACCTTTGGCCTACACTCTAACAGGAACAGTCCTCCCCTCGGAACTGCTTTCGTCAACGGAATCGTGCGATTCATCAAGAAGTCAGGGGTGTTGGTCAATCGATCCCGAAATTCATTCGCGCCAGCCGTATATTTCATGCGAGTTCCGCACCGCGGGGTGATCAGGAGAGCGACGGGCATGGAGCTTCAAAACACGGAGGGGGCCCTAATGAACCTGATTGACAGGGAGTTGGTCAGACACTGTCTGCAAGGAGACGAGATTGCGTGGGAGGACTTTGTCCGGTCCCATGCACTCCGCATATATAACCTGAGTTACCGTTTCACTAAATGCAGCGCAGATGCTGAAGATCTGACCCAGGATGTGTTTGTCCAGGTCTACCAAACGCTGAACAGTTTCCATGCCGAGACAGGTTGTCTCAGCGGCTGGTTGTTGCGCGTTGCTCGCAATCTGCTCATTGACCGGTATCGCGGTGCGCGCAGGTCCGCGAGATATTGCCTGACCGAGGAACTGGAGGATACGATCGAGGATGCCCGTGCCTCCAACCCTTTGCAGCAACTGGAACGGAACGAGGCGGCGGCGGTCCTGCACGAAGCGCTTCAGACCCTGCCCCCAGACACTCGACATGTGATTGTGCTCCGTTACCTGGAGGGGATGGCACTGCATGAGGTCGCAACTTTTCTTCACGTTCCTCTGGGAACGGTAAAGAGCCGTATGATTCGAGGCCATCGGCAGCTTGCGCGGATTCTGTGTCGTGGCACTGCAGAAAGGGAGCACCCACCAACTTCCGCAAAGGTGCAGCGCTCATCGAGGGCCTGCCGGCTGATCGCCTCGAAATCCTCACCGGAAAGGCCGACCGGTTTCTGGGGAATCGAGAGTGGCCTACCGGCCAGGCTGATGGCTTAGCACGGGTGATGATAAAGAAGCGGGACAACCTCGAGCTACGGCTTGGAGTTTCCCATTGCATAAAACACTGCCCAGGTTATTAAAAGGAGGCGGCTATGGGGATTCGTATCAACTATCAGATTCTCTTTCTGGTCTTAGCCATTCTGTTTGTCATTTCGGGCATTTTCGGTCTGATCGACAGGGGTAATGCGCCCTACGGCGGCTATCTGACCGACGGCAACAATACGATCATCAGGATTGATGCTGAAAGCCCGGCCGCGCGCGCGGGACTCAAGGTTGGAGACTACATCCGGAGCGTCGGTGGTATCCCGGTCGAGAATTCCCGGGCTCTGGCCGAGCGGGTGCGCCCGTTGATAGGCCAGATGGACACGCTCGTTATCGAGCGTCGCAGCGCGACTGCTCCCGGCGCAGCTCCGGCCATCTTGGACGTGCATCTCACTTACGCTGCGTCGCCGACCAAAAACGCGGCGCTAGGCTTTGCGGGATTTATCATCGGGCTTTGCTTTGTCGTATGCGGCCTGACGGCCTATGCCAGGGTTCCGGGCCGGAGAGCGGCGTTGCTTGCACTGACCGGACTATGCCTCGGGGTGAGCTTCCTTGGCACGCCATACTTCTCATCTCCATCTGTGCGGGCACTCGTGCAATCGTTCCTGAGCATAGTCGTTGTCCTCGGTTTTGCCTCGCTGCTTCACTTTGTGCTGGAGTCTCCCAAACGAAAGGCGCTGCTGCGGCAGAGGCACGCGATGATGCTCCTCTACGGGCCTGCCCTTATAGTGGCGCTCTATCTGCTGTTCCTGATTGTCGTCCGTCCGCCGGCGACAAGCGGCTTGAATCAATTGAGCAACCTCCTGATCGGACTCTTTGTCGTGACTTACTTTGGTGGCGCGGCGATTGCTATGACGCACAGCTACGTGACAGCGACGCCTCAGGAGCGTTCCGGATATGGCCTCAACATCGAACTGGTCGGAATCCTCATCGGCATCTTGCCTGTGACGATCGGCTTGCTGCTCCGGGTCCTCGCGCCGAGCCTGGCACTGCCGGGCGTCGAATTCTACTTTCTCAGCGTGATCTTCATCCCGATCGTTCTGGTCGTGGCAGTCTTGCGGCAGGCGCCGGCGGCGGGTCGATAGCATTTCACTTTTCTTCAACTGATTTATTTTGAAGACTGACCGCTGCACTGGAAATCGCTTTTTGTCCGGTTGAGATGTTCCGGCCGAGGTAGCGCGTCTGCTCCAAGCCTGTCGGGCAAAATGACTCCAGCACAGCGGTCTCAGCCGGTGTGTCGCGCTGAAAACGCAATCGGCAAGCTGCACCAAGCGGAAGCTCCCGGATTCCCAAGACCACCCGTCAAAGAACGTGCTCAGCCGCGATACCACCGTGGCGACGGAGGGGAGTCCCTCGGACGATCCTAGTCAAAATCTAAGCTAATCCTAAGGCATGATCTGCCGGCGAATTCCGTTAAAGAGTAACAAGAGAACTCTGCGGCTCTGCCGTCCTTCGACGGCTTGCCAAGGGCAGCCACTCCTGGGTCTTGCGTCTCTTTGGGTGAAGCAGTGCCGTGTCACCCTCAAACATCTTCCGAGACAGACGACCCAGAAGGAACACACATGGTTCTGAGCTTGGAAACGGGAAATCACGCTTTGGATCCACCAGTGGAATCAGGATTCACTCTGAAGAATCGCTGTCTCGAATTAACTCGATAGAAACGGAGGCGTCAAATGATATCTCGCAAATCCAGCTGGTCAGCGTCTTTTCCGGCCGCGCTGGCCTTTATCCTTCTCAGTACATGTCCTGCCGCTGCCCAGCGGCCGGATGGGACCATCAGCGGTACGGTGAAAGATCCGTCGGGGGCCGTCATACGCGGAGCGCTGATCACCATCACCAGTGACCAGACCGGCGCGACTCGAACAGCTGTGAGTTCCGACGCGGGCAGCTACACGGTGTCAAACCTGCTGTTAGGCAGTTACACCGTCAAAATCGAAGTTGCCGGGTTTTCCCCCTACACGCGCACCAATGTGCAGGTGCAAGCAGCCCAGGTGGTGGAAGTTAGTGCCGACCTGGCGTTAGGGATTAATGTGCAGACCATACAGGTGCAGGCGGGGGCAGACCTGGTACAAGCTCAGAGTTCGCAATTGACCAAATCGTTCGACAACAAGATGGTTACGGAATTGCCAACCGTTACCGGTCAGAATGCCTCGGTCTTGAATCTGGCCGTCTATTTGCCCAACACAACCACGGCTTTGGGTGGCACCTCCGGATCCGGGGGATCCATCGGCGGTCTGCGCGGCAGGCAGAACAGCTTTAGTGTCGATGGGGTAAACAACAACGATCCTTCGATTACAACAGTCTCCCAGCAGGTCATCCCTGACGCGGTCCAGGAATTCAGTCTCAGTACAAACCAGTTCAGCGCCGAGTTTGGCAATGCCGCAGGCGGCCAATTCAATGTCGTTACCAAGCGCGGCACCAACGAGCTTCATGGCGGGGCCTGGTTGTACAACATCAACCGCAACTACCTGGCGAGAAGTAACCTCGCCGATCCCGCCAATCCCAATCCGCGTTTCGACTACAACCGTGTCGGAGGAGATGTGGGTGGACCGATCCTGCGCAACCGCTGGTTCGCCTTCGGCGCCTTCGAGTATCAAACGCAAGGTCGACAAGCATTGGGCGCTGCCGCTACTCTGCCCACAGCGAACGGCCTGCAGACACTAAAAAGCCTGGCAGTCAACGACGTGGTGCGGAGCATCTTAGCCCAGTTCCCTGCAGCTCCGACGCAATCGACAACTACTCCGGTGACTGTCGGAAACACAACAACCCAGATCCCGCTCGGACAGACTTCCTTGAGCGCTCCAGATTACGTCACGCAGTACGACTACCTCGTCAATTCCGACCTTAATGCCGGCAAGCACTCATTGCGAGGGGGATACATCTATACGCGGCGTCGTCTTCCTCAAGCACCGCCGGTGCCGCAGCCCCAGTTTTTTGGCTCCAGTGCCAATGACAACAAGAAGGTCACCTTCGGCGACATCTGGGTGATCAACAATTCCATGGTCAATGAGTTCAGGGGTTCTTATTCCCGGTTCATCAACGGATCCCTGCTGGAAGGAATTGCTGCCACATTTCCGAATGTGGAAATTACCGGCGGACTGGGCGTCCAGATAGGCGCACTCAGCAACTTTCCTCAAGGCCGCACGATGAATCAGTATCAGTTGATGGAGCAGGTCAATAAACTCTATGGCAGGCATTCCATCAAGGCGGGAGCGGAATATCGCTGGTATACCGGCATGAGCGATTTCCTGCAGAACTCTCGTGGCATCTATTATTACACCAATCTCTCAAACCTGCTGATGGATCAGGTGCCGGCCAACGACCAGTTGCAGGGCATCGGCTCGGGAGTTGTCAGCCTGAATGCCAGTAACGTGGCAGTGTATGTTCAGGATGATTTCAAGCTGATCCCCAAGGTGACGGTCAATGCGGGATTGCGCTATGAGTATTTCGCCAATCCCGCCGGCGCGCGCAATCAGGAGAAAAACGCCGTATCCGACCTGCCGGGCACGCCGTTGATCTTCCATACCCCTCGTTCGGACAAAAACAATTTTGCCCCGCGGCTCGGATTTGCCTGGGATATGTTTGGCGACAACAAGTGGGCCTTGCGCGGCGGCTTTGGCGTTGCCTACGATGTGGCGCCTTTCAATTTTCACATGAATGCACAGCCGCCGCAGCAGCAGACGATCCTAAGGGCGTCCTCTGCCTGCGCCGGGCTCTTTTCTGCAGCGCCATCCTGGTGCGCCAGTTATCTGGCCGACGGCCTCGGGTCCAACTTCCTGGCCGGCGGTGCCATGAAGCTGGCCTACCGTCCACCTACGGACCAGGTCACGGCGCGCTCGATGACAAATCAGCTGATCGTGGATGCCCACAATCCCAAAGTACTCAGCTGGTCACTCGGCCTCCAGCATGAGATCATCAAAGAGACTACCCTGGAGCTACGCTACCTCGGCACTCGCGGCTTGTCTCTGCCCGTACAGATCCAGTTGAACTCGCAGACCGCGTTCGAGCGCGGCGCTCGACCGCTGCCGACCTTCCTATCCACGTCGCAGTTTCCGGCGACGATGCCGGCCGACTCGCCTACGCTGGCGCAATTTCTCGCTGCGCGAGGCCGTCCTTACGCAGCCCAGGGCTTTCCGAATGCAATCACATCGCAGCAGCCTGCGGGAGTCAGCGAGTATCATGGCGGCGCAATCGATCTAAACCGGCGTTTCAGCCATGGCCTGTTGTTCCGCGCTAATTACACTTGGGCCAAGGCGATGGACAATAGCACAAACGATCTGGCTACCTCGGTGGTGAATCCGCGGCGGCCGCAAAATCCGAACAACCTGCACGATGAGTGGTCGCGATCCACGCTCGATGTCCGTCACAAGGCGGCCTTGATGTGGGCCTACGACTTTCCCAGGCTTCAGGTCGACTCCCGCATTCTGAAAGGCTTGCTGCATGGTTGGCAGTGGAACGGCACCTATCTATTCCAGTCCGGCCAGCCGATCACCATCCAGTCGGGGGTGGATTCGAACGGGAACAGCGACAGTGCAGGAGATCGAGTCATCTTGAATCCGAACGGCGTGGATCGGATCGGCACCGCCGTGCGGTTCGTCTGCCGAAGCGCCGACGGCAGTACCAGCACCGCCACTTCGGCGGCTGCATGCGGCGGAAACGCCCGTGTGGTCGGCTATGCGGCCGCGAATGCAAATGCGCGTTATGTGCAGGCAGGGCAGGGCGCAGTGGCCGATGTGGGCCGCAACACAGTCGACTCCGAGCATTTCAACCTTTGGAATATGTCTATGTTCAAGAATATCGGCATCAGCGAAGGGAAAAGCCTGCAATTCCGCTTTGAGCTGTTCAATGCCTTTAACGTCAGCCAATATGCCCTGGGCAATGCAGACGTAGCCCCGGTGCAGGTCAGTACGAATGCGACAAGTCCGTCCTATGCCAATGTCACTGCGGCGAATTTCCTGAATGCGAGGCAGTTTGACCGCCAGGGAAGGTCCTTTCAGCTGGGATTTAAGCTTGGCTTTTAGCGCCTGACCTGGAGCTATTAGCGTTTCCTCACCGGAAGTAGGGCCGGCCCTTAGGACAGGCCCGTGTGTATGCCGGTGTCGAAGCTCGGCCACTGGCTTTTCTCGAGCGACAGCAAGATCTCAAGCGGTCAGCGCAGAACTAGAGACAGGCAGCGAATTGGCGGGCACTTTGCCACTCGGAGGGGCACTTCCGCCAGGCAATTCGCTTGTGCTCCGCAAAAACTCATACTTGGCGGTCTCTGAACCCGAACCAGTCTGAGGATCAAGGGATTTGGTGGAAGCTGCGGGCATGTGGCATCCTTGGCCCCCATGAACACACTTAAAGCCCTGGGACATCTCGTGATTGTCGCATTCAATCTGCTGTTGGATGCGCTCCGATGGATGCTGCTGTGCGCGCGTTCCAATGCTGCCTTGAGGGCTGAGAATCTCTTCCTTCGAAAACAGCTTGCCCTCTACGTGGAACGGAAGGTCAAAGCAAGGAGAGCGAACGATGCTACTCGACTGACTCTGGTCCTTCTTTCCAGGTTCATTGTCTGGAGAGAAGTATTGGTCATGGTGAAACCAGACACGTTGATTCGCTGGCATCGAAAGGGATTTCGGCTTTTTTGGTCCTGGAAATGCAAAACTCAAGGCCGACCACGTCTGCCAGCAGAACTTCGGTGCCTTATTGTGGAATTGGCCGAAAGCAACCCGACTTGGGGCGAAGAGCGCATCGCCGCAGAACTCCTGCTGAAACTCGCAGTCCGTGTCTCTCCGCGTACGGTCAGACGATACATGCCGGATGGCACGGGTTCTGGAAATCGAGTCTCCTCTCAACGCTGGATGACCTTCGTCCGGAATCACGCCCAGGCGATCCTGGCCTGCGACTTCTTTGTGACGGCAACAGCAACCTTCCGAATCCTGTATGTTTTCGTCGTCATGGAGGTGGAAACCCGCAAAATCGTTCTTTTCAACGTCACAGACCATCCCACGGCAGAGTGGACGTTGCAGCAATTTAGGGAAGTGATCTCAGAGCAGCCAGCGCAGCGCTTTCTGATTCACGACCGAGACAGCATCTACTCGGTTGACCTCGATGTCGCGCTCGAGTGCATGGGGATTAGAATTATGAAAACGCCCGTTCGCGCACCACAGGCCAATGCGTTTTGCGAACGGCTGATCGGAACGATTCGCCGGGAGTGCCTTGATTTCCTAATTCCGCTGAACGAAGTGCATCTACGACGGATTCTCAGGGAGTGGGTGGCTCACTACAACAAGGGTCGACCGCATTCGAGTCTCGGACCGGGGATCCCTGATTCCTCTGTGGTTTTGCCGGAGTCTTCGCCTTCCAGGCATTGCATTCCGCATGATCACCCAGTGGTTGCCAGGCCTGTTCTGGGCGGACTGCATCACGAATATCGACTTGAGAGAGTTGCAGCGTGAGGATCTAACTGAACTGGCAGAGGCGCCCGACATTTTGGCGGACCACAGCCACACAGCAGATTACTAATCGCGAACCTGTCACGCGAATCCCTGGATTAAATGGAATTTCAAGTTTCTCGCTTGCCGATTGCAACCTGCGATTTGTTCAACTGGGTTAAATCGACCACTTCCGGCGAATTCCTGCAATTTCACCCATCCCAGTGCTGCTCTCCAGCTTCTTATAGTCAAAGTAAGTATTTTTGAATCAAATGGTTACGGAATAGCAGGCGTATGACTCCGATGGCGCGCTTGTTGCTCTGATCAGGAGGGAACTTGGTCCACGGCCGTGGGTTTGTCGCGTTCGATTGCTGCTAAGTCGAGAAGGAGACTCAGCCATGATGCGCAGGCTTTTATACGGGCTGGCAATAGTTTTCATCTTGGGAAGTTCATTCGTCCTGCTGCTGGCGCAGGAGGAAAACTGCCGCTTATTGACTCTGGAAGAGGGTCGCAGGTTCCTTCCCGACAGAGTGCCCATGGAGATGGATACGATTCCGGTGGATAATAAGAATTTCTCTGCGCTCCTGTTCCCCAACAAATCCCGGATCGCGATCGCCGTGCTGCAAACCTCTGGAATGCCTGATGCCGTGCAGAAAAAATATCAATTTGTTTTTGTTGCTGAAACCCGTTTTAAACTGGACCGCTCGAATATTCCTGCCGGTATAATCGGACTGGCCTTCGAACCCGAGTCAAAGCCGGATGCTCCTACCCGCACGCTGATTGCCCGAGATTTCAGCGGGTCTGAGATCGATAGAATCACACTCAAGCTCGACCCGAGCGGCCAAGCCGCCACTGTCGCTCTCACACCTAAGGGGCCTGGGGACTTCGAACTGCGAATCGGGAAACATGTAATCCAGGGAAGTCAGCGATAGCGCGGCCGTTGCGCTACTGCTCCTGCCGGTGGAGCCTTTCGTTGCCAAATAGACGCGGGAGTAGAGATTGCCGGGCGTGTTCGCCGGCGGGGACATCAGCTGTGGCGTGACTGTGATCTCCGCGATGGGCGACGCGTGTGCGGCGGCACGCGACATTCACGAGTTTTTGAGTAAGAAGCGTTTACAGCGGGTGATATAAAGTATCCCGTACGATAACCGGAAGTCAGCACGATTGCGGATTGCGAATTATGGATTGCGGATTGAAAAAACAAAACAGGTAATCCGCAATTCGAAATCCGCAATCCGCAATTGTTCCGACTCCTGACTTTTGAATTCTTTACTTAAGGATGAGAAATGAATCGAAAGATGGTCACAATCGACGGCAACGAGGCCGCGGCTTACGTTGCTTTTCATACCAACGAAGTCATCGCTATTTATCCCATTACGCCTTCCTCTCCCATGGGTGAGTGGTCCGACCAGTGGGCTTCCGAAGGAAAGAGGAACATCTGGGGCACGATCCCTTCGGTGAGCGAGCTGCAGAGTGAAGGCGGAGCGTCCGGGGCTGTCCACGGCGCTTTGCAGACCGGCGCTCTGACGACGACTTTCACGGCGGCGCAGGGACTCCTCCTGATGATTCCCAATATGTTCAAGATCGCGGGTGAACTCACCTCGACCGTTTTTCATGTCTCGGCTAGAACCGTGGCAACGCATGCGCTCTCCATTTTCGGAGATCACAGCGACGTCATGGCCACCCGCAGCACGGGTTTCGGCTTGCTGGCATCCAACTCCATTCAGGAGATCATGGACTTCGCGCTGATCGCGCAGGCTGCGACGCTCGAATCCCGCGTGCCCCTCGTCCACTTCTTTGACGGATTCCGCAGCTCACACGAGGTCATGAAGATCGAGCAGCTCACTATGGAAGACATGCATGCGATGATCGACGACGAGCTGGTCCGCGCTCACCGCTTGCGCCGGTTGTCGCCGGAGAATCCGGTCCTGAGAGGTTCCGCACAGAACCCGGACGTTTTCTTCCAGGCGCGCGAAGCCTGCAATCCCTACTACGCGGCAGCGCCTGCCATCGTGCAGAAGGCCATGGACAAATTCGCGTCCATCGTCGGGCGGCACTATCACCTGTTCGATTACATTGGCGCCCCGGATGCGGAGCGCGTCATCGTGCTGATGGGATCCGGAGCCGAGGCTGCCGAGGAGACCGTCGAGTACCTCGTTGCCCGCGGAGAGAAAATCGGAGCGGTAAAGGTTCGGCTCTATCGGCCTTTCTCGGTCGAGGCCTTCACGAAGGCTCTTCCGGCAGCCACTCGCGTAATCGGTGTCCTGGATCGCACCAAGGAACCTGGGGCGGCAGGCGAGCCGCTTTACCAGGATGTAATAACGGCCCTGGCAGAATCGATGTCCACCGGCAAGCTGCCCCTGGCGGGCTTCCCCAAAGTAGTCGGCGGGCGCTACGGCCTCTCCTCCAAGGAATTCACGCCCGCGATGATCAGGGGCGTGTATGACGAATTGAAGAAGGAGCAGCCGAAGAATCACTTTGTCGTCGGAATCGTCGACGACGTGATGAACAGCTCGATAGATTACGATCCGAACTTCTCTGCGGAAGGGGATGATGTATTCCGCGGGCTGTTCTACGGGCTGGGCGCGGACGGCACCGTTGGCGCCAACAAGAACTCCATCAAGATCATCGGAGAGGATACGCCGAACTACGCGCAGGGCTACTTCGTGTACGACTCACGCAAAGCCGGCACAGTGACGGTTTCGCACCTTCGTTTCGGGCCGCGGCCGATACACTCGACCTACCTGGTCAACAAGGCCAACTTTGTTGCCTGCCACCAGTTTGTGTTCCTGGAAAGGTACGACATGCTGAAGGACGCCATTCCTGGATCGACCTTCCTGCTGAACAGCCCATTCGGTCCCGACGAGGTCTGGGACAAGCTGCCGCGCAGCGTCCAGCAGCAGATCATCGACAAGCAGATTCGCTTCTTCGTCATCGACGGATACAAGGTCGCCAAAGACACCGGCATGGGTGCGCGGGTGAACACAATCATGCAGACCTGCTTCTTCGCCATCTCCGGCGTCCTGCCGAGGGCAGAAGCGATCGAATCCATCAAGCAGTCCATCAAGAAGACCTATGGCAGCAAAGGAGAAGAGATCGTACGCAAGAACTTCCATGCCGTGGAGCAGACGGTTGCCAACCTCTTCGAGGTCAAGGTTCCCGCTGTGGCAACCAGCACGCTGGAAAGGCCGCCCGTTGTTTCCCCCGAGGCGCCTGCCTTCGTGCAAGGGTTGACAGCGACCATAATCGCCGGTTTGGGCGACACCCTGCCAGTCAGCGCATTCCCCGTCGACGGGACTTTTCCTACCGGCACGGCGGCGTGGGAGAAGCGGAACATTGCCCTCGAGATTCCCGCGTGGGATTCTGAGATATGCATCCAGTGCGGCAAGTGCGCCATTGTCTGCCCGCACGCGAGCATCCGCATCAAGGCGTACCCAATGAAGCTCACCGAACAGGCTCCACCCACCTTCAAGTGGATGGCGGCCAAGGGGAGCGAGTTCGAGCCCGGCATGGCATACACCATTCAAGTAGCGCCCGAGGACTGCACGGGATGCGGCGTTTGCGTGGATGTCTGCCCGGTGAAGAACAAGAAGGAGACGCGTCTCAAAGCGATCAACATGGTCTCGCAGCCGCCGATCCGGCATCAGGAGGCCGCCAACTACAAGTTCTTCCTCGATCTGCCCGAGTACGACCGGCGCAAGGTGCGTCTCAGCAGCGTGAAGGCCAACCAGCTGCTGCAGCCGCTGTTCGAATATTCCGGAGCCTGCTCCGGCTGCGGCGAAACGCCTTACGTCAAACTCGTGACACAGCTGTTCGGAGATCGTGCCATCATAGCGAACGCGACCGGCTGCTCCTCCATTTACGGCGGTAACCTCCCCACAACGCCGTACACTTACAACAAGGACGGAAGAGGCCCTGCCTGGAACAACTCCCTGTTCGAGGACAATGCCGAGTTCGGGTTCGGCTTCAGGCTTACGATCGACAAGCACGCCGAGCTGGCACGCGAGTTGGTGCAGAAGCTGTCCTCACATATCGGTGAGGAGCTCGCTTCCGCTCTGATCAACGCAGACCAGTCGGATGAGGCCGGCATCTACGATCAGCGTGAGCGTGTCGCGCTGCTCAAACAGAAGTTGAGCGGCCTTGACACGGACGACACCAAAAACCTGCTGAGCATCGCGGATTACCTGGTCAAGAAGAGCGTGTGGATCATCGGCGGCGATGGATGGGCCTACGACATCGGGTACGGCGGGCTGGACCACGTCCTGGCGTCGGGCCGAAATGTCAACCTCCTGGTTCTGGATACCGAGGTTTACTCGAACACCGGCGGCCAGATGTCGAAGTCGACGCCGCGCGCTGCCGTAGCGAAGTTCGCGGCCGGCGGAAAGCCCCTGGCGAAGAAGGACCTCGGGCTGCATGCGATCAATTACGGTAGTGTGTATGTCGCCACCGTAGCCTTGGGTGCCAACGACGCCCAGACGGTAAAGGCGTTCCTGGAAGCGGAGTCCTACGACGGACCTTCGATCATCATTGCCTACAGCCACTGCATCGCACACGGGATCGACATGACCCGTGGCATGCAGAATCAGAAGGCGGCGGTCAACAGCGGACACTGGCCGCTCTACCGCTACGATCCGCGCCTGGCCGAGCAGGGCAAGAATCCTCTGGTCCTGGACTCGAAGGCGCCCTCGATCCCGATCAAGGACTATGCCTACATGGAAACGCGCTACAAGATGCTGACCTTCAGTCAGCCGGAGGAGGCAAAGCGCCTGCTGGTGCTTGCGCAGCGTGACGCCCAGATGCGATACCATTTCTACCAGCAGCTGGCCGGCCTCAAGTACGGAGACGGCGGCGGCGGCGGAAAGACGCCGGCGGGCGAAAAGAAAGCTGCCGCGCCTGCTGCTGAGCCGGCCGCCACGACCAAGTAGTAGATTGACGATTTACGATTGACGATTGCAGAACCTTGAATTTGGCAATCGTAAATCGTCAATCTACAATCGTCAATCCTCTTGCCCGTATATCCCACATGAGTGCGAAATATCAGCCGCGCGTGACCCCGTGGTAGGACCGATGCCGCACCGCCCCCTCGAATCCGTCCTGATTTCATAGCCATTTCTGTCTACCACTGCACGGAACCCGGGGGTGTATTATGTTCACGGTCAGGTTATGAGTCCTGAACTTTTTTGGTGGCAGCGCAGGGAGAATGCAAGATGAGAATCGAACACGCGGGAATCCAGGTGCAGAACCCGGCGGCAATGGCGGATTGGTACATCGCACATCTCGGTTTCAAATGCCGGCGCTCCAGTGACACTCCGGCACCCGTTCGCTTTATCGCCGATAACAGCGGCAGGATCATGCTGGAGATCTACCACAATCCGGACGTCGTAGTACCGGATTATGCGGCTATGGATCCCTTGCTCTTGCACGTGGCGTTCGTCTGCGAAGATGTGACGGGGAGCGTTCAACGGCTCGTCCATGCCGGCGCGACGCTCGTCTCCGGCCCGGAGATCAAGCCCAATGGCGATGAGCTGGCGATGCTTCGCGATCCATGGGGCTTGGCCATTCAACTCTGCCGTCGCAGCTCCCCAATGGTGTGAGACGCGCCCCCCGGACGAGCTTCCTTTGGCGTCGCGCGGCAATAGGATGCCGACGAGCTCCACGTTGTCCTACTTGCGGTGGTGCAATCCATACTACTCTGGGCAAAGTCCTGTGCCTGCGGAAAAGGATTCTTGCCGGCAGTAAGAACTGAATCGCGTGACAAGTAGGCAGTCGGCAGTAAAAATCTCACTTGGAGATGGATGTACCAAATGAAGACTGCCCGCTGCCTACTTCTGGCGTCAATGCCAGCTTTGTCCCGGCATGGCGGCTAATGCCTTTGGTTGCGGCTAAGCCGCCCTGAGTAATTCGTGGTGTACGTTTTTCATTGCGCTTGGGCAAGCAACTTTCTATCGTGGGGCATCTGCCGGGAGGCTGGCATCCCGAACAGCGAATGAGTCCTGAGGAAGCGCTGCGCGGATACACTATTTGCGGAGCCTTTTCGGTATTTCTGGAGAACCAGACGGGAACCATCGCCCCAGGGAAGTGGGCTGACATCACCGTAATGGGCTTGGAGCCGCTGGCCGTAGGCGAAAAGGATCCTGATGGGCTGCTGCAAGGATCGATTCTGATGACGGTGGTCGGAGGCAAAGTAGTCTACGAGAAAGGACGCATCTTGCCCAAAACCTCTTCCGTCTTTTTGATAAGCTCATCCGGATGAAATGTCAGTTTTAGAAAATCCGCGATTCCGCAATCCCTGAAATTGCAGGAATCGCCTTTCGTGTTGAGTACTCCTTCCAGCAATGCGAGAATAACGATAGGAATGTCTTTAAAGAGCGGAATGCCATGAATCGCTCTGCAGGGCTCAAATCCTGCGGCGCTTAGTTCGAGGGGTTTAAAGTAGATAAGCGAAGGTCTGGGTTGTTCGGCTACTTCAGCGCTTACAACGCGGCTTGAGTTGGTAAAGACCACATAACCCTTTGTCTCCAGCGTGGTGATGATCCTCTGATCAAGATCCCGGCCTGCATCTATGACGAGTATCGTTTCGCCTGCCCCATGTGCGTGCAGGGTGGTAGCTAGTCTGACCCCTCATGGCCTCAGGGATTGGCATCAGCTCAAAGCTCTTCCCAATATTTGGATGGCACGTCCTGGGCAAGCCTGAGCGCGCCGTCTGCGCCAGCAAAGAGTGGGTCTGCAACGCGGGTGACCTTGCAGGTGCCGTATTCCTTTAAGGCATCCTGGAGGTACTCGGCAATGCGTCTGATAAGGCTTCCGCCGCCCGCAAGAACGATATTGTTCTTTATCTTCATCTGGAATTCTGGGTCGAACCGGGCGATCATCTCAGTGGTAGTCTCGACGAGTGCCGGCAAAATGCTTTCGCAGGACCGGCGGATCTCATCCTTGATGTCATGCATGACGGGTTTGCCATTCACCGGCAGCTCTACACGAATCTCCTCGTTGATGTCCCGTACAAAACTGAACCTCTCTTTAAACTGCCGCACCATATTCTTGTTGAACTTTGAGCTTGGATATTTCTCGATGAGATAATTGAAAAGCTGTTCGTCGATATAGTCGCCGGCTGTGAGAATGGTCTTCTGGTCTTCTTCAGAGGGAATCGTCCCGTGCATGATGCAGAAATCGATGGTCCCAGCGCCTATGTCGACGATGAGCGCGTTGTTTAGAAGTTCCATGCCGTAGGCGATTGCGAAGGGTTCCGATACCACCATGAGGGCATGCACATATTCCGCAACCGCCTTCCGGATGGCAAGTTTGTTTACTTTGAGTGAATCGGCGGGTACCCCCACCACCGCATGGATCTTCTGGCCGGGCTCAGGCTTTGCAAGATCGATGAGGTACCTGATGATTTCCTTGACGGCCCTCTCGCTGCTTTCGATTCCCTCCTTTATGATGCCCCGTTCAAGGGGCCTGCAGAGGTCGAGGGAAAGCCGATGCTGCAGAGCCTCGGCTCCGAAGAGTACCGATTTGCCGAGCACCTTCTCTGCGATATAGTCCCTCGGCCACCCGACGTAACTCTCGATCCATTCCCGCACGCCATTACTCGAAGAGATCTTACTCCGTGATGTTCCAAGATCGATGCCGACAAAAAAGACATTGTCCTGTTTCTGTTCATTTTTGGGCTTCATAGGTAATGGCTCCTTTATTTAGATAATCGAAAATGCCGGCTGCAAGATATCTGGCAATATTCTCTCTGTGACTCTCAGAACTGAGCTCCCTTTCCTCTTCGTTGTTGCTGAGGCAGGAGACCTCCGCCAACACGGCGGGCACGTCCACTCCCAGAAGGACCACGAATGGTGCCCTCTTTACGCCGTAGTTCTGTATGTCTTCACTGTGTTTCCTGCTGTTTATGAACAGATTGGCCTGGATTGATTTTGCTAGCTCCCTTGACTCCTGAAGTTTCATGGTCTTGCCGAGCCTTTCCATGACTTCCTTGAAATCGCTCAGCCCGTATTCCGAACCTACGTTTTCTCGCTTAGCAAGCCTGAGTGTTTTTTCGTCATTGGACGGTCCGAAATAATACGTCTCAATGATGTTAATGGGTTTGCGCGGCAAGTCATTGAGATGAATCGAGATGAAGAGGTCAGCTTTCGCTTCCTGGGCAAGGGCAACCCGTTTGGAAAGAGGTACTGACGAATCGTCCTCCCTCGTCATGACCACATGGAAGCGGTCGCTTTTGACTAGATGGGTCTTCAGTCTCTTAGCTATATCGAGCGTAATATCCTTTTCCATAGTACCCATCTTTCCGACACTGCCCGAATCGGCCCCACCATGGCCTGCATCGATCATAATCGTCCTGATTTTCAGGTCAAACATGTGGCTGAGCGGGAGGTTACCACTGCTCACAAAATCACTCAGCTCGAGAGTATTCCCCGTGCCTTCCGAAGAAACGCCCGTCGCGGGAAGAGGAAGGCGGTATGTGTTCATATTCGCTGGCATTTCTGAAGGTGATAGCGAAGTACCCATGTATTGTCCATGCATCAGGATCGCCAAGAGGCAGACCACCGCAGACAAGAGAATTTTCTTTGGGAGAAAGAGTCTCCGTCGTGACAGCGTTGGGCGGCGCTTTCCGAGCATGAGAAGGTTCTCTTCATACACGCCACGAAGTATCTTTTGACGAATCCTGAGCTCATTCTTTCTGGCGAAGATGGGTATCATTTGTGTTGGTGAGTTTAACAAGATACAGGCTAAAACTCAATTAGATGACATATGGCCATACCAAATAGAGATCATATAGTGTGAACACCAGTTTGTAAAAATGCATAACGCATATTTTCCCAGCATCTTCCTGCCTTTTTTTGCCCGTAGGAAATAGATGCAATAAAGGACACGGCTAGCGCACTAATTATCTTTGCCGAGATGTTTTTCACAAACGAACCGACTCGGGCTTGATCGATTTGAATATCAAAAATGACAGAAATTAGACGAATGTGAAAGAATGCGGCATTACCCAATGCTATTAAAGCGACTCCGAGCGGAACAAGCTTCACATATTTTTGATGCGCCTCTTTCGGCACAAGCTTTTCCAAGCGTTGTTGGGCGGGGAGAAAATCACCGATGCGACCAGATCTCCCGCACACCTGGAAGCAGCCGGGCTTTTCCGTATCTGATTGAAGCTTCGAGCCAGCCCTGGATTGAAACTTTCAATAAGTCGATGGCCGATCATGCCTCGTGGATCTTTGTCTCTGGTCATGGCGAGTCCTTCGCCAGCGGACAGGATTTTTTCGTGTAATTCGGGGCATACGGAAGTATCCTCTGCGAGATGCCCACTGGTAACTACACGACGAATGAGATGATCGCCCACTACCGGATTGTGGAGAAGCTGGGCTCCGGTGGGATGGGCGTCGTCTACCGTGCGGAGGACACCAAGCTTGGCCGCAACGTGGCGCTCAAGATCCTGCCGGAGGAGCTGGCGAAGAATCCGCTGAGCCTCCAGCGCTTTCAGCGCGAGGCGAGGGCTGCCTCGGCGCTCAACCATCCGAACATCTGCACGATCTACGAGATCAATGAGTATGAAGGGCAGCACTTCATTGCCATGGAGCTGCTCGAAGGCCAGACGCTGCGCGGGCTCATGCAGGGCAAGCCCATGGCTCCGGAGCGCATCGTCAGCTTCGCCCTCCAGATCGCGGACGCGCTAGAAGCCGCTCATGCCAAGGGCATTGTGCATCGCGACATCAAGCCGGCGAATATCTTCGTAACCCAGCGCGGGCAGGTAAAGGTGCTGGACTTCGGCTTGGCCAAGCTGTCGGCGACGCGGCGGGAATCACTTGAATCCTCGAGCGGTTCCAAGGTGTGGAGCAGTGAGACAGGGGAAGAACCTCTCAGTGCTCCGTGCTCGCCGATGGGAACCGTACCCTACATGTCGCCGGAGCAAGCTCGAGGCGAGGATCTGGATGCGCGCACCGACCTCTTTTCGTTCGGGACCGTGCTCTACGAAATGTCCACAGGCACAGCAGCCTTCCGCGGGAACACGCAGGCGCTCATCTTCCACGAGATCCTGAGCCAGTCGCCAATCCAGCCGCTGCGGCTGAATCCAGAACTCCCAGCCAGGCTGGACGAAATCATTCTCAAGCTTCTGGAGAAGGACAGCGAGCTGCGCTACCAGACTGCCTCCGATTTGCGTGCTGATTTGAAGCGTTTGAGGCGGGACTTCGATTCTCAACGTGGACTGCTGATCGACTCCAGCTCTAGCGCCTCTCTTCGGCCGGATACAATTTCCTACAAATCGCAGCCTCCCGCACCCGCGGAGCCGGTGGGAGAGAGCAAGGTCGGGACTATTGCCGGCGACATCTTCAGGGCGTTATGGAAGCGAAAAATTGCAGTGGTGAGTGCCGGCATGCTGGTTGTGCTGGCGGCCGCCGCGCTGCTCTTTTATCAAAGCTCCAATTACTATCCGTGCATCTTGTTCGGGGACTTTGACGGCGGGTCTGACTCCGTGAATGCCGACCTCGTCGGCTTCGCGCTCAAACGCACGCTTTCCCAATTCCAGGACATCATGGTCGTGGACCAGCAGGAGTTCACGCACCTTTTGGCGGTGGAGAAGAGCCGGCGGGAGGCCGATCGAACAAACCAGCGTGGAACGGCCTTTGTACGTTCCAGATTCGGTTTCTGGCGCCGCGAGCCCAGCCGTCCTGCTCTCATGGTATCGGGGCACGTGAAGGACTCGCTGGGGCTGCTCGATCTGCAGATTGATGTCGTGGACAGAGGCAAAGCGGACGCGATGAACCTTCGCTTCCGCGGCGTGGATGATCTCATCAACAATGGAATCGATTCCTCGGCGCTAAAGATCCTCGACCTGTACGACTCCCACCTGGCGGAACGGGTCACCACCAGGCAGATAGACTACCGTCCTGCCGTGCAGCTTCTCTCGCGCCACTGGGATGCGCTGCGCCATTACTGGCGCGGAGCCATGGCTTGGAAAAGGCTGGAAATGAACCTTGCCGACCGGGAGCTCCGCTCGGCTCTCGAGATCGATCCCACTCTGGCGCTCGCGCATCTCGTTCTGGGCGAGGTGCGCGTGTTTCAGAACCAGTGGGACGCGGCTCAATCGGAAATTCTTGCCGCACGCAGGGAGGCGGGTGCGCTCACCGAAGTGGACCAGCTGCGCGTGGAGGCCTTTCTCGCCCGTGTCTTCGGCAAGCCCTTTGAGGAACGAGTGAACCTGCAGAAGCTGATTGGTCTTCAGCCGCACCATAAGGAATACATTTACGAGCTTGCCGAGTCTTACTTCCACACAGCCGACGTCGATGAGGCCGTCAGCAAGTATCTCGACGCCCTCCGGCTGGACGACCGATACGCGCTCGCGTACAACCATATCGGCTACTGCTACTCGTGGAAGGGTGATCACGTGCGGGCCATCGAAGCATTGAAGCACTACCTGGAAATCGACCGCTCGCCCAATGCCTACGACAGCCTCGGAGACGCCTACCTGCAATCGGGCGATTATCAGAAGGCGGCCGAGATGAAAAACAAGGCGATCCAGATGGATCCCCAGATGTACTACGCGAGCCGCAGCCTCGTTTATATCGACATATTGCTCGGGCGCAATAAGGCCGCCGAGGAAAAGCTCAACGCGCTCTTGCAGGGCACGGACGATCAGGTCCTAAGAGCTCGGTACTACGCTGTCCTCGCTTTTCTCTATTATCGGGAGGGCAACCTTGGATTGGCTTCCAGGACGTGCGAGCAGGGCATCCATCTGATGCGTCCTTCGCAATACGACGCGCCGAATGATGAGCTGGTGTGGCTGAGCGGCGTTATCGAACTCGAGCGCAAAAACCTGCCCGCCGCCCGCCGCGCTCTAGCGCATCTCCGCGAGATGCTCGATTCGAACTCGATCACTGCCATGAACTACAAGCCTGCGTACAAATACTGGCTGCACCTCCAGGCGCGCATTCTCGCGGAAGAGGGACAGACTAAGGAGGCAGCGGCCGCCATCAACGATCTCATGTGGGTGAAGTACAAGCTCGGCTACTGGAGCACTTTCTACGACTACGCCTTCTTTATGGATGCGATCGGCGCGATACAGGAAAAGATGAACAAGCCGTCGCAGGCCGAACAGCCTTACCGGGATGCGCTCTCCTACAATCCGCACTATGATCTGGCTCGATTCCACCTGGCCCGTTTGCTGAAAACTACCGGCTCTCTCGCGGACGCACGCAGTGAGATGCAGGCATTTCTAACGGCATGGCAGAACGCTGATCCCGACGCGCCCGAGGTGGTGGCTGCGAAGAAGCTCCTCCAGGAATTACCGTAAGGACAACACAATGACGCAAAGGCCACAAAGAGATCTTTGTGATCTTCGCGTCAGCGTGTTGTCCTTTTATCTGTGCTTTATTTAAGAGCTTCTTCGATGCTGTGCAGTTCCTGTTCTGAGAACGAGAGGTTTTCCAGCGCTCCCACAGTCTCCTCGATCTGGTTGACTCGGCTGGCGCCAATGAGCGCTGAGGTCATCCCCGGGTGACGGAGGACCCAGGCGATGGCCATCTGGGCGAGCGACTGCCCCCGCGCCTGTGCGATCTGCCTGAGTCGCTGTACCTTTCCCAATTTTTCTTCTGTGACCTGCTCCCGCTTAAGGAACCCGTGCGGCTTCGCTGCACGGGAATCTTCAGGAATACCCCGAATGTACCTGTCGGTGAGGAGACCCTGCGCCAGCGGTGAAAACACGATGCACCCTATGCCTTCGTCGTTCAGCACGTTGAGCAGACCCGCTTCGATCCAGCGGTTAAACATGCTGTAAGAGGCCTGATGGATGAGGCAGGGCGTGCCGAACTCCCGAAGAAGCGCGACAGCACGCCGCGTCTGCTCCGGCTTGTAATTCGAGAGGCCCGCGTACAGCGCCTTGCCACTTCGCACGATGTGGTCGAGGGCCCCCATCGTTTCCTCGATCGGCGTTTCCGGATCCGGACGGTGGTGATAGAAGATATCGACGTAATCCAGCCCCATTCGCCGCAAGCTCTGGTCGAGGCTGGTCACCAGATACTTGCGCGAACCCAAGTCGCCATAAGGGCCCGGCCACATCGTGTAGCCGGCCTTCGTGGAAATCACGAGTTCATCGCGATAACCGGCAAGGTCGTTGCGCAGAATCTGACCAAAGGTCTCCTCGGCCGATCCTGGCGGAGGGCCGTAGTTGTTGGCGAAATCCAAATGGGTGATGCCTAGGTCAAACGCCCGGCGGATCATCTGCCGCGAATTCTCGAGCGAATCCACGCCGCCGAAGTTGTGCCACAGCCCGAGCGAAATCGCCGGGAGCTTTAATCCGCTTCTACCGCAGCGGTTGTAGCGCATCTTGTCGTAGCGAGCCTCTGAAGCAGCGTATGCCATTCTATGTGATCTCCGTGTCTTTTATGAAAAAGGGAAAGAGCTTAATTGCGGGTAGAAATGACGAATGACGACTGGCGAATAAAAAAAGCCGTGGCGGTAATCGTCATTCGTCATTTGTAATTCGTCATTTTCTCGCGCGGCGGTGAGCTCTGGGATCATGAGTAAATCTGCGGCGAACTTAATCGGACTTTAGCCCGAAGGAAGCCGATGCAAGGTTTGCGATGTGGCGGCCGATGGCGATCGACGCGGTTGCAGCAGGCGACGGCGCGTTGAGCACATGGATCGCATTCGGCGCTTCCAGGATTTGAAAATCATCTACCAGCGAGCCGTTTCGGGTTACGGCCTGCGCGCGGACGCCGGATCCGCCGGGGGCCAGGTCCTTATCCGCAAGCTCAGGGACGAGCTCCTGCAGGGCTCGAAGAAACGCGGCGCGGCTCAGCGAACGGTATATTTCGTAGACTTCCATCTGCCAGTATTTGGCTGCCATGGCCCAAAAGCCTGTGAACGTGAACATCTGGAAAATGTCTCGCCACCGGGCCTGCGTGAAGCGGTAGCCTTCGCGGGCAAACGCCAGCACTGCGTTCGGACCCGCCTCGTATTCTCCCTGAATGCGCTTCGTGAAGTGGACTCCGAGGAAGGGAAACTCGGGATTGGGAACAGGGTAGACAAGGCCACGCACCAGGCGGCACTCGGGCCGCAGGGTGTAGTACTCGCCACGAAACGGAATGATCTGGACGTCGGGCCGCATCCCCATCAGCCTCGCGACTTCGTCGGAGTAGAGTCCCGCGCAGTTTATCAGGTTGCGAGTGCAGATCGTGTCCCGGCCCGTTTCGAGATACAGGAACCCATCGGATCTCCGAATCGCGTGGACTCGCGTGCTACTTACAATCCGGCCTCCACGCTCCGCAATCCGGGCCGCCATTGCTTTGGCGACTTGCTTATAGTCTACAATCGCAGTATTGGGAGATAAAATCGCCCGAACGGCCTTGGCGTGCGGTTCGAGTTCGCGCACCCGCTCGGGGCCGATGAGCTCGAGTCCCGGGATGCCATTAGCTGTCCCGCGCTCGAACAGGTCTTGCAGCCGAGAAAGTTGATCCTCGGAAGTCGCGACGATCACCTTCCCGCAGCGTTCGTAGAGTACGCCGTTCGCTTCACAGAACTCCGTCAGCAGGCGGACGCCCGACACGCAAAGCTTGGCCTTATAGGAGCCGGGCTTGTAGTAAATGCCGGCATGAATAACTCCGCTGTTGTGGCCCGTCTGGTGACTGGCCAGCTCCGGCTCTTTTTCGACTATTACAACGGAACAGGCAGGATAGCGCTCGG
>Ga0315277_10000728_pt1 | contig 50818 bp, 59 predicted proteins | sample YL17G05_15_MG_FD_203695 | JGI IMG/M metagenome (GOLD analysis project Ga0315277, IMG submission 203695) | Sediment microbial communities from Yellowstone Lake, YNP, Wyoming, USA - YL17G05_15 | ecosystem: Environmental > Aquatic > Freshwater > Lake > Sediment | place: USA: Wyoming | collected... | reverse complement strand
GAGCGAGCGGGACGATGGGCGCGACGACGGGCGCGGCGTCGCCCATGTCCTCGTAGGCGGTGACGTCGCCCATGCCCAAGCCGCGCAGGCCGTCGTATGGCGCGAAGCAGTAGGGCTGGTCCTTGCGCTGCCCGTCGGTGGCGCCAGCAGTGTTCACGAAGCCCTTGGGGTCTTCATGACGCTCGGCCTCGACGGCGTCGACGGCGCCCAGCTCGCGCTCCATGTAGCCGGGGGACACTTGCCAATACGCCGTGTCATAATCGGCAGGGACTCGTCGGACGAAGGTGGTCATGGTGGGCCTCGCGAGCTGGACGAAGGGATGGCGGATCAGAGCGTAGCGGGTGCTTCGCCTTTGCGAAACACAGGCACGACACCGACCACCTTGTAGGTCTTGCGGCTGAAACCGGGCCCCATGAGCGACGTGTAGTCGATGGCCGTCAGATTTCCCGTGGCGGGGTCGGCGCAAAGGAAGGCACCGCCTGGTTTCGACAGGTCTGCAGTCACTCGATCTATGGTGGCTTGCAGCGCGTTCTTCGCATCGGGCGTCTTGGCCTCGTTACGCGACTCGGTGAGGGCGTTGAGGTTCTGTTGGAGGGTTGCGCGTACCTTGGGGTCAACGCCTTGCTGGTCCAAGCACACGATGAAGTGCTCGCCGGAGTTGAACGACCCGTCGTGGTCGACGTGCAGGATCGGGACGCCGCCCTTGAGCAGGGTGGCTTCGATGAGTGCTCGGAGTGCGTCGTTTGTGTGCGCTGTTCCAGCGCGCTTGCGAAGCCCCTCGGGCGCCGTCAGGCCGATGCCTCCCGCCAAGACGTCGATGCCGGTGTTTGCGCCTTGGAAGGAGCCAGGTGTGCGCTTGCCGATGTCGTTGGTGTCAGGCGGCGTGAGATGCGAGCCGCGCAGGAAGTTGCTGATCATGGTCAGCGACGTCAGCAAGCAGCCCACGTTTCCGAGCGTCGAGGTCGAGCTGCCGATGGGCACGCGGGACCACTCGGGGTCCGCTTGGCGAAGGAGGCGGAAGTCCTTGAGCGCGAAGGTTCGCTTGGGCGAGCCTGGCGGGTTCAACCCCGCAGCACCCGCGTCCGCCGCGTCGCTGGCCTTCTTGCCGAGCATGACCGCGAGGCCGACGGCAACGGCTGCGCCGAGGATGAGTCCCCAAGGTGGTCCACCGTTGCGTCGTCGTCGCTTCATGGTCATTCCTCGTCGTCGGAGTCGTCGGCATCGTCGCTGACGTCGTTGTTGGCGCGGGGCATCTTGGGCGAGGTGCCCTTCTTTTTCATGTACCACCAAGCACCGATGCCGACGGCGGCGGCTGCCGCTCCGACATAGAGCCAGGTGCGGTTCGCTGCTGGCGGCGGGGGTGGCGGCGGCGGTGGGGGCGTCGTCGCGGGGGCCGCGTCGCCGAGGCCACCCTTCACGATCTGTCCGCGAGCCCGCAGGATCTCAAACTCCTGCGGCGTGGGCAGCCGGAACTTCTCGAGCGCACGACCGTTCTGGTGGTACGCGACGAAAGGTCGGCCCTGGGCATCGAAGACGGCGACGAGCTGCGCCATAGTCGTCACAGGACGACGAAGGGGCATCAGCTCGTTGGCCGTCTCTTCGGCCCGCGTCACGACGGGGTTGCGATGGTCGACCTTGCGCCCGCTGTCAAAGACAGAGTCGCGGTCGGCAAAGACGCCTTGCTTGCCCTGGGGCTCGATGGTGGACCCCAAGACGACCTTGGAAGGCCGCTCCTCGGGCTCGTCGTCTTCGTCGACGTCCTCTTGGCCTTCGACGTCCTCGTCGTCGTCGGCGTCGTCGGCGTCGTCGACGCCCGCCAGCTCTTCAGCTTCTTCTTCCATGTCGTCAAAAAGGTCGGCCATTTCAGTCTCCTTGGGGGTTCAGCCCGTCTATCACGTCTTGGCGTCTTCGTCGCTAGACATGGAGACAACCGCGATGACGGCGCAGACGCCGGCGCCGATCACCCACGGTGACTTCCACCAGGGCGTTTCTTCGGCTGACTGCTGCGTGATCGGGTCGACTGGGAGGACCGGGTCGACCGGGGGCGAGCCCGCTGGCGGGTTGACGCCGGGGCGCGGGATGTTTGGCAGCTTGATCCTGTTGCCAGCGCCGAAGTATGCCCATCCGACGCCCTTGAGGCGCGTGGGCACCCGAGACGTATTCGTGTTTTTATCTGATAGCCAATACTGAGGGCTGTTGTTCTTGACGAAGGGGTGTCGCTTTCCCGACAGTCCGAAGATCCAGTCTTCGACGGCTGTGATGGTGTAAGGGATACCGTTCGCGGCGCAGACTGCTTTGGCGAACTCCATTTCCGCCGTTAGCTGTACGGGAGAGAAGGTTCCGGAAGGGAACGCGCTCTTGTATGCGGCCAGGAGGGACGCGAAACCGTCCTTTTCGGCGGTCGGCGTGTCTACGAAGGGGACGCTGCTCGTGACGGCGCCCATGTGGTGGTAGTGGTTCATCAGTACACGCCCTTGTTGCTGATCTCTTTGGTGAGTTGCTGGAATCGCTGGTCGGACATGATGATGCCAGACACGACGGTTCCTGCGAAGTCCACGCGCTTCGTCACGGCTGGGTCGGTCGTGACTTGGTACGGGTTCGACAACGCGCCGGCGAAGGCCGTGTCGTCGATGAGGCTGAACACCACCGTGAAGAGCCTGTCGGACGGCACTTCGATGGTGAAGTTCTGGTTGAAGCCTGAGCGCATGACGTCGGAGTAGGGGGTGTCGCTGATGAAGCTCACGCCCTTGCCAACGACCCTGTCGGTGTTGAGCAGGGGGCCCGCCAGGTCGCGGGCTGCGTTGACGTTCAAGTTCGCGACGATGGGCGAGAGCCCGCCGACGAGGGGCTCAAAGCTGAAGTGCCCGCCAGCCTCACGCGGGTCGATCATCACGAAGCTCTCGTCGGCGGTGCCGATGTCGGTGCGCCTCATCGCGTAGGGCTGAAACGCCTTGATGAGCAGGATCTGCCCGCGAGGCGGACGGATCTGCGTGACGACGTAACGAGCACTCGGGGTGCCCGCCGTGCCGCTTTCCAGCACCACGTCGGGAGCCGTGAGGTCGACGCGAAAGTCCGAGAGGAACGGCTGCGCCTCGGGGTCGCGCATGAAGTACCGTGGGTCGATGAGCGTGCTGCTTGTCATGGCGAACCTTTCAGCGGGTGAGGGCGCCGGCGCGGATGAGGTCTTGGTCCGTCTCGTAACGGTACCCGTGCAGCTCGACTTGGACGCGCACACGCGCATCCCGCTTGCCGTTCACGCGGTCGTCGTAAGGCAGGCCGACGGCTTCGTCAGTGCCAGCAAGCGAAGAATCAAACTGGAAGACGGGGGTGATGGGCCGGAACGTGAAGTTGGCCTGGCCGTCGCGCTCGAAGACCCACGGCGTGCAAAACTTGAAGAAGTCTCCGTCGGGCAAGCTCTCAAAGGCGTAGTTGTCGAAGGCGCCTGTGTGCGTCTCGGGCAGCGAGGGCGGCGTCAGCACCATCTGGCTGATGTAGGCGTCGGCCAGACGACGTTGGCTCTTGGTGTCGACCATGTTCCACAGGAAGTTGATCGTGCGCTGCGCCTGGGGCGGCATCACAAACCTTCGAGCACCCGTGTACCCGAGGTAGGCGAGGTTCGTCTGCTGCGGGTAGATCGAAAACTTCGTCGTGAAGTACGGCGTCTCCGACGACGGAAACACAAAAGCGTTCGCGCGCATCTCGGCGTTCATCGCGACGAGGTTGACGTTCGTCAGGACCGTCTCGCGACCTTCCGTCGTCACCGATGCGCTGATGGGAGCGTACTGCTGCTGAAAGATCGAGACGACCAGCTCTTGGGCGATGAACACGCCGGGTCCGGGCATGATGATCGGGATGTCGTAGTCCTGCCCGTCGCGCACGACGTAGTTGCAGGGGTTGGTTCCTTCGCCGGTCTGCTCAGTGTCCACCTGGACGATGCTGGACTCGGGCAGGAAGTCGCGGATGCCGACGTAGGACGCAGGTCGGCCCTGCTGTACGGGGTTTCGCAGACGCGCATGAAGGCCGGCGATGTCGGCTTCGAGCGTGTGGATGACGTCGTGCAGGGGCTTGGTCCAGCCCGTCCACCAGGACGCTTGGTTCTTCTTCAGCGGGTTCGTCTGCGGGACGTGGGTAGGGCGTTTCATTGCGGGCCTCTGAAAACGAAAAGGATCACTTGGCCGATCGCTTGGCCGATCACTTGGCCGATCACTTGAAGCCGAAGGTGCGCTTGTATCCGTGAAGGAGGCCCCGGATCTCAAACTCCAACGTCTCGGAGGTCTGAAGCCCTTGGATTGACGCCGTCTGCACGGGAGTCACACGGCACGTCAGCGTCGAGCCGCGACGGAGCTGGTAGGGCTCATGGAAACAGAGCGCGCCTGGGTACTGCGGCAGGCCCGTGTTTCGGTTGCCGATGGGCGCCGTTACGGCGGCAGAGAACGCCGAGGGGATAGCGATGGCGACGTTCTGGTAGGAGCCGTTTATGCTGTCGCGGATCTCAAAGAGGCAGCCCGCTTTTCCGTCGATGACGAAGGGCGAGGAGGCGTGAAACCAGTCGGCAGGGCGGAAGGTCTTCTGGCTGGGCCTCGCGCTGTCGAGGGAGATCACGCGAGCTTCGAGGAAGAGGTTGAAGTATTCACCCTCGAAGTCTGCGTCGGTCGGGACGTTGAAGACCATTTCCGTCGTCTGCGTTGCGCCAACGACGAAGGCCGCGCGCCCCTGAATGACGAAGGGCACTCGGTCCCCGTCACGGTGAACGCGAAACGCCCTCGACAACAAGTTGTCGATCGTCGTGGTTTGCTTCATGAGACTGTCGACCGTGAGCTTTTCCATGCGTTCCTCGAAGCGCGAGCGGCTTCAGCCGAAGACCTTGTAGCCTACCAGAGCCACCGAAAAACCGAAGTCCTGCGGCTTCACTTCGCCGTCGAGCGTTGTCGACCGGATGCGAAGTACGGCGCCGCGAGGGATGATGAACTCGTCGCGAAGCTGCAACCACCACTCGGTCTGGCCCGTGTACGGCGTGTAGCTGTTGATCTGAAACACCGTCGCCATGTTTGTGCTGATGAATGGCACGGCGAACGTCGGCACCGCACCGCTCGACACGGGCTGCTTGCCCACAGACGAGATGGTCAGTTCTCGCCCGCTGTTGTCGTCGACAAGGGAAAACGTCCTCGACGGTGGGATCGACGGCGGGAAGCTGCCTGGCTCTGGGATGCCCGCCGAGCTTTCGAGCACGATCAGCTTGTCCACGACGTAGGTGGCGTCCTGGTCAATCTGGATGCGCGCCTCGGTGTCGCCCTGCGTGTATGTCGACAGGTAGAAGTAGGCTTGCTTCTCCGAGAACGTCTCAGCGTACTCGGGCGAAACTCGCTCCAAGGCCGCAAGCTGCTCGTCGAGGACGCGCAGCAGCTCCCGGTTCGTCTTCAAGAAGCTCTTCAGCTCGCTCATGCGGGCTCCGCGATGGGTGGTGATGCGACGAGGGTGATCAAGGGTCGAGGGAGTCGTCTTCAGCAAGCTCGACCATGTCAGGTCCGCGCGTACCAAAGAAGGAGATCGTGAGTTGGACGGGTGCCTGCGGTTCGATGAGCGCAGGGCTGAAAAAGCCGAACCCTTGGAAGGGCAGACCCCAGCACGTCGGCTGCACAGAAACGAGCAGGGCGTCGCCTGCGCGAAAGAGCAGGTTGGAGTAGAGCTGGCGCCGAACGCCCCGGCTGACGTGCCCCAGGCTTCGCCTGGAGAGGAACTGGGCGTTGTTCGCCTGCGACAGGTAGTTTGCCTGAGTCGACATGAGCGTCGCGTTCCACTGGAAGTCGAACGCGGGCTGGATCTGGGCAAAGGGCCCCGACCCGCCGCTGACGTCGAGCAGCGTCGTGCCGAGCACGTTGGGGAAGTCGACGGCTTCGGCTGCTCCAAAGGTCGCCGTGTAGCTGACCTCTTTCAGGAGGCAGTCCTCGGCGCCGTTGACGATGGGTAGCTGCACCAAGTTCATGGGCAGCGTCACGCGCGACACGTTGCCTTCGCCGTCAAGAACCACCGTGGGCGTAAAGACGAACGACTGCGTGAACACGATGGGGATCTGTCGGCCTTGGGCGATGCGAGGTTCGAGGCGCTTGCGGACAGCCCCTTCGATCCTCTGCAACGTCGCCGAGGCTTTCTTCACTCGAACGATTGCGTCTTCCAGTTTCACAGCAGCACCTCGACGCCGACAAAGCACACTTGAAGCGCGTGCGACTTGAAGGCGGTAAGCGGCGGCAAAACGGTGAACTCGCCGCTTGCCTCAGAGAGCAGGTTGCCTGAGAAGGTCGGCGTGATCTCGACGAGCACTTCGGTGCCGCCCGACAACATGCAGTGGCCATTGCCGAACAACAGCGGGTTCACGTTGCCCGTGACCAAGAGCTGGCTCGGCAAGGACGTGTTCTGCCATTCGCGGTCAGAGCCCGTGTCCCGGATGCGCCAAGTGAAGTCGAAGAAGTTCCGACGGTAGTCAGGGCCGATGAAGAACCGCTGGCCTGGCCCCTCCGACGGCGCCGGCGGCTCCGGGGTCGGCGTGATCACTTGGCTCGCCAAGACCGCATAGCTCGCTTCGATGCTCTTGACGTAGAAGCACGTCTTGCGTTGCGCCTCGGCTTCGCTTTTCACGATGAACGAGCGCGTCTGGGGTGATGGTGGCGCGACGCCGGGGAATACACCCGCGAACGGGTCGATGCCTTCAATCAAGCCGGCCATTTCGGTGTAGTCGAAGTTGAAGTCGACGACGTAGCGGAAGTTCCGCTGGCGCACGAGAGGTGAGCCCTTCTCCAGGGCCTCGATGCGCTTGCGTCGCGCCTCGATGGCGCGCTCCAGGCGCTGGTACTCGTTCCATTCCATCTGGTCGATGTCGTCCATGATCACCCTCCGCTCTTGATGGCGGAAAACGTGTCGGCCTCGTTGTACTTCTCTTCGAGGACGTTGTAGCCGATGAAGGCGACGTTGACGTATACAGCCACGCTGGCTGCGGCGTAAGCGAAGGCACCGTCGAGGACCGGCCCCATGTTCACCTCGGTGATCACCAGGCGGGGCTCAATCTCGGTGTCGACGTTGAAGCGCGTCTGCTTCGGCGTCATCTTGTTTGAGAACACGCCGCCGACGAAAGCCTCGGCAGGCAGGGAGCCGTCGGTGAGGAAGCGACCGCGCTTCTTGTCGTAGAGCGCAAGCTCAAAGCACACGCGCGGCGACGTGTGGTTCGCGTTGGCGATGTTTGGGATCACGACCGCGCCGCCATTCATGGACAGCACGGGATCGAGGATGTCGCCGGCGCCGACGGCGGCGATGGGCACACTCGTGGGGAACTCTTCTCCAGGCGACTGTGTGTACGTCCAGTTGACGTAGGCGAAGGCGTTGCTTGAGCACCAGACGAACGCGGCCTCGCGGCCCGTCTTGATCGTGCCCTCTCGCGGCAGCAAGTACGCGCTGGGGTTCGCCACAGGGGCGAGCTGGTTGAAGCCTGAGCCAAGCACTTGGTAGGTGCTCGTGACGTTTGGAATGCTCGTCCAAACGGTCGTCGTCGTCAGGGTGTTGTTGGTATTCGACGCGATGATGCGCGTCTGTCCTACACCAGCGCCGCCCGTGATGGTCACGGTGAAGCCCGCGAACTCGTCGACCGTCCACGCTGGGGGGTCATCGGTCAGCGTGAACGCGCCACCCGCCGTCGCCGTGCCGCTGGCAAGAACTTCAGAGGGCGCGAGGGTTCGCGTCGAGGTGAGGGGGATGGGGCCGTAGGTGCGCGAGAAGATCCAGGGCACACGCTTGCTGGGGTACTGGTCATAGTACGCCGGCTGGCCAAGCTGCGAGACAAGATCCTGCGCCTTGTTCCGCAACACTTCGGCGAAGCGTCGAAGGGGCAACTCGGCGAGCTTCTTGTAGACGTCGTTGAGATCGCGGTCGACCATCGTCGCCAGCTCCATCGTTATCGAGGTCCGTTCGCGAAGCGCAAACAAACCGCTTGTCTGAGCGACGAACCTAGCGTCACGCATCGTGGAAAGCAAACATCCTGCGAAGCTCCTGCGAGGATGCTCCTGCGAAGGATGCTGAAAATGAAAAAGCCCCCTCGCGAGAGGGGGCTTTTTCAAGAGTCCAGTCAAGAGGCTAGCAAAACTAGTTCTCGACTGAATGACTCACTGCACGTCGCGGGTTTCCCAGTATTGTTACCGTCGACCTGTTTATGATCGACTTCTGTATCTTTCGACACAGCTCAGAGCACATCATCACCCTCTAGGGGTGTCGGGCACTCGTGGGTGGGTTATTGCTTGGCGCTCACCACCTGCTCGTTGAGCCTTCGGCCTGTCTCCGCTTGCGCGGCGCCACAGGTCGCTTGGCTGCTGATTGCCCCTGTCCGTCTGCTTTTCATCCCATCACGCTCGCCCTTGCGGGCCACGTTGTGGAGAAACGGCTTGCGGGGGTTCCCAGCACTTCACCCGATTTTCGCACTACGCCGCGAGGCGTAGGGGCGCGTTCTCGATGACGACATCGTTGTCGTCGACGACTGGAACTTTCACGCCATCCAGATGCACTTGGATCAGCTTGGCACCGTCAAACTGGTTCAGGTACAGCAGCGGGTCGAGGTCGACGTTCAGGGTTCCACCGTTCGCGGCAGTGCCGGTGCGGGTGAAGGGGAAGAAGTCGATCGTCACGCTGAAGTTCTGACGGACCACGATCGGGATGTCCTTGGCCAACTTCAGGATCGCTTCCTGAGTCGCAAGGCCGTTCGTGATCACATGACGGCTGTTCTCGGTCGTGAAACCGGAAGGGCCGCCGCCAGCGGGAATGTACCAGAGCGGAGCGTTCAGCATGGGCTTGTTGCCGACAACAAGCGTGAACGTGGCGCCGTAGGCACACAGGCTGTACAGGTCTTCCGCGCGGCTGTTCGAGCCGATCGGACCACCCACGGGGGTTTCGGTGGCAAGGCCGATGATGCTGCCGAAGTTCGAGGTGAAGTCTGAATCGTTCAGACCCTGGAACCACATGCAGCAGCGAAGAGCCTTGAGGACGTAGGTCGCGTCAGCAGCGAGCTGACCGGCACATTTTGTTAGCGAGCCGGCTCTTTATCCGGCTCCTGCGGCTTTCACCGCAGATCAGACTATGTCATCGTCCCTGTCGAGGTCGACGTGGACGCTGGGTACTCTTGCGCGCTTCGGTTGGCCTCCGCGCGTAGTCGTTGAACCTTCGACCAGCTCCTCTCGCGAGGTCCACTGGCCGCTCGGCTGCTCGTTGCCCAATCCCCACTCTTTTTGGCTTTCGCGCTCACCCTTGCGGGTCACGCTGTAGCGAGAGGGGCTCTCAGGGTATTCAAGCAATCCACCCAGTACGCTCTTCGCCTTACGACGGAGAGGGGCTATCCGACGACGACGTCACGTCGTCGGGGCACCTGAAGGTTGGTGAACGAGCGGTTGCCGACATTGGCGTTGCCGAAGAGGGCGCTGCCGTTGTTGACGGAAGACCGACCGATGCCACGCACGAGGGTATCGTAGCGGGGCTGGTGGACACGTTCACGAACATCACGAAGACGAGCCATGTTATTCTCCTAAGTGACTGAAACAAGAGCACTTGTCGCAGTATCGTTTTTTGATAACCGAGGCTTCATGCCTCGGCTTCCACACAGGGCACCACGCCCTGTGTGAGAGTTGTCCTCGATGTCTTCGAGGGAGTGTCGTCGACACGAGTCGACGGGCTGTACACGCAGGTACGCAGCCGCAGATACAAAAGCCTCTGCACGGGCTTGGGCGTTTGATTTCCTATTCGGTTGTCAAAGACCCGAAGGTCACCCTTCTTACGAAGGTCCGGTGACACCAGCATTTTGGTGTCAGCGGACCTTCGTCGGAGACGTGCTTTTATAGGTAAGCATGTCTCCGACGAAGTCAAGCTCTCAGTCGAAAACAGAACCCGACAGCGAGCCGCTGTCGATGAAGTCTTCGACGCGGTCATCACCACGCGCGCCCAAGGCACGAGCGCCCTGGCGACCGTCGCCCATCTGGCTGTGGACCCCGCCGAGGACGGTGCCCTCCTGGTAGCGACCTTGGTGCAAGGTCAGCTCGCCGAGGGGCTGGTCGACGTATTCGCCCATGCTGATGACGGTGCCCTCTTTGTAGCGGTCAGGGTGGATGTCGAGCGACCCGAGGGGCTGGTCGACGTATTCGCCCATGCCGTTGATCGCGATCTGACGACCATGCACGTCGAGGTAGCCGCTGATAGCGGTGTACTCGCCGATTGGCAGACCGAGGCGCTGGCCGAGGCTGATCTTCGGCAGTGACGCCGGATCAGGCTGGCCTTCAACCTTGGCAGGCGCAACCTTCACAGCGGCGAGCACCTGCACCAGGGTCGCAGCCATACCACCGAAGAGGACCGGCAGCGTGAACTGCTTGGCCTTGTCGCTCTTCATCATCTTCATGGCCGCAAAAGCCGCGACGGTGATGGCACCGGAGCTGAGAGCGCCGGCGTAGTTGTAGACGAAGGAATCCTTCGGCTCGGGCTTGGCCGTTTTGCCGTCGGCTTCAACGCCGCGAACCATCTTCTTGATCTGTTCCGACGCCTTCGCCGAGGCGAAGCCGATGGCAGCCATCGTGCCGAGCTGGACGGCGATCGAAGGAGCCAGGGTCATGAAGTCAGAGACTTCCTGCTGCATGAAGCCGAGGATGCCACCTGGGTTCTTGCGAGCGCCCTTGGTCATGCCCATTGCGCGAGCTGACTTCGAGGCCGACTTTTTCATGCTCTTCTTGGCGACACGACGACGACGGCGCTTCGGCGCAGCCTTCGCCTTGACCGCACGACGACGACGGCGCTTCGGTGCGGCCTTGGACTTGCCCTTGGCGGCGCGACGACGACGGCGCTTCGGCGCAGCCTTGGCCTTGGTGGCACGGCGGCGACGGCGCTTCGGCGCAGCCTTGGCCTTGGCGGCGCGACGACGACGGCGCTTCGGTGCAGCCTTCGCCTTGACCTTGCGACGGCGCTTCGGCGCGGCCTTGGCCTTGCCCTTACCTGCACGACGGGAACTCTTTTTCTTCATGTGAATCTCCAACTTTCAGTAGTGGGTTGCGGGTGGGTTTCCGACTTCAGTCGTCGAAGATCGAACCGGAGAGCGAGCCCTCGTCGTCCTCGTCCTCTTCGAGGAAGTCTTCGACGGGCACGTCACCGGGGGAGTTCAGTGCGCGACCGCCCTGGCGACTTTCGCTCATCTGGCTGATCTCGCCGAGGCTGGAGCCCGTGAGGGTGCTGCCCGAGAGAGCCATGTACTCGCCGAGGCTGGAGCCCGTGAGGGTGTTGCCCGAGAGCGCCACGAAGTCGCCGAGGCTGGAGCCCGTGAGGGTGTTGCCCGAGAGAGCCACGAAGTCGCCCATGCCATCGACCGAGACGAACTCGCCCATGCCATTGACCGCGAGCTGGCGACCGCCGATGTCGACGAAGCCCGCCAACGGCCCGAGAGGCAGACCGAGGACACGACCCAGGCTCTTGGAGCTTTCGACACCCTTGTCGTCTTTGCTCTTGATCTTGATCTTGGCGGCGGCGTGAACGAACGCAGCGGCCAGGCCACCCATGAGCAAAGCGCCGGCGAAGGGACGGCTCTTCGGCGACAGGTGCTTGGCAGCCTCGTAGGCGGCGACAGCAGCGACGACCGAACTGATGGTGACGGCGTTGTTGAAGATGAATCCCGACACACCATCTTTGGGAGCAGCCTTCAAGGTTTTGCCGTCCGCTTCCTTGCCCTGAACCGCTTCAGCAAGCATGGTGCCGACCTTCTGACCGGCAACAGCGACGCCAGCGAGGCCGACGGCGTGAGCGCCGATCTGAGGAGCCAAGGTCACGAGGTCCTTGAAGATGTCGCCGACGCCGGGGTTGGCGCGCGAAACCTTCATCAGGCCCGAGGCTTGGAGCATCTTCTGGTCAGCCGCCGACAGACCACCGCTGTAGGAGGAACGCTGCAGGTTCAGCGCGGCCTTCTTGGCGCGCAGGATGCGACGCTTGGCGCCGACCTTGCCCGTGCGCTTCTCGCCCTTCTTCAGGCGAGGCAGCTTGCCTTCCTTCGCCAGTGCGGCGCGGGTCTTGGCAATGCCCATCTTGAGTTCAAAGAGCTGCTTCTTGTTCTTGGCCTTGGCCGCTTTGCGTGCCTTCGCGGCCTTCTTCTGAGCGGGGGTCCTGGCGGCACGCTTGGCAGCGCGCTCGCCTTTCTGAGCTTCCGCCATGAAAGAGGCGGTTTCCTCGGCGGACTCCTTGGGAGCTGCCTTCGCCTTCTTGGGCTTCTTCGGCTTCGCCTTCATCGCAGCCGAAGCCTTCTTGGCAGCGGCGGACAACGGCTTGGCTTTGCGGGCCTTGCTGGCCTTCTTGGCCTTCACGGCGGGCGCGGCGTCGTTGCGGCGGTATGCCTTGCGAGCGGCCTTCTTCGGGCGGCTCTTGCGAGCGGCCTTCTTGGCGACGCGCTTCTTGGCCGACGCGGCCTTCTTGGCCTTCTTGGGCTTCTTCTTGCCGAAGGCGCCGGACTTGACCATCGCGGTGAAACGCGCGCGGGCTGCAAGCTGGGCAGGAGATGCTTTTTTGGCCGACGACGACCGACGAGAACGCTTCTTTGACATGTTCTTCTCACCTGTGTTGGAGCGCGGCGACGGAATGTTCACCGGCCTGGGGAGTCGAGTGCCCGAGGCACGGTGCATCGACGGGGAGTGAAGGCGCGAACGAGGCTCGCTGGGGTTCACAAGCAGCAGTTGGACAGGCACTTTGCTCTCCGCGTTCCTGGTTCTTCGGCATGAACATTCACATTGACGTCGTCAAAAAGCAAGTATGCGAAGATCCAGTGTTCTTTGCTTGTGTGCTTGTTTGCTAGTGCGTCAATGCGAGTGTGTCGTGCTCGGCTCTTGACCTGTGAAGCAGCGAATCAAACGGCCTTTGCAGCAATGAGCCGCAAGTTGAACGCGCCTGTGTCCTCGCGCCGTTCCTCGCGCCGTTCCTCGCGGCGTTCATGCCGCAAACGCTGCCCCATCTTTTCGATGGCGCCTTTGAGCACGTCTTCTTTGTCTCGGAATCGTTCGATGCGCGCTTCCATGAGGTCCAGAGCGACGCTCGCCTGGTCACCCTTCAGCATGTTCTTCTGAATCTTGAGCGCAGTGCTCACGTCGGCTGACGTGCAAAAACCCTTGGAGCGCAGCGTCGACGCCAGCAGCGTTTCTGCCTGTGCCGATTCGTTGAACTCGGCTCGCGCAGCATCCAACTGGCTCGGAGTGATAGCCCTCATCGACAAGAGAATCGCTGCGAGCGTGGAACCGCACGCGGTGGCGTGGGATGACGATGCGGCGTGAGGTGCGGCGTGGGGTGCGGCGTGGGGTGCGGCGTGGGGTGCGGCGGTGGCTGGGGATTTCTTCTTGAACACTTGTCCTCCGTTTGTCGTCGACGTCGACGGCTCAGTTGCGACGAACCACTTCGAGCAGCAGCTTTTGATTCGTCTCTGCTTTGTCGAACAACTCGTTCTGCTTCTCAGACATGCCGATGATGCGGTCGTTGAGCTTTTGCTTTTCGTCGTCGTAACGAAGGCGGTCTTGCTCGCGGGCCTGATACAGGTACTTCACGACGACAGAGAGGGCCACGACGATAGTCCATGGACCACCTGTCGAAAGCGCCTCGGCGATTGCTTTGATCTGCTCCGGGGTCATCGCAAAATACCCCTTTCGGTGACGACCATGCTGCCGCCCCTGATGATGATGGGGCCGTCGCTGGCGAGAATCACCAACGTCTTGAGGTCGGAGGTGCAGCACAAGGGCGTGTCGCCGCGAAACTTGCGGCTTTTCTTCTCGCCGCCACAATCGACGATGAGTTCCATGGTCTTTGCGAGCAACGGCAGGGAAAGCTCGTCGTCGACGTGCTTGATTCCCAGCGTGCGTGCGACGTTGAGGGGCTTGCCCTTGTTCTCGCGCTTCTTCGCCCACGTCGCCGTCGACGGCATGTAGACCATCGGGTGCGACTCGAAGTCGTGGTAGTAGGTGTAGAAGTCGCCGTCCTCTTCCCATTTGTCGGAGCTGTAGAGGATGCGGTCGGCCTTGCCAACGGGCACGACCTCGTCGGGGAAGTCGTAGGTCTTCTCGATCAGCTCGCGGGGCTCCTTTTGGTGCCACATGCGCCAAGCGTCAGCCGCCCAGGTCTTGCTCTTCTTGCCGTTGGGCCTCGATGCCAACAGCCATGGGGCGGCGGGGTCGTTCTGTCTCACGACGACCTCCCAAAGCGACGCCCGACGATGAACGCGACGATGGCGACCACGCCTACGACGTGCCACCTGACGCCGCCACTGCCGCCTGCGCCCATCGGGCTGGCCTCGCCTGGCATGGGCGCCGCTGCCAAGCCTCTGGGGTCTTCGGCGACGTAGCCCTTCGGCAGTGGGCCTTCACCGATGGGCTTGACGCCGGCGGGGAGCTGGACGGCGAAGGACTCGGGGACGTGCGCGCCTTGGATCGGGCTCATGCGCGCCTTGCGGAAGAACCCGGTCGCGGGCGTGCCGCCGACGCCCTCGAAGTATCGGTACTTTGCCTTGTCGTAGTCGTAGACGGAGTAGATCACGGTTCCCTCAATGTGTCGGCGTCGTCGGCGTCGTCGGCGTCGTCTTTAGACGGGGACCGTGGTGAAGTTGACCATGCGCCCGAGCATCTGAGCCGTCATGCGGTTCGCGACGGGGTCGAGGACCATCGGTCCCGACGGCGTGTTGACGCGCAAGAAAACATGCGTGGGCGGCTGTGACGGAGCGTAGGAGGCGAGCAGGAACTCGCAGGTGTTTCCCGAGGCCATGCACATCGCGGCAAGCAACGTGGCCATGTCGTCGCAGTCGCCGCTGCGCGTAGCCACGATCTGGCGCGGCTCTTTCACGAACTCGACGTCGTGAATGTCGCGCATGTACCGGATGTTTTGGCAGACCCAGTAGTAGATCGCGAGAACCTCGCCGGCGTAGTCGCCCTGGACGAGGTCTTTGCATATCGTCTCGACGAGCTGGCGGATCTCCAAGTCGCTCTTGCCCTTGTGGGCGAAACGACGCATCCACTCGACCACGTCGATCAAGCGAGGGTTGTTCACACGCAAGGTAGGTGTTGAGCCATTCACAGGGTCAACCCTAGCTGTTGATTTCCAATGTGAAAAGAAAGAGCCCCTCGCGGGGCACTTTGCTACTCATCAGTTGCGAGGTTGTCGCGAGTCAGCGACCCACCAAGATTGCGTGAAGCTCCTCGATCTTTCGCGTGCCGACGAGGCTGTTGATGATCCAGCTCCCCGGTGCGCGCTGCTCCAGGATCTCCACCATCTGGTCAGCACTTGCGAGCTTCAGCACGGTGAGCACTTCGAGCGGGAACTTGGAAACGACCTCGTCGTAGATTTGCTGCGCGGGCATGTTTCGTTGGATCGCCAGGTCGATGTTCTGCACCAACAGCGGGATGGCTTCGGGCAAGCTCAGGCCATCCGTCGGGAAGGCGAAGTTCTCCAACGTGTTCGCGCCTTCCTGCGCTGGCTGAGTCGCCTCCAGGACCGCCGACGTCTGCATGGTGGGCTTGGGTGCGGCCTTGAGCTTGGGCGCGGCTTGGGGCGCGGCTTGGGGCGCGGGCTTGGGTGCTGCCTTGGGCGCGGGCTTGGTGGGTACTGCCTTGGGCGCGGCTGCCTTGGGCGCGGCTGCTGCGGCTTTGCGCGCCGGCGGGAGCTGCGGCATCGGGATCTCGACGTCGGCGTAGGCCACCGAACCGGGGAGAACCCGTTGTGGTTGCTGCGGTTCCTGCTGCTGTTGCTGCTGCGGGGCTTGCGCTTGGGTCTGAGCGCGGCTCTGGAGGAACGACGACGCCACGGCGACGATGCCTGGCGCTGCTTCGCCGACGCGGTCGAGCACCTTCTCCCATCGCTCGCGGCTGTCCTCCTCTTCGCCGTTCAGCGAGCCCATGAGCTTCTTGAACTGCTGCATCTTCTCGACCGTCGAGAAGAAGTCATCCTTCTTGCCGCGCGACTCCTTGAGCATTTCCATGAGGAACGTCTCTTTGGTCTGCTGCGTCGACTGCATCTGGGCCATGAGCATCTGCTGGCCCTGCATCTGTTGCTGCAAGAGGAACTCCTGCTGCTTCGTCGCCTGGGCCGTCGCCAGCTCCTGCTGCTTTTGCTGCTGCATCAGGAAGACTTCCTGTTGCCGCTGTTGCGTCGCCGACTTCTCGCTCTCCATCTTCTGCATGAAGAGCAGGAGGTCGCGGCCTGACGTCGCCTCCGACGCCGTGCGCGAACGAAGCTCCTCGACCATGCGCTGCTGCTCCAGGCGCATCTGTTCGATCTGCCGTTCGCTCTGAAGGCGCATCATTTCGAGCTGCCGCTCGTGCGTCGCCTGGGCCATCTCCAACTCGCGCTTGCGCTCCGACGCGAGGCGGTCGAGTTCACGCTGGCGCTCTTCGCGGTCGGAACGCATCCGGTCTTCTTGAATGCGTCGCTCTTCGAGCATCTCACGACGGAGGTCACCACCGCCATTGAGCGCCGTCGCGACCACGTCTTTGATCCCGCTGTCGTTCTTGCTCATGGTCTGAAGCAGCATCTTCTTGAGGTCTTGCTGCTCGGCCCACAGGCGCTGGGTGTCGCGCTCCTTCGACTCCATCACCTGCTTCACCAGGGCGAGCTGGCCGGAGTCCTCCGTCGCCTTGGTGGCGGCTGCGGCGGCAGCGACGCTTGCCGCGCTGCGCGGGCTGTTGGGGACGATGGGGTCACCGCTGATCTCGATGTTCTTCTGCTTCTTGAAGACGATGCGCCCGCCGCCGTCGTGGCCCGAGGGCCCCTGCAGCGTCAACGTGTACTCGCCGCCACCGTGCTTCGCTCGGATCTCTTCCGGCGTCACAGGCTTGCGGAACTCTTCGAGGTAGCCCGCCAGGCGCTTGCCCGAGGCGACGTCCCATTCGGGCTTCACGCGCACGAGCAGAATCCGGTGGTTCTTGCTGCTGTCGAAGTCGATCGACGCCAGCATCTCGTCGTATTCCGAGAGGTTTTCTCGGATCTTGTCCTGCTGGAACTTGGCCGGCAGCCGACCCGTGGGGCTAAAATCCATCGGCAAGGCGCGGGGCGGCATAGGTCGCACCGGAGCACGCGCCGGGGCCTTCGCCTTCGCCTTGGCGGCGGGCTTGGGCGTCGGCAAACGCTTGGCCGGTGCCTTCGCCTGCGGCTCGTCGTCGGCGTCGTCGTCGTCGTCGTCGTCGTCGTCTTCGAGGTCCTCGTCTCCATCCTCGTCGTCGTCGAGGTCGTCGTCGTCGTCTCCATCCTCGTCGTCGAGGTCGTCGTCGTCGTCGTCGAGGTCGTCGTCCTCGTCGGTATCATCGAGGTCTTCGTCGGCGTGGGGCGTACCGTTTGGCGCCGGGGGCGCGACCAGGAAAGGCGACGGCGACTGGGCGCCTGCTTCGTCTTTGGCGATGTTTTTCATGGACTCCTTCGGGGTCTTTGCGATGTGGGTGACTTCGGCGGCGGCTGCCATGGCGGCGTCGGCTTCGGCACGAACGGCGAGAGCTTCGTCGGCTTCCTCGCGCTCCTCGCGCAGGTCTTGGTTGAAGTCGAGGTCGTCGAGGTCGCCGAGGATCTCTTCGATCTTCTTCGGCGGCTTCAACGGCTTCGGCAAGGTGATGGGAGCACTACCTCGGGGACGACCCCGAGGACGGCCTTGGGGTTTTCCGCTCATGCTTCTGCCCCCTCCGCTGCCCCCGCGTTCGCCTCGGCTTCGGCTTCCTCGTCGGCTTCCTCTTCTTCGTCCTCGTCGTCTTCCTCGTCCTCAAGCTCCGCGAGGCGCTCGAAGAACGAGCGCGTCTCGTCAGCGGCCTGGCGGAAGGCCTTCTCGATGTCGGCAGGCATCTGCTCCGTCGTGCCCGTCGCGTCGATCCAGCCGACGCGCGCAAACGTGTTGTCGACGAGGTTGCCGAGCATCAGGATGAGCTGCTTGGCCTGCTCCAAAGCGTCTTCGTCGGGGATGTCGAGGCTCTCCAGCGTCTCCTCGATCGCCTCAAGCGACCCCGCGTATTCGGAGCGGATTTCCTCGAGGAGCGGCTCCAGGAAGCGCACAAAAAAGTCGGCTGCGCTGATCTGGGGATTGCGCGCCAACGACCGCTTTGTGCGCTCCACGGCGACGTCATAGGGGGACGGGGTTTCGGTTTCGTCTTGGACTTGGTCGGACACGGGGACTCCTTGGGTAGGTTGGTCGGGGACGTGGGCGGGCTCAGTCTTCGGTGCGGTCTTCTTCGTCGGCGTCGGCGGGGGCGAGGGCGTCGACGCCGATGCCGGCGACCTGGGCGACGGCGAGCGTGCGGCGGTAGACCTCGTCGGCCTTCTTCTCCACGTCGGTGACGAGGGCTTCGAGGTCTTCGTCGTCGGCGTCCTCTTCGTCGACCTGCTCGTCGGTGAGCGCATCGAGTTCGTTGATCTCAGCCTGCGTCAGGGGCTCGTAGCCGTCCTCGAAGGACGAGTCGAAGGGGCGGGTGGTGTCGGAGACGTAGCGGTCGCAGTACACGGCCTGCTCCTGTCCGCCGTCGCCCAGCTCGATGATCTCAGGCGCGACCACCAAGCAGCGCCTCGTCTTCTCGCCCTGCTTCAACGACAGGGAGTTGAGCACGTCGAGCTTCGTGATCGTGCTCCAATAGTGCTTGCACTTGAAGCCCGTCTGGGCACCGCTGCACAGCGGTTTTTGGCGAAGCATCAGGCTCCGCTTGCGGTCGCGAGGATCAACAAAATATGTGGCCGACATCGGGCTCCTGGGGTCGTGGGCGTTCGCCCTTGGGTGTGCATCACACTAGACACGTCCATTGACGCGACTAGCATTGACGCATTGCTAGCCCCTTTTGCGGTAAAAAAACGTAAGGAAGTCACCACATGCTCGGGCTACCACCAGCCGAAGCACACGCCCTGATACGGAGAACGGTCGAGGCGTGCGACGGTCACGTCGGCAACGCCGCCGAGTTGCTTGGCGTGAGCATCAGCGCACTGAGCCGGAAACTGAATCATCGCGGCTTGCTTCAGTGGTGGGAAAAGTACAAAGCGAAGCAAATGGTCGCTCGCACAAGAGCCGCACGCCGCCGCGCGTATCTGCGACAGAAAACGCGGGCCCTGATCGAGTCTGGTTACGATCCAGAGACAGCCGCTGCGCTGGCAGCGGTCCCGCACGCACGCACGGGATTCCGCACGGAGCACCGCGAGCGGTAGCCTGCCCTGCCCCGGCCCGCCCCTACGCCCTGCCCCGGCCCCTACTCCCCCGGCCTGCCCCGGCCCGCCCCTACGCCTGCCCCGGCCCCTGCCCCGGCCCCTGCCCCGGCCCGCCCTGCCCCTACGCCCTGCCCCTACTCCCCCGGCCCGCCCTGCCCCTACTCCCCCGGCCCGCTCCTACTCACCCGGCCCGCCTGCCCCTACGCCCCCGGCCCGCTGCCCCTACTCCCCCGGCGAGCTGGATCAGGGGGGGCGGGAATCCATCGGCGTGTCGCGGGCTGTTTTTGGCCTTTTTTGGCCCTTTTTGGGCCTGATCTGGCTTTGGGAAGCCGTTTTTGGCCTTTTGGGGCGGGTGCGACACGCCGATGGATTCCCCGGATCTGGCCCGGATCTGGCCCGGATCTGGCCCGGATCTGGCCCCCTTCCGCCGCATTGGGAAGCCGTTTGGCGGGCTGGCGTGCGCCCCGTCACACCCGCCGCAACGGAAGACTTGACGCCCGCCGCGAGCGGGCGCATAGTGGGCTGGCTGGCAGGCACCACCGCCGCACCGCACGCCCCGGACTGGGCGCTACAGTAGGAGTCCCCATGACGACCACCGCCGCCACCACCCTTTGCCGTTACGTCGTCTGCTACACGCGCATCCCGACGAACTACAACCCGACGCAGCGCGCCCTCGTCGACGCGGAAACCCCCGAGCTGGCGCGTGAACTGATCGAGGAGCAACTCGGCGACCGCCAGAACAAGCTCCGTAACTACGTCGTCACCCTTGGCGTGCCCCACGAGCCGTTAGCGTCGAAGGGCAGCATCGTCTCGATGACGGGTGGCTGATACCGCGCCCCACAACCTGCCCCGCATTGCCCCGTCTCAAGCCGGGGCTTTCGGCGTGTGAGCCCCCTGCTCGCACCCGCTCGCGCCCGGTAACCGGCGCGTCCACAGGAGTCCCCCCCCCATGACCACCACCACCACCACCAACACCGCCCGCCGCTTCTTCCTCGCCTTGGACGGTGACGCCGTCTGGGGCAGCGGCCCCGACGCCGACGGAGCCGTCGACGACGCCCGTCAATGGTGCGTCGACCAGGACGGCGACGAGGACTGCGAGGCTGTCGCGCTCCTTGCCGTCCACGAGGTCGGCGGGACACTCGCCCGCCGCGTGCGGGCTGGCGAGGTGAGCGTGCGAGCCCTCGGGCTGGTGGTCACCCTCGACCGCCACGACAACACGATCCGCTCCGTCGAGGGGGGCTGGACCGCCCGCGAGGCGCAGGCTCGCCTCCGTCGCGAGTGTGCCTCCTACACCGTCGCCCTCGACGGAGCCGGTCCAGCTCGTCGCGGGTGGTTCGTCCAGCGCGGCGCCAAGACGCGCCACTTCTTGGGCGCCACGGCGCAGGAAGCCGTCGCGGCGCTCTGAGCCGCGCCCCCACAACCCGCCCCGCTTCGCCCCGTCTTGAGCCGGGGCCTTCGGCGTGCGAGCCCCCTGCGCTCGCACCGCACGCCCCGGCCTGGGCGACACCGACGGAGCCGCCATGACGACCACCACCACCGCCACCACCCTCGCCGCCGCCTACGCCATCGCCGCCGAGGCCCTCTCCGAGGCCGAGGCCCGCGCCGAGGCGGCGCAAAGCGTCGACTACCCCGGCAGCGTCGACGGCGACGCCGCCGTTGACGCCGCCATCGACGCTGCCGCTGCCGTGGTCGACGCCGCCGAAGCCGTCCGCGACGCCGCCCGCGACGCCTACCGCGAGTCGGACGAGCCGCGCATGTGGTCGACGTCCGACGGCGGGGGCACCGTCGACGTCGAGTGCTCCCCCTCCGAGCTGGAGGACGTCGTCTCGACGGATTGGAGCGACTGCTGGGACGACGACGCGGCGCGCGGGACGTGGTGGTGCCACGTCACCTGCCACTGCGAGGCGACGGGCGAGACGGAGCACGTCCGCGTTGAAATCGCCCCGGTCGAGCCCGACTGCGACGACGAGCACGAGGACCACGACTGGCGCCAGCGCCACGTCGTCGGCAACGGTGGTGGCGTCATCGTCACCGAGGTGTGCCGGCACTGTGGCCAGCGCCGCATCACCAACACCTGGGCGCAAGACGCCCATGACGGCACCCAAGGCCACACGGCGATCAGCTACGAGTCGCCCGACGAGGACGAGTCCGAAGACGACTGAGCCTCGCCCACACCCCCGAAAGCGTCGCCCCGTCTCAAGCCGGGGCTTTCGGCGTGTGAGCGTCCAGCTCGCACCCGCACGCCCCGGCCTGGGCGCCCCCGAGGTCCACACATGTTCCCACAGACCCCCTGTCACTTTTGTGGCCGCGTCGTCGATGACGACGACGTGCTCGACGCCCACGCCCACGGCGTGGCCCCCTACTGCTGCGCACGGGCGCAGGAAAACGACGAGGCGTGCGACGCCTTGGAAGAGAACGAGGTGACGTCATGGTGAAGAAGACGACGAAGACGTCGACGGCGTCGACGGCGACGAAGAAGGAGGCGCCGTGGGCGGTGCAGGCGACCCCGGTGGGTATCGCTCGACGACTGGGCTTCGACGACCGCACCAACGCGCGCGACGCCATGGCGTGCGTCCTCGCCGCTGGCGAGGCCCTGCGCGAGGCCGCGTCGGCCTAGACCCACGAGAAGATCCGCAAGCTTGAAACTGAAAATGCGCTGTTGCGCGAGATGATGGAGCGACGATGAGCGACAAATCCAAAGCATACCAGTCCATGGAAGACGCATTTCACGCAGAAGCCGCCGCCCGCATCGCCGCCGAATCCGAACTGTTCGCCCTCGGCATGCAACACGAGGCGCTGAAGGCGCGGCTGAAGCTGGCTGAGGCGGTTTGCGACACCGCTGGTCGGTATCGATACGCCAACCAGTCGCTTTCGGCGTCAATGGTCGAAAGGGCCGAGGAACACCTGACCGCAGCCCTTGCCGCCTTCGACGCCGTGCCGGGTGATGTGGTGGCGGAGAAGCCCGACTGCCCACGCGAACCAGCGTGCCCGACGGTGGGCTTCCACGCCGCCGACGAATGCACGCCGCCGCCCGCCGTCGTCGAGGCTGCGGACCTTGCCTCCCTCACCATCCAGCGAGACGCAGCGGAGGCGCTGGCGAGGGAGCGGCTTGACCCAGCCCATGTGCGAGCGATGGCCGACGCGGTCGCCGACCGTCTCTTTGTCGAGGGCGAACGGGACGCCGCCCAGCGAGTCGCTGCCGAGTTTCGGGGGGCGCTGGCCGACATCGCCGACAGCGAGGACGAGAAGGGGCGCCCGTCTTCACGCGCATGGATGCAGCAGCGTGCCAAGGAGGTTCTCGTCTCCCACGGTCCCAATCGGTTCTGTCTGGCGAGCGAGCGTGACGAGGCGCTGGCCATCTTGCGGGACGCCGTCAAGTACGCCGACGAAGACCGCATGAGGACGCCGGGGAAGACGCGCCTTGCCCGTTGTCTGGACCGCGCGCGCAAACTGGTGGGAGGTGGGGAGTGAATGAAGAAGAGAACCAAGCACATCGACTGCGATTGTGCGAACGCCTCGATGTCCTGTTGCGCCGAAAGATGACCATCATGGAATGCGGACCCGCCTACCATCGTGGAGAGCAAATCGCGAAAGCGGTCATCGACAACTTCAAGGCGCTGACGAAAACGATGCGCCCCGTCATGGTCCACGTCTTTGAACCCATGGCGTTCCTCGCTGACGCCCGCGCCGCCAACACGGTCGGGCCTCGCCGGTGCGCCATCACATGTTTGGCCGTCGGTGACCCACCCCTGCCCGCTGGACTTCCTTCTATGGTCACGGTGAAGCGCCTTTGTTTTCACGACGAGAATGGACAGTGGATCGCGTGGATGCGAAGTGACATGCCCGAAGGCGTCATCAACCCCGACGTCGCCGTCTATTACGAGGCGCAGGGCATTGAGCGTGGTCCGTGGGAAACCTACAGGACCGACGACGAGATTGACTCCATCCGGCAGCAACTCTGCGTCCCCGGCAGGGGCTGGCAGGAGTCGACGAAGTGAGACTCTCACACTCCGCCATCCCCAAGCCGGACCCCGTCCGCGTCCCGACACCACGCACACCCATCACCGCCTACGCCTACTGTGACGACTGCGGCGCCGACGCTGGCTCACCCTGCGTCGACGAGGACCTCAAGCCCTGCGCTCTGTGTCCTGGCCGGGTGCTGGCGAGCCGAGGGGCAGACCGACGTGACGCCCTGCAGAGGTCATCGTCCAAGCCGGTGCCAAAGCCGACGACGTGCCACGACGCCGCCCTGTCGGCGATGCCGCAAGGCGTCGTCGGCTACGCCCTGGGCGTCGAGGTCGCGTCGGCGGCATGGGTGCCGTCTACGAGGTGGTGCGCATCAAAGAAGCCCTCGTCGACCGCGCCCGCGAGCGTGCCCGCGAGCACCTCACGCGGCTCAACAACGTCGCCGCTCGCCAAGTCGACGAGGTGCTGGAGCGCCTGACCGGCGTCGTCAGCGCCAAGGTGACGCCCGCGCTCCACGAGCTGGAACGCGCCATTTACGACGCCCGCCAAGCCGAAAACGCGAAAGGTACCCGACCATGAGCACGCACCGCACGCCCGACTTCGACCGCCTGGCCGACCCCGCCGACGACCGCGACGTACTCATCGCCATGCTGCAAAACAAGATGCGCTGGCTGGAGATCGTCAACGCCGACATCGAGTCGCGCTTCGTGTCTGTGCATGAGCGCCTCCGGGTCGCCGAGATTGCTCGCGACAACGCCATCGCCATGCGTGACGAGGCCCAGAACCGCTCCCAGGGGAAGAGCCGGTCCGCAGGCAAGCAGATCAGCGACCTCGTCAAGATGCTGGAAGAACTCATCAACCAACACATCCCCGCCCCGTCCTCTGTGCATGAGCACTACAAGGCCCGCCTTGATTTCCTGAAGGAGTCCCACCGTGGATAAGCCCAACCCTCCGTACATCCTGACGCCCGAGTACCTCAAAGGCTTCGTCGACGACTCGTCGACGCCGCCGTCGAAGGCGCCGAGGCCGACCGCGAGGCCCGCGACGAACGCAACGAAGACCGCGACTACGGTTTCTGACGTCGGCGCTTGACTTCGACGACGTATCTGCTACGTTTCACTTGCGTCGCGGCCCGCATCAGGCTGCTTGGAAAAAACACATGAGCGACCCCGTCTCCCCCGTCGTCACTGCCCCCGCGTTTACCATCACGCCCCAGCACGCGGACTTTTTCGCGTGGGTGGAAAACACCACGCCCGCGCACCGCGCGGCCATCCTCGAAGCCGTCGCCGGCAGCGGCAAGACGTCGACGCTGATTCAGGCGGCGCGTCGCATCCCCACGACGCAGAAGGGCATTTACGTCGCCTTCAACAAGCGCGTCGTCGACGAGATCAAGGGGCGCCTGCCGGCGCACATCACGGCATCGACGCTTCACAGCGTCGGATACCGCGCCGTCATGGCGCACTTCGGCAAGGCCGTCGACCCTCGCGCCGACACCAAGAAAACGTGGAAGCTCTTCGACGAGTTCACGTCGAAGAACCCACGCCTGCGCGACTACTCGCAGACGGTGACCAAGCTCGTCGCCAAGGCGAAAGCCATCGGCCTGGTGCCCGACAACGCCGTGGGCGCCACGGGGCTCGTCGAGGACACGCCGGACGTGTGGCGCGAGGAGATCATCGAGCGTTTCCACGTCGACATGCCCAACAACGACAACAGCGACAAAGTCATCGGCGCAGCCATCGACATCGCCCGCGAGGTGCTTCGCATGGGCCTCGTCTTCGACGCCGACCACCGCGCCGTCGACTTCGACGACCAGCTCTACTTGTGCGTGGCCTACAGGCTCCCGCTCACGCGCTACAAGTGGCTGCTCGTCGACGAAGCACAAGACATCAGCCCCGTGCAGCGCCGCATGATCCACGGCATGATCGCCATGAAGACCGGGCGTATCATCGCCGTCGGCGACAAAAACCAGAGCATTTACGGCTTCCGAGGAGCCGACTCGTCGTCGCTGGACTCCATAGCCAGCGAGTTCGACGCCCAGTCGTTTCCGCTCACGGTGACGTACCGCTGCCCCACCAGCGTCGTGAAACTGGCTCGCGCCTACGTCCCGCACCTCGAAGCCGTCGAGGGTGCTCCCGAAGGCCGCGTGACCAGCGAGCCGCTCGCAACCATCGACTGGCGGTCCAGCGACCTCGTCGTGTGCCGCAACAACGCGCCCCTGATCACGCTCGCGTACCAGCTCCTGCGAAAGCGCGTCGCCTGCAAGGTGCTCGGTCGCGACATCGGCGCCGGCGTGAAGGGGCTCGTCAAGAAGCTCCGTCCCAAAAGCCTCCCAGACCTCTTGGAGCGCGCCGCGAAGTACGAGCTGGAACAGACCCTGAAACTGCGCGCCGCCGACAAGCAGGCCCAGGTGGAGGCCCTCGTCGACCGCGTCGAGACGCTGCGCGCCTTCGCCGTCGAGGCTCGCGACCTGACCGACTTGGAAAACTCGATCGACAGCATGTTCGCCGAAGACGTCGTCGATATGGTCGTCCTGTCGACGATCCACAAGGCAAAGGGCGCCGAGGCCCCTCGCGTCGTCGTGCTCGATCCTCGGCGTATGCCTGCGCGTGGCGCCCGCGCCGAGTGGGAGATCCAGCAGGAACGGAACCTTTGCTACGTCGCATACACCCGCGCCCGCGAGACGCTCGTCTTCGCGTCCCTCGACGGTTCCCCCGCCTTCGCGCCCACCCCTTTCTGATGAGGTTCGCCATGACCGACCACCACGACCAAGACGATCACGACGACAACGAACCACGACGCATCCGCTACGGCCAGGTCGCGCCCATCGTCAGCGCCTTGCAGGCCCTCGCGAAGGACGGCGCCACACCGGAGATCCGGGCGCAGGCCGGCGCTCTCGCCGTCGTGCGCGTGCTGTTTCCCGGCTCGCGTGATAAGCCTGAGCGCCAGCACGACGCCTATGTGGACGTGCTCCGCGCGCTCCTGCGCGCCCCCATCGCGCAGTGGCCCGAGGTCGCTCACCCCCTGCACGCCGCCGCCCTGGTCTTGCTCGACGACGCACACGAGCTTTCCGCCGACGAGTGCGCTCTGTACTTCGCCGCCTTCCCCTGAAAGGAGACAAACATGCCCGCCAAAACCGCCAAAACCGCCAAGAAGTCCGCTGCCAAGAAGACGCCCGCCAAGAAACTCCCCGTGCTGACCCTCGAGGACATCCTTCGCCAGGCCATCACGTTGGTCGCATCCGAAGAGCCCGTGCTCGCCGACCTCTCCGACAAGGAGCGTTCCCTGCTCGTGCGCGAGGTGCTCTCCGAGCACGACGACGCCCTCGCCGCCGTCATCCGGGGCCACGTCCTTGCCGCCTTCATCGACCTTTTCGAGGATGAAGACGACGACGACGACGACGACGACGACGACGAAGACGAGGACGAGGACGAGGACGAAGACGAAGACGAAGACGAAGACGACGACGAATGACCCCCGACGCCTTCAGCAACAGAGCTTTGGCGCGCGCCATCGCCGACGCCATACCCCGTCACGCGAAGCGTAAGGTCAACCCACATGTTCTCGTGGTGTTGCTTGCGCTCGCGGACGGGCCGCTCACCGTCGGTGAGCTGAAGGATCTCTTGGGCCTTTCCCAGTCCTCCGCGTCCGACTGGCTCGCGGAGGCAGTGGTTTTGGGCATCGTCGCCTTTGAGCCTGGGGCTGACAGGCGCCAGCACGTCGCAGCCCTGACGCCGAAGGGCCGTGTTTTCCTGCGCGACCGTCGAGGCTCCGCAAGGGGCGACGCGGGGGGCGACGCGAGGGGCGACGCGGAGGCCGACGAACCCCGCTAGTCTACCGTGGCTCCTGGGCGTACCTTGTCGCGAACCAAGGAGCCCGACCACATGACCCTGATCAAGATCAACGGCGCCAACGCCGCAAACGGATACAGCGGAGAATCCAACCAGATCCCACCCGAGGAGATTGCTCGGCGTGCCGCCGCCCAGGCCCACGCCGCCCGAGGTGGTGGGCCCCTGGCTCCCCTGATCAACCCCGAGCTGCTGGGCGGCGCCGGCACAATGCAGCGCATCCACGCCGAGCAACGGGCCGACGCCCTCATGCGAAACGCAGCCATCAACCAGCAGCGCGTCGGCGACATCGCTGGCGGCGCAGACCTCTCCAAGATCGACTGGCCGGAGCAGCCCTACTACGGCTGGGATCACGCCCGAGATACCTCCCAGCTCGCCGTACACATCGCCCAAGGCATGGACGGGACCGACGTCTGGAACGGCGCCAAGCTCGACGCCAAGGACATCGAGGTCGTCAAAGCCGCCGCGCTGTTCCACGACCTCGGACGCACCGAGGACTGGCGCGTGGCCGCTCCAGGCCACCGACACGCCAGCGCGGAGGCCGCTCGGAAGCTCATGCGCGAGGACAACGCGGCCTGGTTCCGTCACGACCTGATCGACGACGTGTGCCGGCTGATAACGCAGCACGTCATGCCTCGCGTCGACGGCGACGGGAACTTCCGCGACGACAAGGGCGACATCGTCGTCCCCACGTTGCCCACCGACCCTCGATTGCAGTGCCTTTGGGACGCCGAAGCCTTCGAGGGCATGAGGTTTTCACCGGGGACGTGGGAAGGCAGCGTGGTCCTGAAGGCTCGCCTTGCGCACCTCTGCACGCCCTGGGCGAAGCTCACCGAGCACCAGAGGCGATGGCGCGAGAGGAAGGGCTGGACCTGACGCCGGACCCCATTGGACCTCCAACGAAGGCCGCGCACTGCGCGGCTTTTTTTTATCCGTTGAGCGTCGAAGTGCTTTTCCCACTATATACCCAAAAGAACAAAAGCGCGGACGAAGCCGAAAAGGGGGGGCAGACTCCCCCTCCATGCGTTTTTTACGGCTTCGCAGCGAGCTAATAAAGAGGTCGGCGGACGAAAAAACGACCTGTGCAACCCCCGTCTGCACACGCCTGCACACGCCTGCACAAATGGCTGGTGGGCTGCACAGATATTTCAGCGAAAGGAGCGTTTTGGGACTTTCTGAGGGTAAACTCAAAATACCTGTGCAGCCCACCAGCCAAAAGCTGTGCAGCCCACCAGCCATTTGTGCAGGCGTGTGCAGGCGTGTGCAGACGGGGGTTGCACAGGTTTAGGGGGCTTTGCACCGCGAAAAAGAGCCCGTAAAATAGGCCGAAAACGATCTGTGCAGGTGGGGTATACCCCCATAGAGTAGACTATGTTTTTTATTCCCCTACCCCCCCATCCCCACCCTCTATCCAAGCCACCCCAGCACACCCTACCATACCCCCGCTGCACAGATCGAAAATCGAGACGGTCCCGCAACAGGAAAGTTTCACGGGTTGTAGAAGCGTAGTATATACTACGAAAGAAGCGGCACCCCGGCGCCTCGGAGCCTCCACGGTGGCTCGGCGTGCGCTCGGAGCCCCCGTCGAGAAGGCCCAGGCCCCAAAGAAGACGCCGCCTCAAGGGCGGCGTCAGCAAGCATCGGTCGGCAAGCGGCGCTCACAAGACCAGTTCGCCACGGCGGAAGTCGTAGTAGTGCAAGCGACAGAGGACGTGGCACTTGTCAGCCTCCAAGAGCAAGGCTTTTTTGCCTTTGCTGTTTTTCATCTCAGACAACGGCTTGTTTGAAGGCCCTCTCACTTTGTGAACGAAGTACAACTCACCCGCGACCCTTGAGCCGCAAACAAGGCAGCCTCGTGCGTGCTTCAACTCGTCGAGAAAGTCGGCCATCTTTGTTCTGTAGGCTTGTCTTTGCTTCAACTTCAGATCGCGATGCGGACGGTGCCTCGTGCAGTAGACTTTGTACAAAGCCAAAATGGAATCCAGCTCGGCGCGGCTGCGTTTCTGCGTACTGAGCAGCAATCCTCTGGCGTTGACGAAGAACAACCCCAGCCCCGTGCGATTGCATGTGGTGCAGCCTTTTGCACGTCGAAGTCGATCGAGGTACTTGGCGACCTCTCTGCGAGATCCAAACACGTCGGCCCGCAAACAATCGGAGCACGCGGTGTCCACGCCGGAGCCGAAGTCGGCCTGCGGCTTCGCCGTCTTGCAGCACTCACAAAAGTAGTGCTGCACCCCCTCGTCGTCAAAATAGGGCCCTTTGACGGCTTGCGACAAAAAGATTTCAGAGCTAGACTTAGCCACAGATACTCCCTGAACGGCGCGTTTTGCTTCCAGGCAGCGCGCCGCTCTTTTTTTGTTGCCGCAGTTTGCCCCTTGTGGCCTTGATCTGCAAGCACTCGCTAGCCCTTGCGAAGCCTCCTCACTTATCGCTTGCGCCCACCCGAAAACCCTGTAGAGTCGGTGGAACGTCTGGGGCGTCTGTCGCGTACCTGGTTGTGAGCAAGCGCCGACCCCGAGCAATCGGGGTCGTCGCTTTTCTGCAGTACGTCGCGGTGCGCCGCCCCGCGCACCCCCCGCACCACCCCGCGAAACGAATCGAGGTTGACCGGCGCCCCGGTCGCTGGTACTCGTCAGGTGCTCACAACGGGCCCCCCCACGAGGGCCCATCAACGACGGGACGCGCATGAAAATGTGGCTCTACAATGGCGCGCTTTCGCAGCCTGATACGGCTATGGAGTTTGCGGACGACGACGCGGAATGGATTGAGATCCTGTCCGAGCCCGAGGTAGTCGACAAGGCCGGCAAAACAGCCGCGCCAGCTCTGTGCGGCGCCCAGTTTCGCTCCGGTGCGACGAGCAAGGAGCAGACGCCCGACAACCTGACGTGGTCGCACGCCCTGGTCCTCGACGTGGACTATTGGGACCACCCCGACGGCGCCAAGCACCCGTCGCGTAAAGCCTTCACCCCCGACGAGCTGGCGCTCAAGATGGGCGCGCTGGGCATACGCTACATCGCGTTTTCGACGTGGTCGTCGTCGGAGACGTGCTACAAGTGGCGGGTCGTCGTCCCGTTCTCGAGCCCGATGCCGCCGACGTACTACGGGCCCCTTTGGGACGTGCTCAACGAGCACCTCGAAGGCACGATGTCCGAGGTCACGCGGGACGTCGGGCGCCTCGGTTTCGCGCACATCGTCAACAGCGAGACGAACCTCGACGCCTACCGCTGGTGGATCGGCGCAGGCGAACGCCTGGACTGGAGTTCGCTGGACCTGACGCCCGAGCAGGACTTCTCGCTGAAACGTGCGCTGGTCCCTGCGGACCTCACGCGGTCGCCCGACTGGTCATCCGACAGCGAAGCGTTGCAAGCTGCGAGGCGCTACTTCCGCGCCGTCGGCGGTGACGTCGAGGAGGGGCACCGCCACGAGACGTTGCTTCGCATCGGCTGCAAGCTGTGGTGGGACTGGGCGTTTGGCGAAGAGCAAGTCCGCGAGATCCTGCTGCTCGTGAACGGCCAGTTCCCGATGCCCAAGGGCGACGACGAGGTCGAGGCCGAGGTGGCGGCGTCCTTCGACCGGACGCTTGGTGCGCGGCGTGTGGAGCAGCCCGCGACCTACGGTGAGCAGCGCGAGCCCGTCGCCAAGCTGACGAAGACGGGAATCGCGGAGCTGGGCAAGCGGCTGAAGGCCCGCAACAAAGAATCAGACCGCGTCGTGGGCCGCGCCTTGGCGAACGTCGCAAAGGACAAGGCTTTCGGAGAACCCTCCGAAGCCAAAGCCGTCATCATGAAGGCCGTGGAAGTCTTGGCCCGCGAATACAGCCACGAGACGCCCGAGCGGGTGATCGATCTGCTGCGCGCGAGCTTGTTGTCGCAGCGGGCCATCAGCTCGCAGCATCCGTTGCCGACGGACGCGGACATCGCCAACAAGATTCGTCACACGCAGCACTCGATGCGCCAGCGCAACGACGAGCGGCAGCGCGACCACGAGGACAAGCAGCGGGAAGACATCAGAATCGGAACGAACGGCAAGCGCGACACGCCCTACACCGACAAGGAAATACGCGACCTCCGCAAGCGCGGCCTCACCGACCGCGACTGGATTGTGAAGAGCGGCAAGAGCTATCACTTCCTCGTCGACGGGCGGTACGACGGCGAGTGGGACGAGAGCAGTGCGGCCATAACAGCGTTCACGAAGCTCGCGGCGGCGTCGGCTCCTGGGGCGGGGAAGTTGAAGCTGCACTTCATCGACAAGGAAGGGAACGTGCGCGACAAGCCGTTCGTGCAGATCGTGCGGGAGTACGGTCGCACGGCGAAGAACGTCGTCTACAGCATGTTCGAGGAGAACCCACGCTTCGACGAGGTCAGTCAGACCTTCTACAACACCATCTGCGAGCGAGACACGACACTCGGTCCCCACTATGACGCCGAGATCGACGAGTGGCTGGGCCTGCTCGGCCAGGACAAGGCCGAGTTGCTGCGTGACTGGCTCGCGGCCTCCGTCGTGCTCGACAACCCCATCAGCGCCCTGCACCTTGCGACGCCCACGCATAGCGGCAAGAACCTGATCATCAACGGCTTGGCACGCCTGTGGCACGGCAACTACCAGAACCTGCGCGACTACTCGGCGCTGCTGCTGAAGGACAGCCCGCTGGTCTTCTGTGACGAGGGCCTGCCCCAGCATTGGCGTTGGCAGTTCTCGACGCTGCTGCGCGCCATGACGTCGCAGAAGGTCCACACCGCACGCGACACGGGTTTCTCGACGTTGAAGATCCACGGGCACATGCGGTTGATCTTCGCAGGCAATGACACGCTCATCCGACTCGACCACGAGCGACTCTCATCTGAAGCAGTCACGGCGACGATGAAGCGGTTCGTCTCGATCGCGCACAAGAACAACGACGCAAGGGTCTTCCTGGAGCAGCCACGCATCGCCGCGAAGCTCGCAGGCTGGGTCGAGAGCGGCTTCGCCAGGCACGTCCTCTGGCTCAACGAAAACCGCTCCATCGACACGCGAAAGCGATTCATGGTCGAGGACAACCGTTCGACGGAGCTGGTGGAGGGCCTGACGACGAAGGCCACCGACAAGGTCTGTCGATGGGTCTACACCGCACTCGCGACGACCGAGTTCAACTCGGAGGCGCTCTTCGCCAAGATGGACAAGACAGGCAACCACGCGCTCTATCTCCATGCGCCGACGATGGAGAAGAACTGGACGCTGTGCATGTCTGAGCGCGAGAGGCCGTTGGCGGTCGAGGTTCAAAACAGCCTGCAGAACTTGGCGCCCGATCGCAGCACCATCGCGATCAACACCGCGACGTCGAAGAAGGAGCGCACCAAGACCTTGCGCGTCGTCGACCTCGTGAAGTTCCGCGAGTGGATTCAGGAAAACGACTTGGACCTCGACTTGAACGATGCGCTCGAAACGCTGTCGAAGGTCCGCACGCTGAAGTGACGGATCACCCCTTGACAGCGCGCAAGCGAAGCGTAGCATGACCCCGTAGAACTTTGAACGTGTTCGCCAGAGAACGTGCCCCCTTCGGGGGTTGTGAGCGTGTTTATGCACCATGTGGTCCACGGGCCGGCTGGCTTGCTGTGCTTTGAGAAGCTCCGCATTGAGATCGTGGGCACGATCGCCCCAGGCGGGCGCCCGCGCCGCGACCAGCTCCACGTCTTCGAGAGCGACGGCTCGCTCTACACGGGCCAGCTTCTCTCGCCCTCGGCAATCGGCACGGGCGAGAAGTGCGAACGCCAGTTTGGGTTCGTCTACATCGACAAGATGCCCAAAAAGGAGACGCTGGCGCAGAAGGTCGGCACCGACACGCACGCCGAGCTGGAGGAGTGGCTGACGAACGGCACGCCGCCCAGGTCGCACCTGCTCACCAGCTCCGGTGCGCTGGTTCACTTTCCCCCGCCGAAGGCTCGCGGCCTGCTGGTGGAGACGGTGTTCGCCTTCCGCGTGACGCTGCTGCGCGCCCCCGAGGCCCTTGACGTTGCTGGCGCCCGCGAAGGGCTCGACGCCGGCGAAGACGTGTCGGCGGTCCTGTACGGCTACAAGGACGCGCAACTGATCCTGCCCTTGGCCTTGCCGCCCGTCGTCGAGGTCTACGACCTCAAGACGACGTCGTCGCTCAACTGGAAGAAGACCGTCGACGAGCTTCTCGTCGACACGCAGTCGGTGGTCTATGCCGCCGACGCCCTCTTGGAGGCCCCCGGCTCCGACGACGTGCGGTTGCGTTGGGTCTACACGCAGACGAAGGGCGCCCACAAGTCGAGCCCCACCGAGGTCCGCATGGACTGGGCCCACCTGGAACAGGTGCTGGCCAACCGCGTCGCTCGTGCTTGGCGTCTGGGCACCCTCAAAGAAACCATGTCCAAGGGCATGGCGAAGACGCTGAAGCCCAACCCCCGCGCCTGCGGCGACTACGGCGGCTGCGACTTCCTGCCTCAATGCGATGACCTCAAGGCGGCGACGGGTTTCCTGTCGTTGTCGAAGCAAAGCCGACTCGAAGAGAGCCGGAAAACACACACGGCGGCGCTGCCGCCAATAACGACGACGCTTCCAGCGTCGAGGAGCGAGACGATGACGAGCATCCTGGCGAAGATCCGATCCGACATTGCACAACGGGACAGCGGCGGCGCCGCAAAGGCCGCGCAGCTCGAAGCTATGGCCAAAAACGTGCCCGTGAGTTCGACGACCGAAGCCGCCCCTTGGGAAGAGCCCGCCGCAGCGGCAGCCCCACCTGCGCCCACGGCAGCCCCCGAGGCCCCGCCAGCGCCTGCAGCGGCGCTTCCCGCGCCACCAGCGGCTCCCGCGCCACCCGCGCCCTCGTCGAAGCTGGCGGGCCTGCGTGGCGTGCTGGCCAAGATGCGGGGTGATCCAGACGTTGCGCCGACGCCCGCGCCCCTCGCGGTCGGGATCAACCCACCCGACGCCCGCCCACCCGGCGTCGACCTGGCGCCGCCCGTCGAGCCCCCCGCCGCCGTCGCGCCGCCCGCCGAGGAGAAGCGCAAGCGCACGAAGAAGGTCGCCGAAGAAGCGCCGCCCGCGCCGCCCGCGCCGCCCGCGCCGCCCGCGCCCGTCGAAGCCGCCCCCACGGCGTCGCCCGCGCCGACGACAGCGCCGACGACAGCACCGCTTCCCAGCGATTGGTCCGACATGCCGGCGTCGCTGGCGGCTCCGTCGGGCTTCATGCTGCTGCTGGACGTGGCCCCGGTGAAGGGCATGGCCTTCAGCAATATCGAGGACGTGATCTCCGCTGCACGCGCGAAGGTGGAGTTGGAAGCGGGCATGAGCTACCGCCTGATCGAATACGGCAAGGGCCCTGCGTTCCTCGCGGAGCAGATCGAAGAGAACATGCGTATCGAGCCCCCACGCGGCGTGTTCTTCGCGTCGTCCTACGGGCTCGACAAAGAGGTGGTGGACGTGCTCGTGCGTCGCGCTTCGGTCGTGATGCGGGCGACCCGGTGAGCGACCCGGTGAGCGACCCGGTGAGCGAAGAAGCCTTGTCCCGACGATGGGACTTTGGAGAGGACGAGAACGACGCGACGGCGCGTCTTTTCGGTGTTGACCCGTGCGACCTGGACAACTGGCGGTATCCGATGCTGTTTTCAATATCGCCCTATGAACTCTCGACGGTGGGAGAAGCGTGAGCCAAGCAGCAGCGTTCATGTCTAAGCACAAGACGAAGGGGGCGCGAGGGCCCCGTCGTGTTGTGCGCCGCACCGAGGACTTCCGTCGCGTCGAGGTCATCCCTCGACGGACGGAGTACCTCGACATGTCGGCAATCATGACCGAGTGGCTGAAGACGCCGACGGGGACCATGAGCCTACGCAAAGAGCAGGCGTGGGCCCTGTCGGAGATCGCGGAGGTCGAGGGCCTCTTCGGCCCGATCGGCGTGGGCGTGGGAAAGTCGATCCTGACTTTGCTCGCGCCCACGGTGCTCGAAGCGCAGCGCCCCCTGCTCATCCTGCCGGCGGCGACCCGCGACGAGAAGACGATCAAGAAAGACATCCCCGAGCTGGCCGCGCACTGGCGCCTGCACCCGCGCTTCATCCAGGCGATGTTCGACGTCGAAGCCCGCAAGGAGTGCATCCTCTCCTACGAAGAGCTTTCGCGAGAGAGCCAGGCGGACGCCTTCCACCGCATCAAGCCCGATCTGATCGTGCTCGACGAGTGCCACAAGGCAAAAAACAAGAAGAGCGCGGTGTGGCGTCGCATCGAACGCTACTTCCTCGACTACCCCGGCACGAAGATGGTCGCCGTGAGCGGCACGATCACGACGAAGAGCCTGCGCGACTACGCGCACCTGGCGAAGCTCTGCCTCAAGGACACGAGCCCGCTGCCCCATCGGTGGGCCGACCTCGAAGACTGGGCCGATGCCTTGGACGAGGGCGTCGACCCGGACCAACGCCCCGACCCCGGTGCGCTCGAGCTTTTCTGCAAGCCCGGTGACACGCCGCGCCAAGGGTTCCGTCGGCGACTGCTCGAAACCAAGGGCGTCGTTGCGACGGAGAGCCCGTCGTCGCAAGCGTCGATCGTCATCAGCGAACTGCCCGTGAAGCCGCCGCTGGTGGTGCGCGAAGCCTTCGAGAAGATGCGGTCGGAGTGGCTCACGCCAGGCGGCGACATCATCATGACCGCCTTGGAACTTGCGGCCCACCTCATGGAGCTGGCCTGCGGTTTCTACTACCGCTGGAAGTGGGCAAACGGCGTCGTCGACCAAGAGTGGTTGGACGCTCGCAAGGCTTGGCGCAAGTACGTCCGCGAGACGGTCAAGCTGTCGGGCACGAGCAAGGTCGACGGCCAGCTTTTCGACACCGAGCAGCAGGTTGCGTCGGCGTGCTCGCAAGGCCGACTGCGCCCGCCGCTCGACGAGTACAGCGTGTGGCGCAATATCCGGGGCCGAAGCAAGCCTGAGACGGAGGCGGTCTGGATCAGCGAGTACCTGGTGGACGTCGGCTTCGAGTGGCTGAAGAAGCCACACGAGGTCGGCGCCAGCGGGCTCGTCTGGACCGAGCACAAGGCTCTGCTGGAGCGCCTGCGCCCTCGCGTCGAAGCCCTCGGCCTGCGCGCCTACGGCGCTGGCCAGCACGACGTGATTTACGAGACGAAGAGCTGCGTCGTGAGCATCGACGCCCACGGCGAAGGAAAGAACCTGCAAGCGCACCACAGCCGCAACCTGTTTCTGTGTGCGCCCACCAACGCCAAGGTGTGGGAGCAGGCCATCGGGCGCACGCATCGCCAGGGCCAGCAGGCCGACGAGGTCACCGTCGAGGTCGTGCTTCCCTGCATCGAGTTTTGGGCGTCGATTGAGAAGAGCCGCAAGCAGGCGAAGTACATCGAGGCGACGACAGGCCAGCAGCAGCGCCTCAACGTCGCAGACATCGTCATCCCCAACGAGGCCGAGATCCTGAAAAGGGCGAAAAACAAAGACCCGCTCTGGGTCAAGGAGATCAGCGTCAGCGCGATCCTCGACGGGCCTCGCGTCCAGAAAAAAGAGCGCAACGAAACCCTTGACTCGTCCTCTGAGGATGACTAGAATCAGCGCACGCGCAATGACGCGCGGGTGTGAACGAGCCGCCGCAAGGCGGAAACAAAAAAGCCGCCGCAAGGCGGAATGAAAGTGGAGAAAAAAAATGGGTGCTTTCAGCAAGTTTCAAAAGGCCAAGGCTGCAAACGGTCCCCGCGTTCGCTTCGAGCTGGGCCACTACCTCACCGCCGTCAGCGGCGTGAAGTTCGACAAGACCCGCAAGGGCGACGAGCTGTTCGCGGTGAGCTTCCGCATCGTGGAGAGCAGCTCATCCGCTCCCAGCATGAACGTCGGCGGATACGCCGACTGGGCCGCAATGTCCTCGTGGGACTCATACGAGGGGCTCGTGAAGGACTTCGTCAGCAAGCTCTACGGCATCCCCGAGAGCGCGCTCAACGCACTGCCCGAAGAGGAGTTCGAGGAGCTGATGGAGGCTTTGACTGGCGCGCCCCAGGCCGCGTCTGGTCGCTTGGTCCGCGTCGAAAGCGTGGCCGTGCAGAACAAGGCCGGCGAAGACGCCGTCGCGGTGCGCTTCGTCACCGTGCCCGAAGCCGAGCAGCCCTGCTCGTGACACGCTTCCTGAGCGCCTGAGTGAGCACAAGGGGCCCCCGACATGACGGGGGCCCCTTGTGAACCACTACACGCCGTCCAGCGCACCAGCACGAGCACCAGCGGGCGACGCCCGTGGGGGATAGCCATGTCTGACAACGAGAACATGACGGTGGCCGAGGCGACAGCCCTGCTCGTGCGACGAGTGGAAAGCGGGTCGAACTGCCCGTGCTGTGGCCAGTTTGCCAAAGCCTACAAGCGACGCATCCGGGGAAACCATACGCGGTTTCTCATCGACGTCGCTCGCCTCACCACGGCGGAAGACCCGTGGGTTCATTACTCTAAGTGCTTTTTCGCGGGGCGCGACTACGCCTACCTGCGACACTTCGGCCTCGCGGAAACGCGAGAGCGCGAGGGCTTGTGGAAGATCACGCCCCACGGCGAGCGGTTCCTGCTTGGAGAAGAGGGAGCCGGCGTGCCCGAGTGGATTCTGGTCTTCAACAACGCCGTCGTCGCACGCGCCGAGAAGATCATGAGTGCGCGTGATTGCCTCGCCCAGGGCGGCTTCGACTACGACGACCTCATGCACGGGAGCGGCTCTTGACTCCCCTGGTCAAGTGGATCGGCGGGAAGAGGAAGCTGGCGCAGAAGATCGTGGCGCACATGCCCGACACCGTCGAGGGCACCTACTTTGAGCCGTTCGCCGGAGCGGCAGCGGTGTTTTGCACGTTGTGGAACGCGGGCCGGATCAAGGGCAACGTCGTCCTCGCCGACCACAACCGCGACTTGATCGCGCTGTACGCTCAGGTCCGCGACGACCCACAGACGCTCATCGCCAACCTCGTCGCCTACGACGACGAGTACCGCAGCGGCGACGCCAAGCAGACCGAAGCCCTCTACTACCGCGTGCGCGCCGAGTGGAACGGAGGCGAGCACACGCCGTCGAGGTTCGTCTTCCTCAAGCAGACCGCGTTCAACGGGCTCTGGCGTGTCAACAAGGCAGGCAAGCTGAACGCGGCGTGGGGCAAGTACGACGACCCCTCGATCCTCGACGAGCCAAACATCACGGCATGGCACGGAGCCTTGCAGGGCGTGGCGCTCTTTCAAGGCGACACGCTCGCGTGGACGATGCCCACCCCTGCGAGCGGCGACGTCGTCTACCTCGACCCGCCCTACGTCGGGACGTTCGACGGCTACACAGCGGATGGCTTCAGCGACGCCCAGCAAGACCGCTTGCTGACGATGGCGGCGGACTGGTCTGGCGCAGGCGCCTTCGTCGCGTACAGCAACAGCGGCGAGGCCGAGGAGCGCGTGCGGCGCTTGTGGCCTGCCGCGAACGTCGAGTTCTTCTCCACCTCGTACACAGTCAACCGCGACTCCGAGGGGCGCAAGGGCAAGCTGGAGTTGTTCGCATACCGACAGGGGGTTTCAGTGAAGGAAACAGTGAACGAAACATCGGGCGGGATCTTTTTGGTGTGCGTCGACTTGGAAACATTCCTCATCGAGCCAGGTGGTAGCGCGCCGCCGCTCGTCTGCGCCGGATGGACCGTCTACGACGAGGGCAAGGTCCAAAACGGCATCATCACCGTGAAGGGCGAGAGTGAAGGCGACTTCCACGGCCCCGTCGACGCTTTGATTCTCAAGCTGTTCGCCGACGTTCGCACGCAGGCCGCAGCGGGTCGCGTCTCGCGCTTCGTCAACCAAAACATCCCCTTCGACTTCGGCGTGCTCTGCCAGACGTACCCTCACCTCATCCCCCACGTCTTCGCGATGTACGACGAGGGCCTCGTCGACGACACCATGATCCGCGAGCAGCTCACCGACATCGCTGCAGGGTCGCTGGGTTGGGTTCGAGGCATCGTCTCGCCGAGAGGAACGCGCATCAGGCGCAACTACACGCTCAAAGACATGGCGAAGCGTCGCTTGGACGTCGACATGGACAAGACCACCTGGCGCATGGGCTACGCCGACCTCGTCGACGTCCCCTTGGCTCGCTGGCCCCAAGGCGCCAAGGACTACGCCGTGGACGATACGGGCATCGCCATCGACGTCTATCTGCACCAGCGTGGCGAAGTGCTGGCGGACATCGACAGCGGCGAAGTGCCCAACAGCCTCGAACAGTGTCGCGCCCACTGGTCCCTGCACCTCATGTCGCTGTGGGGCATACGCACCGAGGGCTCCAAGGTCGCTCGATACAAGCACGAGCTGGACCTGCGCCTGGGCGTCCTCGCCGACGCGCTTTCGGCTGTGGGCTTCATCCGGGGCGGCGGCATCAAGGGCAAGAAGGCAGGGTCGAAGGACAAAAAGCTGATCGAGGAAACGATCCTCGAACTGAACGCGAGCCCCCTGTGGCCCGACGGTCACGAGCTGGCGCGCACCGAGAAGGGCGCGGTGGCCATGACCGCTGCTGCCATGGACGACCTCTTGGAAGCCCTCGACCTCAACCTGGTGCCGGTCAAGGCCGTCGACAACAAGGAGCCGGTCGACTTCGCCCTCGACCTCGCACGCTCGCTCCCGAGCACACCCGGCGACACGGTGACCGACCTCGATGGCCACCCCGTGCCCAAGAAGCTCGCGGCGCTTGCCCTGCTGGCTTGGCACACGTCGACGCAGAAGACGCTGGGCACCTACATCCCGCCGCTGGAAGCGGGCGCAAAGTACCCAATCAACTGCCGCTACCAGCCCTTGGTCGAATCTGGACGCACGAGCTGTTCGTCTCCAAACCTCCAAAATCTGCCGAAAGAACGGGGGGTTAGAGAGTGCTACCGCGCCCGACCCGGCACGGTGTTCTCGTCAGTCGACTACGAAGCCTTGGAGTTGCACACGCTGGCGCAGGCGTGCCTCACGTTGGTCGGCAAGAGCAAGCTCGCCGAGGCGCTCAACGAAGGCGTCGACCCGCACCTTCTGCTCGCGGTCCAGTTTCTTCTCAGCGGCATCACCTACGACGAGGGCAAGAAGATCCGCAAGGACGAGGGGCACCCTCGCCACAAGGAAGTCGTCCACGCCCGAAACATGGCGAAGATCGCGAACTTCGGCCTCCCAGGCGCACTCTCGGCGAAGACGCTCGTCCGCTACGCGAAGGCCGGCGGCATCATCGTCGACCTGGACGCGGCGATGGACCTGAAGGCGAAGTGGTTCAAGGCGTGGCCTGAGATGAAGGACTACTTCAAGAAGATCGGGTCGTTGCTCTACATCGGCGACGACGGCGAAGAGGTCGGCACTGCCGAGCAGCTCTTCTCCGCGCGTATGCGTGGCGGCGCGCGCTACACGGCGCTTTGCAACACGATGTTCCAAGGGCTCGCCGCCGACCTCGCCAAGGTCGCGTGCTACGAGGTCGCCAAGGCGTGCTACGTCCCCGGACACAACCCGATCCTCTTTGGGAGCCGGAGCGTCGTTTTCGTTCACGACGAGATCATCATGGAGCACCCCATCGAAACCGCGCACGAGCGTGCGATGGAGCAGGCGCGCATCATGATTGAGGCGGGCAGAGCCTTTTGCCCCGACGTGCCGCTGAAGGCCGAGCCCGCGCTCATGCACTTTTGGACGAAGGACGCCGTCGCCGTCTACGACGACAACAAGCGCCTGATCCCTTGGGTGGAAAAGTGATCATCAGCATCGACCCCGGCACCGAAGAGACGGGCATCGCCTTGTACCGGGCGGGAGCCCTCGTCGACGTGGACGTGCTGCGCGTGAAGCGAAGCGTCGGCAACCGCGAGCAACGTGCAAGCGACATGGGTCGCTTGGCTGTCGGCAAGGTGAGCACCTGGCGCGGCGCCGCCGAGCCCCTGCGCGTTGTCTTGGAGTACCCCCAGGTCTACAAGCACGGCCCCGGCTCCGAGGTCGACCCCGACGACGTGCTCTGCCTCGTGCTCGTGATCGGGCATGTCTGGGGCACGTTCCACGGCTTGAAGGGCAACACACTGGAACTGGTGCGGCCTGCGACGTGGAAGGGGCAGGTTCCCAAGCGGATCATGAACAACCGGATCGTGAGCACCCTGACGAAGACGGAACAAGACTTGGTCCACGACAAGGTGCGGAGCAACCACAACGCCCTGGACGCAGTAGGCATCGGCTTGTGGGCGATGAAGCGACCTTGGGGTCAACCAAACAAAAAGGAGGGCTGAAGCATGACTACGACGATGGCGACGACAGCAAAAGGCGCGGTGAAGGCGCGGGCTTTCGAGGCCGCGAAGGAGAACGTGGAGTTCTTGGAGGTGGTGAAGGGGCACGTCATCCAGTCGGACGAAGAGTTCGAGGACGCCGCCGAGCTTCTCAAGGTCGTGAAGCACAAGTTCAAGGTGCTCGACGAGGAACGCACCATCAGCGTCAAGCCGCTGAACGAAGAGGTCAAGGAGATCAACGCTTGGTTCAAGCCGGCGCTCGAACGCCTGAAGGATTGCGAGACGGAGCTGAAGAAGATCATGGGCGCCTACTCGCTTTTGAAGCAGCGGGAGCAACAGCGGTTGCTCGCCGAGGCGTCGAAGGCGTCTGAGCAAGCCCTGGTGACCGCCAGCTCGCCGCAAGAGAGCGTCATGGGCCTGATTCAGCAGGCGACCGCCGCACAAGCCCCGAAGGTCGCTGGCGTCAGCGTCAGCGTGGTTTGGAAGTGGGAGCTGGTGGACCCCGCGCAGGTGCCCGACGCATACCTGTCGGTCGACCCCGCCAAGCTCGACGCAGCCGTGAAGGCCGGTGAACGTGGTATCCCCGGCGTCCGCATTTACGAAGACACGCGAGTGATCGCGCGCTCCTGAACCAAACGAGGTTGGCAAGTGAACAAGGAACAGTTGGATGCCCTGTGGTTGATCGTGCTCTACGTCGGCGCTCTTGCCGCTTTGATCGCGCTCTTGCGGACGCTCTTCGTTCCGCCCAGGGGCGGCGTCGACGAGAAGGACCGGAGCCCGTTTCAGATTTGGCTGGAGTTCTCGAGAGAACGCGCCGAGCATGAGTTGAACGCAGACCTCGAAAAGTACCGGATCGACAAGGGGCTGGCGCACCAACCCCGCGACTTCCGCATCGAGCGTGAGCGTCCATGAGCATCATCAAGCCGACAGGACGGTTCCGAGGCCAAGAGGTCATCGACGCCAACCGCAAACACCTGGAGCCGTCCGAGGTGCGTCGGCTCTTTGCGGTGTTGAAGGAGCCCAGCGTCGAGGACAACGGGAAGCACTTCGCCTTCGGGCCCTTCTGGTTTGGGTACTTCGCGGTCCAATACTACTTCGGCTGCCGCGTTTCCGAGGTGGCACTACTGCTCAAAGAAGACGTGTCCTTCGGCACAAAGGAGATACTCATTAGGCGCCTGAAGAAGCGTCAATGGGAGAAAAAGAAGAAGGACGACGAGGGGGAGGCGAAGAAGATCAGCGACGGGTTCACCGAGTCGGTCTACGGGATGCCCGACCCGCTCATGGAGGCCGTCCAGGGCGTCTTGGACGTCCACCGCGAGATGGGCGTGCCCTCGAAGAACCCGTGGCTGTTTGGGTCTAGTAGCTCAAGGAGTTTGGGCGCGGGCTTGGACCGGATGATGCTGATCCGGCGCACCGAGGTCGAGGGCCAGACCTTCCGCGCCGTCTCCAGAGACACAGCCGACACGAGGTTCCGCCAGGCCGCGACGTGCGCCCGCCTGCCGGCGCACCTGCGACATACGCACACCCTTCGACACACGCGGGCCACGCTCGCGCTCGCCGAGGGCACGCCTGAAGAAGACGTTCGTTTTCTGCTGGGTCACGCGAGGATCGAAACGACACGAGGCTACCTGGGCGTGGCCAAAAGCCTGCGATTGAGGCTGCAGACCCGTGCGGAGCAGGTGACGGGCCTCTTCGGGTAGCTAGCCATCCGCGCTCCGACGCGCTAGAAGATTGCATGGCCCATCCCCCGCCGCAGTCTTTTGGACCCTCGCTTGGGCAAGTTGCGGCCCAGCTCCTGTCGCACGCCTTCGAGGCGTGCGAGGTCGCTGGCTGCAAGCACAAGAGCTTCGGCGTCGTGTGCTCTGGCTGCTCGCGCTTCGTTTGCCAGACCCACTACTACCTCGCCCCCGTCGTGCAGGTGCCGCCAAAGGCCGTCTGCACACGGTGCATCCTCGCTCGCGCGCACCGGGAGTCGAGCCTGGAAGCCGACTTCGTCGAGTGGAGCCCCACAAAAGCTCGCGTCGTCAACGCAAAGTGACGATGCCGCGCCCTGCCTGCCACCCTCGTCCTCGTCCAGGAGCTTTCGCATGACCCACCACTACGACTACCGTCTGCCACCCGACACGTTCCTCGCCCGTCGGGATTCCAACTGGTACATCGGCGCCGCTGCGAGCGCGGTAACGACGCCCCCGTCCTCTTTCAAGCAACAGATTGATCTGGCGAGGTCGGCGCTTATTGAACTTCGTGTCCTCGGGACCACGATTCAGAGAGCCAGTACCGATCCAGGAACTTCTTACGCCGGCGAGCTGGCTGCAAAGTTTGCTTCAGTCACGGGGCCTCGTCTTGTGTCAGAAGCTGAGAGTGCAGGAGACGTCGCTAAGTTGGCAAGAGTGCAGGGTTCAACGAAGAGCATGATTGCTGCGCTCAAGCCCGACGTAGTGCCTGCCATTATTTCTCGTTTCCTCGCTGCGGCGCTCGTCGGCCCAGTAGGGTTGGTGCTTTCTGCCGACGCCTTGAACAAGGCAAAAGAAGTGGGTGCGCAAGCCGCCGACTCTGCCTTGGAAGCTGGGAAAGAAGCCTTGAAGACCGGCGTAACAGGCGTCGTGAAACTGGGGCAAGACCTCTTGGACGCCGGTCTGGAACAAGCCGGAAAGAAGCCCTTCACCACGGCGCTCCTCGTCGGTGGCGCGGTCGGCGTTCTCGCGCTCTACTTCTACATCAACAAGAAACGGTGAAGCCGTGAAGCACTACGAAGACGACGTCGACACGGTTACCACGGCGGGCGTGCAGGCCCCTTGGCCTGGTGCGCTCTACAGCAAGCCGGTCGTGATCCACAGCCACGCGAGCACGGGCCTGCTTCGCCGCAGCTACATGCCTGAGCAGAACCTCGATGGCTTCTCAGGCCACTACTGCATGGGCTCGACCGATTCTTTCGGGATGCCTCTGCAGGGCTTCGCCCCCTTCGGCGCTGACGGCATCAGCGGCAAGACCATGGCCGTCGTCGGCATCGCGGCACTGGCTCTGATCTTCGCCGCGACAAGGAAGGCGTGAGCATGAGCCGCATGAGCCACTACACGCTCACGCAATCGCGCCCTTCCCTGGGCGCGCTTTCCCTGGGCGCGTTCCCCGACGTGGATGACCTCGTCTCGCGCGTTGTCACGAGCGTGGGCAACCGCGTCACGACGGATGTGACGCGCATCGTCGAAGTCGGCGTCGACCGCATGACCACGTCGGCGGGCGCGGGCCTCGACAAGTTCTTGGACTCGCCGGCGGGCGTGGCTCTTGCCGACAAGCTGCAAGAGAAGGCCGAGAAGATCGCCGTCCGCGTCGTCAAGAACAACCAGGTGAACCTGGCGCTGCTCGGCGTGGCGGGCACCGCGATCGTCATGGGCAGCGTCAACGTGGGCTCCAAGATGAGCCCCCGCGCCACCAAGCTGGCGTTCGCAATCGCCGGCGTGGCTGTTGCGCTTGTGGCTTCTGGGATATTCTCTCCTGTCGATCCCGCGCAGCAGCCGCCGCTGGTGAAGAAGCCACCCCCGCGACGTACCATCTGAATCTTTTACACGCGCCAAGGCGCCGAGGTGTCCGTTGAACGACTACGAGGTTGACTACGAGCTGATCCGCGAAACGCTCGTCCAGTTGGGCGAGCGCATGGAAGCCTTGGGCTTCCCGCAGGTGCTGGAAGACGTCGAGGGCTCCGGCAAGCTGGGGCGATGCGTGCGTGATCCTCGGGACACCGAGCGCGTGCTCGTCATCGTCAAGTATCTCAAGAAGCTGGCCCAAGACCTCCTGGAAGAGGAGCGGGAACTCAGCCAGCAGGGCAAGATCGACCCCGCCATCGCCCAGGCGAAGGCGGCGCTCGAAGAGGCCTACCAGACGATGAAGCTCGGCATCGTTGACACCAAGGGCCCCAACAGCCCCAATCAGCGAGCGGCTCAGAGCCAAGCAGCGCAGCGAGTGCAGCCGACCATGCGTGTCTCGGCGCCTCAAGTGAGGCGGGCTCTCCCGTCGCCCCAGGCCCTCGCACAAGCCGCCCAGCTCGCGCACGCGGCCCAGTTGCGAAACCCCCAGCGCCTGGCGCTGGTGCCCTCGCAGGTGCTCCCTCCGAAGGGTCGGTGATCGGTGGACGAGTCCTTCCGCACGAAAGCAGCCGTCGCCGCTTTGGGACTCGTCGCCTTCTTCGTCGCGGGCCCCGTCTCGCGCAAGCTCCGGCGAACTTTCCCAGAGCACCCCTTCGGTTCTCAGGTGGTGATCGGCGGCTCCATTGCCATCGCCACCTACTGCCTCGCCAAGGCGCTCTCCCCTCCAGAGTCGCAAGCACCCGAAACGATGCTTGCAAAGTCCTGGGGGGTTTTTGGCGGCTCGTACCAGTCGATGAAGAACGCCACCGAAAACTTCGAGTGAGAAAAGGCGGAACAACATGCCAGATCAAAAGCCGCTCGTCGTCATCAACGGCACAACGAGGCAACTGACAAGCACAGACGCTTTGCTCGTGGGGACTGGCGTCGACAGGACGACGGCTGGTGCGCTGGCGGTCGGGGCGACGACCGCTACGTCGGTGGTGGTCACACCCCCGACCACGGTCCAAGGGCTCACCGTGGGTCGTGGCGGCGGCGCGGTGGCGAGCAACACCGCCGTCGGCGCGAGCGCGCTTGCCGCGAACACCGTGGGCACGGACAACACGGCGGTCGGTCTGTCCACCTTGGCTCAGAACACCACAGGTACAGGGAACACGGCGGTGGGTAGAGGTGCTCTGGGGGCCAACACGACGGGCGTTGAAAACACGGCGGTGGGAACCGGGGCGCTGACGGCTCTTCTGGCCCCTGTCACAGCATCCGACTCCCGGCGCAACACTGCCATCGGTGCGTTTACGGGTGATGCACTGACGACCGGGTTTGAGAACACGGCTGTCGGACACAACGCAGCCGGGGCGTTGACGACCGGCAACGGCAACGTCGCGATCGGTCGAAATGCCTTGGCAGCGGCCTTGACGACTCAGGGGTGTGTCGCAGTCGGACAAGAGGCGGGTCTTGCGGCGACTGTGGTCTGTACTGCGGTCGGCTTTCGGGCTCTCGGAAGTCTGACGAGCGGGACAAGCAACACGGCTGTGGGTAACACGGCGGGAAACCAACTCACGACGCAGGCCAACAATACCTACGTCGGGTCCACGTCAGGTGCAGCCAACACAGGCTCAAGCAACACAGCGGTCGGGTCCTCGACAATCACAGCAGGAACCGGAAGCAGCAACACAGCGGTCGGTGTGGGTGCTTGTCAGAACACCACCACGGCGAGCAACAATACGGCGGTCGGTGTCTTTGCTCTTTCATCGGCGACGACGGGGGGAAACAATACCGCGCTAGGCTCTTCGTCTTTGGGATTACTCAACGCGGGCACGTTCAATGTCTCGGTCGGAACAAGCGCCATGCAGTCCGACGTGAATGGCAGCCGTAGTGTCGCTGTCGGATACGAAGCTCTTCGTAACCAAGCTCCCGTCGGACCGAGCAACACGAACAACGTCGCTGTGGGCTACAACGCTGGGCGCGCGATCACCACTTCGACCAACAACACCTTGATTGGAAATAACGCGGGATTGTCTGTTTCCTCAATCGCGGGGGGAGGAAACACCTGTGTCGGTAGCAACGCAGGCGACCTCATTACTACAGGCGGGCTCAACACCGTCGTGGGGTTCAACGCAGATGTTCTTGCGGCGGGTGATCTCAACTCGATGGTCCTCGGAAACGGGGCGGTTGGGGCAGGGTCGAACACCATCACGTTTGGAAATGCGGCGATAACAGGCTTTCGCTTTGGCACAGCGGCGTTGGCTCTTCCGAATCCAGGTATCAACGGTTTTTTCTCTGCGACTACTGCCTCTATGCAACTCGGCCACACGAGCGCAACGACAGCGTCGACGTTCCTCGGCTTCATCCGCGCTGGTGTCCAAGGCGGGTCCGTTGCAGGCGACGGCGCGGGCGGAACGAACTACAACACGACGTCTGACTATCGCCTGAAGACAGACATCCTGCCTCTCTCTGGGAATCTGGAGAGGCTCGCCGCTTTGAAGCCGTGCAGCTTTCTGATGAACGAGGTGCGGAGTGAAGGCTTCATCGCCCACGAACTTCAGGCAGTGGTACCGCGAGCAGTCACCGGCGCTAAAGACGCGGTCGACGAGGACGGCAATGCTGTGTACCAGAGTCTTGACCAAAGCCGCCTCGTGCCGCTCTTGACGGCGGCATGTCAGGAACTCGCCGCCCAGGCAGCAGCCGCCACCGCCCGCGCCATCGAAGCAGAACGACGTCTCGACGAGCTGGAAGCCGCCGTCGCCGCTCTGCAAAACGCCTGAACGCGTTGCTTTCGCTCAACCTTTGAGATATTGAGGTACTCATGCGCCCCGGATTCATAAACAGCTTCCAGCCGTCTCGTGACCCTGCCGCTGTCGTCACCCCACTGCCGAGCGACTATTGGCACGTCAGCAACGGCAGCTACAGTTCGTCGGCGTTTGCGCCGCAGCAGTCGGTCGTCCAAGGCCTCACGGGCACCGCGCCTGACCCGGTTGTGGACCGCATCCGGGCGGCTCCGTTTTTCGTCGGGCGACTGGGGCGCACGGTCAGTGCTCTGGGCGCCCGCTGGACGTCTGCACCGGCTGCTGGCGCGGTCATCAAACTCGCCATCTACAACTGTCTGCCTGCGACCTCCCGCGACGTGTACCCACAGGCCCGTGTGGCCAGTGTCGAGTTGACTCTGGCAAATGTCACGGGGGTGCAGACGGCAGCATTGGCGAGCCCTGTCAGCCTGCCAAACGGGCTCTACTGGATCGCCGTCGCCAAAAGGTCTGGACTGCAAGGACAGGTCGTGGGCCTCAACGGTGCTACGGGCAACAACCAGACCGCTGGACGGAACCCGCTCCAATGGACTGGCGCGACCATCAACACGACCCTGCTCGGCACCCTGCTCAACGCGAGTGCCATGCCTGCGACTTTCCCGGCAGGCGCGGCTATCAACAGCAGCGCCCCTGTTCAGTTTGAGGTGCTCTGATGACACAGCCTTGGGACTACTGGCACGAAGATGGCGCGAGCGGCCTGACGGTCTACAACGTGCGGGACCAACAAGAGTCCGCAGGTGTTGTCGGTGGCGGCGGCGGCTTCGCCGCGCCGCACATGCTCACTGCACGACCGTTCTGGGTCGGTGACGAAGGGCTCAGAGTCACGTCGGTGAGCCTGAGCACGGAAAGCAATCAGTCCGGCGCTTGCCGGTTCGGCATCTATGCGTGTCCGCCGCCCAGCGCGCACGACATGTATCCGTCGACGCTTGTCTCCGACATCGGCGAGCTTGTGCTGGCTGGAGCCCTTGCTCGTCCCGTGAAAACGCTGGCTGCGCCTCTCGACCTCGCTCCCGGTTTCTACTACCTCGCCACGCTGTTTCGCGTCGCCACTCCAGCCGAGCGCCTTGCCGGGTTCACTGGACTCACATCCGTAAGCTCGCAGCCGCTCCTCGGAGGACCGGGGTTCCCGCTGGGCTACTCTCCTTCTTCCGCAAGCAACGCTCCCTTGACGGGGTTCTCGACCTACTTCCCCTACGGGTCGCTGCCAGCCACTTTTCCTGCTCTGGCGGCGGGATCTTTCGGCGTCCTCTACTCAAACTTCAACAACGCGCCGTTCAACATCGACTACGCCATTTACGTCGAGTCCGCAGGGACCGGGGCGATGGGTGTGACCATCCAGTACAACGCCGCCGTGCCCCTCGGCACTGCCGTCAAGATCACCGACACACCCTCTTCCGTCGTCGTGCAGTACAACGGAAATTTGGGCACGCCGTGCCCACAAGCATCTGTTTTGGCTGCGTTGCTGTCGACGATTGGCCCCCTCTTCGACCCGAGCAACATCGTCAACGCGCAGAGTGTAGGGTCGGCAATCAACTTCAACTCGACTGCTTTTGGGACGAACCCTGCCGTCATCCAGTTGCAGCGTGCTGGCCCGCTACAGGGGTATGCCACCCTCGCAGCTATGTTTCTCCCCGTCACAGCAATCTCTGTGGTCGCGTCTCCCTGAGAGGTCCATATGGTCCAGCCCTTCGACTACATGCACAAAAGCGGCAACTCTGGGTTGACGCTCCAGAACTACGCCGCGCGCCTCGGCGGCGGCGGCGGCAGCGCGAGCGCGCTCCCCAACACGCTGCTCGCGCAGCCATTCTTCACAGGCGACCTGCCGCTGACTCTGGCGCAGATCGGCATCAACTGCACTGGCACGGGCACCGGGAACATCCAGATCGGGATTTACGACTGCCTGTCGACGAGGGACATCTACCCGCGCAACCGCCTGTCCCTCGGGTCGGTCGACTACTCCGCGACGGGTCCTCGGCTGACGCCTGCCTCCATCACGCTCGCCGCTGGAAAACTGTTCTGGCTGGTGACGAACACGGACGGCGGTTCGGGATCAAACAGTACAGTAGTGGATGTCCTCAACGAGATCACGGCACCCGTGGGCGTCGTGGGTCTTGTTCTCCCCGGCGCAACTGCTGGAGCGAATCAGGTCGCCTTGGGGCTGTTCATCGCTCGCGCCTACGGTCTGGGGCTGCCTGCGACGTTCCCTGCGGGAGCGGACAAGAGAAACAACCAGTTCGGCGCCTTCCCCGCAATCATCCTCGACCCCGCGTAGCGGCGATGACGTCGTCATATTATCGGATCACATGATAGGGTGAACGCATGCAGAAACTGACGCCTCAAGTCATCGGCCAGCTCAACGAGTTGCCAGGCTTCCCCCCAGCCCCGACGGGGCCTGGAAACGCGCCGGCGAACCCCTACGAGTTCATCCTCGGCGACTACCTTGAAGAGATCCGCGTTCGGCCTGGCGTGACTCTGGTGGCCGACTTGCCTGCCACGGGCAACACCACAGGCGACGTTCGCATCGTCGTCGCCGCCCAGGCTTGGTACTTCTGGACTGGGGTCGCTTGGATTCCCCTGGCCGGCGGCGGGCCACCGAGCAGCGCCAACCCGTCGATCACGGGCCAGGTGACCGCAGGGCTCGTCTCGGGCGAGGTCTGCTACCTGTCGGCAGCCGAGACGTGGTCGCCCGCACAAGCAGGCGGCACGCTGTCTCAGGCGACGTCCTTGGGCCTCTACGACGGCACGCCAGGGACCATCTTCTTGTCGGCCAGCTCCACGGTGGATCTGCGCTGCACCACGGCTGGGGGCCTGCCGGCGACCAACGCCAAGCTCTACTTGGCGCCAGCGTCCGAAGACGGCGGCTTGGGAGCTGGAAAGGTCACCGCCACACCTCCTACCCCGCCACCAGGCGGAAGCGTCCATCTCCAGGTGGTGGGTGTGTGCGTGAACAACGCCAGCTATGGCGCTTCCAAGGTCGTCAAGGCTATCTTCCAGCCTGCCTACCCCGTCATCCTGCTCGGTTGAAAGGTCAAAGGTGATCACATGTCTCAGTTCAAGTACCTCGGTGAACCTCCGCGTTCGTTTGTGTCGGCCTACGGCCCCACCAAGCGCATCGCGGTCCCCCTGAAGGACGGCAGCAGAACCGTGCTGGAAAACCCCACGGGGTTTCCTATCGGCGACGTCGTCCCTTTCGACTTCACCGACCAGATTTCTCTTTTGTTCTTGCGAGCCGATTCTCGGTTTG
>Ga0315277_10000726_pt1 | contig 50836 bp, 56 predicted proteins | sample YL17G05_15_MG_FD_203695 | JGI IMG/M metagenome (GOLD analysis project Ga0315277, IMG submission 203695) | Sediment microbial communities from Yellowstone Lake, YNP, Wyoming, USA - YL17G05_15 | ecosystem: Environmental > Aquatic > Freshwater > Lake > Sediment | place: USA: Wyoming | collected... | reverse complement strand
ATGGCAAATTCTTTGCGCCGCTGCTCCTGCTCCTCCGGAGGAGCAGGAGCAGCTCATCCTTGCGTCGAGTGCTCAACACTTTGATCTTCACCACAGGGGGGTCACGATCTACCCAGCCTTTCCCAAACACGTTGGATTACGCATTGAACCTGAAACGCCAGGAAGCCTACAATTCAGTCACAAGTGAGAGCGAGCAATTTCCGCCTGGCTACATGGACCGCGAAATGTTCGAGAGCACCTACAAACGATTGATTGAGGAGAACGTGATTCAGCAGCCCTTTGATGCGGGTGATGTATACACCACGCAGTTCCTTGAAGAAATTTACCGACGACCTTTCAAGAAGTAGCTGCGCCGTGAGCACTCCAGACGGCATGATTGAAGCCAAGGACGTCGGCCACACATACGCCACGGTCCATGGCACCGTCCGCGCAATTCACGGCGTCTCGTTTTCGGCAGCCAAAGGCGAATTCCTCGCCATCCTTGGGCCGAGTGGCTGCGGCAAGACGACGCTCCTCAAAATCATTGGTGACTTGGTCGAGCCGACTGAAGGGAGCGTCACTGTCAACGGCATCTCAGCCCACGACGCAAGGATCAAGGGCATGTTCAGCTACGTCTTCCAAAATCCAGTTCTGTTGCCTTGGCGTCGAGTCAAGGACAATGTGGCGTTGCCGTTGGAGATTCTGCATCGCGAAAGTCGCAGTCCCGCTGACATGTTGAGGATGGTGGGGCTTGAAGGCTGCGAAAACCTGTATCCGAAAGAACTCTCAGGTGGCATGCAACAGCGCGTGGCCCTGGCGCGCGCGCTGACTTTCGATCCACAAGTACTGCTGTTGGACGAGCCGTTTGGCGCGCTTGATGAACTGACAAGAAACACGCTCAATCTCGAACTTCTGCGGATTTGGCAGGAAATCGGTGTGACCACTTTCTTGGTCACGCACAGCATATCGGAAGCGGCCTTCTTGGCTGACCGCATTCTCGTGCTGTCAGCGCGGCCTGCCAAAGTCGAGCAACTGCTCGAAGTGCCTTTCAAACGACCGCGCGAAACATGCCTCCGAGAATCGGACGACTTTCTGGACTTGATGAAATGCTTGCGCGAAAAGCTCAACTGAGGGCTGTTCTGGCACCAGCCTTGACCTTGGTCGGTATCCTGTGTTTGTGGGAATTTGCTGACCGGGTTTTCGAGTTCAACCGGATCATCATGCCATCGCCGGCCGAGATTGCCGGCGCCTTCGCGAAGGACTACCCAAAACTTTTTGCAGAGACCGGTGTCACGATGGTTGAATCAGTGTGCGGTTTCATCCTCGGAAGCGTGGTGGCTTATGTGCTCGGCGTGATCTTTGTCCATTTCAGGATACTACAGCAGGCGCTTTACCCGTACGCTGTTGCGCTGAAGTCAACGCCCCTGATTGCCATTGCACCAGTGCTCGTGCTCTGGTTCGGAAACGGGCTGCTTTCGAAGATCGTGATGTCGGCACTGGTTGCATTCTTCCCGGTTCTTGTGAACGCGGTGAGCGGACTGACGGCGGTAGATGCTGAGGCCTTGGACCTGATGAAGTCGCTTTCGGCTTCCCGTTGGCAGATTCTCTTGAAGATTCGCATTCCCAATTCGTTGGGCTACCTGTTCGCAGGGCTGAAAATCGCCAGCTCTCTCGCTGTCGTGGGAGCTGTGATCGGCGAATTCACGGGGTCAATTCGTGGCGTTGGTCACCTAATCAATACTTCATCGTACTACCTGGAAACTCCGCTCATGTTTGCCGCCATTGTGATGATTGCGCTTGCGGGTATCGGCTTTTTTGGCTTGATCGCAATTCTGGAAAGGGTAATCGTCTTTTGGCAGAAGACGAGTTGAGCGAGTTTGGGCGGTAGAGTGTGCGGACTATGACAACGAATCTGACCTTCAACCAGTTGTTCGACGGTCTCTCCAGCTTGGCGCTGACTTTCGCCCCGTTTGAGGGGTCTGCAATCGCCCTGCTCGACAAGGACAGGAGTGCTTTCAGGGGAGTCGGAGGTGCTGGAATTTTCGCTGGCGGCAAGGTGCGGGCCGAGTTGAGCTTCAGCGCCCAGAGCACTAACGCCGAAAGCCCCCCGAAGGCTCTGGAAGTGGCGAGCAGCCGGCTGCAAGAGAACAGCCGGGCGGGACCCGGTGAGGTGCTGAACTCACTGGTGGGAACCGCTTTCCGGTTGCAGGATCCACGAGCCGCAGAAAGAAATGGCCAAATCCAGATTGTAAAAAACATCTACATCGAAGGGCACGAACTGAGAGATTTGTTCGCGTTTCCGCTTCACGGCCAAAGGCCACCAGTTTTGGGGCGACTCATCGGCCTTCTTGTGCTCAATAATGCACGGAACGAGACGGCTCTTGCACAGTGGCTCAGCAACAAGACTAACGCGACGGCGCTACGACTCCTCCTGAGCAAAATTGCCTCTGTCGGGACGGAGTACGTGGACAACCCGACTGCCCTACTTGAAGCTCTGCAAACCTCGCCGATCGCTGGTGCGTTGATTTTTGGAGAAGCGTCGCTGTCAAAGAAACACGGGCAATTGGCGCTGGTCTATGGCGCGGTGGGGGCCGCATCTGCAATCTTTGGCTTCCTCGGAGGTCTTGGTTTGATGGCTGCCCTAGATGGGCACGGCATTTTCGGCCAGACTTCTAGCTTTTTGACTGCGGTGTCGATTGCCTGTTTGGGTTTCGCCCTGGAACTGATTGGCGGGCTCCTTTGGCTGAAGCATTTCGCCGCGCCCCGAATCGATATGGAGGAATAGCATGGCAAGGACAACTCGACCTCCCAAAGCGAGGATCACCCTCCCCAGATGGCTGGGTGGCGGGATTGAAATCGAACTTCCGAACCTTTCAAAAGGCCAAAAACAGGGGCTGGTCTGGCTGATCATGTTTGACCTTCTCCTAGCTTTCAGCGTCCTCGTATATCTCTTGTTCAAGTCTCAAGCCTTAAGCTCGAGCACCATTCTTTTTGTCATTGTAGCCATTGTGTCTTGCCTAATCATTGTCGGACTTATTGCGGCAGCGCGCTGGCTTATTGGTTTCAAGTGAGGCCTCAGCGCTGGACCCCGAAATTTAGACCAGTGGTGAAGCTTGGCTTGTCGAGGTCGCCGAGCGCGCTGAGCATTAACATTCATAAATCGGTCCTCTTGCTGCTGTGGTCAACTCGTAGAGTCCCGCGCCCCGTGGTCACGACGTTTTACGACCTGATTCCGCACGACGAGAACAGGGCGCATGGCGCTCCTCCTCGACACGCGTGTGTTGCCCCACAGACAAAGCCAGTGCGCCTGCAAATCCGAAGCTCGAAGTCCGAACTGGAACTACGTGGGCGGGCAGGGATTTCCGGGCGCTAAGGGATCACTCGAGCGCGCCACCACCGCAGCACACGGCGGCAAATCGCCACATCCTCTGCAAACACGACTGAGCAGCAGCAACGTCAGACGATCCCCACTTCGCCTCTTCCCTTCACCACCTCGCCGATGAGCCAGGCTTTGTGCTTCTGTGCGCGGATGAATTTCAGCACGGCGTCCGCCTGGTCCCCCGACATGCTCGTACAACGGTCCATTCAATAAACGTCGTCGTGGGTGCCAATCGCTTCGAGCAGGACCGCCTCCGCACCTTGGTGCTTCACGAATTGGAACACGACGCGCAAATCATACCCCGCGCTGCAAGCCCACGAGCAGGAGAGTTTGCCTTTCAGCTTGTGCGTCCTGAGTTGTGCGTGAAAGGCGTCCTCCGCCAGCAACTCCAAGGTCAACTGCAATTGCGCAGCCTGTTGCGGGTGCTTCCGGGTGAACTGGCGGGCCAAACGAACGAAGGCTTTGGAAGGCAGGAGCAGGCGTTTCACGCGAGAACCTTGCGCATGATCTCCGCCGGTGTGGCCGGGCGGCATTTGCCAGATTTGAACTCCCTGCGTGCCTCTTGCACGGCATCAACCAGCACCGCGCGACGCCGTTCCGCGAGGCGCTTTTGCATCAACTCCACGAGTGACTCCTGCTGGTCATCGGGCAGAGCCTCGATGGAATCAAGCACCTGGCCGTAGGTTTTCATGCGCTGACTGTAACTCGACAATCGCGTGCAAACAAGCGTCGGCTCATGCAACGCGCGCCTCGCCTTTACCTTTCACCACTTCGCCGATGAGCCAGGCTTTGTGCTGTTGCGTGCGGATGAATTTCAACGCCGCGTCCGCCTTGTCCGCCGCCACGATGACGACCATGCCGATGCCCATGTTGAAGACCTGGTAAAGCTCGTCTTCCGGCACGCCGCCTTTGGCCTCGATGAGGCGGAAGATGGGCAGCATGTCCCACGAGCCTTTGCGGATGACGACATCACAGTTCCTCGGCAGCACGCGCGGGGTGTTGTCCACGAACCCGCCGCCGGTGATGTGGGCGAAAGCGCGGATGGGAAGTGACGAGTGACGAGTGACGAGTGACGAGTTGTTGAAGCGTTTAAGCAGCGCCTGCACGAGCGGACCGTAGCTGACGTGGACCTTCAGCAGTTCGTCGCCAATGGTGTTCTGCAATTCCGGCACGCGGCTGGTGGGCTTGAGCTTCATCTGCTCGAAAAAGATTTTCCGCGCGAGTGAGTAGCCGTTGGTGTGCAGGCCGCTGGAGGTGATGCCGATGACGGCGTCGCCGGCCTTCACGGTCATCTGGCCGTTGAGCATCCTGGATTTCTCCACGACGCCGACGATCGTGCCGCTCACGTCGTATTCGCCCTGCTGGTAGAAGCCAGGCATCTGCGCGGTTTCGCCGCCGATGAGCGCGCAGTTGTTTTCCGCGCAGGCGCGGGCGAAGCCCTTGATGATGTCGGTGAAGACGTGCGGTTCAAGCTTGCCCGTGCCGAGGTAGTCGAGGAAGAAGAGCGGTTCGGCGCCGAGCACGGCGATGTCGTTGACGCAATGGTTCACGAGGTCGGCGCCGATGGTGTCGTGCCGGTCCATCGCGAAGGCGATTTTGAGCTTCGTGCCCACGCCGTCCACGCTGCTGACAAGGATCGGCTCGCGGTATTTCTTGAGGTCGAGCGCGAAGAGGCCGCCGAAGCCGCCGACCTTGCCCAGCACCTCGCGGCGATGCGTGCTGGCGAGCAGTTGCGGGAGCGTCGCTTTGACTTGGTTGCCAAGATCAATATCCACGCCGACGCGGGCGTATGCCTTCTGTTTCATCGGCGGGGAGTAAACCGATTTTAGCGGGCGCTCGCCATCTCAAAAAGTCAGCCGGCGACACGTCGCGCCTGCCGCTTGAGCACCGAACGCTTACCCCCAGCGACGGTGGCGTTCATTTCGCCGCCCAAGAACTTCCGCAAGACCTCCGGTAAATCACGTCTTCCGCCGCGCCGGTAATCGCGCGAAAGCGATTCCGCCACAGTCCGCGGCGTCAAGCCAGCTTCGGTCGTCAGGAATTCGAACAACCACGCCACCAAACGGCTGAGCGCGATGGCGTCCGTGCGTCCGGCGCGCGCGTGCAACCATTCGCTCCAGCGCAGGAAGGCGCGGAAGGGCGACCGGCCACCGCTCCAAATCAGCGGCGTCGTTTCGAGGAAGTTTCCGCTGTTCGCGACGAGGTCCCAGTGCCGCGCGAACCGCCGGAGGCGCTGCATCGTGGCGAAGTCGAGCAGCTTGTTCTGGAGAATTTCGTAAGGTGGCTGCGGGTTGTAAACCATCGCCCACTCGGCGTCGTGCCGGGCGATGGGTGCGCCGCGCAGGCGCTTGAGGATGCCGAACTGGATTTCCTGTGGCCCGAGCGCCACGAGTCGGTCAAAGCTCGCCGCGAAACTCTCCAGCGATTCGCCCGGCAGTCCGGCAATCAAATCGGCATGAATGTGGACGCCGGTTTCCGCGCGCAACCAGCGGAAATTCTCCTCCAGCCTAGCATTGTCCTGCCGGCGCGAAATTCGCGCGGCGACTTCTTCGTTGAAGGTTTGCACACCAATCTCGAACTGGAACGAGCTGGGCGGAAACTCGCGGATGACTTCGCGCAGCGCCTCGGGCAATCGGTCCGGCACCATCTCGAAGTGGTAGAACTGCCCGTCGCGATGGCGGGCGAGGAAGAACCCAAGGATCGCGCGGGCGGTGGGCAGGTGGAGGTTGAACGTGCGGTCCACGAACTTGAACTGCCGCCCGCCGCGGTCCAGCAGGCGTTGCATCTCGTCGAGAAACGCCGGGAGCGGAAACGCGCGCACCGGCACATCGAGCGACGACAAGCAGAACTCGCAGTCGAACGGGCAGCCGCGCGACGCCTCGACGTAGATCACGCGATGGGCGATGTCATCGTCGGTGTAATGCTCGTAAGGCATCGCTATGAGCGCGAGGTCGGGCGGTTCGGCGGGGAGGATTTTCCGCGCCGGTCGTTCGGCCACGAGCAAACGCTGGCAAAGTTCCGCGAAGGCGAGGTCTGCTTCGCCGGCGATCACGTAATCCGCGAGCTGCGCGAAGGGCTGGCTTTCGGTCTCAAAGCTGACTTCCGGCCCACCGAGCACGACGGTGACATCGGGACGGAGCCGTTTCAGCAACGCCATAATCTCGGTCGGCGGCGAGACGTTCCAAATGTGAACGCCCAGGCCAATGATCCGCGGGTTTTGCGCCAACAAAACTTCCACGACATCCACTGGCCGCCGCGTCAGATCAAACTCCAGCAGGCGGGCGCGTGATTGGAGCGGGCCGAGGTTGGCGAGGAGATAGCGCAAGCCAAACGAGGCGTGAATGTATTTGGCGTTGAGCGTGGCCAGCACGATGTCAGCCATGCGGTCAACCTAACAAGCACCGTGGCGACTGGCGATTTCCGATTTGAGGAGACCGGACCAGAATTCTACTCTGGCACGCATGACGAAGAAACTGGGTTCGCCGGCTCTCGCCTTGGGGCTGATCGCTGTGAGCGTTACCTCTGGATTCGCGGCTTCCAAGACGTCCGTGGCAGCCGAGGCAAAGACATTTCTCGAAATGTACAACCGCACGTACCAACGGCTCTACACCGTGTCACAGGAGGCGGAGTGGAAGGCGGCGACGGACGTGACCGACGAACACACAGGCCAACGCATCGGAGCGAACCAAGCAATGTCGGCGTTCGTCGGCAGCCCGTGGGTCATCGAGCGGACGCGCGCCCTGCTCCAGCACACGAACCGGCTCGATGACCTGACCGTCCGCCAGCTCCGCATGATTCTCCTCCAAGCCGCGCAATCGCCCGGCACAATTCCCGACGTGGTCAGCGCGTGCGTGACCGCCGAAGCGCGTCAGAGCGCCACGCTTGACGGGTTTGTGTTCAAGTGGACACCGCCCGGCGCAACGGAGGCAATGGCCATCACGGCAAATCAAATTGACGACGTGCTCACCACGTCCACGAATCTCGCGGAGCGGCTCGCCGTGTGGAAGGCGTCGAAGGAATCCGGCGTGGCGTTGAAGCCGGGTTTGCTCCAGCTCCGCGACTTGCGCAACCGCGTGGCTCGCGAGATGGGCTTCAGTTCCTTCTTCGCGCTGCAAAACGCGAGTTTCGGCATGAGCGTCGGGGAGATGAAGGCGTTGACCGACCGGTTGGTGCAGGAGACGCGCCCGCTTTACCTCCAGCTTCATTGCTGGGCGCGACACAAGCTGGCGGAACGGTACGGTCAGCCCGTGCCCAAGCTGATCCCGGCGCATTGGCTGCCGAACCGCTGGGGGCAACACTGGCCCGGCCTTGTAGAAAGTGTGGACCTCGATCCGTTGTTCAAGGGCAAACAGCCCGAGTGGATCGTGCGCCGCGCCGTGGACTACGGCGAATCGCTCGGCCTGCCGAAAGTGCCGGAGAGTTTCTGGGCGAAATCCGATCTCTACGAACTGCCTGCCGACGCCAAGCGCAAGAAAAACACGCACGCCTCGGCTTGGGGCATGAACCTCGAAGACGACGTGCGCTCGCTCCAAAACGTGAAGGCGGACTTCGGCTGGTTCATGACGGCACATCACGAAATGGGGCACGTGTTCTACGATCTGGCCTACTGCCGCCCGGGCGTGCCTTACGTGTTGCGTCGGGGCGCCAGCCCGGCGATGCACGAGGCCATGGCCGAAACGCTCGCGACGCCGACGGTGCAACTGCCGTACCTGCGCCAACTGGGCCTGGTTCCGGCGGATGCGAAATTCGACGAGACGCTCTGGTTGCTGAACGCGGCGCTGGACCAGGTCGTGTTCATTCCGTGGTCGGCCGGCGTCATGGCGGCGTGGGAACGCGATTTCTACGAAGCCAATTTACCTGCGGATCAGTTGAACCGCCGCTGGTGGGAACACGTGGCAAAGTATCAAGGCTTCGCGCCCCCGGAAGCGCGCGGCGAGGAGTTTTGCGATGCGGCGACGAAGACGCACATCAACGACGACCCGGGCGAGTACTACAAATACGCCATCGCCTTTGCGGTGAAATACCAGCTCCACATGCACATCGCGAAGAAGCTGGGACAGGACCCGCGGAACTGCAATTTCTACGGCAACAAGGAAGTTGGCGCATATCTGCGCAAAATCATGAATGCCGGCGCGACGCGCGACTGGCGGCAACTGATCCGCGAAGCCACCGGCGAAGACCTCAGCGGCAAGGCGATCCTCGAATACTACGCGCCGCTCACCAAGTGGCTGGCGGAACAGAACCAGGGGCAGGAAATCGGGTGGTAGTCTCCGCAGCCGCGAACGGGAGTTCGCGGACTGCTTGTGCACGGTCGCTTCAACGCCGCCGGGAATTCCCTTGATCCGATCCGCTGATCTGATCCATTGATCCTGCCCGTGCCGAAGCAACTCAAACCGGGCAAACCGAAACCGCTTTACCGCACCAAGCCGCCCCGCACCCGGCCTGTCGGCCACCCTCTCCCATCGGATGGGAGAGGGGCTGGGGGTGAGGGCGAAATCGGCCTTCCGCTCCCAGCCGCCCACTTCGAACTCCGCGAGGACGGCGAAATTCAATTCACCGCCGAGACGCAGAGACGCCGGGAAGACGACTAGGAACTGCAACGTGGCATCCCGGTAGAAAAACCTCAGCGCCTCAGCGCCTCTGCGGTTGAATTGCCCACCGCCGCGGCCCCCCGCCTCCTCTTCCGCTCCGACGCCCCGTTCCTCCGCCTTTACCACGGCAACTGCCTCGAACTCCTCGACGCCATCGCCGCCAAATATCCCGAGGGCCGCTTCGACTGCATCTTTGCTGACCCGCCGTATTTCCTCTCCAACGGCGGCATCACCTGCCACGCCGGACGCATGGTCCGCGTGGACAAGGGCGATTGGGACAAGTCCCGCGGGCCGGAACTCAACCACGAATTCAACCGCGAATGGCTCGCCCGCTGCCAGCGCGTCCTCAAGCCCAACGGCACCCTCTGGGTCAGCGGCACGCTCCACGTCATCTTCTCCATCGGCTTCGCGATGCAGCAGCTTGGGTTCAAAATCCTCAACGACATCGCCTGGGAAAAACCCAACCCGCCGCCCAACCTCTCCTGCCGCTACTTCACCCACTCCACCGAGACGCTCCTCTGGGCCGCGAAGAACGAGAAAAGCAAACACACCTTCAACTACGCCGCGATGCGCCAGGTCACCGGCAAGCAGATGAAAACCGTCTGGCGCAAAGAGGAGTTTCAACCGCCGATAAACGCAGATGAACACAGAACGGAAATGGGGCAAGCCGCCGCCGCAGAGAACATCTGCGTCCATCCGCGTCCATCTGCGGTTAAAGAATTGAACCCCATCTGGACCCTGCCCGCGCCGGGTGGGGACGAAAAGACCTTTGGCAAACACCCGACGCAAAAGCCGGTGGCCCTCGTCGAGCGCTGCCTGCGGGCCGCCACCCACGAAGGCGACCTCGTCCTCGACCTCTTTCTCGGCGGCGGCACCACCGCCGTCGCCTGCGTCCGGCTCAAGCGCGGCTGCGTTGGAATTGAAATGGACTTCGTGCACGCCACACTCGCGGCGAAGCGCGCCGACCGGGAAATCATCGAGGTCTGGCTGCGCGAATTCCGGTTGACTTTCGACGTGGCGATTTTTTCAGCGAATGATCTTGATCTGTTCGGGCGATCTGTGGATCGGATCAGCGGGTTGAAAGAATCCGAGCCAACGACCGACTGCATCTTTCACGAGACGAAATTCGTTTTCCTCTCGTGCGCGGCGGTGTCGTCGGCCAGCGTCGTCCACACGACGGTGGAAAGTACGTTGCACGAAGCGTGGGCCAGAACGCCGACAGGCAAGAAGCGGGAAACCACGCACATCGTCCGGTGCGAGACGGAAATCCTGCGCGTGAAAGTTTCGGCAACCTAAACCGCGCCTTCGAGTTGCTTAAGGCTTTTCCCCTCGGAATTGCGCCACGCAGTCAGGCCATTGATGTGGCCACCGCAAACAACCGCAGCGGCGGCACTCGGGCTCGTAAACTCGACATCCTCTGTAAATCTGAATTTGTCATCCAGCTTTGCCAGTGTGCCGTCTGCGATGTATTTTTCTCGCTGTTGGATCACCCACGGTGGGGCTGACGGTCTCAAATCCGGTGTTGCCTCAGAGTCTTTGAAAACGACAAACCCGTTCGGTGTTCGCTGCCCTGATGCAGTCAGCCCTTTTATTGGAAACGTCAGTAGCGCGCTCGCCGCTTTCGTTTGTTCGATTTTCACCAACGGCCTCAGAATATCGCAACCCAAGACGGGCAAGAGCTGAGATATGCGCGTCAGAAAAACCTCCATGTCTTCCCTGTCGGCTTCCGGTAGCTTCGCCCCGCTCGTTTGGTCGTTCTCAAGTTCAAACCGTCCGATTTTCGACGCTTCCTCGATGAGCCGGCCTTCCAAGTACCGGATGTGGGATTTCGTCAGATTCTCGTCTTTGCTTACAAACACAATGACCTGCACCCAGAATTCCTTTTCTCGTTGCTGCTTCAGACGTTTCCCCACGTCTTCGGCTTCGCCGATGTAGGCTTTCGGTTTGTTGGATTTGGCGTCTGTTCCAACCAGAAAATAGACGCCTGCTTGATTTATTTCTTCGCGGCCGAAGAAGGCTTCCAATTCCGTTCGGGGTGATGCGAGAGCTTTGCCTGTCCAGTTAGAAATCTCGGCGATCCGCAGGCTCTGAGCGTCGCCATTGGGAAGGAAGAGTCTGATCGTCGCGGCAGCCATAATTGATCCGGCCAGAGTAGATCAAACGGCAGATCACCCGTCAACCAGCCGAAAACTTTTTCAGCGCCAAGACGCCGGGAGGCGGAGGGGCTGAAATGATGCCGGAGCCAAGGGCTTGTCTTCGGCGAGGTTTCAGCGATAATCCCGTCATGGAAATCGTCTTCAGCGTGACGCAGGAAAGTGACGGCGGCTACGTGGCCGAATGCCTTTCGCACGATATTTTTACGCAGGGCGACACGTGGGATGAGGTGCGCGCCAACGTGCGCGAGGCGGTTTCGGCCTATTTCTTTGATCAACCCAAACCCTCCGCCGTGCGGCTGCATTTGGTGCGGGATGAACTGCTGGCGGGCGCATGAAATTGCCCAGGGATTTGAGTGGCGCGGAGTTGATTCAATTGCTTTGCCGGCATCACGATTACCGCCGGGTCAATCAGGAAGGCAGCCACGTCATCCTGGAGACGAATTCTCCGCAACATCATCGGCTGGCCGTTCCCGACCACAGAACGTTGCGGCTTGGCACTTTGAATTCCATTCTCCGGGCCGTGGCCGAGGTCAAAGGTCTGGAAAAGGAAGACGTTCTCAATCCTCGATAAAGCCCGGCAGCAACGTTCACCGCCGCTCTCCTCGTTCAACGCCCAGACGCCGGGGCGGCGGAGGGGGAAAATATGTTGCCGATTTGTCGTGGTTGTGCCCGCGGGTCTGCTACGTTGTCCGCCCATGAACATACTTATCGAGAACGACGCCACGCTCGAGTACCTGACGAACACCGGGCAGTGGGCGAAGAATCCCCTCGAGGGCAAACGTTTCCCGGCGACCGCCGCGGCCTTCGAAGCCGCGAAGCAGGAACCCATCGGCCGGTTCAACATCGTCAGTCACATCCCCGAGACGAATCAGTTCATCAACATGAATCGTGGACGAGGCAAGGGGCTTCCCGCCACCAGCGGCGAATAGGCGTTGTCCTCCACGGGATGCCATCAGGCTCGTCCGCGTTGCGCGCCAGAACGACCGGGGTCGTCCGCCCGGCCACCAGCGTGTTACCCGAGCGATTCGCCGGCTTGGGTGGAAGTTCCCCCCAAAGCTGCGGCTCCTGCTGCACGCCTTTCGCCTCCATTGACGCTCCCGGCGCCGGGCGTTAGCTTTTGGCGATGACTGAAGCGATTGCCATTCAACCGCCGGGTGTGGACCGATTCCCGGTGCGTCAGCCGTTGCCCAAGGCGCAGCTCGACGCTCTGTCGCGCGAAATCTTCGTGCTCAAGAAGCAGCTCAACGCCATCATCCTCGCGCACAACTACCAGGTCCCGGAGATTCAGGACATCGCGGATTACGTGGGCGACTCCCTCGGCCTGTCGCAACAGGCGGCGCAGACGCCCGCGGACGTCATCGTGTTCTGCGGCGTACATTTCATGGCCGAGACGGCGAAGATTTTGAACCCGGACAAGATCGTCGTGCTGCCGGACAAGGACGCTGGGTGTTCGCTGGAGGAGAGTTGCCCAGCGGGTCAGCTGTCCGCGCTCCAAGCCACGAACCCGAACTTCTGGACCATCGCCTACATCAATTGCTCCGCCGCGGTGAAGGCGCTCAGCGACGTGATCGTCACCAGCGGCAACGCAGAGAAGATCGTCCGCGCCGCACCCGCCGACAAAGACCTGCTCTTCGTACCCGACGAGAACCTCGGCCAATGGGTGACCGAGCAGACGGGCCGCCCGATGATGCTCTGGAAGGGTAACTGTTACGCCCACGTCGAGTTCCAACGCGACAGCCTGCTCAAGCTCCGCGGGAAGTTTCCCGAGGCCAAAGTCGTGGTGCATCCCGAGGCGTTGCGTGAAGTGCGCGACCTCGCTGACTCGGTTTGCTCAACCGAGAAGATGATCACATACTGCAAGGCCAGCCCGGCGAAGCAGTTCGTCATCGTGACCGAGTCGGGCATCATCCACCGGATGCAGAAGGAGTGCCCGGGCAAAGAATTCATCTGCGCGCCAACGTTCGACGTGATGCGGCTGCCGGGCGACAACTGCCGGTGCAGCGAGTGCAAATACATGAAGTTGAACACGCTTGAAAAGGTGCGCGACTGCATGAAACGCCTCGCCCCGCGCATCGAGCTGCCGCAGGAAATTCTCCAGCGCGCCCGGCTGCCCATCGAGCGGATGCTGGCGATTTCAGCTCAGCCCGTCGAAAACGCGGGCTAACGCCGGGGTTTTCGCAACACCAGGGCGACATTGTCGGCCAGGCCAAACGAGGCGAGGGTTTTCTCCGCGAGGGCATAACACGACCTGAGCGGCGCGAGCCAGGGCGTCTGCTTGAGCGTGGTCGTCTGTTGCAACAAATCCGCGCGCTCCACGTTCGACACTTCGCGAACGCCGCCTCGCCAATCCTGCCAGATGACGACGGGGTTGAAGTGTGTAAAGCGAGTTGCGACGATCTCGAATCGTGGCGCGCAAAGCCGGGCTAGCGTTTGCGCCGTGAAATAGTTTAAGTGCTGCGGATAGACGTAGCGGTAACGCGCTCCCAGCAGGTGTATGGCAAGGGAACGGAGGTTCGGCACGAGCGCGAAACACAGCCCGCCCGGCTGCAAGACTTCCGCTGCCCGGGCAAGAAAGCGCTTCGGCTCGGCCAAGTGCTCGATGACGGCCCAGAAAGTCACGGCGTCAAACTTGCGTCCGCCAAAATCCATTTCCAAGAAACTCCCGCGCACCACCGGCACGCCGCGCGATTCGGCGTAGTCCAGCGGCGCGCCGCTCACGTCTGTCCCGAGGAGTTGGTATCCGCCGGGCCAGCGCTTGTGGAGCTGGAACAGGAACGCGCCGGAGGAACAGCCCACGTCCAACACGGCGCCGCGCGGACAGAACTTCCGAAACAACCGCAGTTCGCGCTCGAAGCGCACGTCGGCGTAGTCGCTCTCAAGCTTCGCGGGCGAGAGATAGTAGTCCTGGCCGGCGGCGGCGTAGAAAGCGCCGCTCGCCATGCCGGCGGGGGCGGGGTTGGCATAGAGCATCCCACACGCAGTGCAGCGAACGACGCGCAACACGCCTTTCTGCCAATGGGGCGCGAAGTCGGCGTGGTCGCACACTGGGCACACCCGTTCGACGGCGTCACCGGCGGAGAGAATTTCGCGTTGTGTTGTCAGCTTGGCCGGAATAGAACCACGCAGGACCAAGCGCCGACAATCGAAATCCAAATCACCGTGAACCTAACTGCGCGCATCCGGTCGCTGCTGGGCAAAGGGGAGACGCCCGAACATCTGCGGCGCGGCGCGCTCGGGGAGCACGCGGCGAAAAAGCACCTCCAGCGACTCGGGTTGAAATTCCTCACCGCCAACTTCCGCTCGGCGCGCGGTGAGATTGATTTGGTTTTCCGGGATGGCGACTGCCTCGTGTTCGTCGAAGTCAAAGCGCGTTCCTCGGAGGACTGGACGCGACCCGCCGCGGCGGTGAACTCGCGCAAGCGAAGGCTGTTATCCCAAACCGCCCTCGACTACCTGCGCCTGCTGCGGAATCCACCGGTGAAGGTGCGGTTCGACATCGTCGAGGTGTTGCTGACAGACGGCGCGGTACGGGAAGTGCGGCATTTGCCGAACACGTTCAGCCTGACGCCGCCTTGGCGGTACGGCTAGGTCCCGGACGGTTCCTTCCAGTAGAAGCTGACGATGGGCAGTTCGCGCATGCTGAGGCGGCTGATCACAGCGCAAAACAGGCGGTGGCGGCCGTTGATTTCCGCGTCCACCGTCACTTCAAACGTCCGGCTGCGCTGGTCGAGGTAGCGGCTGGCGGCCATGGCCTCCGGCTGGCTGAAGCCGGCGCTGACGAGCATGTCCAGGATACTCATGCCCGGACTGCCGGCGGGCGTGTCGTCCTCGGTGCCTTCCTGGCCGTCGAAACCGCTCCGCAAGCGGATGATTTGCTGGGCGCGGGTTTCGTCAATCAGCGGCACGGCCTGGAGCGTCATGGCCGAGGCGGTGTTGATGTTGAGCTTGCCGGCAGAAAGCGGCGTGAACACGTCCACCAAGCCGACAGGGCTGTAGTACGGCGAGCTGACGCGGCCCAGGCGGCTGAGCTGCCGCTGGAGCACGCCGGGCGAACGGTTGGTGCAGGCCGCGCCCCAATACATCTCCTGGGTCACGCCACGCACGAGTAACAGCTCGGACAAATCGTCAATCGGCCGGTTTTTCGCGTAGTACGGCGGTGAGAGGCTCTTGTAGTAGTCGTTCTCGGCACCGCTGATGTGCGTGACGTCATCCGCGTCAATCCAATCCTGAATGGCGCTGACGACCGGTGACGAATCGCCAGGGTCCACTCCCATGAGGGTCATGGCGTGCTCCAGCAGCGCCTGATCCGCGAGGTTGATGTTCAGCTTGCGTTCGAGGTCCACGATCTTGACGGAGCGAATGTAACCGTTGCCAAGCTGGACGTCCTTGAGCGAAAACCCGGCGAGCGGGCTGTTCGTCGTGCAGAAACCGCCCGGGCCGCCGGCCCAAACCTGGTTCAACGAATCGTAGGGCTCGCAACCCAGCTTCAACTGCTCCGCCAGGACGAACCGCGCCAGCTCCACGCCGGAGCGACCAATCCAATACAGCTCGGTGTCGGAGTTGGCGTTCCGAGCGAGCTTCGTCTCGACCTTCATCGAGTAAGCGAAGCCGCCCGCCAGCACCGCCAGTACGAGGATCGTGATCATCACGATGATCATCGCAATGCCACGAGGCGGTTTGGAAGTCCGGAGGTTCATGCGGCGTCAAACTCACGGACGCGCCGGGCCGGGGACGGGGACAGGGACGATGGGTGACGCGCCCGGGCCGCCGGGAGTGATGGGCCCGCCGCCGGGTGGAAAGCCCGGCCCGCCGCCCGGTGGCAGATTGGGAACTTGCAGTTGCGGCGGCACCCCGGCGCTAGGCAACGCCACGATCCGCGTGGTTTCCTGCACGGTCTGCACGTGGTGCGAGTCCGTGTGTCTCACGCCTATCGTGAATTTGATGAGTTTCGGCAGTTGGTTCGTCTGCCGCCATTCATTCACCCAGTCGCGCAGGCGCGGGTCGTAAAACTCCATGCTGAACTCCTTTACGTCCTGCGCCAGAACGACCGGGAAGTTCTTTTCGTCCTCGTCCAGCTCCATAAGGATCGGCTGTTGGCGCAGCACGAGCGCGTTGCGGCCGTCCTTGCCTTGTTCGACCGTGTACGTGAGCCGGCGCACGTCGAAGTCGCCGAAGCGGCCGCTGCGCGGGAAGGATTGCGGCAGGCGCGCCACAAAACTCAGCGTGGCCTCGCTGCCATTCAAGGCGACGAAACTGTAATACGGCGCGTTGAGCGTGAACATTTGCGCGCAGGTGAGCGAGTCCTCCAGCTTGCGCATGGTGACCCGCGATCGCTGGGCCGAGGCCGCCGCCTCGAGGCCGACTTTGGAAGCGCGGAGAATCGCGGTCCAACTCGAATAGATCGCCGCCACCACCAGGCTCAGAATCGCGAGCGAGACAAGAATCTCGACCAGCGTGAAACCCTCGCGGGCATTGGAGCGGAGCGGTTTCATCGGCGGAAGTTGCCGCCCGGGATGCCAAGGCCCGTCGCGCCCAACTGCTGATTCGGCAACATCAGGAACAGGCTCATGCGCGTCTCCGTGGAGCGCTTGCCGCCGGCGACCGACAGGTCCACGCGCACGAAATTGTTGGTGATGACGGTGACGTCATAGGAATAATCGTGGTCGGGGAACATGTCGCCGAAGTCGCCGGAATACGTACCCTCGTCCAGGCGGTTGGACGTGGAGAGAAACGAGGCCAACGCGCCCGGCGCGTCCACCTCGGTCTCCTGCAAGGCACGCGCGTTGCGGAGGACGTTGGAAACCATGCCCAGGATCGCAAAGACGGCGAAGAAGAAAATGGTCATGGCGATCATCACCTCGATGAGGCTCAACGCCGCACACGCGCGCCGCGGCGGGGGAGGATGGTGCCGGAAGAGCTTCATCGCGTGCCGACGGTGTCCACGCTGGCCAGCCCGGTCGAGATTTCGAGCGAGATCTTGCGGTACTCACCTTTGACCGAGCGCAGGATGACGGTCATCTCGTCGCAGGTGCCGTCGGAGAAGAAACGCACCCTGGCTTCCTCGTCATCTTTGTGCTCGATGAAGTTGACATCCACCATCTCGAAGATGAGGCGGTCGGAAACCTGGCAGGAAAGACCGGCGCGCGGCGTCGGCGCCGGCTGGGGAGCGGCGGCGTCACCGTTGCCACCGGCAGCGCTGGCCGGCGTTGGCGCAGTGTTGACGTCGAAGCGTCCTTCTTGCGGCCGGATGTGGAGGATGATGGTGGTGCCACGCAGGATGGCCTGCGCCCGGGCATTGCTGCAAACCTCGATGATGTCCGCCACCGCCTTGCGCATGTCTTCCTTTTTGTGAATCTGATAGATAGACGGCAGGCCCATCGTCATCACGATCCCGAGGATGGCAACCACCAGCATGAGTTCGACGAGCGTGAAGGCCGCCCATCCCCGCAGGCTCGAAGCACGTCGCGTTTTCATCACCGGGCGATGTTGGCTGTGATGGTGAACATCGCCGAGAGCACGCTGGCGAGGAGAAACGCGACGCCGGCCGCCATGACGACGACCAGCACCGGCTCGATCATGTTCGTCATGACGCGGAGGGCGATGGCCAGTTCGTTTTCGTACGTGTCCGCCACGTTCTTCAACGCGCCGGGCACGTCGCCCGTGTCCTCGCCGATCTTGACGAGGTCCACCATGAGTTGCGGGAACACTTTGCTGCGCGCCAGCGGCTGCGCGATGGTCTTGCCGTCGGTCACGTCCTCGCGCGTTTTGGCGATGGCTTCCTTGAGCAGCCGGTTGGGCAGCACTTGTTCCGTGATCTTCAACGCCGTCAGCACCGGCACGCCGTTCTCGAGCAGCGTCGAGAGCGTTCGCGCGAACGTGGCAAACAGGTTCAACCGAACCACCTTGCCAAAGACCGGTGCGTTCATCTTCCACTCGTCAATCTTGCGCTTGCCCTCCTCGGTGGCTTGAAACCGTTTGTACAACACCACGGAGACAATCACGACGAGGATCATCAGCCACCACCACCGCGTCAGCAGATGGCTGAGGCCGACGAGCAGTTGGGTCATCATCGGCAGTTCGACCTGCATGCCCTCGAACATCGTGAGGAACGTCGGCAGCATGTAGAACATGAAGAAGAACATGATCGCCACGCCCACCACGGCCACAAACGCCGGATACACCAGCGCCGAGGTAAACTTGGATTGCACCTGCGCGAAGCGCTCGAAATGATCCGCCATGCGCCGGAGCACGTCCACCAGCGCGCCGCTTTGTTCGCCGGCGCGAACCATGTTCACGTAAAGGTCCGTAAACACCACCGGCTGCTTCGACATCGCGTCTGAGAGGCTCTTGCCTTCCATGACCTCCTGGCGCAAATCCCGGCTCACGGCGGCGGCGATGCCCTTCGATTCGAGGTGCGTCATGCTGTTGAGCGCGACGGTGAGCGGCATGCCGGATTGAAGCAGGTTGGCGAGCTGCTGGGTGAAGGTCGCGAGTTCCTGCAACTTGGGTTTGCGCTGGCGCGTGAGATACTCGCGCATCGCCGGCGGAAACATCGCCGCCCAATCGCGCTTGCCGGCTTTGGCGGGGCGGTCGCTTGGGGCAGCGCTGGAAGCGGCTTTCGACGCGTCCACTGAAACAGGAAACAACCCGAGCCGCTCGATCTGCACAAGCGCCGCCGAGCGGTCGGCGCCTTCGAGGACGCCTTCCACCACTTCGCCGGACCGACGCCGGGCTTTGTACGCAAACTGCGGCATGACGCTAACTCTTCAAAACCGTTTCCGACCGAAAGTTGCTCACCGGGCCGCCGGCTCGTTCAAGCTTCCCCGCCGGTAGCCCTGCAAATCCACCGTGACGTGCGCGTAGCCGATCTTCTTCAAAGCCTCCGTCACCTGCAACGCCGTTCCGTTGCCGAGGAACTTCGGCAGTTCGTCGGCGCCAACCTCGATGCGGGCGAGCGAAGTTCCGAGTTCATGATGCCGCACCCGCACGTCGAAGAAGCCCAGATCGCGCAAGACATTTTCCGCCTGTTCGATCATCGTCAACTTCGCGGGCGTGACCGCCTCGCCGTACGGCACGCGCGAGCTGAGGCAGGCCATCTGCGGCTTGTCTGCCGTGGGCAGACCAAGTTGCGCTGACAACGCGCGGATGTCCGCTTTTGTCAAGCCGGTTTCCTTGAGCGGCGCACGGACCTGAAACTCGGCGGCGGCTTTGGCGCCGGGGCGGAAATCTCCGATGTCGCTGGCGTTCTCGCCATAGGCGATCACCGCGAAGCCTTCCGCGCGGGCCAGCGGCGCCAGCTCCGTGAACAGTTCTGTCTTGCAGAAGTAACAACGGTTCGTCGGATTCGCGAGGTAGCTCGGATTGTCGAACTCATTCGTGCGGACCACGCGCACCGGGAAGTCGAAGCGCCGGCCCAATTCGAGCGCCTCTTCGAGTTCACGCCGCGGCAGGCTGGGCGAGTCCGCGATGGCCGCCAGCGCGCGCGGGCCGAGCGTCTGGTGCGCCACGAACGCGAGGAACACCGAGTCCACGCCGCCCGAGTAGGCGACGAGGCAGGAGCCGTAGCTGCGAAGCGCGGCGCGCAAGCGTTCGAGTTTCTCCGTCAACACAGCCGCAAGTTGGCATCTTGGATAGACGTTGTCTAGGCGGACTCACAGCGCCGAGGGGCCGCGATCCGACGGCGTCTGGTCAGTTTCCGACACAATCTGGCCGGTTGACCGCGAGGGTTTGGAACTGGCAGAGTCGCGCGGTGAACCAAAACAGTTTCATCGCGCTGGCGTGTTCGATTCTGGTTGCCGGCCCGGCGATGTTGCCCGCGACGGAGAGCAATGCGGTGACGCAACTCAAGGTCGCGGCGGTGCAAATGCGATCCTCGCGGAACCTGGCCGACAACCTGGCGCGCATCACCAACTCGATTCATGATTGTGCCCGGCAAGGCGTGCACATCGTGGCCTTTCCGGAATGCGCTTTGACTGGTTACTTCGCGGATTCTGCGACCAATTCCACGTCGGAACAACTGGAACGAGCGGAGCAGCAGATCGCCACGGCTTGCCGCGAGGCGGGTGCCGGCGCGGTTGTTGGCAGCGCCTGGCACCAGGACGGGAAGCTTTTCAATTCGGCGTTGGTCATCGCGCCGACGGGCCAGGTGATCGAGCGGTACCACAAGATTCAACTGGCGGAGCGTTGGCCCCAGGGCGGCGATCATTTGTCCGTGTTCAAGCTGGACGGCGTGCCTTGTTCGGTCATCGTCTGCCATGACGAGCGTTATCCCGAGCTGGTGCGCTTGCCGGTCCTCGCCGGGGCCAAGGTGATTTTCTACATCTCGCACGAGTCGGGTCTGCGCAACGAGGACAAGATCAACCCGTATCGCGCCCAAATCCAAGCACGCGCGGTGGAGAACACGGTGTTCGTCGTCCAAGCCAATGCGCCGGCCAACCAAGACACGAGCGGCTCGCACGGCCAAAGCCGCATCATCGCACCGGACGGCAACATCCTCCGCGAGGCTTCGATTTTCCGGGAAGACGTGCTCACCGAAACGCTGGACTTGCGCAAGGCGACGCGGAGCAATGCGTCGAAAAGCGTGGAGCGCGGCCCGCTGAGGGATTGGTGGAAGGAGGGCGTGCAGCGGGTGCGTGTCATCGAGTAGCCTGCCGTTGGAATCATGAGTGCGTTTCCGAGAATCCAGCGCTGGCTGCTGCCAGGTTGCTTGGCAGTGATGCCGCCGGATTTTTGCGGCGCATCGCCTGCGGCAACAAAAGCTCCTTCCGAAGTTCGCGTGGCGGGCATCGTCCTCAAGTGGATTCGAACTGACAAGGAGGCCAATTACCGCCGCGTCGAACCGATGATCCGCGAGGCGGCGGCGAACGGGGCGAAGATCGTCTGCACGACGGAATGCTTTCTCGACGGCTACGCCATTGCGGACAAGAGCATTCCGCTGGAACAGTATCGTGCCTTGGGCGAGCACATCCCGCGGGGAAAATACTTCCGGCGGCTGGCGGCGCTGGCGAAGGAATTGCGGATTCACCTGATCGCCGGCATGACGGAAGCGGATGGCAAGGCCCGTTACAACACCGCCGTGCTCATTGGGCCAAACGGGAGGCTGGTTGGCAAATACCGGAAACAAAAGTTGCAACACGAGGCGGTGCGCAACATGCCGGGCAAGGCCTCGCCGGTTTTCGAAACGCCGTATGGACGTGTCGGCATCATGATATGCGCCGACCGAACGGAGGCGACGATTGTCCGCTGCTTCTGCGCGGCGGGCGCGGATTTCCTGATCTGCCCCTCCGGCGGCATGTTCGGGCCGAGGAGCAACGATCCGATAGTGCAGGCCCGGTCGAGGGAGAACGAAATCCACATTGTGTTCGTGCATCCCGCGGAATTTCTGGTGACCGGGCCGGATGGTTCGATCCTCGCCAACACGCTTCTGGGCAACCATCTGTTGATTCAACCCGGCGAGGTTGGAACGGCCAGGGATTCAAACCGGGTTTTCTATTTTCATCTGCCGGTGCGCCGCAAATGACCCCGGAAACAGGCGACGCTGGCGGGGGATCGGAGGGCGAGATGCGTGATTCTCACGCGCTTTGCGTGGAAATCACGCGCGGAATCCACGCAGAGGAGTCTTGACCGCTCGAATTCTTGGGGAATCCCAGGCTTTTCCAGTTGGCATCCAGATTGCGAAGAATTCAGGCAACTTAGTGAACCAAACTATGAAACAGACACGAAAAAGCAAATTCTCCGCATTCACTCTCATCGAACTGCTGGTCGTGATCGCGATCATCGCGATTCTGGCGGGCATGCTCCTGCCGGCGCTGGCCAAGGCCAAGGCCAAGGCCCAGCGAATCAACTGCGTTAACAACCTCAAGCAGATTGGTCTTTCGTACAAAATCTGGGCCGGTGACAACCAGGACCGCTACCCCATGACCGTTGCAGCGAGCGAAGGGGGAACGGCGGGCAACATCGCTAATGCGGCACTCACTTGGACGCATTTCCAATGTCTGTCGAACGAGTTGAATACGCCTAAAGTCGTGATTTGCCCTTCAGATGAACGCACGGCGCGCACTAACTTCAACTCCGTCGGCACAGGGTACGACTTCGCGAACAACGTCGCCGTCTCCTACTTCATCGGCCGCGACGCGCAGGAAACCAACCCGCAGATGCTGCTCTCCGGAGACCGCAACATCTACGGCAGGACGACCACGGCCACATCGAACAATGGTTACGGCAACTCGCCATCCACCAGCACGACGACCTCTGCGGGCGCCATCGTCGCCCTCGGCACGAACATTCCGGTCGCCACGCCGCTCATTGTGGGTTGGACGGACAAGATGCATCAGAAGGCGGGCAATGTGGCGCTGGGAGATGGCAGCACGCAGCAGTATAGCACGCCGAAACTAGCCGAGGGCCTGCGCCAGACCGGGGATACGACCAGTGTGGGGGGAATCATTGGCAACGTCATCCTGTTCCCGTAAGCCACAACGTCAGACAGATTCACAAGCCGCCCGGAAGGGCGGCTTTTTTGTTGGGTGCGCAGCGCTCCAGAAGACCCAATCGCCCTTGGGTTCGCTTCGTGCTTGCATTAAGAAAGAGCCCGGCCGGTTAGGGAGCCGGCGCGCCAAACTCCGGCTTCCGGTCCAAACACACGGACATGCGCACCGCGGCGAACGGCTCTGCTCGAACACAGTTTGCGACAGCGCTCGGAGATTTTCTTTGCGCCGGCGCATGGAGTACGCGAACAATCACACATCCGGCTGGCGGCCGGAAGGCGCTTGCGAATTGTTTACAACATCCTTTTCACGATCGGCCTGTTGTTGGCCGCGCCCTACTATTTTCTTCGGCTGCGGCGGCGCGGAAACTGGCGTCCGGGATTCGCGCAGCGCTTCGGCAGGTACGACACCAAACTCAAACAAGCCATCACCAACCGCCACGTGCTATGGATGCACGCCGTCAGTGTGGGCGAGGTCAATCTGTGCAGCCAATTGATCCACGCCTTGGAGCCACGCCTGCCGAATCTTAAGATCATCGTCTCCACCACGACCACCACCGGGATGGGTGAGTTGAACCGGAAACTCCCCTCGCACATCGGCAGGATCTACTATCCGATTGATCGGAAACTCTACGTGTCCCGGGCGCTGGCGGCGATCAAACCGGCAGCCATTGTCTTGGTCGAGGCGGAAATCTGGCCCAACTTCCTGTGGCGCGCCCGCAACCTTGACATCCCCGTGTTCCTGGTCAATGCACGACTCTCGGACCGGTCGTTTCGGGGCTACCAGCGCTTCGGCTTCTTCTTTCGCCCCCTGTTCCGGAACTTCGCCGGCGTGGGAGCGCAAAACGAAGCCGACGCCGGCCGGTTGCGTGAGTTGGGCTGCCGGCCTGAGGCGGTGCATGTCGTCGGCAGCCTCAAATACGCCGCCGCGCAACTCGACGAACGACGGCCCGTGGATGTTCCCGCAATGCTGCGGCAGCTCGGCGTGCCGGAGACCGCAGTCGTGCTCGTCGCCGGCAGCACCCACGCCGGGGAGGAGGTGCTGCTCGCGGAACAATTCCTTCGGTTGCGAAAACGGTTCCCGAACCTGTTTCTTATCCTCGTGCCACGTCATTTCGAGCGCGGGAAGGAGGTGGGTGAAGCACTGGCCGCGCGCGGCCTGCGGTTTGTTTACCGTAGCGAGATCACGGGCCGCACCCTTCTTGGACCGGGTGAACTGGACTGCCTGCTGGTCAACACCACCGGCGAGTTGCGTCACTTCTACGAACACGCGGACGTGGTTTTCGTCGGCAAGAGCCTGACGGCGGAAGGCGGGCAGAACCCGATCGAGCCAGGGGCGCTGGGCAAGGCGATGGTGTTTGGTCCGAACATGCAGAACTTCGCGGAGATCGCGCGCAACCTGCTTGCGCAAAAAGGCGCGCTCCAAGTCCAGAACGCGGTCGAGTTGGAGCAGGCGCTGGAACAGCTGCTGGCGGACGCGGCGTTGCGCGCCGAGTTGGGCGGCAACGCGCTCAAGGTGGTGCGGGAGAATCTCGGCGCCGTGGATCGCACCGCCGAGATGATTGTCCGGCATCTCAACCGGACCAGCGAACTCTGCGTTGCCGGGCAACCTTGAGCCGCGGCGGTTCAGCCGCCGAGGATGCGGCGCCCTTCGTCCAGGAAGATACCCTTGAAATTCATCTCCAGCGCCTGCGGGTTGGTGGCCTTTGCCATCGCTTCCTTCTCGCTGACCCTGCCTTGCTTGACGAGCTGGAACAATGCTTGATTGAAGTTCAGCATCCCGTCGTCGCTGCCGGTTTCGATGGCGGCCGGGAGTTTGTCCAGCCGGTTCTCCTCGATGAGCTTCTTGACGGTAGGCGTGTTGATGAGGATCTCCAACGCCGGCGTCATGCCGCCGGCGAGGGTGCCCGTCATGCGCTGGCAAACGACGGCTTGCAGCGTGCCTGCCAACTGGCGGCGGATTTGCTCGCGCTCGTCCGCCTTGAAAAAGTCGAGGATGCGGTTGATGGATTGTGAGGCGTTCGTGGTGTGCAGCGTGGACAGAACGAGGTGGCCCGTGTCCGCCGCGCTCATCGCCGCGGTGAAGCTGATGGCGTCGCGCATCTCGCCGATCATAATGATGTCCGGGTCCTGGCGCAGGACGTGTTTGAGGGCGTGGTGGAACGACAGCGTGTCCAGTCCGACTTCGCGTTGCTCGATGACGGCCTGGTTGTCTTCGAAGACGTATTCAATCGGGTCTTCCAGCGTAATGATATGCTTGCGGTAGTTGGCGTTGATGTGCTCGATCATCGCCGCGAGCGTGGTGGACTTGCCGCAACCGGTCGAACCAGCCACCAGGACGATGCCGCGCGGCGACTCGGCAATCTTCTTGATCTGCTCGAGCAGGCCGAGTTCCTCGAAACTCGGCACGTTGGTTTTGACGTGCCGCATGGAAAGGCACCACTGGCCGCGCTGCTGGAAGAGATTCGTGCGGTAACGGCCGATGCCGGGCACGAAATAGGAGAAGTCAATCTCGCGCTGCTCCTCCAACCGCTGCTTGAGATGCTTCGGTGTAACGAGCTTCACCACCTCGTTCATCCATGCTTCCGTGGGCGGCGGGGCCTCCACGGAAACCAACTGGCGGTTGATGCGGAAGATGACCGGGCCGCCAATCTTCAGGTGAACGTCCGACGCGCCGCCCTCGACGGCGGTCTTCAAGATTTGATGGAAGAGTTCCATGCCCGCAGCCTAGCACGGCGGGCGGAACTTAGGCCAGTGCCGAGTGGGCCATCGAAGTCAGCCGGGCCTCCGCCTGCCGCGACAGGCTCGTGAACACCAAGGAAACATGATAGCCGGTGTGGCGATTGCCGGCGCAGGCGATGACGACTCCCGCGCAATTGATCTTCCCGCCATCGAGTGGTGAGTGCAGTTCCAGCGTCATCTCCGTCCACGTCGGAAAGGAAGTGGGGCTGAGAAACTCGATGCCGTTCTTGCGGATGACCACGGCGTCGGGCGCCAGCGAAAGGTGCGCCTGGCGGGCTTGGACCGTAACTCGACTGAAAGATGTGGAACTGTCGGCTTTTCTTGCGCTCATAGAACAGTGCTAGGCTAGCACACACTGGCAAGCCGTCAAACCGCGGGCGTGCCAAAGAAGGTCTGCTAAGCGGCCTCAGTAGTCTTACCACTCAATAACCGCGGCACCCCACGTCAAGCCCGCGCCGAAGACCACCAGCATGATCAAGTCGCCCCGCTTTATGCGGCCGGTGCGAACCGCTTCGTCCAGCGCAATGCCGACGGAGGCCGCCGAGGTGTTGCCGTATTTCTCAACGTTAACGAACATCTGTTCCGGTTTGGCGCCGAGGCGCTCGGCCACGGCCTCGATAATCCGCATGTTCGCCTGGTGTGGGATGATGCACTTCAAATCGGCCACGGTGAGTTCGCAGCGCCGCAACGCCTCGGTGGCGGCGGTTTCCATTGCCTGCACGGCATTCTTGTAGGTCTCGCGGCCGTCCATGCGGAGGAAGTGCAGGCGTGCGGCGACGGATTCGGCGCGCGCGGGGCAACGGCTGCCGCCGGCGGGCATCATGAGCAGGTCCGACTTGTGTCCGTCCGCACCCATCACCGCGGTAAGCAGGCCGTGCGACTGGGGCCGGTTTTGCAGAATCGCAGCGCCGGCGCCGTCCCCGAACAGCACGCAGGTATTCCGATCCTGCCAGTCCACGGCGGTCGAGAGCTTCTCCGCGCCGATGACCAGCACCGTATCGTACGTTCGCGACATGATGAACTGCTGGCCAATCTCAAGCCCGTAAATGAACCCCGAGCAAGCCGCCTCCAAGTCGAACGCCGCCGCGCGGTGGGCGCCAAGCCGGGCCTGCACCAGACACGCCGTGGACGGAAACACCATGTCCGGCGTAACCGTGGCGACGATGATCAGGTCAATTTGCTCCGCCGTGATTCCGGCATCCTTTATGGCTCGCAGCGCCGCCTGGATGGCGAGATCCGAGGTGAATTCGTTTTCGGCGGCGATGTGGCGCTCCTTGATGCCCGTGCGACTCGTAATCCACTCATCCGTCGTTTCCACCATCTTCTCCAGGTCGGCGTTCGTGAGGACGCGCGACGGCACGTAGGCGCCAACGCCTGTGACCGAACAGGTCCGCCCGACGAAATTGTAGCGGGCGCGCGGGTTCTTGAATCGAGTCTTCTGCGACGAACTCATGCCTAGGTGGGGGTAGGGATTTCACGGGGCGTGCCGGCGAGCGTGGCGTTGGCCTGCGCGATCTGCTGCGCCAGCACATGGTTCAAATCATGGCTGATTTCCCGGGCCGCCATGCGGATGGCATTGGCGATGGCGCGTTCGCGCGACGCGCCGTGCGCCTTGATGACGACGCCGTTAAGCCCGAGCAGCACTGCACCGCCGTAAACCTCCGGGTCCAAGCGTTGCTTGAGGGCGCGAAACGCGCCGCGCGCCAGCATCGCACCGAACTGCCGGATGGGATGGGCGGTCAACTCGCGCTTCAACAACTGCCCGATCGTGGTACTCAAGCCCTCGGACGTCTTCAACACGACATTCCCCGTGAATCCATCGGTGACAACCACGTCCACCGCGTCGTCAAACAGATCGAAGCCCTCGACATAACCGATGAAATTCAGACCCAGCAATCCGCATAGCCGGGCGGCTTCGCGGGTGAGTTCGTTGCCCTTGGATTCTTCCGCACCGTTGCTGAGCACGCCAACGCGGGGCCGGTCGTGACCGAGGATTTCGCGGGCGTAGAGATTGCCCATCACCGCGAACTGTGCCAGGTGCAGCGGTTCGGCGACGGCGTTGGCGCCGGCATCGAGCAGCACGAAATCTGTCGTGCGCGAAGGCATGCGGCAAACGATGGCGGGCCGTTCCACGCCGTCGAGGCGCCCCAGCTTCATCGAGCCGGCCACCAGCGCGCCGGTGTTGCCGGGCGAGATGACGGCGTCGGCTTTCCCATGGCGGACTAGCTCGATGGCGCGAACCATCGAGGAGTCTTTTTTCTTTCGGATGCCTTCGAGGGGTTTGTCCTCCATCGTCAGCACTTCGCTGGCGTGGACGGTTTCGGCGCGGGCATCGGTGAGATGAGCTTTGCGTCTGGCGGCTTGGATGTCTTCCTGCCGCCCCACCATCAAAACCGTCGCGATGGAAGATTCCGAGTCGAGCGCCTGTTTGATGCCCGCGACGGCCACTTCACAGCCGTGGTCGCCACCCATGACATCCACTGCAATGCGCATAAGGCAAAGAGCCGGCGATGCAATGCCCGCTCGCCGACTGTCAGGCCATCAAGCGCCGGCAGTCACCGTCAGGATCTGGCGGCCCTTGTAGTAACCACACGCGGGGCAGACCCTGTGGGGACGGGCCGGGGCACCGCATTGGGGGCAGGTGCTGAGCTGCGGCAGCTTCAACACGCTGTTGTAAGCGCGGCGCATGCGCTGCCGGCTCGTTGATGGTTTGCGCTTCGGAACGCCCATAAATTCTCGCTAAAGTTTCAGTTTATCCAGTTCGGCCCATGCCGCCGACGCGGCCACCGGCCCTTCGCCGCGCTGGGTGCTTGCTTTCTCCAAGCCCGCTGCCGCCAAACCGGGACAATCCGGTCGGCACAGCGGATGTTGCGGAAACGCGAGCAGAATATCTTCCCGCACATAGGGCGTCAAGTCCACGCAGTCTGCCTCCACAGCCGCCGCGTCCTCCCCCGTCAGCGGCACGTAGCAGACCCAGTCCGCCAGCCGCAAGCCGTGCTCGAATGATTTCAAGCACCGCACGCACTGGCATTGGAGCGCGAGCGCCCCCTCTCCACGAACCAGAAGTTGTTGTTCAAGTCTCTCTACCGCGAAGTTGTAGCGGAGCGGCTTCGCCAATCGGATGAGCGGGTCGTGGGTCTCGATGTCCAGCTCGGCCACGGGCAGCTCGCCCGCCAGCGTCACTTCATGCTGGGCCAAGTGGTGGAGATTGATCAGCAAGCGCATGGCGGGATCAGCTTTGGCGTCCGGCCAGCTTGCGCCGGAGCGCCCGTTGCACGTGCGGCGGCACGAACGAATGCACGTCGCCGCCGAGGGACGCGATTTCCTTAACCATCCGCGAACTCAGAAACGTGTAAGTGTCCTTCGGCATCAATAGGATTGTCTCGAACTTGTCGTTCAACTTGCGGTTCATCAGCGCCAGTTGGAACTCGAACTCGAAGTCCGACACGGCGCGCAGGCCGCGCACCACCGCCTGGGCGCGGCACTTGGTGACGTAATTCGCCAGCAACCCGCTGAACGAATCCGCTTTGGCGTTGGGGATGTGCCGGATCGCTTGGGCCACGAGCTTCACGCGTTCCGGCACGGTGAACAACGGCGTCTTGCCGTCGTTCTGGGCCACGGCTACCACGACGCGGTCGAACAATTTGGCCGCGCGCTGGGCCACGTCCAAGTGCCCGAAGGTGATGGGGTCGAAGCTGCCGGCGTAAATCACGGTTCGCATACCTTGCAGTCTAGCAAGCGAGCGCGGGAATTCTAGATTTCAATTTGCCGGGCTTCGTGTGAACGCGCCGACCGTCTGTTTTGCCGGAAGTGTTTCACCGCGGTAAAATGCGATGCCGCCCTGGTTCCAACGAACCAGCAACGGCGTGGAACCGCTTTTCGCTTCAACGCCGAAATACACCGCGCCAGCTCTCAAATCCGGCAAATCAGTGCCTTCCGCCTGGCGGACCACCGATTGGAACAGCCGGTTGATCAGCCCCACCCAACCGTCCAGATTCACCTCGCCGCCGACGCGCAAAGCTGCTGCCTGCACGGGCGTCAGTGGCGCCGCTGGCTCGACGAGCGTGAACAGAACCCAATCCGCATCGCCCGGTTTCAAGCCGCAGACCAGCAGTGCCTGCCCGCCGGCGTCGTCCGCAAGTTCGTATTCGTGCCGGTCGAAAACCCGGCCCACTTGGGCAATCTCGACCAGTCTATGTCCGCGGACGCGCCAAGTCTTGCCGCTGAGTTTTCCTTCGCTTCCGATCACCAGTGGCGCAACCGGGGCTGCGGTTTTGGCGACGACCGCGCGCGAACGCCCGGGCAGGCGCGACGAAATCAGATAGAAACCAATCGCTGCCAGGGCCAAAGCCAGCACGACTTTGAACACTCCGCGTGAAACCCCATCGGCGCTCGCTCCGAACGCGGCCGGCGAAAGCAGACTGCTGCCAACCGCCTGCCCTGTGCCGCCAAGTTGCTCCGCACGCAACCCAAACGCCGTCGCCACCGTCCCGCGCGGCAGGTCCGCGCCCCAGTAAAACTCAATCTCGTCGCCGGTCCAGCTCGCCACGAGCATTTTGTCGCCGGTTTCGGCGTTGAAGTAGCGCGCCACGTCACCGACCTCGACGCCTTCCGGCGCTTCGCCTTCGATGTGATAGACGCGCGACTCGTCCACCATCGTGACGCGGCGCGGCGTGCCGTCGAGATTCACCATGTCGCCCACATGTTTCGAGGCCGCCTCCGCGGCGCTCATCGGATTGTCCGGCTCGAACAACGTGAACAATTTCCATTCGGCGCCGGCTTCCGTTTCTTCGTAAACCAGCGTGACCGGACTGCCGTCGTCGCCGACGAGGCTGAACTCGTTCCAGTAATACGTCTCGCCCGCGTCCTCCATGCCCATGACAACACGGCCCGCGACACGATACCGCCGCCCGCCGAGTGTGCCGGTCATGCCGACGTGAAGCGGAGTAGGATTGGCGAAGCTCATGCGAATGATCCGGTGCAAAATCGCAGCGGTGGCACGGACGAGGTAGGGCGCGTCTGTCCCAGCGCGCCGTAGCCAACCCCCGTCGGGACGGCGCGCTGGGACAGACGCGCCCTACCACCAAGGTCACACCAAGGTCCCGCGTGACGGGAAATGGAAATCCCGGTCATCTTGAGAAACTCTCTTGCGGCTGTGCTCATCGGAAAAAGTGCGGCACAAAGCGGCTCAGGTTTCCGGTGATGCGACGCGTGTCCTCGCGGATGCCCAGGCCCGCCGCCTCGTGGTCCACCATCCACACGCCGAACACGGGCCGGTGGCCGCCGAAATCCGGCAACGCCGCCAGCGCCTGGAACACGTGCCCTTCCTCGCCGTAATCCCCGCCGGTTTCCTCGACCACCACGCCGCCCTCCACCCACGCCACGTTGCTGCCTTCGCGGCTTAGCTTCGGCTTGCGGATGTACCGCCCACCCAGCGGCGTGGCCAGTTCGTAGGCCGGCAGCAGGTTCGGATGCTCCGGAAAAAGCTCCCAGAGAATCGGCAGCAGCCCCTTGTTGCTCAGCAACATTTTCCATGTCGGCTCGATGAGCTGGATTTGCGCCTCTACCAGATGCGGGCCGAACTCCTCGTGCCAGAGCCATTCCCACGGATACAGCTTGAAGCACCGCTCGATTGCCGCGCCGTCGAGGTCCACGAAACATTTCCGCCGCGCGTCCCAGCCGATGTCCTCGATGAACACCGCCTCCGTCTTCACGCCCGCCTGCTCGCACGTGTCGCGCAAGTAAAGCACCGTCATCTCGTCCTCGGGATGCTCCTTGATGCTGCTGAAATGAACCGTGCGCCCCGCCCAGCGCTGCCACGCCTCGATGAGCCGCTCGTGAATCGAGTTGAACTGGTCGGCGTCCGGCTGCGTTTCCTGCTGCCAGAACCATTGCGCCACCGATGCCTCGACGAGCGCCGTCGGCGTGTCCGCGTTGTATTCGAGCAGTTTCGGCGGCGTGACGCCGTCGTAGCTTAAATCGAAGCGGCCGTAAAGACTGAAATCATCCCCCTCCCACGAACGCAGGATGCTTGGCACGGCCGCCGCCGGAATGCCCAGGCGCGTCCACCACTCGCGCCCGATCACAACCTCCGCGGCTTCGATGCACAGGTGATGCAGCGTGTTGGCGGCGGATTCGAGCGCGGTCACCTCGTCCGCAGTGAGTTCGTAGCACGCGGACTCGTCCCAATACGGCCCGTCGTCGTGCGAATGATAGGTGAGGCCGACCTCCTCGACCTTCGCGCGCCAGTCGGTTCGTGGATTGGAGGCGCAGCGTTGCATCAGGACCAGACGTGATGGGTGCGCGACGAGCTGCCGAAGCCGCCGCGCGGGATGTCCGTCCGCTGGGCTTCGGCCTGTTGCGCCATCTGCATCGTGGGCGGCGAGATGTTCGTGATGTTCTGGCACGGCGCGGCCGCCCATTGCCCGCCGTAAAAGTAACGCTGCGTCTGCGGATCAAAATGATTGTAAGGCAACGTGTAGAAAGCGCGGAACGGCGCGTGATAATAGCCCACGCCGGGGACGAAGAAGTTGTTCGTGTAAACGTTCTGCGCGCTGACCGGCGCCTTCTCGATCCCGCCCGGCCCGCAACTCGTGAGCGCGCCGGCGGACAGCCCGCCGATCAAGACCAACCGGATGCTCCGGCTCCGTTTCACTGCGCGCGCAAGGCGGGCGGCCTAGCCCAGCATGGCCGCCGCGATGATGATGCACACGCCGAGGATCACCGCCGCCGCCACGATGGCCGCCGCCACGTTTTTGTTCTCGACGATTTCCTTGTTCAAATCACCCGGAGTGCATTTGTCGAATACCTTGTAGCCGACGACCGCCGCCGCGATGCCGATGGCGGTGAACAGCAGCATGTAACCAACGGCCTGGCCGAGCGATTGCGCGTGCCAAGGTGTGGGCGTACCGGATTCCGCGGCCAGTAACGCTGGTGCGGTGAGGAAAATCCCCGCAAGAAGCGGGAGCAGTATGGAACGTGTTTTCATAGACGGATGGGTTGGCGCGGCAGCGAAGGCGCTTGCCGAAGTGTGGCGTGCTGGAATTGGCCGGCCAACATGCGGGCAAAGTAATCTCCGGTTGGGCAGGCCGACAATGGAAAAACGGGTTGGATTTTGTAGCGCCCCTGCGTTGGTTTCACGAGGCGAGTCTCTTTCCTGAACGTGCTGCCGGCATCGCGCCGGCAGACGAAACTTCTGCCCTGACTTTCCAGACGGTGATTCCGGCAGGGTGCCGAAAGCACGTTTTGAGGGCACTTGGCTGGGAGCCCACTACGATGAGGCCGTCAGCCACGGCACTTCGTAAATCTTCACTTCGGCGCGGATGCCTTTGACGATGACCGGCGGCAACGGCACGCAGGTTTGGGCCAGCGCCGGGTCGTCGCGCAGAATGTGCTGGAACGTCGCTTCGCTGATGAGGATGCGACCGTGGCCGGACACGGTTTCGAGTCGGCTGGCCAAGTTCACCTCCCGCCCGAAGACGGTGTAGTTGCGGATGTGCTGGTCCGAGCCCATCAAGCCGACCGTCACCACGCCGGTGTTGATGCCCGTGCCCAGTTGGAGCAGCGGACGGAGGGGCAAGGGCGGCTGGCCGGCGGCGCGCTTCGCGATCTCGGCTTCGACGAGTTTGTTCTCTTCCGCGCGGCGCTGGTTGAGTTCGAACACCGCGCGTTGCGCGTCCATCGCCGCGCGCACGCAGGCCAGCGCGTGTTGCGCCGACGGCGCGGGCGCGCCCCAGAATGCCATCACGCAGTCGCCGATGTATTTGTCGAGCGTGCCGTCGTACTTGATGACCTTGTCCGCCACGAGCGCCAGGTAAAGGTTCACGGTGGCAAGCGTTTCGCCGGCCTGCTTGGCGAAGCAGGCGTCCGCGGCTTCGCCCGTCAACCCGTGTTGGCGAACGTAATCCGCAACCCGCTCCTGGCTCACGTCCGTCAACTCCGTGAACCCGCGCACGTCGGCGAAGAACACGGTGACCTCGCGCCGCGCGCCGCCCAGCGAGAGGTTCTTCGCCCGGAGCAATTCGTTGACGACGTTGGGCGAGACGATCTTGCTGAAGACGGATTTGACGCGGCGTTTCTCGCGCTGCTCGAAGAAGGCCTGGTAGGACACGACGCAGCCGTGCGTTAGCACCAGTGCACCCGCCAGCGGCAAGACCAGCGGCAGCCACAGCCGCGATTGGACGTAAAGCCATACTGCAAGCGTCACGTAACCGACGCCCGCCACGGTCACACCGACCGACGACCAGGGCGGTCGGATCGCAAGGGTGAGCGCCGTGGCCAGCGCGCCGAGCGCCAGCAGAAGCAGCATTTCCACGGCGGGCGCGGCGCGGCGGATGAAACGGTTTTGAATGAGGGAGTTCGCTACGTTCCAATGTTTGCCGATCAGGAAGGATTCCTTGGCCAGCGGGGTCGCGCCGAGGTCGGTGAGGTCGTTGCCGGTGGCGGTCGAGCCAATGACGACGAGTTTGTCCTTCCAGAGTTCCGGGATGTCATTGGTCTGGCCGTTTACGCGGTCGCGATCCTTTTGCAGCAGGGTGATGAAGTTCTGCGCCGTGAGCCGCGGATCGTTCGGTGTCAGCGACCAATCAATGTAGAAGTAGCCTTCGCGGTCCGCGGGAATGACCCGCTCGACGCCGTTCGCGCCGCGCAGCGTGATGCGGCCCGCCGGCAAATCCACCTCAGCCTTGGACAAGTCGAGCTTCAGTTCCGCCGCAGCGAGGACGAGGCCCATGTGCCAGACGCGGAGATCGGTGAACGGTTTGATGCGCGGCGGCATGCCCGGCGGGAGAGCGTCGGCGGTGAAAATCGTCATCGCGCACTGGCCATGCGCGTCGAGTTCGATGGGGGGGATTTCCGTGCCGTCACTTTGCCTGAGGAGGATGCGGTGCGGCTCGATTTTCGCCTTGGCGAGGTTGATGCCGAATTCCTCGGCGGCTTGCAGAAAGGCCGGATGCCACTGCCGGTAGATCTGGAACGCCCGCGCCCGTCGCAAGACGCCGCCCGCGTCCTTCTCCGCCGCAATGTCGCCAATGGTCACCGCGTTGGTGGCGAACCAGGGCAGGGGCAGCATGCCGCGGTCAGCGGCGAGGATGGCGTTGCCGGCCGCCGCCAGCCGCTGGGCGAAGAACTCGTCCGATTCGACCGGCGCTCCGTTGATCAGCAGCCCGCCGTGGTCTTCCCGCCGCTCCGCGAACAGGACGTCGAACGCAACCGCGCGCGCGCCCTGCGCCCGAAGCTCGCGCATGACACGACCGTAAAGATGTCTCGGCCAGTAAAGGCCGTAATGCGCCCCCAGTGCGCCGCTTTGAAGCATCGCGATCGTTTGATCGTTGATGTCCACAAAGCCCAGATTGGTGGCCGCGACGGAGGTTTGCGAGAGGGCCAGCCGCACACGCCAATCGTATGTGAGGGCCTCAATCTTCTCGACGAAGGCGGGTCTTGTCGCCGACAGCCCGGCGAGCACGACCGGCACGGCCAGCGCGATGGCCCAAGGCACGAGGCTGGCGGGGCGCAGTTTCACGAGGGCGAACTAAACAAAAAGGCCAGAGCAACTCAAGGCTGCTCTGGCCGGAAAAGCAGGCAACAAGTTCCTCCGGCAACGCGCCGCTCTCGCGCTCTACTCGGGGGACTCGGGGGAGGTACCGGAGGTGGGTGAGACGTAGATGGTGGTATCGTCAACCGTGTAAGTCGTCGGCGGGGTTTCCGTGCCGATGCCAACTTGCCTCGCCAGAATCAGCATCTCCTGCATCTGCGCTTCGGGTATGCGCGTAAGCTGACCCGTGCGAGGATCAAACTGATAGCCCGCGCTGACCACCTTAGTGATCGTCGAGCCGTCCGGCGCGACGTACGCCAGCACCACTGAACCGGCTAGCACGCTGAGCACGCCTTGGGCGTTGATCATGTAAATCGTGCCTTTGATGCCCGCGACGCCATTCGGGAACTTGATTTCATACTTCGAGGCCGCCGAGAGCCTCTTCACTGTGCCGAAAATGCTACCCGAGCGGAGGTCCAGTTGGGTTTCCTTCACGATATCAACGCCGGTCCTTGTCGAAGTCAGTTTGTCCAGCGCCAAGACCGAGTCTTCATAAATGCGGATAGCGTCTCGCTCGCTCGCCGGGGCGAAGCCGCCACCTACGCCGCCAGCCGGTGCGTAGGTTAGATACTCGCCCACGCGCGGCGCACGGACGATTGGTGTTTCCCATCCCAAGACCAAGTCCACAAACGAGTTGGCGGCGGTCTGAAGAACGGCGCCACTACCAACCGTTTGCCCAACCTTTAGGGTCTGCCACGTACTATTGTCAGTGCTGATCCGAGCCGAGCCTTTGATGCGAGTTACCTTGGCCGTAAGCTGCTTGGTTTCAGCCACGGCGGAAAGAGCGACAGCCAGTGCCATCCCGCCGACGAATGTCTTTTGAATCCAGGTCGCGAATGTTCTCATATGCAACTCCTGATGCGATAGTTGAGTCAACGGCGCAAGTCTAAACCGCCCCATGGTGTTGTCAACCGAATATTCCTGACAAAATGGCAGTGGCGGAGAACGAAATCGCGCGGATCGAATCTTGCGTTCAGGGCGGTCGCTGGCAAGTTGAGCCCGCGCATGGGCAAGCTTTCGCAAGATGACATCCGGAACGCGCTGGGGATGGTGAAGTACCCCGGCTATTCACGCGACATTGTGTCGTTTGGCCTGATCAAACATATCGCGACCGAAGCCGGGGCAGTGAGCGTCATGATGCAGTTGACCTCCTCGAATCCGGCTGCCGCGCGCCAGATCAAGGAGGACAGCGAGCGGGTGCTCAAGGCCTTGCCCGGCGTGAAACTGGTCCATGTGGAGGTCGCCCAACCGGCGGCAGCTCCTGCGCCGGGCGGCACGAGTCCTTGGGCGAGCCAAAATCGCATTCCCGGCATCCGGCACATTCTGGCCGTGGCGAGCGGCAAGGGCGGCGTGGGAAAATCCACCGTGGCCGTGAACCTCGCCTGCGCGCTCCAACACCTCGGCGCGCGCGTCGGCCTGCTGGATTGCGACATTTACGGGCCGAGCATCCCGCTCATGATGGGCACGCGCGAACATCCGACTCTCAGTGCGGACGAGAAGATGGTTCCGCCCGTGAGCCACGGCGTCAAGTTGATGAGCATTGGGTTCCTCGTGGACGATGATCAACCCGTGATCTGGCGCGGACCGATGATCATGAAGACCATCCAGCAGTTCTTCAGTTCAGTGGCCTGGGGCGAATTGGACTTTTTGTTGGTGGACCTGCCGCCGGGCACGGGCGACGCGCAACTTTCCCTTTGCCAGACCGTCCCGCTCGATGGCGGTGTGATTGTGACGACGCCGCAGGAAGCTTCGGTGGGCGTTGTACGCAAGGGCATCGCCATGTTCGAGAAAGTAAGTGTGCCGATCACTGGCATCATCGAGAACATGAGTTATTTCACCGCGCCGAACGGCGAGCGCGTGGACATTTTCGGCCACGGCGGCGGGCGCGCGGAAGCGGAGCGGCAAAAGATCGCGTTCCTGGGGGAAGTGCCCATCTACACCGAAATCCGCGAAGGCGGCGACCGGGGATTGCCAGTGGTCGTATCGAAGCCGGACAAACCGGCCGGGCGTGCTTTCCTCAATATCGCCCAAGCGGTGCGGCAGAAGTTCGCGTGACCGGCATGCCATTCCAAGCCTCGTGGTCAGGGCCCCGGGGAAACACTGGGGCGGCCTTCGTCGTCCGGTTCGTTCGCGGTCAAATTACGGAGTTGACAAACCTGGCGGCTGAACAAACTTTGGGCGGCATCGATTCCATGAAAAAGGGTTCCTGCGGGAACATGTTATGATCTCAAACGAACGGCCATCGCCCTTCCGGACGCGCCACCATTTCGGCGGCATGCCCCCCAAACCGCCGGTCAACGAGGATACCCTCCGCACCGAGCGCATTCAGGTGGAGCGCAAGACGTTTGTGTTCACTCTGAAAGAGAATCCGCGCGGCCGCTTCCTCCGTATCACCGAGGACGTCGGCGGTCGCCGGGACGCCATCATCATTCCGGCGCCGGGGCTGGAAGAATTCGCCAAAGTCGTGGACGCGCTCGCCAAAGCGGCGGCGGAGATTCCGCCGAAAGCGCCCTAAGTCAAACCCGCCGGGCGTTGGACCGCATTCAGCGCGTTGCCGATTCCGATTCAACGCTTCAACGAATCACGGTTTAACACCTGCTGCCCGCCTTGTTCGCGGCTTCACTCGCGGCGCATCGCCCCACAATGCTTCCAAATCGTACCGCTCGCGCACATCCGCGCGCATGAGGTGCACGATGACGTCGAAGTAATCCAGCACCAGCCATTGCGTCGGCATCTTGCCGTCCACCGCCTTGGGGCGCACGCCGTGTTCGTCCCGCAACTTGTCGGTGATTTCGTCCACCACCGCCCGCAGATGCGGCTCGCTCGTGGCAGAAGCCAGCACGAAGTAGTCGGTGATGGACGACAGCTTGCGCACGTCGAGGATGGTGAGGTCTTCCGCCTTTTTGTTGTCAGCCAGTTCGCGGCAGAGCAAAGCGAGTTTTCGTGAATCCATCTTGGGAGAGGTTGCCAGAGAAAGACTCAGAGATAAAGCCGGGAATTGCGTATGGCCTCCGCCACCGCCGGAGGCACGAGCAGATCAATTGGCTGGCCGGCCTTGACGCGCGCGCGGATTTGCGACGACGACACGCCTAGCGGAAAGCCCGCGAGTATTCTCCCGCGGAATGGCGGTGGGAAGGGCGGGGGATTCTCGCCGGGCCGCGGGATGGCCACGAACTCCGCCAACCGCGCCAACTCGCCCGCTTCCCGCCACTGCGGCAAACTCGCCACGTTGTCGGCCCCGATGGGGCAAAAGAGCGTGGCTTGGGGAAACCGCTTCGCATAGTCCCGCAGCGTTTCGACCGTGAACGAGACTCCGCCCCGCTCAATTTCCTGCTCATCCACCTCGCAGCGCGTTTGCCCGGCCAGTGCGAGCCGCAACATCCGCACTCGTTCCACTCCCGGCGTGTGTTGCTGGTCCTGCTTGAACGGCGATTGCGCCGCCGGCACGAAGAACAGCCGGTCCAGTTCCAACTCCTCGAGCGCCGCCTGCGCCACGAGCAGATGGCCGAGATGAACCGGGTCGAACGAGCCGCCGAAAATTCCGATGCGTTGCATCGCTGACAGTGTAGCGCAGAAACTCACCGTTTGAAATGCCGGTCCGCGAAGGCGAGATACTGCTCCCAATCGTACTCCGTCACGTCGTGCTTGCCGGTGCGGATGTGGTAGCCGATGAATTCGCCCACGGGATGATTCACCGGCGGCATTTCCTCCACGCCCAAGCCAGCCTTGCCAAAGAGGCGATAAACCGGCTCGGCGCCTTTCGCCGCCAGAAACTCGCCGCGCGGGTCCGCCCAGCGGTCCTCCTCCGCGCTGGCCACGTAAACCGGGCGCGGTGCAATGAGTGCAATCAACTCGTGATGGTCAACGGGTAACGCGTCTTCGCGCTCGGAATACTGCTTGAAGTTGCCGCAGAACCAGTGCGGGAAGCGGCGGTTCAAATCCCCGGTCCGCTCGCCGAAACGCCGTCGCGCCAGCGCCGCGCCGCCTTCGCCGGAGTCGTTCGAGATGACGATGGCAAAACGCTCATCACTTGCGCCGGCCCACAACGCCGTCTTTCCCAAGCGGGAATGTCCGATGAGAGCGACGCGCTTCGGGTCAATCGCGCCGTCCGTTTCCAAGTAATCCATCGCCCGGCTCAAGCCCCACGCCCAGGCGCCGATGGCACCCCACTCGTCCGGTTTGAACACCGTGTTCGTGCCCGCCTTGCTGAGCGCCGCGCGCACCCCGAGCTTCCAGCCTTCAGCGAAGTCCGGCTCAAAATCGCCGTAGTAAACCGTCGCCAGCGCGTAACCGCGCGCCAGAATTTTCTCCACCTGCCACTGCGACGCCTCCTTGCCACGGCACGCTTCCGTGGCGCGATTGTTCGTCACGCAACCGAGCCGGCCTTCGATCATCCAACGGTCGGAACGCCGGATGCCCAGATCGGTGCTGACGGCGAGGTTGCCGCCGAAGTTCAAACCCAGAAACGCCGGCACCGGCTGCCGCACGGTGTTCGGCACGTAAAGCAACAAATTGAAACTCGGCCCGCCGCTCGTGCCGGTGAGCCAGACCGTGATCTCCTTGCGCGTCGCCTTGCCGCCGAATGCGTTCGTGGCCAGCGACGTGACTTCGTACCGCGTCACCCCGTGCGGCTTGCGCGGAGTGCGGCCATAGACATGTTCCTCGAACAGCCGAAGCAACTCGGGTCGGCGCTTCGTCTGCCAAGTCTTTGCATCGCCTACCTTCGTGCCGTCCACACACAGCAGCGGATCGGGCAGCGTGTAGGCAGGGACTTTGGCTTCGTCGTAGTTCACCGGGGTGGGTTGGCCGAAAAGCGTCCCACTCAATCCCCCGCACAGCGCCATTGCTGAAACTCTGCTAACCGCCGGTCGAATGATCTGAGCATTCATGGTTTCCGAATTCAGCAACAGCGCCGCACGCCGTTGAAGCGCTGCTCCGTGACAGCGACGTAAATTTCACCCGCGTCGCGTTGCCCAGAGCCGCAGACGTCAGATCGCGAATGCTCCGCGCTCTCACACGCGCAGGCGTGCTGTTGCGCACGTTCGAGGGCTGCCTCATTCGAAAGCTCTTTCGCCAACGCCAAGGCCAACGCCGCCGCGCCCGCCGCGCCTGCGCCGAAGCTGCGTCCGCCTTCGGCCACCGCATAACCCGGCAGCCATGTGGGAGGTGACTCGCGCAACTGCGCCGGTTTGCGGCGTGACAGAAGCAGCATCCACTCGCGGAGGCTCAGAACCAGGATGATGCTGACCAGCACGAGAAAAACTCCAGCAACGATAGCGTCAATCACGTTGTTCGCCCATTGCCGGATGGCGGCTTTCATTTCTTTCGCAGCCTTTTGGTACGCGGCTTCGTCGGCTGTGTTTGAAGCCATGTGTGCCGTTTCGATGTTCTTTGCCTGCACTTCCGCTTGCGCCAGGAAACCGATTCGCGGATCGGGATGCCAGATCTTCTGCACGCCCGCTGTGAACGTCACGCTCACCAGCCAGATCATCGGTACCAACGCCACCAGCGCCAGCCACGGTCTGCCCGTTTTCACTTCGGACTTCGGACTTTGGACTTCGAATTTCACCACCGCTCCCCCCCCCAATTCCATCTTCAAAATGATCGTCACCGCCAGGCACAGCGCGATGGCCGCGAGCATCTGGTTGGCAATGCCGAAAAGCGGCCAGAGCGAGTTGATGCCGCCCAGCGGATCGCGCACGCCTTGGACGAGGAAGTAGCCCCAGCCGCACACCATCAAGCCGCTGGCGACCAGGTTCGCGCCGATGTTCCGTGTGTCGCCGAGCGGCTTCCACAGGCTGCCGAGGAAATCCTGGAGGATGTAGCGCGCCACGCGCGTCCCGGCGTCAATCGTCGTCAGGATGAACAGCGCCTCGAACATGATCGCGAAGTGGTACCACAGATCAATCCAGTGCTGGCCGACCACCTTCGAGAAGATTTGCGCCATGCCCACCGCTAGCGTCGCCGCGCCGCCAGTGCGCCCGAACAACGTGTGTTCTCCGACCTGTTTCGCCAGTTCGTCCATGTGCTCGACTGTGACCGGGAAACCGAGCGACGTGACATTCGCCGCGGTCAGCGCCGCCTCGCCTTTCACGTTCATCGCGAAATAGACGCCCGGTTCCATCGTGCACGCAGCAATCATCGCCATGATGGCCACGAGCGATTCGAGGCACATCGCGCCGTAGCCGATGGGCCGTGCGTAAGCCTCGCGCGTGATGAGCTTGGGCGTCGTGCCGCTGGCAATGAGCGTGTGGAAGCCTGAGATCGCGCCGCACGCGATGGTGATGAAACAAAAAGGAAACACCTTGCCCGCGACCACGAGGCCCGTGCCATCCACGAACCGGGTGAGCGAGGGCATCTGGAGGTTCGGTAGGACGAGGAAGATGCCGACTGCCAGCGCGAAGATCGTGCCGAGCTTCATGAACGTGCTGAGGTAATCCCGCGGTGCCAGCAGCAGCCACACCGGCAACACGCTCGCCGCCAGGCCGTAAATGATGATGGCCCACGCCAACGGCTCCGCGCCCAATGTAAAGATTTTCGAGACCGATGCTGATTCATAGACCAGCTTGCCGCCCCACACGGCGAGCAGCAGACCCGCCACGCCGATGGCCGACGCTTCCATCACCTTGCCCACGCGTACGAACCGCATGTAGCCGCCCATGAACATCGCAATGGGAATCGTCGCGCCGACGGTGAACACGCCCCATGGACTTTCAGCCAGCGCCTTCACGACCACCAGCGCCAGCACCGCGAGCAGGATGACCATGATCGCGAGGATGGCGACGAGCGCGATGTAGCCGGCGGGCGTGTTCAATTCCTCCTTCACCATTTGCCCGAGCGATTTGCCATCGCGCCGCATCGAGGCGAACAGGATGATGAAATCCTGCACCGCGCCACCCAGCACGACGCCGATGAGAATCCAGAGCGTGCCCGGCAGATAACCGAACTGCGCCGCCAGCACCGGACCGACGAGCGGGCCAGGGCCGGAAATCGCTGCGAAGTGATGGCCGAAGACGATCCATTTGTTCGTCTTCACGAAATCCTTGCCGTCGTCGTGGACTTCGCACGGCGTGGCACGGTGGTCATCGAGGGCGAGCACGCGCGCGGCGATCCACTTCGAGTAAAACCGGTAGCCGATGGCGTAGGAGCAGAGCGCGGCGGTGAGGATGTGAGCCGAGTTGAGCGGCTCGCCGCGGTGGACGGCCAGCGTGATGTAGGCCCAGGCGCCGAGGAGCGCGACCACAAACCAGAGAACGGGAGCAAGGACCTTTTTCATGCGCCGCTGAGCATGTGGAGAGATTTACGATTTACGAATTACGTTTTACGAGTCAAATCCTGCACGATGATGGCCTCGTAAATCGTCAATCGTAAACCGTAAATTCATTTTCCGCCCATCAACTCCAGCACCGCCACCGTCATCGCGGTGATGCCGGTCTTGAGCGTCGGCTCGGGATCGGGCGCCCAGAGTGGCGAGTGCAGCGAAGGCAGCGGTTTGCCGGTCGCCGCATTCTCTCGCAGCGCCTCGACCTTCACGCCGCCCACCTCGAACATGCAGATGGGGATTTTGTCCGATGTGCGCCCGTAATCGCCGAAGTCCTCGCCGCCCATGCTGGGTTTTCGCTGAATGACGTTGGTGTCGCCGAACCACCGCTTGAAAACTCCAACGACTCGCTCCGTCAATTTTGGATCGTTGTAAGTCGCCGCCGTGAAATCCGACTCGACATGCACGATGGGCAGCCTGTCTTCCGGCATCCCGGCGGCGATGGCCTGTCCGCGGGCGATGCGTTGGATCGCGTCCAGCGTTTGCTTCCGTACTTCGTCAGCGTAGGACCGCACGGTCAACTGCAGTTTCACTTCGTCCGGGATGATGTTGTGCTTCGTGCCGCCGTGGATGGACCCAACCGTAACGACGGCGGGTACGAGCGGGTCGCGCTCGCGGCTGACGATGGTTTGCAGGGCCAGGACGATTTGCGCCGCCAGCACCACCGGGTCTTTCGTGCGGTCCGGATGCGCGCCGTGCCCCCCCAGGCCGCGCACCGTAATGTCCACCGAATCCACGTTGGCCATGGCGAAGCCCGGTGTGTAGCCGAGTGTGCCGGCGGCCAGCTCGTCGTTGTCATGCAGCGCGAGGCAGAAATCCGGCCGCGGAAACCGGGCGAACAAACCATCCTTGAGCATGGCGCTGGCGCCGCCGCCGCGTTCCTCCGCCGGCTGCGCGATCAACACCAGCGTCCCGTGCCAGCGGTCCTTGAGTTGCGCGAGCACCTGCGCCGTGCCGATCAGGCAGGTCATGTGCACGTCGTGCCCGCAGGCGTGCATCGCGGGGACTTCGTTGCCAGCGGCATCTTTCGCTGTCACGGTGCTCGCGTAGGGCAGGCCCGTCTGTTCCTTCACCGGCAGCGCGTCCATGTCCGCTCGCACCAAAACGGCTGGGCCGGCGCCGTTCTTGAGCACCGCCACGACGCCGTGTCCGCCGACGTTCGCCGTGGCCTCGTAACCGGCCCGCTTGAGTTCCTCCGCCACGCGCGCCGAGGATTTCACCTCGCACAGTGAAAGCTCCGGGTTGGCGTGAAGATGTTTGTAGAGTTCAAAGAGCGCCGGATAACGCGGGTCCAGTTGTGCTGCAATGGAGGCACGGATGGCGGCGTCCTGGGCGGAAGCAATTTGAAAGAGCCCGGCGGCAAGCATCAGGGCGGAAAGGCAACGGAACATCATGCGCGGCATGTTGGCCGGACACGTCGCGTGCCGCAATCACGCAATCGGGCTGAGGACTTTTTGCATCACGCGCAGGTCAAACCGGTCCAGCCATCCGTTGTGTTTCCAGAATGCCTCACCGGCGATGTTGTCGGCGTAAAGGAAGATATTGCATTTCTGGATGCCAAGTTGCCGCAAGCGCGCGAGGCAGGCTTCCACCAACCCCTTGCCCAAGCCCCGCCCGCGATGGCTTTCGGCCACTGCCAGATGATGCAAGTAGCCGCGCCGGCCATCGTGACCGCAGAGCACGGCGCCGACGATTGCGCCAGCGTCGAACGCCACGAAACTCAGGTTCGGATTTCGGACGAGATAGCTTTCGATCGCGGGCCGCGTATCCGATTCGTTCAGCCCCACGCCTTCCGTGGCTTCCCAAAGACGGACCACCGCATCGTAATCCGCACCGGTCATGGGGCGGAGTTGGCAAGCCGTCGGTGTCATTTCCGAGCCAGGACGAAGTCCATCTCGAACACCTCGTAGTCCGAGTGCTTCATGCCCAGATGTTCGTAAGCGCGGCGGGCGCGGTCGTTCTCCGCGTGCATGTAAAGGCGCAGACCGGCCACGCCGTTGCCAGCGTGGGCCAAGTCCTCCAGGTGCTTAAACAGGGCGCGAAACACACCCTGGCCGCGGAACTCCGGCTTCACGTACACGCTTTGAATCCACCACAAGTTACCGTTCCGCCAGTCACTCCATTCGTAAGTGATCATGAGCTGGCCCAAAACCTCACCATCCCGTTCGGCGACGAAATAAATGCCCTTGGCCGGGTCGGAAAGGATCGCCGCGACGCCGGCCGCAACCGTGTCTGGGTCGAGACGCAACTGCTCGGTCTCCATCGCCAGCCGGACGTTGAAGTCAGCGATGATCGGCACGTCGGGCAAGTAGGCTGGACGGATTTTCATCTTGGGCGGCACGATACCCGAAGCGCGTCGCAAGGCAAACCCCGCGGGATTTCGTGTCTATGTGTGTTCATTCGTGGTTCAATCCGGACGTGGACGACGAACCGGTTCAACTGCCAATTGACGGCGTGCTGGATTTGCACACGTTCCGACCACGCGAGGTGAAGGACCTGGTGCTAGATTACCTCGCGGAGTGCCAGCAGCGCGGCATCCTCGAAGTGCGCATCATCCACGGCAAGGGCATCGGCAACCTGCGCCGCACAGTTCACGCAGCGCTGGCCAAGCACCCGGAGGTCGTCAGTTTCACGCTTGATCACCCGCAGTATGGCGGCTGGGGTGCGATGCTGGTAAAGCTGCGGCCAGCAAAGTCCGGCGAAGGTGCCGCATCACCATCACCAGCGTTGCCGTCGTAAGGTGGACTTCCAAACAAGTCGCGGGGGATACAGGCGGGCGAAGGGCGTTTACGCCGGAAGCGCCCCTCCGATTGGCCAAGGACAGAAAAGGGAGGGCGACGCGCTCAACCCACAAAACTGCGAGTTCGAAGCTCACCGGAGTGAGGTTGTGGCCAGGGTCGCCTTCAACTCACGTGCATGGCCTTGAAGCTGGGACTTGTCGGCGGCCGCCGGGAGTTTTGCAATGAGCTTCTCGGCTTCCGCCAGGTGGTTCCTGGCCGTGCGAAGCCGGGCGACTTGCTGCGGCGGGTTTGAACTGGAATCCCTCGCCTCGAGTTCCGCGAGCAGCAGATGGAGGTCCGCCAAGTTTGCGCGGATTCCCACAGACGGTTGATCCAGGTATCTTTCGCCAATTCTCAAACCTTCGCTGAACTTGTCGCGCGCCTGGGACAAACGGCCTTGATGTTGCAGCGACAGGCCTTGGTTTCTCAGCACGCGAAGTTCCAGCTCGCGGTCCCGCGCCCTCCGGCTCAACTCCAGCGCTTCCCGGTAGGCGAGGTCCGCCGCCAGCGCGTTGTTCTTTCGGTCCAAACTCATCAGCACCACGCCATAGTTGTTCAGCGTGTTGGCAAAACTCGACCGGTCGGTCCAGTTCCTGTCCGTCTCCAGCTTGCGGTAATGCTTGATGGCTTCTTCGCACGCCGAGCGAGCCTTGGGAAAGTCATCAACACCCAGGAGAAACCTGCCGTAGTTTCCCTGAAGCTCAGCAACGGTTCTTTCATGCTCCAGTGGATTCAGCGCGTTCAACCCCGTGCAGGCCTGGATCGCCGCCAGATAATTGGTGCGCGCCAAGGCCGACTTGCCAGCCTTCGCCTGCGCTCCCGCAAGACTCCCCAAGGCTTTGACCCTGTCAAAGGCTGCTTCGGGGACTTGACTGGGCGCCAGTCGCTCGTAAAGAGTAGCTGCCTCGCCAAAAGCGGCGCTGGCGTTGGCATAGTCAACCATCTCTTCGTATTGAGAACCGAGGTTCCAATAGGCAAGCGCCATTATCTCGTGCGCTTGGTTCGGAAATGCCGGCATGGCCCGCCGGCACAAGCCGATTGCCTGCTGGTAACCTTCTATCACTCGCCGGTTCTGCCGCGAATCGCCGAGTTCACTCAATGACAACGCGAAGCTGTTGAATTTGTCTGCGAGTCCCACGAGATACTTGTTGTCAGCGCCCAGCTTCGCGCTGAGCGTCTTGGCTTCTTCGTAAGCTGAACGGGATTTAGCGTCGTCTCCAGTTTGAGCAAACAACTGCGCCCGGAGGAGGTGCGCGTCCGCCAGGGCCGAGCCGAACTTCGCCAGGTTGGTTTGCGTCAAGTGCTCATATCCGGATACAGCCTTCCTCAACAACTCGTCAGCCAGCTTCATCTTTCCCGCCCGCATCGCACGTGTTGCGTTCGTGGTCCAGGCATCCATTGGCGGGTATGTCGCGATGTCGGTTAATGACTTTGCCTCCGGCGGCGCGCTCGGTGCGGGCGGGTTCGTGGCGGGCGGTTCGACCGGCGCCGCTACGAGGTTCGTCGGGGCAACCACCGGTGGAGGAACCTTCGGCGCAGGTTCGAGCGAGACGATTTGGTCTTTGTCCAGATGGGCGATCTCCTCGTTGAAAGGCTGATACTCCTCCCGCTTGACACGCAACTCCAGCGGGCCGCCCAACGAGCGCCCGGGCACGGTGATGTTAAACAGCCCGTCCCTGTCCGTCACCGCGCTCACCCCCGCCACGGCAACCAGCGCCCCGGCCAAAGGCGTCTTGGTGTCCCGTGCGCTCACCGAGCCACGGACCACGATGTCCCGGCGTTCCAATGCCAGTGATAGGGTCTGGCCAGTAAGCCATACCGTGCTCGCGTCCTTCGGCAGTTGCCAGTTCGGAGAGCTGACGCTGACCTTTGCCTCCCTCCCCTTCATTAAAGCGGGCAGGTTTTCAAACTTTGCCTCGCCTTCGTCGCTCACTGCTTCGCGATAGGTCTTTCCCTCGCATTCGAGAACCATCGCTTCGCTGCCGGGCAGCAAGAAATTCGTTGCTGCGTTGCGCACCAAAAGGAATCCCTGCGTGAACGGCGGGGGCGGAAGCGCGGCCAACGTCAGCGCCTGTTCCTCCGCCAAGTTCGTGAGGCTCCGGCCATACGGTTGATACCCTTCCAACTTCGCTGTCAGCAGCATGGAATCCCGCACGGACCGGCCTGCAATCGTGAGCGCGAACCGGCCCTGCGCGTCCGAAGCCGTGGCCACACCCGCCGCGGACACTTCGACGTTGGCCAGCGCCACGGCCACGCCGTTGCTGGCGGTGGAAACCGTGCCGTGGAGCACGACGTCCCGGCGTTCCACGTTCAGCGGGGTCGGTTCTCTGGAGAGCCTGATCCGGTTCGTGTCATCCGCCAGTCGCCAGTGCCGGCCGTTGACACTCACCTGCACTTCCTGGCCTTCCCAAGCCGCCGGCAGTTCTTTGAAGAAAACCTTGCCACTGTCGTCCGCCCCATTCGTGTAAGCGCCCTCGGGGCCTTGGAGGATCACGAAAAGGTCGCCGTTGGTGAACAGTTCCCTGCCGCCACCCACCGGCTGCATCAGGAACGTCGGCGAAAACGGCTGGGCATTCGTCCGCGTCTTGGTTTCTGCCAGTTGAGGCGGCCGACCCTTCGGCTCGGGTGGGGGCACTTTCCGCTGCGTCCCGAACTGCTCGAGGACGAACGAACCGACGAGGGCGATCACGACGAAGCTGATGCCGATCAGCGCGGCGATTTTAAGTCTGGGCAGCCATTTGGACGCGGGAGGCGGCGCTCGCAATTCGACGATCGGCGCGTCCTCCCAATCGCTGTGCTCCAGGCCCAGGCGTTGGGCGAGTTGATAGATGTTCCCCGGGCGGCGGCCACGTTCGTATTCCAGGCAGGCGGCGATCGCCTCTTGCACCGGCTTGGGCACGTCGCACGGCCCGCGAAGCCCCACGGCATCTCGAACCAACGGCGCTTTGGGCCAGGTGCTTGCGCGAACCGGCTCCCGTGGCGGCGGGCAGGGAGGGGGCGCGCCGGTCAGCAACTCGTAGAGCGTGGCGCCCACGGCGTAGAGGTCGTCCGCCACCGTCACCGCTTCACCCGCCCGTTGCTGCGGGCTCATGTACCCCAAAGTGCCTGCCCCGCGCATGGCTTCGAAGACCTTAGCCGGCTCCGCGGCGGTGACCCGCGCAAGCCCGAAATCCGCCACCTTCAAAACATTTCGGCTGGTCACGAGCAGATTCCGCGGCTTGATGTCCCGATGGATGACCTTCCGGTCGTGCGCGTATTTCAGGCCGTCGCACAGTTGTTTGGCGTACGGCGCCAGCGCGATCCAACTGAAGTAACCCCCAGGCTGTTCGAGCAGGCGGTCCTTGAGTGTGCCGCCGTCCACGTATTCCATCGCCAGGAACACCGGCTCGTTCGCGTATTCCTTCCAATCGTAGATGCGCAGCACGTTGGGGTGCGACAAATCCTGGCACAGGACCACTTCGTCGCGCAGCAGTTTCAACGCTCGAGGGTCGAGCCGAATGCGCTCCGCCAGAAATTTGAGGGCGACGGATTTGTTGAGCTGCAAATCGTTCGCCAGCCACACCTCGCCCATGCCGCCTTGCCCCAAACGGAGCACCAGAAGGTAGCGCCCGCCCCCGAACTTCTGACCGGCCTCGAAGCCGGAAGGCTCCAGCAAAGTGGATTCCGCGGAGAGTTGGGGCGAACCGAGGCTCGAGCGGCGTTCCCATTCGGACTCCGAGAGGCCCGTGGAATGGTGGAAGCAGGTTTTGCACAACCCCATGGGCGCCGCCGGCGGGACTGGCCCACCGCAGCGGACGCAACGGGATACGTCAACCGAGATCATGCCGCAACAGCCCCGGCCCGGCCTGGCGCGCGCCCGGCCGCCGAGGAAACTGACGTTTGCCGGAGCTTGGCCGAAGACCCCGGCCCAAGTCGAGCCTCCTCGACTGGCACGTCGGCCGGCCGGCACTCCGCGAACGCGCGCGGCTCCCTGGAGCCCGTGCTTCGCTCACGCGTCTTAGAGATGGGTCTCGGCGTCCCGCAGGAGCGTGTGGATCGCCTGCCCCAGCCATTCCTGCCGCAGGGCCCAGTGAATGTTGTGCCGGAGCTCCGTGTCACTGAGATTCGTGATCCGCTTGTCCAAACGCCGGCGCGCCGTGACCACGCTGAGCAGGTAGCAGGCATGGGCGACCCGATGTTCCGCGGAGTCTCGCGGTTGGCTGCGCGCGGCGCGCTTGAAGAAATCCTTCGCCACTTTGAGCACCGCCAGCGGCGGGGCCGCGTGGCTGAACAAATCGGCGAAAGTCCGAATGCCGGCCCTGCGCGCGCGGGGTAGTTCGGCAAGCGCCTCCACCGTCGTGGAGCCCGGAGCGTTTTCCCCCGAGAGATCGAGCTCCAGCGGGGCGGCCAACTGATGCTGAAACATCGCGGCCGCATCCGCCCGGGGCCAGTTTGTGGGCGTGTGCTCGTCCAGTTCCAGCAGCCGGAGCAAGCCCGCCGCCGGGCTGGCGTGCACCGCTGTGCTCGAATCGAACGCCGGCACTTTCGTTCGCAGGTTCATGTTCGGGGTGGCTTGTTGGAGGACGCAGGTCGCGCCCTCGCGTCTGTCATTTTCACAAGCAAGGCTCGCAGGTCTTCGAGCTCGCCCGCGGCGCGGGCGTCGCCCTCGTATTCCGAAACCACCTGCACCAGATGCCGGCGAAAAATCCGCTTGGCACTGTTCAACAGGTTGAAGGCCTCGCCCGGCGACCGAAGTTCAAATCGCTCCACCACTTGCTCGTAAGGCCAGGGTTCGGCGTTCTCCAGCATGGGCGAGAGCAGACGGATGCGGAAGATTTCCCAAGTCTGGCTGCGTTTGGGCTGGTCGCGCCCCGGCTGGCGGCAATCCGCCTCCATCCGCCGGAGGGTCTCGGCGAGCAAGGTCCTTGTCCAATCGAGGTCAAACGCCGCCGACGCGGGCGCTGGCGCCGCTGGCTCTTGCGCGAGTTCATCCAGCGGTGTGGCGAGATCTTGAACGTCCCTCCGGCGGTACCGACCCTTGACGAAATTAACCAAGCTGCGCTTCAGGAAATCGCGGAACCGCCCGCGCGCTGCCTGGGGTCGTTTCAGCCAGCCTTCCTTGAGGATCCGATCCTCCGCAAACTCGATGACCAGCCGCTCCGCCTCGTGGCTGAGCCAAGGAAACCGCCAGCGAAGGAAAACCGTGAGCGGGTGTTGGTAGCGGCGGATAAGTTTTTCCAGCGGCTCCGGGGACACCCCGACGGCTTCGGCCGCGCGCCCAAGGGCGGACCAGTCAGTCACCGGCCATAACGATGTGTTCTGAGTTCCGCTACGCATGAACCGTCTTCCGTTCCAGCACCGCGATGCTTGGTTCCTCAGGCGATGGCGTGCGGGATCATAACTCTTTTCCAAGGGCGACGCAATTGATTTTGGGAAGAAGGAATTAGCGACCTGCCACGCCCGCCGGATGGGGGGAATCGAATCCCTGAGATTGGCAACGTCAGTTCAAAGCGCATGCGAAGGGCCAGAGAAACGCCACTGCCACGGCTATGAACCCCGCCACGAGCAGGAGAACGAAAACGGCGGTGTGGCATTTGTCGGATCGCCGCAGCTCGGACCGGACGTACAGATGGAGGATGAGAGGCTGATCCGCCGGCCGACTGGAGCTGGCAGTGTGTTCGACCGCAAGGCTGGTCTGGCGAACCACTACGCGCCGCCGCCCAGACCGGGCCGCGCTGGGTTGGGTAGTGTGCTCCGCCGCAAGGGGAATGTACAACGAGGATTGAGGAAGGGTCTGGATTGCGTTCATATGATGTTGGCTATTTTCGAGGATTC
>Ga0315277_10000723_pt1 | contig 50961 bp, 60 predicted proteins | sample YL17G05_15_MG_FD_203695 | JGI IMG/M metagenome (GOLD analysis project Ga0315277, IMG submission 203695) | Sediment microbial communities from Yellowstone Lake, YNP, Wyoming, USA - YL17G05_15 | ecosystem: Environmental > Aquatic > Freshwater > Lake > Sediment | place: USA: Wyoming | collected... | reverse complement strand
TTGGCAGAATAGAACAGGAACGCTCCATACTCTTCGCGCCATGAAAAGTCATAGAGATGTAAGTTGTTCTGTGATATCGCAACATTGAAGGGTTCCTCTTTAGACAGACCTCACCATCGCCATAGAACTTGGAATCAGGCCACTGCGCGCGCTATGTCTGCAATCCTTCTCAGTTATGGCTTTTAGCACGTGCTATGGCACGTTCTTTCTTCCGAACACTGTGACCGCCAACAATGTTGCTAAGATGAATTATGGCAGAACAAACGGCAATGAGAACACGTTTACTTCTCTTGCAGTACACGGAGTTTAGCCTTGTACTCCTCTTCGGATATCTCCCCTCTGATGAACCTCATTTTTAGCTGATCTAGCGGATCCTCAGATGGCTTGGGCTGATCCGAAGACCGTTGCCTGACAATCATCTCTGCGGGCTTGTTGAACTCCCATGTCGCCTTGCCCAGCAGATCCTTTTCATGTTTTATTGATATCGGCTCCACGGCTATGCTATTATATGCGGTTTCTAGGGCGTCTATGAAGCCTTCTAGGTCGCGGTGGTCGACCCTCTCCAATAGAATCACGGTGCCATCCTCGCCCTTGAAGGAGATTTCTCCCCACAGCACGGCACCTCGATGCGCCCTTATTTGGAGTAGCTTCTCGAACGGTATGGACTTGAAGACATAGCGACCCAGATGTTTCTCATCGAAATAGGCAATGCGGAGGTTTGTGAGTATGATGTAGTCGGGTCTTTCAACTACTTCGAAGGTTTTTAGGTAACGGATCACTTCCTCTCCAGAGGAAAGGTTCTCTTTCACTGCGCCTGGTAGCTCATCGATTAAACTTTTGCTAGGCGATTTGTCACTCATTTCTTACACCGCCTCTAACATTCGAATTTCGCGCGCGTCTCTAGATAGTCTTTTCGGTCAAATATCGTTTGTGGAGAGATCTTCTATCGAGAACCGCCGCGCTTGATAAAACGTGGAATCGTGCTTGTGCTCAATAGGAAGTTTCTGATATTCTTCCGCGTAGTTTGAAAGTGAATCAGGAAAAAGAGGATAAGCGCGCGCAATTTCAGACGAGAAGCTACGTGTTCAAAGCTTGAACCAAGCTTTCTTGTGATGTCGCTTGTGTTAAGACGTTCATATTCTTTCAGAACCACGAGAATCTACACAGCACGCGCTGCATCCAGTCCTCATCTTCAGGTGCGACAGTCGAAACACTAATCTAAGAAACTTGGTTGACACTTCTACTACTCAGAGTGACGGTTTTGTCTGAACAAGCAAAAATGGCATCTCTTCAAGAAAAAATCAAAGTCTTGGGAATTCTCGTCTCATCCTTCGGTTTTGGCTTGTATTTTGGTTGGGACCATAGTTCGATTTTTCTCGGATTGGGGATTTTTGGGTTAGTCATTTTCATTTTTGGGGTTGTTTCAGGAACTTTTTCTACAAAAAAGGAAACATAGTGGAACTAGAGTGCTCACGCAGCACATGATTTTGAGCACAGAATGAAGAGGAAACCTTCTGCGCTTTTTATGAATCGTCAACCAATAGGTGAAAGTTCACCGACAAAACCAGTAGCACTCGGGTAAAATATCTATATGTCTAACGCGCGCTGCGGTTGTTCAGCTTCAAGATTCCACCCTATTGCATCAGTTTCTCGAAGGAGTTCGACAAGTGCTGCCTAGGGCTTGGCACATAGCTCTTTATGCTGACGATGATTTTGCAAAGCCTAGAGCTCTCACGCTGATCAAAGATACGAACCTAAGTATGCTGAAGATCCTGCAGAGCATAGCGCGCGCTGAAAGTGATTCTGTTGAATCGCAGCAGGAAGGGGTTTTATAGAGAATAGACATGTTAGAACTTGGTGCTTATGCGGCGTCCTAAATGGTTGAATGGATGGGGAAAGGGGAAGAACCTTCTTGAAGGGTCGCTGATAATAGACATTCCAGACATCAAGGTTGTTGAAGCTAGCTTTAATAAGAAACTGGTTCTTTTTGCTGTTGGGACATTACTGCCACGTGAAACAGTCGTTTGGGCGAGGGAAGTGCCACAGCCATTGAAGAGAAATATAAAACCGACTTGGAATGGAGGATATTCTATGATTCAACCGCTCTCCCCGATTTCATACCTATTGACAAAGCTAAGGATTTCATGGCTGGAACGGTTGCTGTGTCTTCGGGAACCGCGTCTGTTTATGATGCGGGCACAGTTTACATTGCTAGCGGCAACAGACCTTCCAAGGGGAATGCTCCTGTTCTTTTGGATTATGAAATGGCAAAGAAGATAGATGAGGCAAAAAAGAAAAAATAAATAGATTTTAGTGCGTGCGCTTCAGCTTAGCCAGAGCCAGTATGACTGGAAGAATTATGGCAACAATTATGCCTAGGATATCCAAATCAGTCGAAGTGGACTGAGACGGTTCAGGTTCAGCGACGAATTCCAAAGAATTTATTGGATACGCGGTCCATCCGCCGTTAGCGCGCGCGAGCAATAGAGAATCCCAATAGAACATTATTCTATCTGTCCTTAAATTGCAGAATCCCCAAATAAGCTCAGGAGATATCCGAATGAAAACGGAGATTGCGGGAGACATCTCCATTATCATGAGTGCGGGTCCTTTTCTTTCCCTATGCAATTTGCTCGATAATGCGTTTTGAGAGAGCATTCATCAGCTCAGGGGTTGCTGCGTCAATTATCTCAAATATCTTGCGCTCTGTAATAGAGTAGAGCCTTTTTGCGCCGTCCTTTCTGTCCCTCACTAATCCAGAATCTTTCAGGATCTTTAGATGACGGGACACGACAGGCTGGATTAATCCAACGTGTGGAATTATCTCACATACACATTTCTCGCTTCCGCGTATGAATTCGAGAATTTCAAGTCGGTCTGGGTCGGCAAGGGCGTTGAAAATCTTTGCCTTTAGCCTAGTCTGCCTGTCTGTTCTGGAATGCATGTTTATGGTAGTATTTATAAGAATATTTAAATATTGCTATATCATACCTTGATATCAGCATCCAGAGAAATTGAATAAACATAGAGGGACAAGCTTTGGAGAAAAGGAAGATAAGTTTCATATTTTGCGTATGCACTGGCAAGTGTCCTGGCTTCAAAGACCTAGACATGTGGGACTTCATAAACATCATAAGAGCCGAATATCCAGTCGAATACGCATTCATACATCCTATGCTTTGCGATGAGGATGGCGAACGATTCCTTGCAGACTTTCTCCGTAAAGACAGACTATACGTAGTAGGCGGATGTGCTCCAGTGATGCAGAAGAAGCTGTTTCGAGATGCGTTTGCGAAGGCTGGGCTTGACATAAACAAAGACTTGGTTTCTCTTGACGTCAGAAACATGACGACAGAAAAAGCCTTGGAAACTGTTAAGAAAGCGTTGGAGACCGCTGGCCAAGCATGACAGAAGAAACGTACATGGGAGTACCCCGAAGCAAGATCCCGTGGTACCCAAACATCAATAAACAAAAATGCAATCTATGTGACGGCGATCCTCAGTGTCTCAGATTCTGCCCACATGGCGTATTCGAGTACAATAGGGAAAAAAAGGAATTCACAGTGAAAGATCAAAACAACTGTGTCGTTTTCTGCAGAGCATGCCAGAAAGTCTGCGCTGCCAATGCACTCAGCTTTCCAGAAAAGAAGGAAATCTTGAAGTTGATAAAGAATGCCCGAGAAGAAAAAAAATAAATGCATAATCATTCCGTGCAGCGGAATCGGAAAGGCTCTTGGGACGATAACACGGAGAGCCACATACATCGTGACGGATGAGCTGCTGCCAAACAAAACTGACTCTATTTGTCTCCCATTACTCACCATCAAAGATAAGGATACGGTGAGGAAAATAAAGAAGAACCCTTGCATAACCGTCGATGGATGCGTTGCTCAATGCGCTAAGAAGAATGTTGAGCACCACCACGGAAAGCTCAAAGGAGAAATTAGGATTTTGGATGTGATGAAGGAGAACAGGAAGCTAAAGCCTGGAACAGTGCTTGATATCGGTCCTGACGGCGAGAAACTGGCCAGAAAGGCAGCAGAAAAGATCTTCAAGATCGTAGGTGATAAGAGTTGAAGATCAAATCCAAAATCGGCTTGATTTCTTGCAGTGGGGAAGGAATGTCTGAAGGAATGATATCGCGCGTGGCAACACGGAGAATACTTGAGGAACGGGATGATGTAGTAACGATTTGCCTTCCGTTATTTCTAGCTGGCGGGCAGGAAGAGCGAGATTTCGCCAAGGAGAATCCCTGCATAACCGTTGACGGATGCAGTAAGATGTGTGCGTTAAAAGGCGTCAAGATGTACGGGAAAGTACAGCCTAAATCATCGATAGTCATTTCAGAAATAATACAAAAAGATAAGCATTTGAAACCTAAGTCGAAAAGCAAAATCGAATCAGAAGACGAAAAGCTTGTCCATGAAACCATGAGAATTATCAAAAAACAGATAGAGAAAGTGAAGGAGAGAGAAGAGTAGCATGTCAATGGAAAAGAAAGTTGCTGTTGCCGTTTGCACGGGCATGGACCAGCCTTTGGCAACAGTATCCAGATACGCAGGATACTATGTTCTGGAAAAACTGAGACCTGACAAGACTGTTTTGCTTTGCACTCCAGCACTGATAGGCGGTGTAAAGGAAGACGTTACCTTTGCCAAAGAAAACCCAGTATTGGTCATCAATGGCTGTAGAGAAAGATGCTGCGAGAAGATAGTCAATGAAGCAAAGGGGCAGATCAAAGCCATCATAAACGTTGATGATGTTTTCAAAGAACACAAAGACCTTCAGCCTGAATCGAGAGCTAAGCTAGGACCGAAAGGAATGAAACTTGCAGAAATAGTTGGAGAACTGGCTGCGAAGAAGGTTGACGAAATACTCGCAGAGGTGAACAACAGTGGACGATAAAAAAGTCGCCATAGTAGCCTGCACCGGCATGGGCAAAGCCCTCGGAACAGTAGCTCGCCAAGTCGCCTACAAGGTTGTTGACGAACTGAGACCTGGAAAAACAGTCCTAATCTGTATTCCCTCTTTGTCCGCAGGAGTCGGAGAGTACAAGAGTCTATTGCAGAAGTATCCTTCCATCATACTCGACGGCTGTGTAGAAAGGTGCGCCACTAAAATCATTTCCAAGAATAAAGGCATTATGAGAGCTAAAGTGTTCATGCCCCAAATGATTGCAAAGTACGGCTTAAAGCCGCAGTCGCGAACTGACCTTGGTGAAGAGGGCGAGGAGCTAGTTGCTAAGATAGCTGAGGAAGTAGCCGCGCTGGTTGACCAGCTTTCGAGGTGAAAAACATGGAATGTCTAGAGCTGAAGGTTGACAAATGGACGTTCACAGTTCCCAAAGGGTTCTTCTATAATGAAAATGACTTTTGGGCCAGAATTGACGGCAAGATAGCCACAGTCGGCATAACGTCCTACCTGCAAAATCATTTGAGTGACATAATCTTCGTTTCCCTCCCACAAGTTGGCACCAAGATTGAACAGTTCGGTGAGGCCGGATCTTTTGAATCAGTCAAGGCTGCTCTCGACGTCATATCGCCTGTTTCAGGTTCGGTGGCGGAAGTCAACAATGAACTGGTGAATTCGCCTGATCTTGCCAATTCAGATCCATACGGCAAAGGCTGGTTTCTGAAAATCGAACTGTCAGACTTTGAGTCAGACAAGGAGAACCTCATAGATGCTGAAGGCTACTTCGAGGTCATGAAGAAAAAAGTCGAAAAAGAGCATGAACAACTAAAGGGAAAACATGCTCCAAACAAAGCGTAGCGAGATCATGAGGAAACTCCTGTTTGTCTGCGTAGAGAATGCTGGCAGAAGCCAGATGGCAGAGGCTTTTGCTAAAACCTATGGAAAGGGCAAGGTTGAGGCGGTCAGTGCTGGCACTATGCCAGCGAAGGAAGTCAGTCCCGTTGTTGTTCAAGTCATGCGAGAAAAAGGATTAGACATATCAGCCAACAAGCCAAAACTGATTGCAAACCAGATGGTTCAGGAAGCAGACACGATAATCGTGATGGGCTGCAGTGCCGAAGGATTCTGTCCTGCTCCATTGCTCAACAAAGTAGTAGACTGGGGAATTGATGACCCAAAAGGGAAACCAATAGAGAAAGTAAGAGAGATCAGGGACGAAATCGAGAAAAAAGTAAGAATAATGCTGAATGAGACCGCCTAGCAAGTCGGTCGATCGATCCTTTAAGCCAGTTTTTGGTTTTGCGGAAAAGTTATAGCAAATCAAATCGATTGACTAGAATATGTGTGACATTGTTTGACTCATCATTGGGGCTACGTGAGTGCTGTTGCTTCCGCACTCTTGTTCGGAATAAGTTCGACTCTGAACAAAATTGCATTGGAAAATGTTCATCCAACTCTAACTGCTGGGATGATTTACTTCATTGGTGGAGTTTTCCTGTTTGGAATTCACTTTTCTCCACTCTCCAAGAGGATTCTCACATTGTTTGGAAGCCCAGAAATCGAACCCAAAATAACGGCGAAGGACTTGAGGATTTTGGCTTTTGTCATCATTTGTGGCTCAGTAGTTGCACCCTTGTTACTCTTGAATGGGCTGAATCAAACCACAGCAATTAACACATCTCTGCTCCTTAATGCGGAATCTCTGTTTACTGCTTTGATAGCATTTGTGTTTCTCAGCGAACGGGGAACTAAACAAGAGTATTTGGGCATTACCCTGTTGCTAATCGGAGTCGTGTTCGTGACCACAAACGGAGAATTCCAGAAACTCTCCCTAACAGAAAACATTGCTGGTAATCTACTGATAGTGGGGGCTTGCTTGTTTTGGGGAATAGACAATAACCTGAGCAGATTCTTGAGCAAGAAGCGGGATATAATACTGATAACTGGACTGAAATGCTTCATTGGCGGTCTGGCTCTACTGGTGATTGCTTTTGTCATTGGCGTTCCGTTCAGCATTCCTCTAATCTCAATACCTTATCTGTTGTCTGTTGGAGCGTTCAGCATAGCATTTTCAATCCTACTGTTTCTCTTTGCATTGAGGAAAATTGGTTCAATGCGAACGGGAGTAATCTATTCCATGTCTTCGCTCTTCGGGGCTGTTCTTGCCTTCCTAATATTGAGAGAAACATTCTCTTTCATTCAATTAGTGGCTGGAGCAATAATGTTGCTAGGAGTTTACGTCCTCATCTTATATGGAAAACGAAACTAGAGCAATTCTCTGTCAGTCCTTTTAAGCAACTGCGACCACGTTTCTAACTGGAGATATCTATTTCAATCGGGAATACGGGAGATATCTCCACTTTCATATGCAAATAGGAATTCGAGATATGATCTTTAAGGTTCACACTACGTTGCTAGGTCTTATGCATTCAAATAGTCTTCGTTGGCGAGATGAACCTGGACCATGTTTCTTGGCTCTCTTGATGACATATTCCGCCGGGTATACTGTGAGTTTTCTACCGTTGGCCAGAACTCGTTTTTCCATGGTGAAGCCTTTTGCTTCTCTGCTTAATCGTGCGAGTTTTGCTTGTAGCGCTGGCAAGTTCTTTCTTCCTCCGTAACCCACAAGCGAGAAATCTGCGCCTACGACGCGGTGGCATGGCACTATTGGATAAAGAGGATTCGTAGCCATAGTTCTTCCAACTGTTCTTGGTTCTGTGTCAGCTATCTTGGCGATGTTGCCGTATGAAGTTACGTATCCGACGGGGATGGTAGAGGTAGCCTTGAGGACTTTTGCAACGAATTCGGGAATGTATTCGGTGGCGAGAGAAAAATCCTTGAATTCTTCATTGCCGGAGTCGAGTTCCTTCAGTATGAATGCTGTTTTTTCAGCAAACTCTGAGCCTTCTTCAACGACCTGATGCTCTGCGTCGAGTGGAATGCTTCCTAGAAGGCTTCGTACAGCTTTTTCCTTGGTTGAGCTAACGACAGTGGCTAGAATCCTCTCCCCAGAGTAGGCCAATCCAAACCATACGCGATCCGCTTTCTTTACGTAAATGTCTATCATGCTTCACACGCTGCTAGAACCATTACAGGACTAGTTACTTTGCTTTTCTGTTGTTCTCAATGCAAGCGCGCGCCAAATGTCTTTTCGAATCCAAACCCCGAGGCTTGTAAGAAAGGAGGAGTGGTTTGCGGGAGATACTGAGATAGTAACGCCATCGCCATTTGCCCCAAGGGTGCAAATCCCTCCCTGCACCAAATTCCGAAATCACAAATGACCACGCCCAGCACCGCTATATATTTTGATGCGATCGTATTCAAACAGCTCTCAAATCTCCAGGGCATTGGTGAGAATACTTGAAGAAGTTGCATATTCTTTCGCACAGAGTGTGTGAATCGACATGCTATGTCAATGGACTGGAAGACATTCTGTCGTGGAAAGGAACAGCATACTCTGATTTCCTGCTCTCTGTCATAGGAGGCATGGCTGGCTTCACTTATCTGCGCTTCAAGAGAGCAGATCCGCCATGCATGGTGTATTGGGGGGCAAATCCAAAGTATTTGATGAAAGACCTGGCAAACATAATTGGCTTCCGAGAAACTGTGATCGAAGGGAAAGCATTCAAGAACACATTCCTCAGGCTGAAAGAGTTCATTGATGATGGACAGCCTGTTATGGCTGGAGCTCTTGACATGTACTATCTTCACTACTACCCAGATTTGTATAGGAAACAACACGTGCCCATCCATTATGTTCTTGTCGTCGGGTACGATGATGACAGGCAAGTCGTATTCGTTCAAGATTGCAGCCACAAAGGTGTTCAAGAGATACCTTATGAGGAGTTTGAAGAATCGCTAGACGCCAATGTTCCTGGAATGAGCAAGAAAAACACTATGAGAGCGTTCACTCTTCCTCAGAGGCTACCATCGGAATTTGAGGTGGCAAAGAAGGGTTTCGCCTACAAAGCCGAGCGGTTCCTGAACCCTCCGGTCAGACTCTTCGGCCTTCCTGCCATGCGCAAACTGGCCGATGAGATTTTTGAGTGGAACAATAGCAAGTGTTTTGAACATATGGCGAGCTATGCGACAGCGCCGCCACTGCTACCTAAGACCTTCGAGAATAGTCATGGAATGCGGTTCTGGCAAGCCGACGTGCTAGGTGCCTTGGGAAACAAATACAATGTGCGCAGCTGGATCGAGGCTTCAAAACTGTTCAGGAGATCGGGAGAAGAGATCAAGAAACTGTGCAAAGCAGCGCTAGAGCAAGACAAGCAACGGATATCAGTAGCTTTGACTGTAATAGCTGAAATCGAGGAACGCGCCTACAAACTGCTCAAAGACGTATAGGATCATCTTAAGCCCATGAAAGCAACGAGATTGATCCCACGCGCGCCATGTATCTACGACTGAGGATCCGCGCCTTCAAATCCTTCACCAGGCTCGTGCCTTTAGCGAAAAACGCTTAAATATTACGTATGTCATATTCGCCTTTTGAAGCAAAAGAATTATCGAAGGTAATCGTATGTCTGAAAAGAAGAAACTTGCGTTGATAGTTCACAACGGAACTCTAGACAAAATCTACTGCGCGTTTATACTAGGGTCGACCGCGACGACGATGGGATGGGAAGCACACCTTTACTTCACCTTCTGGGGTCTTCAGGCGCTCGTCAAAGGAGCCATGGAGAAGGCAGGCTTGCCGAGCGACTACAAGCACATGGAAAAACAGATGAGAGAGAAACTGAAGCAGATGAAATATCCGACACCTTACGAGCTGCTCAAGAGAATGAAGAGTTCAGGGCTCCTGAAGATATATGCTTGTACGCCGACTATGGAAATGTTCGGCATCAAAAGAGAAGAACTGATCCCAGAAGTGGATGAAATGGCCGGGGCTACCACATTCCTAACCGTGGCAGCAGATGCAGACGTAACTCTCCTAGTCTAGCCAAAGAAACAGAACCGAAGAGGATATGCCTCGGTTACAACCCTCTTTTCTTAGGGCAAAGGTTCTTAGACAACCCTTTGCTACGTTAAAACGACAAAAGAAGGCGTATACAAAGTCAATAGGCGTGGAGATTATGGTGCCAAGAGTCGGCAAGACGAAAGCTCTAGCTCTCGTTTCAGGCGGATTGGACAGTGCGCTAGCCGTCAAGCTCATTGTTGATCAGGGTATAGATGTGGAGGCGGTTAACTTTGTGAGCCCCTTCTGTCTCTGCGGGAAAGACGGTTGCGGCGCCTCGGAAGTGGCAAAGAGCATCAACATACCGCTGAAAACCATCAGTGTCGGCGAGGAATACCTGAGAATCGTCAGAAACCCACGGTTTGGTTACGGCAAAAACATGAACCCCTGTATTGATTGTAGAATCTTCATGCTGAAGAAGACCAAGAAATATGCGGAGGAGACAGGCGCATCTTTCATCATAACAGGTGAGGTCCTGGGTCAGAGACCCATGTCTCAACATGGGAGAGCTCTAAACGTAATAGAGCAGGAGGCAGGCTTGAAGGGAATGATCCTTAGGCCATTGTCTGCTAGGCTTTTGCCGATGACTGAAGCTGAGAAGAGAGGCCTCGTAAACAGACAGGCGCTACTTGCCATTGAAGGCCGCTCTAGAAAGAAGCAGATCGGACTTGCCGAAGAGATGAAGGTAACCGGTTATTCGTGTCCAGGAGGAGGCTGCCTATTAACATACAAGGAATTTGCCAGCAAGCTGAAGGACTTGTTTGAGCATAAGAAGAAGGCCTCGTTGAAAGACGTCCAATTGCTCAGGGTTGGACGACATTTCAGGTCTGGGAAGAACAAGATCATAGTTGGCAGAAATGAAGCTGAAAACAAACTCTTGATGCGAATGAAAATGCCTAATGACTACTTTTTCGAGGTTCAAGACTGCGGAAGCCCGACAACTTTGCTACAAGGACCCAAGACTAGAAAAGCCGTGAAGACAGCCGCCGAGTTAACCGCCTACCACTCCGACAGAAAACAAGGTGCTGTGTCAATAAGATTCGGCAAGGAAGAATTCGACAAGTCAATAAGGACCCAGATTCCGAGCCAAAAAGAGATAGAGCCGCTCAGGATAACACCAACAAAAAAGCAAGTGGCGTAATAGCAGAGGTGAAAAGCCTCGGAGCGCTCTTTAGCATGGGGGCGATTTGCAGATTCTGTCCAGCAGCGCTGAAGTCTTTTCGTCGTCATGCTTGGCCCTGTACCCGAGTATCCCTGCTCTGATTACCACGTTTCGCGGTCCCTCAGGATTGTTTGGATCATAACGGTTTATGAATTGATCACATGTGAACTCTGCGCACATGCCGCAGTGACTGACACCTCGTCAATCTAGGCAATCGAGGACCGGGCAGACCTCTACGACCCACAAGGGCTTTTCCTCCTAGTACAACACATTGAAGACCGGTTTTGAACAAGTCACAGAGCGTTGGGGGAGAAAATCCACCGAAAGAGAAGCAGTCGAAACCTGCAGAGTCAGGGTCGAAACCTTCATAAACAAGAAGCGGGGATTAGACTGTGCATTTGAAGGGTGAGGCTTATGTCCAAACCGTTTTACGTGAAGTATGAGGTCCCGAAAGAGATCGCAGATGCGGCCTATGAAGCCCTGCAAATCGCCTCAAAAACAGGCTCAGTAAGAAAAGGCACAAACGAAACGACGAAAGCCATTGAAAGAGCCCAAGCGAAACTCGTCATCATAGCGGAAGACGTTGACCCGCCTGAAGTCGTAGCTCATCTGCCGCTGCTGTGCGACGAAAGAAAAATCCCATACTTATTCGTGCCGACCAAAGAGCAGATAGGAAAAGCCATGGGAATAGAAGTACCAGCCGCAGCCGCGTGCATCGTAAAAGAAGGAGAAGCCACAGGTCTCCTCAAAGAAATCGTCACAAGAATCGAGCAGATCAAAAGAGGAGCCAAGTGATGAGCAAAGAAGAAAGGCCAGGCAAAGAAGAAAGAATTAGTAAAGACGAAAGAACAGCGAGACCAACAGCAGAGGAGCAGCTCATACCCTCGGAAGTAATCCAGGTCATAGCACGCACGGGCGTTACAGGCGAAATCTCACAGGTGAGAATCCGCATTTTGGAAGGAAAAGACAGGGGACGCATCATAACAAGGAACGTCAAAGGCCCGGTGAGAGCCCAGGACGTATTGATGCTCAGAGAAACCGAAAGAGAAGCGAAGAAAATCAACAGATAAGAGTTAGAGCAGACTGTCCAGAGGAATCAACTTTGCCCAGACCCAGAAAATGCTCATTCTGTGGACACGAATTCCCACCAGGCACGGGCATGATGTTCGTCAAGAACGACGGTTCGCTTCTATGGTTCTGCTCGAGTAAATGCAGAAAAAGCTCGCTGAAAATGGGAAGAGACGCCCGCAAACTCAAATGGACAGCATACTTCGGCAAGGAAGAAAAAGGAAGAGGCTAAAACAAGCTTCTGCTCAGAATGCATTCTCGTCCTATCAACTCTAGGTTGGCAAATAGGCCGCGCAGAGCAGTCCAAAGTACGTTGGCTTCTGATACGACAGAAACCGCGATTTCATCGGGGTGTGCTCTAGTACCCCGTGCAACATTGCCAGCTGCCAGACGCTGTCAGGTTTCGCATCTTCGATGAACCGCGGGGACAGACCCAGCAACGGAGCCAGATCATTCTCCAACACGGCGTGCTTAACCATTTCGTCAAACTCTGCAGACGCAGGATCAAAACCGTAGGGCCCACCAGCCTTGTGCGCATGACCCTGATCAGCGCTGGCCACGAACGCGACCTTCTTCCCCGAGGCTTCAGCAGTCTCGGCGACGACGCGGCCAAAACTAACAAGACTTTGCAGCGGAATCTCCCTCGAAGGCGTAACCAGCACGACTCTAGGCTTGTCTTGTTTCTTGCCCACGAAAAACCACAGTGGAATCAAGGCGCCCCAATCCATAGGCATGCAAGAAGCAGGGCCTTCGCTCGACCCATAGTTAGCACCGACGGCAGGAAGCTTCGATTTCTTCGCATTCTCAAGAATCTCTCTTGCCAGTTGCCTGTCACACTCGCAGCGAAGAGTCACCTTCCCCTTGTTTTCTCCCAGGGTTCCTTCCGTGTATTCCGACGTTACAACTCCTATCGTTGCTTCCAAGCGTAGACCGTGAGGAGTTGCTACAACCACCGTCGCAGGCTCTTCTTCCTTGAACAACCTTGCCAGCTCTTCCATCCCCTTGCGGGTTTCCGAAAAAGCCTGAAGCATGTCACCAGCCAACTCCGGGATAGCTTCTGACCCATGCGGCGCGATGCAAGCGAAAGCCACGCCCATTTTTTCACTTCCAACGAATAGCATCACCCACGTACATGATAAGTCTTGCTGGCAAATCCAGAATCGCGCCTCCTCCAAAGTTGCGGCTTGTTTCCGAAGAGGCCCAGCCTTCAGAAAATCCACGCAAGCGTGCTTTCTAGCCTGCCTGCCCAAAGTGCAAAGCTACCAAGGCTATGTCTTTACCGTCCACTTTCCCGTCATTGTTCACGTCGCCGTTAGGATTCCACACGTATGGAGGCGGGCATCCGGGCGCTGAGCCGAAGCACAAGGCCACTACTGCTATGTCTTTGCCGTCAACCTTCCCGTCTGGAACAAAGTCCCAAGGATTACGAGTACCACCGGTCACGTCTCCGATCGCTGCGACTGAGACATGGCCACCAGTGAAGTTGTTGTCAGATATGTCTGCTTCGCTTGGAACAGGCCACGCATAGGCGCTCATGCTATAATTGCCCTTTGGAAAGCTGGTGTTTGTGGGAGTCCAAGAAAATGTAATTGCCGTAGTGGAACCGCTTTGCAGAGGCACAGTCGCTGACGCGATTGTGCTCATGTTAGCGTACACAGTAACGTTGAACGTTTCTGAGTATCCGCCCTTGTTAGCGCCATAGACGGTTATGTTACCAGTGAAACCCTGTCCTATCACTGCTTTGGACGACACAACGCTTACTACTGCAACATTGTGACCAGATGGCGGAGTCCAAGGGTTCATGAGGGGATAATTGTCTCGGTTACTGCTGTCGATGGTGTAAGACGTGTCTCCCATGCCGTCGCTTCCAGAATGATCTTGACTAGGGCCGCACTTGTAGTCTGTGCCACTATAGTCATTCCAATAGTTTCCGCCTGAAGGATATCCTTCATCCCAAATGTCAACGGATGATTCGACGTACGCTTGGCTCGGGTTATCGATGAAGTTGTTATGAAAGATCTTGTTGTTTGTGGAATAGTAGGATGTAATCCCCCACCAGTTGTTGGATATGTTGTTTTCGAAGATGGTGTTGTTCGAAGAGCCCCAGAGATAAACTCCGTCACCCGTGTTTGCAGTTATGTTGTTTTCAGAGATTGTATTGTTTGAAGAGGTGAGGATGTAGATCCCTTCATAGGAGTTCCCCGTTATGTTGTTTTCATAAATGCTGTTGTTGGAGGAATCGCTGACACGTACTCCATCAGTGCTGTCCGTGACATATGTTCCCGAAATGGCAATTTGGTTTGAAGAATAGAGGTAGAGTGCATCATCGAAGGTCTTGATCACCATGTTTTGGATTGTTACGTTTGTTCTACCTGACAGGTCTATTCCTGTCTCAACTCCTGTTCCTTGAAGAGTGTGGCCTGCGCCATTGATTACAACGTTGTCCCTTTGCACTATAATATTGCCATCTATATTATCGGTGAAAGTGTACACGTTAACATTCCGCAGGATCGGTGATGTCGAAGGGTCGATGCTGCCGTCGGCCCTGATGTAAATATCTCCAGATGCAGCAGCCGCCGACTGAGCATTTAAAGCACATATCAGTGAATCCGCAAGCAGGAATAGAAGAAGCAGTTGAGAAGCATTCTTCTTGATCGTCTTCCTTCCTCCTAGGCGTAGATATTTTTCGGGGCAAATATCGTTTATGGAATAATGTTCTATGGATTAGCTTTCAAAAAAGAAAAAAGGGAGTTGTTGGTTTGGGATTTCGTTGGTCTTACTTTTGGTATCCAGCGGCTGCCATCATTGCGTTGTCGAGGGTGAGCCATCCGCTACCATAGTCATGGTCGACCCACTTGAAAATCCACGGGCTTGTATCATATACAAAGGCGCCGTCTGAAGACATCGGAATGCGGGATGCTCCTTTCTTTAGAACGTATTCCATATCAGCTTGGTTGAACTGTGGATAATGGTATGCGATGATGGCCGCGATTCCCGCAACGTGTGGAGTAGCCATGCTGGTGCCCCAAAGACCGTAGTAGGCTGTTGCAGCGTTTATGTTAACCCAGGCTGTGCCACTCCAGGCTACTTCTGGCTTGTACGGTCCGACGACGTACGCGCCTGGTGCACATACGTCTAGGGCCTTCCAGGTTTGTCCTAGGGCTTTGTTCGGTAGTCCACTGAAGTCTTCAAGGAATATCTGCCAGTTGTTTCCAAGAGCATCTTTTGTGTTCAGTTTCTCTGGAACGTCAGATAGGTACCATCTGTATGGAGTTGGTGGGTTTGATGTGCCTGAGCCAATTGTCTCCAGTGTCCATCCGCCTGCTGCACATGAAATCACTTCTGGGTATGCTCCTGGCCAGTCCATGCCAGCACTTCCAGCGTTGCCTGCGGCGAACGTGAAGATCACTCCCTTGCCTATCGCGTTGTCTATAGAGGTACGCAAAGCAGGATCTTCCCCGCCTCCTCCCCAGCTGTTGGTACATATTATCTTCCAATCAGGATGGGCTTCGGCAAGGCTTGTGACATAGTCTATGGCTGAGCACAGCATCCAGTCGTCTCCTCCCCTGAACAGCACTTTGCCGGCATGGTTGATCGTGCCCCAGTAATCATTATAGTAGTTTGGATCAGGACAGTCTACTAGCCATGTGTCAAGTCCCAGCAGCGGAATTATGTGTACTTTGGGAGCAACTCCTTGCACTACATGCGGCGCAACGCCAATGGTCGAGCGTTGATATCCGACTATTTCACCTGTCACATGTGTGCCGTGGCCTGAAGCGTATGCGGGGTCTGTGATGAAGCCTCTGGCTGGGTCCTGTGTGAAGGTGAAGTCATTTACGCCATTCCAAACAATGTTGTAACTCCAGCCTCTGCCTAATCCTGTTTCGATTATGGCGCCTGGAGCCAGGGACTGATTCCAGTTCCAAACTAGACCAGTGTCTATGACTGCTACGTATATGCCTTCACCGCCATTCGAAGATTCCGCGTTAATAATGTCTACGTCCCATGGCATGTATGTGCCCACTGGATCACCAAGGCCAAAATCTGCAGACTCAACAAATTGTTCGCGTGCTGGGGTCACGTTATATACGTGGGTTGGTGCAATCGAAGACTTTGTCATTGGAGCAAATGTCAGAGCAAGCATTGATAGCAATACTAACGAAATCAATAATGCCTTTTTCATTCTTCTCTATTCTCCTTTTCGGCGTATTGCATTATGCGCGTTTAGAGGATTTGAATTTTGTGGAACCTTGTTCTAGGTGTAAAATCCGAGTCTGAATTCTCCCCGGGGGGGTGTTTGCGCCTCTCTTAAAAGCATTTTCTATTCGCTATTACCACGCGCACGTCGATTAAATCCCCAACGCGTACTGAAGCTTGAAGCTTGGTAGCGGGGAGTAGATTTGAACTACTGATCTCTGGGTTATGAGCCCAGCGGGTTAATCCTGGCTACCCCACCCCGCTTCTATTGAGCTAGGAGATTTCTCCTAAACCTTCTAGGAGATGCTCTCCTGCATATATTAGTGTTCTCATCGTGAAAACATTTTAGTATCGCACTGGCATATTCGAGCCTGGGTGCATGCGAATGGAGGGGACATTTTTCCGCGAAGTCTCAAAGCCCGTTCTCAAGGGCCCAATCTTTGTTCAGGGGCTTCCAGGCTTTGGGAACGTTGGTAAGATAGCGGCTCATCTGCTGATAAAATTCTGCAGCGCAAAACCCTTCATGGAAATGTACTCGCCGTCCTTTCCGGATTATGTTTCCGTCAGCTCTAAGGGCGTCTGCCACCTGCCAAGATACGAGTTCTACGCCGCGCCCATGGAGAAGAACGACTTCATAGTCATGACCGGGGACACGCAACCCTCTTTCGACGACGTGTCGGGGCATTATGCGATCTGCGGCGAAATCCTCGACGCCGTCGAAAAGTACGGCTGCAGCCTGATAATAACGATCGGCGGCATGCCCATGACCGAGGAGAAACCCCAGGTGTACGTGGCCGCCACTTCGCCTAGGCTTGCCCAAGAATTCATGGACAAGGGCGCGGTGATCTACAGCAAAGGAAGAATCGTCGGCGCAACGGGCCTAATGCTCGGCCTCGCCAAACAACGCGGCCTAGAAGGCCTATGCCTGCTCGGCGCAACGACCGGGTTCAGAACAGACCGAGGAGCCGGCTTCTCCGTCTTCAAATTCCTCATGAAAGCCCTCGGAAACGAAGTCAAAGAAGGGTTATAACCCCCGATTGAAAACCCACGCCGAAGCCCAACAAAAGACGAGGATAAGCGCATCCTAAGCCGAAAACAGCCAGAACCCACAATTCAACCCAGCAGGGCCTCAGCAAACCCACAAACCTCCATACGAGAAGCCGAAAAAAACGACCGGTAGATAGGGGTAGGTGTATTTTGACTCGTTTTCAGCCCAAAATACAGATGAAACCCTGAAAGCGGAGTACGAGCATCCAGGACCAACGCCTAAAAACGACCGGTAGATAGGGATAGGTGTATTTTGACTTGTTTTCAGCCCAAAATACAGATAAACACTCTCTCGACCTCGATTCATGATGGTTCGTGCAGAGAGGCCGAAAAGGCTGACGGTGTATGGCGTATCCTAGACAGTCACATGCCTGCTAGAGAAGACTCGCCGTCGAAATCCCGAGTGTCCCTTTATGTCCATGGAGGTGCTATCCAGGGGAGTATGATTTTCTTCTGTCTGTCCATCTCGTCCCAGTACTCCCATTCTTTGGTGACCATTCTGTCTATTTCTTTTATCTGGTCGGCGGTCAGATGCTGGAACCTCTTCTGCATCTTCAAATAATCCCCGACTTGCTTTCGCGGTTCGGGTCTGTAACTCAGGCTGAACTCGCCGTTCTGATACTCCCATGAGACCCAGAGTCCAGCTTCTAAGGCGCTCTTGCTCAGGTCTACGGTGTACTTCGGGTCGAAGAACCAGCCTTTCGGACACGGCACGAACAAGTGGATGAAAGCGGGGCCGTCGGCTTCCAAGGCTTTTTTCGCCTTGTTCATGAAGTCCAGAGGCGGATAAAGCGTTGCCGTCGCAACGTACCTCACGCCTGGGTGGGCGGCGATCACGAGAGCCACGTTCTTCTTCATCCTCGGGTTCCCCGTTCGCTTGATCTTGCCCGGAGGCGTGAACGTGGTTGAAGCCCCCCACGGAGTCGTGCTCGAAGCCTGAATGCCAGTGTTGGCGTACGACTCGTTATCGTAGAGCACGTACAGAAACCTCCTGTAATCGTAGCTCATGGCCATAGACAAGCCTGAAAACCCCATGTCACTCGTCCCGCCGTCTCCACCATAGACGACGACGTTCACGTCTTCCTTCTTCCTCTTCCCCTTCATCATCAGGATCCTGAACGCTGCCGCGGTGCCGACACCCGCAGCCCCACCGGCGCCAAGCTGAGTGTGATACCAGGGCACAGCGTAGGGCGAAGACAGAAACTGATGCCCGTTGGCCACGTACATGCACCCTGTCGGGCCGAGGACCACCGTGTTGGGACCCGCCGCCTTGAGCAGCATGCGGTAACCCAATGCAGCCCCACAGCCCGCGCATGTCCTGTGTCCGCTGGTGTACAAGTCTGAAGCTGGAACGTCCCTGATGGTTCTTATCGAAGACGGTTCGTTCATGGATTCTCACTCCTCAACGTAGGCCACAGCACGTGCTTCTCAACTCTTTTTCCCTCTGCCCCGCGTTGCAGCAGCCTGACAGCCTCCTCGAAATGTCTAACGGACGGTTCCCTGCCGCCGACGAACATGAAGTCCAACAACAGCGGCCGTGAACCGCTATCGTACAGGGTTGAGCTGACTTCGTTGAACAGCACGCTTGAAGAGCCTGGAGAGCCGAAAGAATATGAAAAGTCGATTACTCCCGCGGCCTTGACTCCTCCCAAGGCTTCAGCAAGCTCCCTCTCCGGAAACGGCCGGAAATACCGCAGCCTGACGACACCGACCTTCACATTCTCTTCTCGAAGCTTCTGGACAACATGCATCACGTCCTTGGAGTATGCCCCCATAGTCACGAGTGCTACTTCTGCATCCTCAACACACTTGGTCTCGACAAACGGCGAATACTCTCTACCGACGCGGGCCGCGTAATCGTTCCACGCCTCTTTGATCACTCCTCTGGCCTTCATCATTGCATCGTCCACCACTTTCCTGAGCTCGGGGCCTATCAAAGAGGGGGCTATGTGCTGCCCTTTGGTCACGGGTCCATACGCAGGATCGAGCGGGTACAAAGGCTTGTACGGGGGAAGAAACCCTGCCACTTCATCCTTGCTCGGCGGCTCGACCGGCGTCGATATGTGCGTTATTGCGGCGCCGTCCACGGCTACAAAGTGTGGCAGGAGGACCCTGCGATCTTCTGAGACTCTGTATGCAACCAAAGTCATGTCTAAGGCTTCCTGTGGATCCTTGGCCCACGACATGAGCCAGCCGTGATCTCTGAAGGTGAGCACGTCGTTCCATTCCATTCCGAAGTTACCCGGATCATCCAAGGCTCTGCAGCCAGCCAGTGCGACGACGGGCAGTTGCCCCAGGGCCGTAACGACTATCGGTTCTGCCGCGTATGCGAGGCCGACGCCTGAGCTGCCAACGAAGGTTCTGGCTCCGACGGCGGACGCATGTTTGGCTATTTCAAACTGCGAATGCTCGGAATCTGCACCGATTATCTCGGCGGCAAACTCTCCGTCAGCCAGCATCTTGGCCAAAGAATTCATTACTCCCGTGTAGGGTCTGATCGGGTAAGCGGCTATAACGTCAACGTCTGCCAGCTTCACGGCTTCCGCGATCGCCCTCGTTCCTGTCCACAGGTGTTTTTTGGGCAAGGTTCTGGTGACAGACTTTGAAGCGACTCTGGGTCTACTCACGCTAATCACCTTCTAATAGCCATATTCGATCAGCGCGTCTTCAATCGTGACTATTTCTTTTTCGGTCAGTCCTTCCTCGGCGAGCAGTTCGCTGATCATAGTTATTGCCTTCGAGGGGCACATCCGCGCGCATATGCCGCAACCCTTGCAGTAGTTCCAGTCAACTTCGATGCGGTTGAAGTCGATCGCACCGTCTGGACAGTAAAGTGAGCACATCTTGCAGTCAGTGCACTTGCTCTTGTCTATGACGGGTCTCAGGTACCTCGCGAAGGAGGTTGTGAACCCCGAGTTTTTCTCGTTCGGAAGAGGTCCGAATTCGATCAGCCCGGGGGCTAAAGCTTCCCATGGCGGCATCGCTTTCATTCTCTCTGCGTAGGATAAGGCCTCGGCTGCTGCCTTCTGATACCCCCTGTAGGTCTTCAAATCCCATGTTCCCCTTCTGAACTTGGAAGGCGATGCTAATGGCCTTGAGCCTCTAGTCTTTGCCATCGTTGTTTCCTCTGCGCTGATCTCGACGTCGACTGGTTCCACGTCAGAATAAACTCTTCTTGCCACACTAGCCTTGCTGCCTTGGCCTGTAGCATCAAGGGCGTCTGACAGATCTTCAAGGCTAACGATGTTCCAGGCTTTCGACAGTGCGGCTAGCAACGGGAATGCGATGTCTGTATCGTAGCTTCTGGCTCTTATCGCGACTAGTTTCCCGCACCAGTCCTGGGCGAGGCATCTTTTTTTCACTAGTCGAATGATCTCTTTAGTCGGCAGCGAAGTGTTCACGACGAGCACCGCGTCTTTCTTCGCCCCGTCGAACAACAGGGCTCTCTGAGAAGTTTGGCTGACCAAAATCGTAGGCTCCATCACTACTATGGCGCTGAAGATTTCTCCGATGGGCTCGACCTCTTCGTGTAAAGTGACCTCTATTTTCGGATTACCCATGACAGTGTAGAAAATCATGGGTATGTTATCCCGCTCAGGAGAATCGTCATACCTCATGTAATAGTAGGATTCTCGTCCTGAGAGCATTCCCGCGGTTGCTAGTGTACGAGCAAAGGTTCCTGCGTGACCTGTGTTGAGAACGCCTCTGCCATGAATGATGACCCAGTTCAGCTGGTCATATTCTGGGATCACATTTTTCACATCCAGCTCCGTGCCGTCGCAATTTAATAAGCCTAGCGTCGATCTAGGGGAATTTTACACGAGGATCTGCACATGATTCTCGGCCCGAGATTAGAGCGAGAGCGAAAAAGACCCTCGATCGGACTACCAGCCAATTGCGTAGGCCTTCATTCCCCTGGGGGAGGCTCCGCCGGAGATCACCCGTGTGTTGGCATTGTAGTGGATGGCGAGGCAGCGGCCGTGGCTCCATGGATCGTCTACTACTACTTCATGTCCTTTCTTCCTGAGTCCATGAATCACTTCCTCAGGTATGACTGGCTCTGCATGCATGACTCCGGGGTATGCTGCGTGAGGCCAGAAGGAGCCTGGAAAATGAGTCGAGTGAACGGTTGGCTGGTCTAGGGCAAGCTGGATGTCCATGTCGAAATCGGCGTGATTTAGGAAGAACTGGAGTGTCCACTGATCCTGCTGGTCTCCTCCGGGCGTGCCGAATGTCATGTATGGTTTTTCTTCTTTCATCACCAGGCTGGGGCTGAGCGTGGTGCTCGGCTTCTTGCCCGGTTCCAGCCTTTCAACGTGATCTGGGTCAAGGTGGAGCATTTGAGCCCGAGTGTTGAGGCAGAATCCCAAGCCGGGGATCAAGGGTGAAGTTGAAATCCAGGCACCGCTCGGCGTTGCGGAAACCATGTTTCCAAACCTGTCCACGGCCTCTATGTGCACCGTGTCAGTTTCTGCTTGTGTTCCACTCCTGGATCTTTGAGGCTTGGTATTTGCCCTTTCTCCAGGCCTGAATTCTATGGATGCGTGGTCTGGGTCGATCAGGTTGCGCCGGGCGTCAGCGTATTCTTTTGAAAGCAGCCTGTTCAGGGGCACTTTGACGTAGTCAGGGTCGGCATAATACTGTTCCCGATCGGCGAAGGCGAGTTTAGCACATTCGATCAGCGTGTGAATATAGTCAACCTTGTTGTGGCCCATTTTTCTCAGGTCAAAACCTTCGAGGAGGTTCAGCTGCTGCAGTAGTACTGGACCCTGGGTCCATGGTCCGCACTTGTAGACATCGTAGCCCCGGTAGTTGGTCGTCACGGGTTCTTCAAGACGCGCATGGTATTCCGCGAAGTCTTCTAGGCTGAGCAGGCCGTGATGTTCTTTGCCGTAAACGTCTCGACACTTGAATGTCCGCACAAAATTGACGATTTTTTCGGCGATGGGACCTGAGTAGAAATGGTCTCGTGCTGCCCTTAGGCCTGCGTTGCGTCCGTTTTTTCGCGCTTCGTTCTCGACTCTTATTACCTCGCGGAAAGTGTGTGCCCATTCGAGGTTTTGGATGATCTGTCCGACTTGGGGCACCTGGCCGTCGTGGAGGTATGTTTTGGCAGAGGAGGGCCACTCGTTGAGGAATCTTTCGGCGACGCTCAGGGGTTTTGACTTCATTTTGACGTCGACTGTGGCCAGACCGACTTCTTGGTCGGGTCCAATCAGGCTTCTTCCTAGCTCTGGGTAGACTGGGAAGCCTTTTGCGGCTAGCTCTATGGCGGGCCGCAATGTCGCCTCGAGCGTCATGGTTCCGAATTCGTCCAGGGCCTTGATCCAGGCGTCGAAGGCTCCAGGGACGACCGCGGGCAAGAAGCCATCCGGCGGGATTAGATCGTACCCGTGTTCTTTGAACCAGTCTATGGTGGCGGCCTTCGGGGCTGGACCTTGCCCGTTGACTGCGATCACCCTTTCTTCGCTGGCCGAGTATATCAGTATGGGCGATTCGCCTGCGACGCCGACTCGATGCGGTTCCAATATCGTTAGACAGAACCACATGGTGGCTGCCGCATCAACGGCGTTGCCTCCCTGCTTTAGACTGCAAAACCCGGCTTGTGAAGCAAGGTAGTGGGTCGAGGCTGCCATGCCGTTGGTTCCCATGATGACTGGTCTAGTTGTGAAGGTCATGCTCTGCCCACGTTTGTCTGTTCCATCTTCTGTTGATTGGTGCCGTTTGGAATATAATACGTTTCTGTCTCGGACAGGGGCTAGACTAGGCTTGAAATGCCCGTTGCAAGTATCTGCGAGGCAGGCTGTTCTGGCGGTGTTTTTTCTGGGTGAAATCATTGTTTTCGTGGCTCAAGTTACGACTTGTTTGTGGACGGTGTGGCTTGGCTTTTCTTTAGTTCTGGTACTGATCGTGGATTCACAATTCTTTTCTAATCTTGGCTTCTCCCTTAGGTTCGGTGAGAGAATGAAGCTGCGAGCATGCGTCAGGCCGGAACACAGCGGGAAGAGCAAGATGGTCTGTGCGAAGGCTTACCGGAGAAGCGAGTAGCGTGGTCACGGTTTCAGCAGGCTTTCACTAGGCACTGGTGTGTGAACGGTATTGGCTAGATCATTGAGGTTTATCTTTGAGTTCCCCCCGATTCACGGGGTCTTTGACACGGGTTACGGGGTTGTCTATGTTTTCGGGGGGCTGCATGAGAGCGAAATCGAGAATATCCTAGTGCACGAGACTCTTCATTATGTCTTGTTGAGGGTGGTTGGGAAGAGAGCAAGCCTGAAGTTGGACAGGATCTACACCGAACTGGACGACGATGAAGGCGAGCCTTGAAGATTTAGCCGGTCAGGGTTGGCTTGGCAGGTTTGCGACTGCCTAAGATACGCCTCCCACCGGTGGTTTTTGGGCCTATGTGGTGAATCCATGCTCAGACGCTGACGGTCTAGAGCTTGTTTATCTGTATTTTGACTTGTTTTCACTCCAAAATACACCTACCCCTCTCTACCGGTCGTTTTTTGCGGCTTCTAGCATGGAGATTTGTATCTTCACAGGTATACGGTGTGGGTGGTCGCTGGAAAGCCTCTGTCTGGTTGAACTGAGGTGTTGAACCGTGTGTAGTGCGCGCGCCTGACCAACTCAAGCAGAAGACTTTGAAAGCGCTTCAACACCAGCTGAACTTTGTTGTTAAAACAAAAACTTAAATGCTGGATTCCACCGTTAATCGATTTAGGGGCCTCAATGGATTTTGCAGCCAGTTTCCTCGGTTCACGATCAAGAAGAGCCGTGCTTCTCGCTGCAATACTCGTCGCCGGTTTAGCTGCAGGTGCGTACGCCTACTATGTCTCCATGCCTTCGCCCATCACCGTAGGACCGAACGTCTCGATAACTTCGCCACCGTTACAGCTTTCCATAGGTCTGGATAAGACGGAGTACGTGACCACCGACAACCTGACCTTGTATTTCTCCTTGAGAAACATAAGCAACAAAACAGTAACCGTGACAAAGACTTTTGCTAGCACTCTTGGCATTGAGCCGCTTGTTCCAGCATTCACGCTAACAACCGGCACAGAGGGCGTCAGCACTCCAGGAGGCCCAAACGATGCGCGCGGGTTCCAATTCGGCTTCAATTGGTTTGACAGTAATGGAACAGTTGTTCAGCATCAGCCTAACCTTATTCTGAAAATGATCTATGATATTCTTCTCGAACCTAACGGCTGCTTGAACCAGACGCTCTACATTTCGATCACGGACTTTTACGGCATCTCTGGTCAACCCCCTCAGACAGGAGCATTCCAGATTCAAGGATCACTCCCTGGTGTCATGGTCGACGGTGTTGGACCTATTACGCTTGAAACGCCGGGCATAGCGTTCACGATAAACTAGCGCGCGCAGGTTAGTGGCTCTTGCCAAGTTTAGGTTCTGGACGCCGTGTCTTAGACCTTACTGCATAAATCGGTGTTTGCGTTGGTTTTGTTTGGGTTTCATTTGTGGTCGCGTTTGGGGTCTGATGCTTTGGCTGTGCGTGGTGAAGAGCGTGTCCGTGCGAGTCTGGCCAGGTATTTCGCTGTCATCAGGGGTGAACGGCCCGCGAAGTTTCTTGTTGCCAGAAGGGTTGCGGCAGAGTTCGGCAACCGAGATACCGGGGAGAACATCTGGCGACAGCATGCTAGGCTGATGGGTGAGTTTGAGACCCTTGAGGAGAAGATTGACCTTGGACAGGAAAGCCTGCGTGAGATGCCGTTGCCTGAACAGTCATTGTTGGACCTGAAGATCGAGATTGCAGCTCGGATTCTTTCCCACTGTCATCTCTGCACGCGAGGATGCGGAGTCGACAGGACAAAAGCAGAATTTGGCTACTGCGGATGCGGATCACAAATCTTGGTCTCAAGCATCTTTGAACATTTGGGGGAAGAGCCTGAACTCGTGCCTTCCGGAACGATCTTCACCATGGGCTGCACGATGCGATGCAAACACTGTCAGAACTGGACGATTTCTCAGTGGGTGGAGAGCGGCGAGGCCTACAGTCCTGAACGGCTGGCCAAAGAGGTTGAAACGTTGCACCGCAACGGCTGCAGGAACGCCAACCTGGTCGGAGGAGAACCGACACCGTGGCTTAAGCAGTGGCTGGAGACGTTCAAACATGTGGATGCCAGCATCCCGATCGTCTGGAACTCAAACAGTTACTGCGGTCCGGAGACGGCTCGGCTCCTGGCGGGGTTCGCTGACGTCTACCTGCTAGACTTCAAGTATGGACCGGGACAATGCGCGACAAGGATCTCCGACGCGCCAGATTATTGGACAGTGTGCACGCGGAATCATCAAGAAGCAAAAAGGCACGGCGAAATCATCGTCCGCATCCTGGTCTTGCCAAACCATCTCGAATGCTGCACAAGACCGTCGATCAACTGGATCGCAGAGAACCTCGGCCCGCAGACGAGAGTGAACGTGATGTTTCAGTACAGACCCGAGTGGAGAGCACAGGAAGTATCGGAGCTCAGGAGAGGACTTTCAACGGATGAGATTCGGAAGGCCGTCCAACTCGCGGAGGAAGCAGGACTAGCGAATTTCATGGCATGAATGCCTATTTTGGTCTTAGATCATTGTCCAATGTTTCACTTTTCAGTCTACGTCGTTTCCTTGAGAAGAATCGTCATTCTGTGCGGGTCTTATGAGTGGAGGTTGTTTGCCAGGTCTTCCGCGTATTTCTTCGCTTTCTCGAGTTCTCCCTCTTTCAGATGGATTTCCTTGCCTTCGACGTAGGTGGCCAAAGAGGGCATAGCCATTTTGAAACCGAGTTTTCTGAGCTTCTTTTCTATTCCATTTGCCGCGTTCCCACTGAGCGGCATCTGCAATTGCGTGTCAAATGCCGCGGCAAGTTTTCCGGAAAACTCATTTTTGGCCAAGCTGTCGAGAAATTGCACAATGGGCCCCGTTGCTTTATGCCACTGTGTTGGCGAGCCGGCTAAGATGCAATCATAATTTTCCACACTTGTCGGGTCAACTTCCTTAACGTATAGACAGTCAACGTCAAACCCTTTTTCTTTGAGAACTTCACTCATTGCCTTTGCAACTTTTTCCGTGTTTCCGTTAACAGAGTTCGTATCGTATACGACGAGGATCTTCAAGCAATTCTCCTCAGCTCTCATTTAGTCGCGAAGCTTTTGAGCCTTTCGAAAGCACGCGTGATTGAACGGCCTTGGGCAAAGGGCTTAACGGTGTAGGTTGCGGAGTATTTTTATATCTCGCGGTTGCCTTCTGTGAGGGCAAATCTGCAAGGTAACTTGACTCATGTACGCAGTTGAAACCCAGAATTTGGTTAAGCAGTACGGCAAGACCTTCGCGCTCAAGGGTCTTGATTTCACCGTGAACCCAGAGGAGATCATGGTCCTGCTGGGGCCGAACGGTTCTGGAAAAACGACGCTGCTGATGACTCTGGCGACCGTTCTGAAACCCACCTCAGGCACAGCGAAAGTGATGGGCATTGACGTGTTCAAGTCTCCTACGAAGGTTCGCCAGATACTGGGGATTTCGTTCCAGGATGCGAGGGGCTTCTGGAGACACAAGCCGGCGGAGATTCTGCAGTTTCACGCGGCGATGTGCGGAGTGAAGAAGAGCGAGCGCAAGGCCCTGATAGAACAGATTCTGAAGGACATGGAGCTCTGGGACGCGCGCAACAAGCTTTTCATGACGCTTTCAGGCGGCCAGACGAAAAGGTTGGAAGTTGCCAAAGTTCTGGTGCAGAGTCCCAAATTTGCCATATTCGACGAGCCGAGCAGTCAAGTTGACCTGCGTGGAAAACGCATGATCTGGGAAAAGATACTTCAGCTGAGGGAAAAGGGCGCGACACTCCTCGTTGCGACGAACGAGGTTCGCGAAGCAGAATACTTGGCTGACAGGGTGACTATTCTCGACCAGGGAAAGAGTATAATCTGCGACACGGTTCAAAACTTGAAGGACAAGATCGCCGGAGGCGACATCGTCGAGGTCGAGTTGGAACCCGATGGGAACAACGCGTCAATCCAGCAAGAACTAGCCGAGATCCCGGGCACGGTGAAGCTGGCACCCTTGGACAACAACAAGTACAAGGCCTATGTTTCGATGGCAGAAGCCTGGGTTCCGAAGATGACTAGCCTGTGCTATGAAAAGAAGATTCGCGTCTCATCAGTCAGAGTGACGGAGCCCTCGCTGGACGACGTTTTCCTGAGCTTCACGGGCAAGAAGCTGGAGACGAGCGCAAATGCTTGAGGTCCTCCGCCTAGTATGGTTCGACTTGAAGCATGAAATCAACCCGCCCGTTTGGATAGGCCTACAATGGTTCACTTCCACGATACAGCTCCTCATATACGCGGCTCTGATCAGGACGATCATGAACCCAGGCGTCATCTCGCCTCCGGGCAACTATCAGCAATTCTACGCCGTGGGCTTCATAGTCATCATGACCTTCGACATAGGCTCTCATGCTGGAAGGCAATTTGTGGAGGCCGCGCACGAAGGGAGACTGCCGTACCTGCTCAGCCTTCCGATCTCGCGGGGTCAACTATTCCTCTCTATAGCCCTGAAAGGGGCATTCGAACTGGCCCTAATGCTTATCGTTCCCTTTACCATCACGCTACTGTTGATCGGCAACCTGACGGTCTTGTCGATCGCGGCTGCAGTTGCTTCACTCTTCGTCTTAGGCTTCGGCGTAGCTGGACTAATGCTAGGGTTGTCCTTCATCGCGTTCAAGTCAACCGACATGTACTCGGCCATCACAACAGGACTGAGCGCATTAATAGTACGGTTCAGCACCATCATGTATCCACTCGCGTTCATGGCGCAGACCTCGCCAAGCTACGCCTCATTAGCAACGCTCAACCCGTTGGCTTACGGGGCGGATCTTGTTCGCATGTTTCTCGGGTTCAACCCAAGCTCGCTGCTGAACCCCGGCTTGGCTGCTACCGTGCTGATGGCCACGGCAGTGGGCACGTTGGGCCTAAGCACACTTCTTCTTCAACGTTTGGTGGAAGGAGTGAAGAGCGCATGACAGAGTTCGGCAGCATCATGCGATTGGCTCGCAACGACTTCTCTTACTTCTTCAGGACAAAATGGCTCATGGCAGTGCTGTTAAGCCTGAACATATCGGACATGCTGGTCGTAGCCATGGTTTACACGCGTATGATGCCCTTTAACTATTTTCAGTTTTTTGTCCCAAGCGTAGTTATAATGGGGCTTTTCGCAGCCGCTTTGGACACTGGGAGACGCATCTGGCTGGCCATACGAGAAGGCGTGGTACAGTACTATCTCTCGCTTCCCATAAGCATCGAAGGCATCGTTGTGGCCTACATGATCGCCGGTGGACTCGCCGCAGTCGTCTACTCGAGCGCCCTATTGCTCGTCATGATCCCGTGTCAGATCATCGGCCTGATCGCCATTCCTATCCAAGCCATAGGTAACACTCTTGTTTTAATGCCATTCCTATTCGTCCTGGCCATGGGACTGGCGGGCATCGCAGCAACCCTCGCGGCCTTTGCGTCAACCCATGGCGAATACTTCTTTGCGTACCAGCAAGTTGTGCAACTGCTGCTGCTGACGTTCAGCACGCTGTATTATAAAATAGAAGTCGTAAAGGGCTTTTTTCCACCGTTTGTGACCAGCTTCGTAGCCGTGAACCCGCTTACCCTTGCCGTTAACGCGATTCGACAGATCTTCGCGGGAAACGCTCTGCAGCCTGTTGATCTCCTCAGCATCCTAGCGGCAAGCCTGCCTTTCGCAGTAATAGGCGCGGCGGCCTACCTGACCGCCCTTCGAGCGTTCCGAGTCAAAGGAAAACTTTAGACGGCGAACGAAACCTATTTCTCTTGGATTATTCCCTCTGTAACGGAAGAATCTCGGAGCATCAACATGCCATACTGTCCAGAATGTGGTGGCGAAATGCAGTACATGATATCGACAAAGCATTACGTTTGCAAAAGCTGTGGACTGTCAGTTATGCAGCAGGAACTCGACGAACTCAGGGAGAAGAACAGGCCTGAAGTCGAGTCTGACGAAACTGAACAGGAAAAGAGAAGAAAAGAATACTTGAAATGGTGGCTCAGCAAGAAGAAATAGAAGAAGCCACAGCTTTTGAGAACGAAGGACCAGCAAACAGCATAAAAGAATCGGCAACATCTTTTTTGGCATCAGGACGGGAGATCGCATGATGGGCGAGCGGATGGAGATTATCTGCGTCGGCAACGAGCTTTTAATCGGCAAAACCTTGGACACGAATGCCACTTGGATGGCTAAGCGAGCCACCTCGCTGGGAATAGACGTAACAAGGATAACAATAGTAAAGGATGATGTGAAGGAAATAGCAAAGGCCACGATTGAGGCCCTCAGGAGGAAGCCGGGCTTCATGGTGACAACCGGCGGACTCGGCCCGACTTTTGATGACAAAACGCTGGAAGGAATCGCTACGGCTCTCAGAAGAAAACTGGAAGTCAACGACAAAGCTCTGGAAATGGTCAGAAGGAAGTATGAAGCATACGTGAAAGAAGCCAAAATTGAGAAGGTGGACCTGACGCCGCCCAGGATCAAGATGGCAACGCTCCCTGAGAAGTCTGAGCCCCTTCACAACCCAGTTGGCACTGCGCCAGGCGTGTTAATAGACGCCAGAGAGACAGTATTGATAGCTTTGCCCGGGGTTCCTTCCGAAATGAGGGCCATTTTCGAAGAATCCGTCGTGCCCATGCTCAAGAAAAAAGCCGGAGACGTCACCTTCCTTGAAACAAGCGTTTTTGCAGACTCTATTTTGGAGTCAACTCTCGCCCCCCTCATCGATCAGGTGATGCATGACAACCCGCATGTCTACATCAAATCTCATCCCAAAAGCGAAGAGCACAGACCCCACATAGAATTGCACTTCTCAACAACCGCCAAGGAACCTGGAACTGCCAAGAACCACTTAGAAAACGCTGTCATCGCGCTCTCGGGACTCGTAGAGAAGAGCGGTGGAACAGTCAGGATCCAAAAAAGGAAGCAATGAAAAGTCAAAGCATAACCCTGAAAGGACGACGCCCATCAGCACAATGGCCATGGACAGATGCCTCAAGAGAGAAAGCTTTTACTTGAGAACCGAAGTCTGATACCACAATACCGTTCCTTGGCTTATTGAAGATGGATTTCGCATGTCAACAGTTTTTATTATTGGAACTGCCGGAGCAGGAAAGTCATCGTTCACGGCGGCCTTCGGCGAATGGCTGACAATGTCAAAACAGCAGGTCTCAATAGTGAACCTAGACCCGGGCGTGCTGACACTTCCATACACCGCAGACGTGGACGTTCGCGACTACGTCAACGTTGACAGACTAATGGAAGAATATCACCTGGGTCCCAACGGCGCACTGATCATGGCAGCCGACTTGATCGCTGATGAGACCGACAAGATTTCGCGTGAAATCGAGGAGTTGCAGTCAGACATCGTTTTGGTCGACACTTCCGGCCAGATGGAGCTGTTTGCCTTCAGGGCAAGCGGGCCATACATCGTCAACGAACTCACAAAAGAGCCTAAGGCTATAGTCTACCTGTTCGACTCCGTTTTCTCGGTTGACCCACTTAACTACGTTTCGAACCTTTTCCTTTCAACCGCAGTGTATAATCGCTTTTTCTTGCCCCAGCTGCATCTGATATCAAAATGTGACCTGCTCCCGAGGAAACAGGTCAACGAGATAATGGGATGGTCGACAGACCGGAAAGCCTTGGAAAACTCGATTGACCAAAAACTTGAAGGAACCAAACGTCTACTGAGCATAAACATCATACAGGCAATCTACAAGCTCGACCTGCGGTTTCCGCTGATTCCGGTCTCAGCAAAAACGAGCGAAGGAATCGTGAACGTCAACACGGCTCTGGAGCGCATCCTAGCCGCAGGAGACAAGTACACGTACTGACGCTTGGCGCAGGAGAACATGTACCCCCTCGAATAGTAGAAAGGTTCTGTTAACCCAGGGGCTAACTGTTGAAAAGGCTCTGGTGACAACTTAGCACCTCATCTATTCTTGGTATCCGTATTCAATGAAACAATCAAAAAGTACGTCAAACTGCCGAGTATGAATCATGCAGAGAAAAAGCCAGAAACAATCAGAGGACAAGGGTCTGATTGAAAGAATATTCCGCTCATAACGCCTGAATAACCATAACCAAACCAATAGGCTGGAACGTGAATGGTTAATCTTAGAAGCTTCTTTAGGATTCTGTCAACTCTCAGGGGTATTGGAAAATGTTAAATACAACTTGTCAGTAAACAACAGGTTGAAGGAGAAAGAAAAGTGAAGAAGATTCTGCAGATAAATTTCAAGTTCAAGGCACCAAGATCCGAGCTTGAGAAAGCCTTTCTGAAGGTTGCCCCTAGATTTGGTCCTAGTGGCGACGTCAAGGGACTTCTATGGAAGATCTGGCTTGTGAATGAGGCTGAAAAATCAGCAGGTGGAATCTACCTGTTTAAGGACGATGCCTCAGTAGAGGCGTACCTGAAAGGAGAAATAGTTGCGGGGCTAAAGAGCAATCCAGCCCTAAGTGATATTGAAGCGAAAGTATTCGACATACTACCTGAACACACAAAGATTACTCGTGGTCCTGTAGACTGACATAACTCTAAGAAACAACAACCTTCCCATTTTCCTAGCTGTTAGAAACATGTAGAGGTTCATACATCGGGATTAAAACCTTAACTTTTGGCTTTGGAGCGCCCACACTTTTTCATAGCAAGTCTCCATTTTTCCATTTTGAGTTGTGCTAGTAATTTAGGAAAATCTCCCATCACTCAAGTCCCGAAGAGTTAACAGAACCGTAGAAAGTGGTTTTCATTCTTCTTGCTGGCCTGAACCAGCACGATTAGTCCTGCATAGGCGACGACGCGAACAGAGAGAAAGACGCGTAGGAGCACGCACGCAGAAAACCCGTGTCTCTTCGCCCAGTAGGTTTATCTTCCGTTTGAATTCACTTTCCAACCTGCGAGTCTCTTGCGAGTCGCGCCCGTTAGAAACACTTTTATGCTGACTCGCACATTCTCGGGAAACTGGGTGCAACGCGTATGGTCTTATCCTCTCCACTGCAACTTGTGGCAATCTATTCGGTGATTGTTGCTCTTCAAGTATTTTTGAGCGCCCGCTAAGACGAAAATTCCTGGGGAAAAATCATGGAATGCCACTACTGCCAATCCAAAGAAACGTCACTTAAGTTGTGCATGCCCAAAACCAACGAAGGATCCCTCTCGGTCTACGTCTGTCAGAAATGCTGCTGGAACTGCACGCAGAGAAGCAGATGCTACAAGACAATCTGGTAATCCACACGTGAACCTACTTGAAAACGGACTTGTCTAACTAAACGCAAATAACTCAACAGTATTGTCGAGTTAAAAGACAATCTGGTTTCAGGCAAAAAGACTACCGAAATCAATTCAGATGTAATATGTCATCGTTGGGTTGATCATTCGAGGTGAAAGGGCGCGCGCGCTACAAGTGATAGCCAGATGCCATGAGTGCGAGACCGCGCATACGAGCAATAGAAAAGGGGGGTCATGGAAAGATTGCTTCGCCATAGTGCAGGGCTGCTGTGGCTATGTCTTTGCCGTCCACTTTAAAGTCGCCGTTGAGGTCGCCCACGGGCAGGTGCTTGATTGGGTAGCTGAACGTTTCGCTAGTTGCCGCGATTCCAACATTGTCATATGCTTCGATGAAGAACTCGACCGTTGATGTGCTGTTGGATTGGCCGGGGATCGTTAACTCCCAGAGCTGTCCGGTAGAATTGTAGGTCATTGTCGTGTTCCACCATTCACCCGCATCAACTCTGTAGTGAAACAGCACTGAGGATAGGTTGTATACTGTTTGGCTGATGTTCATGATGACCTGAGTTGGCTCGTTGACCCTTGTGTAGTTAGAGGGCACGTAGGGACGCGGGCACGTTGGGTTCCATGAGATCAGGGTGTCGATCGATAACATCACGTAGCCGTCGTGAGGAGTGAAAGAAATCAAATGTATACCATCGGGGGCAATCACGCAGTTATTGAGCGTACTGGTTTCTGTTGTAAGGTCAAGCGTGCTGTTTCCAAGGGTTAGAACCTCAAATTCGGCCCAGATCATGGTTCCAGAATGAGGCCCAACGACGAAGTCGGGTGGCCAGCAGTCCTCGTAGGCGAGCACGCTGCCGTTTCCCAAATAGCTTGTATCGATCACTGGTTTTGGCATAATAAGGTCATGGCCCTCGAAGTAGTTGCCTGTGCTTGTATAGTTCGCACGAGTGCACATGAGATGTGTGCGATTATAAAGAAGTGCGACCTGACAACCACCTACATCTTCGGTTATGTTGAGCCAAACGGTTACGTTGAACCGCAAGCCTACCCAGTTTACACTCAGATTCGGTTCAATCCACATGGCGTCAGTAGCGTAGAGGACTGTTGACTTCCGCGTGTCTAAAGCTCCGACATGCATGTTATTTTTGACTTCTGATTGGCTTGCCGGGAGCCTTGTCAGGAACAAAGTTGCCGTTAGACAAAACATAGTCAAAACAGAAATGATTACACCTCTTCTGTCTACCATTTTAATCATTTCCTTTACAGCATCCAATTCAGTTCACTGCAAATTAAGATTTGCCTTATCTAGCTATAGAGGAAAATTCCATCTTCGAAACTCGCAGAAAGCGCGCCTTATGGTTGTTGTGGGCCGAGCTTGGGGGTCAACTGTTCGATGGCTGTCTTGAGTTTGTTCCATTCGTCCAGATCTCTTATGTTGAACTTGTGTTTTCTCTTCCAGACGTCTGCCCTCTTTTGCCACAGGTATAGGCCGATTTGGCGTTTTCCCCCGGATTCGAAGACGACTATGGCTTCCCACCACTTTGAGCTCTTGAAGACTGTCACGTAGTCGATGGTTTTGTAGAAGTCGGATATGGGTAGTTTTTCTTCGGTTTTTTCAGTCATGGTTTTTGCGCGTCCTTTACTCTGGTCTGTCGCGTTATCATTTAAGTGTTTAAGCTGTCAGAATTGGAATGTTCCTTCTGAGAGGACGTTGATGGCTGATCCGTCTTTAGTGAATGCTTTTACCGTTGGTTTTGATACGAGCAGATCGAGGTGGTTTCTTGATGGGTTTCGGCCTCCTGGGAAGTCTGAGTTGTTTCCGAAGGCGACGTGAATCGTGCCGAATATCTTTTCTAACTCGAGAAATTCCTTGCCCAGCCTGGCTTTTGGGTTTATGCCGATGGCGAATTCTCCGATTGTGCTTGAGTTGTCGTCGGTTTTCAGAGAGTCGTTGACCCTGCCGAGAACACTTGGATCTTTCGACGTTGAGGCCTGTACTTTCCCGTTTCGAACGGTCAATGTTACGGGTGTTTCTAGCGGGCCGATTCCTCCGACGGCCATGTCGCAGACTAGTTGACCCTCGGCCGAGTCCTCTACGGGAGCAACGGTGATCTCGCCTGTTGGGAGGTTCAGCCATTTCATGGTTTTTCTGTCGATAGCGGCGTCTGTGAAGAAGGATCTTCCCTCTACGCTTAATGATAAGTCTGTGCCAGCCGGGTTCTTGATTTCAACTCTTACGGCTCCGCTCAACCTTCGAACGAGGTCGCTCGCGAACGTCTGCATCCGTCTGTGCTCCGCCTCTGTGAGGGCGAGGGCCCCCTTTGTCAGCATGTCCAGCATGATTCCGGGAGCATGCCCTAGCCGAGCCTTATGACTCTGCGTTTCAAGTTTGATGAGTCCTATTCGAAACGGAGCCTCTTCTCCGACTCCGCGCATGAGATTAACGTAGATATCAGCCGGCTCTTTCAAGATGGCCAACACTTTTTCAGGAATCTCTTTTCGGGAGCTTCGGTCAGTCTTGAGCGGAGTCAAGCGTGTCTGAAGACCAAGGTTCATGGCCCCCCTGACGAACGCTTTGCCCACATCCATCTTCTCATCATCACACAAGATAACTATACTTTCGCCTTCTTCTGCACCTAAAACATAGTTTAACGCGTTCCGAGCAGCCTCTTCAGCATTCATGTTGGCACCAGTTCAGGCTACTCGGAACCAGATATAAGCGTTTAACTTCTCGAACCTGATTTCCTCTTTTTGATTCTGAACGGCCGATGCAGAATCAGCTTGGCGGTATCGTTTCATGTCCTGATTGAGTTGTCGGGCTCTTACGCAAGTGTTTGGCACATAGGAGATAGAGGGGCATCGGCAGAAGTGATGCTGCGCCAAGGACTCCAAAGTAAGACGCGTAATCGTGACTGGCTATGAAGACGTATGTGGGGATCAGGTTTGTGATTCTGCCTGCCATCAAGCCCACTTCCATCATGACCAGGATGCTGGCGTGATATTCTCGTCCGAAAGAATCGCCGTAGTAGGCGAACCAAGAAAGCGCGAAGGCTGCGGCTAGTCCTGAAAGGACGGAAAGAAAGACTATCTGAATGGCGCTTGATGCAAATGCGAGGGCAAAGTACCAGAGGGCATACAGGATTGAGCTTATTATCGCGAATTCAACACGTGAACCTTTGATGTCTGACAGCCTGTTTATCCCGATGTTCAACAGTGTTATTATGAGAGAGCTGGCCGTTATCACGAGGCCCATCGAGACGATGTTTGAAGAAACGCTGAGCACGAAGAAGGGGTAAGCAAGCCAATATGATTCACCCAGGCCGATTAGAACGAATGTGAACATGAATATCTTGAATGCGGTGTTCTTCGGTATCAGAAACTTCTGCTTCTCCGGCTTGTAGCGTATTTTCAGGGACACGGCGAATGAAGCGAGAAAAAGGATTATCGAGACCGTGTATAGATAGATGAAACCGTACTGTTCAATTATGAATCCGCCGAGGGCGGGGCTGACTATTCCCGCTATTCCTGGTATTGCAACGGACATCAGGCTGATTAGAAGCGCGCGTTGTTTGGTCTCGCTCAACCTGAACTGCAGCAGGTTGAAGCTTGGCCAAAAAGTGGCTAGGCTAACGCCGTAGGCCAGCCCTAGGATGATGGGGTTCTTCACGTATATTAGGGCCATGTAAAAGAGCAGAGTCAGGATAATGCCCAGGCTGATTATTCTCTCGAAGTGTCTTGTGATTCTGATCAGAACCACTGGGATCAGCCCGATCGCGGCGAACGTAAAGAACAGGATGACTACTATGTCAGGTGTGCCCATCCCCAATGCTTCGTTGAAGTAGATGGGAAGAAACGTTCCAGACAATGAAGTGGTGAAGAAGAAAATCGAGACTGTAACCGCCAACATTCTGGTCGAGCTTTCATCGAGCGACATAAGACATTGGCTTGTAAATAGTCAAGATTATCCTTATATAATCAGTCTGATGGTGACGGGGGAACTGAGGCTCCTCAGATTAACTAGCGGCATGGTCGACGCGCGCGCTACTCATAAGCTACGTGGACTAGGGAGATCTCTACCTGCCCATGACGGATCATCCGTTGAATAGCGTGAGCGTACCTAGTGAAAACTTAGCGATCAATGTTTCAGGCACCGTAGGCGATTTTGGTCACATTCAAATCTATTGTGGTAGCCGAGGGAACGTCTACGACACGGGCGGCCTCATAACAAGTCATGGCAATCAAACACTGACAGGCACATACACGTTCAATGATACATCGATGCTTTTCTCACTTCGATGGTTTGGTGGAACCGGAAATGGAGACAGCGGAAACGGTAATGGAAACGGACCGCAGCCTACAAACCTGCTTGCTCAGGTTCTGCTGAGTTTTCCAACTTTGGTGCAGTCAGGCACAAATGTGAATGGAACATTGAACGTAACAGGGACCGGCTACCCAACAATCTACCTGTGGAGCATCAGCCTCAACGAGCCCTACACAAATTGGACGGTCAACATCGCAGGCTTACCCATGTAACTCACAGGATTCATCGAAGGAAACGCCAGCATCCCGGTGACTCTGACCATACCCGAAGGCGTTGATGTTGGCCAACAGTATATTCCGTGCACCGTTACCCTGCAGACGCCAGGTGACAGCAGTAAAACGGTTCGCAGTATCAATAGCCTCGACTTAGTGGGTGCGCAGGCCACGGTCCCAGACGTGATGACCTACGGTTTCGTCGCGTTTATGGTAGACGCCCTTGTGAGCATGCCAGTATTCATGCGGAAACGCCAAAAAGCATAATGAGCGCGCGCTGTAATCAGTATTGAGACTGACGTTTGGAACGTGACTGAGAGATTGCAGTCAAGCAGACTTGCCAAGGGTGGAGCCGTTGCGGAAAAATCTTTTGTGGTTCTGCTGCTAGTGGGTATAGCAGAAGTGTTTATTGGAACATTCTCTTTGAGTCTTGCCCTGGTTGCTGATGGTGTCCAATCCTTTGCCGATGCTGTTGTTTCGTTGATCGTTTGGGTTGGTTTACGTTTATCAGAAAAAGCGCCAGATGGTAAATTCCATTTCGGGTATTACAGAGTTGAAAACTTCAGCAGCATTATCGCCGCTTTCGTCTTGACTATTTCAGGCGGACTGATCCTTTATGAGTCTTATCAGGGGCTGCTTCACCCTAGAGGGATAGTCAATGCAGAGATAGCTATGGCAACCGCACTCCTAGCAGCCGCTATAGCCGGGGTAATATTGTTCTTCAAAGTTCGCGCTGCCAGGAGATACGATTCTTTAGCGCTCAAGGCAGATGCGTTCAACTCAACCAAGGACGTGCTCACATCTTTGACAGCCTTTGTGGGCATAGCCTTGAGCAAATACTTGAACATCGGAGTGACAGATTCCATTGCCGGAATAATAATCGCCTTCTTCGTTTTCACCGTTGCATACTCAGTGATAAAAGAATCTTCGTTGATCCTGATGGACGCGTGCCAATGCTCAGACATCCTGTTGGATATAGAAAACATAGCAAAACGCGTCAAGAATGTTAAAGAAGTGCATGACATCCGTATGCGGAAGCTGGGACCATACTTGGTAGGTGACATGCACATTGTCGTTGATGGCGACATGTCGGTGAGAGAAGCCGATCAGATAGCGATACAGATAGAGGAACAAGTGAAGAAAGAGTTCGACGAAGTGACAGAAATAAAAGTGAGAATAGAACCACCAAAACCCTCAACTGGAGAGTGAAAACGACGCGCGCGCAAAATCCAAACCTAAATCTTGCCTCTCAAGGGAGTTTGCTGCAGCGCGCGCTGCAGAGTTTTCACTGAAAAAAGATCTATGCTAATTGGAGTAATCCTATTTGCTGTTCGATCAAGTTGACGTTCTGGCCCACAGCGCTTTCGTCTACAAGATAGGCGCGCGCTACCAGCGGCGACAAGATTTACTATTATGGACTTAACGAGAGCGTTGCTGCGAAACTGTTGAAGCAGCTGCTACACTTTTCCATGCTCTTACATGGCATCTATTAATGCGCGCGCTTTACGAGGGTGGGATTGACATTCTGCAATGCGATTTTGTTGAGGACAGCACAAAGATCAGGGAAGCAGAGAGCAGGACTACAGTGGGCGACAGAAATATGCAAAGGTATCCAAAGCTCGTTCCAAGGATGAATCCTCCAACTATAGAACGCGCGCGCTAAAAACCAGCTAGCACAAGAACAACACCGTTATTGCGGAACACCACAAAAAACACGACCAACAGACACAAAAGGCTTGGATTTCCGATTGCATATTTAAGATTAGCGCGCACACTCTAGAGTTGTGTTTCTTTGTAGATGCTTGCGCGACAACTCTTGGGAAGAAACGCATAGAGGCTCTGTCTTATCCTATCAAACGTGAAGGTGTGTGCTCCTTCTTCTGTGCCGGCTTTTTCATCCACAGCCAATTTCCGTGTATCTATCACTTCAATCACGCCTAGTCTCCCAATGGCACAGTAGAGGCGGTGCCTTTCAGTATTGAGCCACGCTACGTCAGGTCCTCCTCCAATCGGCACAACGGCTTCTTCATGCCCTGTTGACACATCTAAGACAACAACTGCCCCGCCATCACATGCAACGTATGCCAAATCATTTTTATCGTCGATGTCAAGGCCGTGTGGTCCCGCTATCGAGATGGGTAGGAGATCCTTTTGTAGCATGTTTTCAGGCGTAAGTAAAGCCACTCCCGCCGGTTCGCGGATATTCACTAGGAACTGATCCCTCTCACTTGAGTATGCGCACCAACGTGGTTTTCCAGCCAGTTGTAAAGCTGAGATCAGTTTTCCTGAGTAGGGATCAACGAGTCTTGCGTGATTATCTTCCACGTCAGCGACAAGAAGCTGTTTCCGTCTCGTGTCCCATGCAAGACCATTAGGCATGGTTCCCGCCTGCACTTCGCGCAAAACCCGATTGGTCAAGACATCAATTACCAATATCTTACCAGCACCTCGAGAGGCAACGAAGACCAAGTTCTCATTCTGAGCACACACAACGCCACTTGCCTCTGGGCATCCTGGAAGCGTTGCTAGGTGCTTAGCCTGTTCGCCGTCTATGACTTCCACGGTTCCAGTGGCAGTGTGAGCAACATATACACGGCCACTTTCGAGATGAACATCAGCATGATCAAAGCCTCCCGACTGGTGAGGAGGAAGATCAATATATCGAGAAACCAATAACGGCATAATCATACCTTCTAACAAACACATAAGAAAAAGAGGAGTTAGGGTTTAATCCACTAGTTTCTTTCTCAAAAATTCCCTTCGCTCTTTCCTGTCTAGCTTTTCGATTTCAGCCTTGTGTTTCTCGCGAACCAGCTTCAGTTTGCAGTTAGTGTAAAATGCATCGTACACTGGGCTTGCTTTGGCAATAGTCTCATAATCATCTTTTGATACGATACCAAAACCTGTCATGATTGCTTCCAACCCAGCTGCTTCAGGGGCCATTTCCATTTTGTCCGTATCTGCAGCTCGCACGATTTTTGCTAAATCCAACACTGCGGGATCCGTGATCTTGTACTTCTCGACTACTGCATCGAAACTGCATTTGTCGCCATGATGTCCGAGTTCGACTCCTGGCGCGTCATAGGGTATTGCCTTCTCTTTTTTGACGGTTTCTTCAATTTTTTCTACTGGAACGAAGAGGAATTCGGCTTTCGCGTCTATGAATCGTTTTATCAACCATGGACACGCGGTTCTGTCCACGTGCACGTATAGTCTTGTTACCCACTTCATACTTTTCACCAACATCATTTGGCTTTCAGTTCTTCGATGCGTTCCTGTACTGCTGCAACCTCGTTCTTCAGTTCTTGTGCGTACTCTTCTAGTTTCTTGATTTTCTCTTCTTTCGTTAGAAAGCGACGAGTGAACTGTCCATATCCGTGGTGGCCTTCGCGGCAACAATGCCTGCCATATCCATGGTGTTCTTCGCCATGTTCTTCATGCATACTTTTTTTCACGCTCTCTTATGTAGATTAACTACTTATCACAGTAGAATATCTACTTATATAAGTTTAATGCATACGTCCAATTCGGTGAGGCAGATGCATAGACTCGGAAGCATGAAAGTCGGAACGGTGCAGCTGTGGCTTCTGCTGCTACTCTCAGACAAGCCTATGTATGGCTACGAGATCATTCGTGAACTAGAACGAAGATTCTCTGGATATTGGTCCCCTAAAACAGGCACAGTATACCCCGCTTTAGAAAAACTAGAGGAGAATGGATTCATTACCGGACAGATAGAGTTCAGAGACCACGGACCAGACAGAAAACACTACGCAATTACCGACAAAGGGAAAGAGGAATTGAAGTCCGCTATGGCTCAATGGGCAAAAATGACAGAAATGATCGACACTTACAGAGAAACGCATCAAGCCATATTCAAATTCAAGAAGCAATGCATACGAGACGAAGCGGCAAAAATGCTCACAAGACTCGGAACAGCCTTTCAAAATGAGACTTTCGAATTCTCTGACGTTCTGCCTTCAGAAGAGAAAGGAAAAGCTGAGCCAACGGAACCCATATTCTTCAAACTACTCTACGCCAAAGAAAATCACAAGTACGAAATTCACATGGAACTCGAATGGATGCCATCCAACGGCAAGTCTACGAAAGAGACGTAAGAGACAGCTAAATGTCGGCGGACGGCGCCAAGATGAGCTCAAGCTGGTTTGCAGCATGAATCTTACATCTGACAAAGTGGGAAAAGGTGTTTTTTGGACACTGTGCGTGATGGGAGTCTTTGCAATCCTGAGCTCGACAATGTCCAAGACCCTGCTTAACCCCTTTGCCGTTGCGCTGGGCACGCCTACTAATTGGTCAGGCTTTGTGGGTGCGGCTTCAACCATACCTGGCATCATCGTTAGCCTCCCTGCATCTTCACTTTCCGACATCTACGGCAGGAAAAGGTTCTTGCTGGCGTCGGGCTTCGTGTTTGCAACCGCACCTTTCATCTACCTTTTCATATCAACATGGTGGCAGCTCATACTCGTCAGGTTTTACCACGGATTTGCAACTGCCATCTTCGTTCCCGTGGCCGAAGCTTCGATGGCCGAGTTGTATCCGTCGCAACGAGGGGAACGCATCTCACTCTTCACGTCTGCAACGTACGTGGGTAGAAGCATCGCGCCTTTCCTCGGCGGATACATACTGTTCAGCACCGCGAGCACTTCCGACCCCCTGTACAACTACCACATCATGTACCTGGTGGTCGCAGCGGCTGGGCTGGCTGCCTTCGTCATGGCATTGCTGTTTCTAGCTGAGAGAAAGGCACCCATGGTCGCGGCGTCGAGAAACCAAGACACTTTAAGGCGGATGTACGCTGGATGGGGCGCCTTAGCCAGGAATCGTGCCGTGCTGGCTGTCAGTTTTGTGCAGACCAGCTTGTACTACTCGTTCGGCACAGTGGATTATTTTCTCTCCGGATACTTGAAAGACAGTCTGCACTTCGACTTCTTCTCAACGGCCGCTGTTTCTGGCAGCATCATCGTGCTCGCCATCTTCGTCAGGGCTTACATGGGAAGAGTCTCGGACAGAACAGGCAGACGAAAGCCCATAATAATGGGCCTGCTGATATGCTCCGTACCGTTGGTTGTCATGCCATTTTCTTCGGACCTTCGAGTTCTCTTGCTGTTGGCTCTGGTCTATGGATTCGGCTTCGCTACAGCGACAGCGTCCACGCCTGCTCTCATAACGGAGCTGGCACCGTGCGAGTTCATCGGCACCTCGACTGGCTTCTTGGACACTGTGATGGACATCGGACAGACTATTGGTCCTATAGTCGGAGGGTTCATCCTCGGAACGAGCTTTGGATACTTTGGCCTGTTTCTATCGCCCACTGTGGTCCTGCTCTCTGCTTGCCTAATCTTTGTGCTGTCAGGAGTTGCGAATAGAAAAAAACAACCGTGTTGAGGTCTAATGTCTCATCATTGGGGTTACGTAAGCGCCATTACTTCTGCAATTTTGTTCGGAATAAGCTCGACCCTCACCAAAATCGCATTGCAGAACGTCAATCCCACCATCGTAGCGGGGATGATCTACTTCATTGGCGGGGTTCTCCTACTGGGAATCCATTTCACTCCACTCTCCGAAAAGATCCTTTCCATGCTTAAGACACCGGGAACAGAGGAGAAAATACTGAAGAAGGACTTGAGAGTTCTGATCCTTGTGATTGTGTGCGGCTCGGTGATCGCACCGTTGCTGCTCCTGAACGGCCTGAACCAGACCACAGCCATAAACGCATCGCTGCTTCTAAATGCGGAGTCCCTATTCACCGTCTTCTTGGCTTTTGTATTCTTGAGCGAACGAGGAAAAAGAGGTGAATATCTTGGAATTCTTATGCTGCTTGTCGGCGTAGTCTTCGTGGCCACAAATGGAGAATTCCAGAGCCTCACTCTGACAGAAAATATTCCCGGTAATCTCCTTATAATTGGCGCATGTCTGTTCTGGGGAATAGACAACAACCTAAGTAGATTTCTCAGCAAGAAGAAGGACATCATATTGGCGACTGCATTGAAATGCTTTTTCGGAGGATTGGCCTTGCTCATCATCTCTTTTCTGCTCGGGATTAATTTTAGCATACCATTGACATCTATACCTTACCTGTTGTCCGTGGGAGCCCTCAGCATCGCATTCTCAATCTTATTGTTTCTTTTTGCCCTGAGAAAAATAGGTTCAATACGAACAGGAGTCATCTATTCCACATCTTCACTCTTCGGAGCTGTTCTTGCCTTTGCTGTCTTGAGAGAGGCGTTTACACCTATACAGTTGATAGCTGGGTTAGTTATGTTGTTGGGCGTCTATGTCCTCTATCGCTACCCAAAATAGAAACGTCGGATCGCGCCCGCTATCCTCAAGGCTGTTGATCCGCTACTCTACAATCACTTTTTCATCCTGAATAGGATGACCGAACAGACCGAGGACCCTGAGACAAGCATGAAGGACCAGGAGGACCGAAGCGGCAAGACCCCTCAAACAATCTCAATCTACCGAGCAATAGCTGGCAGAGAGACCAAAAAGATAGGCGAACGGATGACAAGAGAAACCTAAATCCCACCGCGTGACTCTTCACTTCCTCGAATCACACTGTGACAAAACACACACAAACAACTTACTGCTCGGGCAAACTGACAAAAGAAATACTTTATACTGTCACGCGCGCTTAGGAGAATTGGTCTTTGAGGGTGGCGGTACGTCAGGTGAGATTGATGCCAAAATCAGGAAGGCTAGGGAAGCTCTGGAGAAATTTGGCTATGACCTAGTTGATGTTTCAGCCAGTGAGTTTTATGATTACATGATTGGCCCGATTTTCTCTGATGACCCCACAACTCTGCGGGATGTTTTAGGCAACGAGTACATAATGATACATGAACTAGTAGAAATCAGCGAGCTCAAAAAAATCGGGAGAAGAATAGACAAAAATGTAATTGTGGAAACGCCGAAAATCCCCTTTTACACGGCGCATTTTAACGCGATGGAGACTGAACTTAAATATGCACTCTACAAAGAAGATACATACTGGGCTAAAATCAGACTTAGACAGCATAGGGAAAGCGTGTTAGACGACGATCCGAACCTTCCAGAAGAACTGCGGCCGAGAGCAGAAGAAATATATGAGAAATACCGCAGGCTCGCCAAGCAAACATCAGAACAACCGATGACCCTGTAAGTGCTAAGATTCTTGTCTTTCTCCACTCAGGTTTTTAGCCATTTGCCCAAGCATTTGTGTATTATTATCTTTTCGTGAAAAGGTTTCGGAATGAACTGCGCGGGATGGATCGTGTTCGCCCTTTTCCGCTCCAGCAAGGGTATTTGCCTGGAATTCCGCCGAAGATTGCTGCCGCGATGCATCGTATTTTGACTGCTCCTCGGATGAAATCAGTTAATGATAAATACGCATGCGATGCAAGGGTTGAAAAGGTGTCCTTGTGAGAAGCAAGATCGCAACTTTGATGCTCTTAGTGGTCATGTTGTTTTGCCTTAGTCAGGTTGCAAAGGGTTCGCAGTTGAACACTGTTTCTTTCACTTTGGGATATGGGCTTATTCACGGTTCGTTCGAGTTCCCTGAGGAAGCTCACCCCACGGACACGATCATGTGCAATCTTACCATAGCAGCAGACGTTAACGTTACCACCCTCAATGTTACGGTGACGATTTCAGGTCTCGTCGCAGGCAGCTGGCAGACGCTTCATGTGGAACCAATCACACAATCTCTAGGACAGGGTCAAAACCTCTCTCGCCATATTATCATCACATTGCCCCAGAACGTGTCTGAAAGACTCGAATATGTAATCGACGTATCGACCGACTATGGAAAGGGCAATACTTCTTTCTATGCAACATACGTCAGGGAAAACACCTATGATGAACTCTCGAACTTGTACAACACTCTTCTGTCTAACAATAGCAAGCTAGAGGCTGATTATAACCAACTGCTCACAAACTACAGCGCCCTGAACGCGACATACGCATCGGTTGCCGCAGCCTATGAAGACATTCAAGCAAGCTACAACTCACTTAACTCCAGCCAAGAATTGCTCAATGCAAGTTACAGCTCATTGAATTCTAGTTATACCTCTTTGCAAGATTCCTATTCCTACATAAAAACAAAGTACGACGCTTCACAGTGGGAATTGAGCATCGTCAGAGATCTAATGTACGCCTTGGGCATCTCCACCGTGGTCCTCGCAGCCGCGACGATCTACCTAAGAAAGAAAGCCCCATATATTCTACTGCGCAAAGAAACAGCTGTAAAGCCAGACAATGAATAACTGGCCGGTAACAAGAACCACTCTGAGCGCACAGGGAAAGCGACAACGAAGATAATTGACGGAGTGATACAACTTCCACCTCATAGCCCAAGCCTCTCAGCCCTCGAAAATCCTCTTCATTGAAAAACACAATCTGATCCGAGTAAAATAGGTCACTTCTTGTTTTTCAACTCGCGCGCGCTAGCCGATAACACACTTAAGATACCGCGTCAGATAGTCAAGCGTAGCTGACCTGATGACCAACGCCTATTGCGAGGAAAACCGTATGTCCAAGAAAGAAGCGGAGACCCCTACTAGAGTCTCAGTTGACATGGAGAAATCCTTGAGAGTTTCAAAGAAGATACTAGACTTGTTAAAGAAGAAGACCAAGAGTTCAGCAGAGGCCTATTTATCAGTTCGTCTAGTAGCTATTTTTCTCGAAGAAAAGCTTGGCCTTAAGATGACATCAGATCAAGAAGAGGAACTCAGAAAACTCTTGCGAAAGGATGAAAAAGCATCAAAGAAAACCTCCCTTGATTCGCTATCTGAAAGAAGCCATTAGCGCGCGCACGAGTCTGAAAAGCCAAAGCCCACGGTGATGCGGATGGGCAACAGAAACTATCAGGCTTCTGGGTTTGGAATCTATTAGCCTTCTCGCGTTTCTCGGTACTCATCTTCAAGAATGCTCATCATTATGAAATCGCTGTATCGGTTGTCGCATTAGTAGCCGTCTCTCTGGATACCCTCCTTCTTGAAGCCCAGGCTTTCCCAAAATCTGATCGCTCTTTGATTGAAACCAACGACACCGATTGAGATTCTGTGGAAACCCAATCGTTCGAAGGCGTATTCAAGGAGGAGACGACCGGCCTCTGTCCCATAACCTTTCCCCTGCGAGTTTTTCTCGCCTATTATGATGGTCATGTCGGTGCAGTTCCAAGGCTTGAACATTCGTAGGAGCCCAGCCTCTCCTATGATTTGTTTTCCGTTCTTCAGAACTATTGAAAACCATAGTCGATCTTTGTCTTTTCTCAATTCCTTGTAGAATTTCTGAACGTCAGTGGAACTCATCGGCTCAACTTCGCCGATCAGTTTTCTGATCTCAGCGTCATTCGACCATTTCTGAACGTAAGGCAAATCAGCCTTGCCGAAAGGTCTTAGGTAAACTCTTTTGCCTATCAAAGAAGCTTGAACCGATTCTCTCTTTTCCAAATGCTTTCACAAGTGACAGATTTCACACAGCTTGTTTCTTTAACCTTTTCTTGGCAGCTTTGGCGTGTTCATTAGTCCAGTGTTTCATGAGCTCATCATTCTGTATCCAACTGGCCTTAGCTGCAATATTCAAGCTTTTCTGCTCGTTTGGAAGCGAGATAAAGGCGCCTAAGCTGTTGGAGACGGCGCGCGCATGGTGTGAATTTTGGGAAGTCAGTCTTTCATTATTCTCTCTGGAAGCCGTTGAAAAACGGATAATCTTGCCTGAATCCGTTATTTGCTTAGTATTGGGTTTATGGGCACGACCAGCAAACTAAATATCCCAAGTTAGGACAAGATGTGTTGATGTCTTTGTTGGCCAAACCGTCCATGGAAACTGACCTCGAAAAAATGGCGAAAGAATTAGGAGCTGACCTATTTGGAATTGCAGACTTAACAGTTGCTCAGGCCTTTGTGTGTAAGCAGGGTGGAGAATACTTAAGAAAGTTTTCGAGGGCTATATCAATCGGCGTTCGCTTATTAGATGCAGTTGTAGACGAGTTGTACAGGCATGAAGATCCAGCAGCCATTTACACCTACACAGCACTTTACAACTCCGTTAATTCAAGTTTAGACCATGTTGGTTTGTTGTTAGCAAAAAGAATTCAAGAGAAAGGTTACCGGGCTTACGCTATACCGGCTTCTCAAACTGTTGATTCTGACAAGCTCATCGGAGTATTTTCTCATAAGCTTGCGGCAAACTTGGCTGGTCTAGGTTGGATAGGAAAGAGTTGCCTTTTGATTACACCAAGTTACGGTCCGAGAGTAAGGTTTGCAACTATCCTCACAGACGCGCTTCTAAAAGCAGGTTCTCAAATTGATGAGAAGTGCAATGATTGTAGAGAATGTATGGACATTTGCCCCGTTAAAGCATTCACTGGTGCCTCATTTGATCCTTCAAAGCCTAGGGAAGTCAGGTTTAATGCCCATTTGTGCAGGAGTTATCGTAAGAAGAGAGAAGAAAGGCTAGGAGAAGGGTATTGCGGTTTATGTGTGTACGTATGCCCTCACGGTCGATCCAATAAGAGCTTGCCTTAAGCTAGGCTTTTGAATAACCGCACGCTACGCCTGTGTGTCGATCTTAAAGGACCTTTTAGATAGAGAAGAGGCAGATAGAGACGGTGTAGATGTAGTTTGGGTTTGGGATGAGACTTTGCTCGGAAAACCCAAGACTCCAAACCCCTTGCTTCTTTTTGACCTTGTTTGAACAAGAACCACGATTGCAACAATTATGCTGAAGAGAATTAGAAAGCCCCTAAGAAACACGCCCACATTCATCGTTGTGGCAACTCCGATGAACCCTGTGGCATCATAAACCCCATGTATCAATGCCGGCACAAACAGATTGCCTCCAGAAAGATAGTATGTCACCGCCATCGCCATGGCAAAAGTCACAAGATCGGTGAACTGAATCAACGAAGCCGCTTCATACACACGAGCATAGTAAAGGTGAACGGCAGCAAACAACAAAGATGAAACAAAAGCAAGAGTCAACCAATGGCGATTTTTGAAAATGTCCAAGAGCCCCCCAAATATGAATCCCCTAAAAACATACTCTTCTGCTGGACCAACGACTAATAGAGAGACGCCTATCATGATCCGAGCAAATTCAGGTGAGACATTCAGAACAGGATTAGGTCTTTGTAGAAGATTTACGGTGTTTGGGTTAAAGAGGATCAAGAAGAAGAGGATCACAATGGCAAGCAGAATCCCTAAAACCGTGAAAACGCCGAAGGACGCGAAACCAAATTTCAAGGCAGACTTAGTGTTGTTGAAAAATCTTTTGATTACCGTTGTTCCCCAAATGAATGTTATAGCCAATACGGGTATGCCGTATACAATAAACCCTCCAAGAACCAGTCCGAAGTGGATCCCCAAGTATTGGGAGTAGACAGCAGCGAATGTTATTATGAGGCAAACGAGATAGGCTTTTTTTCTATTCAAGCCTTTCGAGTTTGTCGCTCGAGTCTCAGGATCACTTTGTTCAATAGACTTTGAATTCTCCAACAGCATTCGCCCTTTTCTCTCGACGCCCACGTTTAAGAGGTTGGGCAATCATTAGGCGAAACGGCAGGCACCGCTTTTATGGATTACGCTAAGGGCACAACACACATAGTAACCCGTGCTTCAGAAAACGAAAATGGGATAAAATTTTACCCTTTCTCTCTCTCTCTGTTTCTACTCCTACTACTCTGTCTACTATTCTCTTACTCTCTCTGACTCACTAACTAACTCTCTATACCTACCTCTCTCTGTAAGACACAGACAGACAAACAGACAGACACAGAGAAACACATACAAACAAACAGACAGAAAGAAGGACGGCGACAGTTGTTTTGCGGAAAAGTTATAGCTCAACCGAAGCAAATTGGTCAACACTAAGTCGCTTGAGTATGGCACGTTTGGTCAACAAGGGTTTTGCAGAGGTGAATAACACTAGACTTTACTACGAGATAGTCGGTAGAGGGCATCCCTTAGTGCTTGTTCACGGGTTTTCTCTTAACACAAAAATGTGGGATGACCAGTTTGAAGTCTTTGCAAAACGTTTCAAAGTAATACGTTACGATGTGCGAGGCTTTGGCAAGTCAGCACTTCCAACAGTCGCGAAAGACTACAGTCACACAAAGGATTTGAAAGCCCTTCTGAATCAATTAGGGATAGACTACGCATACGTAGTCGGTCTTTCTATGGGCGGCGTAATTGCTCTTGATTTCGCTCTTGAATATCCAGAAGCAACTAAGGCTCTCATACTTGCTGATTCATCGATTTACGAGTTTCGAGAATGGTCAAAGTTCTGGAGTGAATTTGATGAGTCAATCTCGAAAGAAGCCAAAGAAAACGGCGTAGAGGCGGCAAAAGAAGTGTGGAAGAATCAACCTTTGTTTAAACCTGCTTTCGAGAAGCCAACCGTGGCTTTTCAACTCAAGCAGATGATTTCTGACTACTCTGGCTGGCATTTCGTCAACACCGACCCATTATGCTTTTTAGACCCGCCCGCAATGGAACGACTTCAAGAAATCAGAGTTCCAACCCTCATTATCGTAGGTGAGCGTGATTTTCCAGATTTTCACAGAATTGCTGACATCCTAAGTAACAAGATACAGAATTCTCAGAGAGTGATTCTTAGAGGGGCGGGACACATCTCAAACATGGAAACTCCGAGAGAATTCAATGAGGCTGTATTGAGTTTTCTTGCCAATGTTTGATATAACAAAGTTATGTTTTCATGCTGAACAGTTTAGACGTATGGTTTATTGGCTAGATTTTGGTTTTGCGGAAAAGTTATAGCCGAATCGAAACAGACGAAAGAAAAAAAGGGATGATGGCTAGAGAGCGAAGACGAGGACTAGGCTTTCAGGGAAGGCTTTAAAAAGAATATGCAATCTAATTCAGTTTCATGGCAAGAAAGAGGCAGAATAAACCCATTCTTCCAAAATCAGAAGAGAGTCTAGTCGAAATCAGAAAACTAGTGAACATTGTTGCCACCCAGATGGCACTTGACCGCATCGAGAAATCGGCGTGGAGAGAAAGGCAGAAGGCAATATGGTTTCTCTGCTCTGGAAAGTGGACTCGAAAACAACTAGCACAAAAATCGGGAGCACATTTGAACACAGTCAAGGCTTTTGTTGAGGAAGCCATGACTTATGGATTACTTGAAGAAGAAAAAGCGAAGGGTGGGCATCCCAAAAGAGTGATTGATTACGCCCCATCAGAATGGAAAGCATATATCAAGAAGGGAAAAGCAGAAAAGGAAAAACCCGAACAGACGCAAGCCATATCAAATGAAAAACAAGGCTAGGCGGAATGATGAGCACTAGGCAATTCAGAGAAATGATAAGTCTGTTGAAAGGCATAGAAGAGAAACTGGATACTCTTGTGAACTTCCAAAGAACCCTCATGCCTAAGCCAAAAGTTGGAAAAGAAGAAGAGAAAGTGCTGAAACTCTGTGACCGAAAGAATACGATTGCGGAAATGGCGACAAAAACTGGAAAAACCAGCAACAATGTGAACTTCCTATTGACCCACCTAAGAAGGAAGGGAATTATACGTTCCGTGAAAATCAAGAACAGAACTGTTTACGAGAAGATTTAGATGAGTGAAAAGACTGCAAACAAGAAACTTGATGAGGTACTCAGGAAACTGGACATTCTGGCAGTCGTCCAACTCGCCAAGTCTGGGTTAACGTTGAAAGAAACCTCCAAAGTGTTAGGCATAAGCGAGGATACGATAGAAAGAATGCTTCCATTCAAGAAACTTAAGCCCAAAAGGCACGAAGAATGAAGAAGAAAGA
>Ga0315277_10000722_pt1 | contig 51041 bp, 55 predicted proteins | sample YL17G05_15_MG_FD_203695 | JGI IMG/M metagenome (GOLD analysis project Ga0315277, IMG submission 203695) | Sediment microbial communities from Yellowstone Lake, YNP, Wyoming, USA - YL17G05_15 | ecosystem: Environmental > Aquatic > Freshwater > Lake > Sediment | place: USA: Wyoming | collected... | reverse complement strand
TCTGTGGGGAGAGGAACACCACGGCCCGATTCCGATGTTGATATCCTCATCGTCGCAAATCCATTGCCAAACGGACGCATGCGGCGAGTACAGGAATTCCTTGCCATTGAAGAACGACTGGGAGGAAGGCTCAAATCCCTCGAAAGGCGCGGATTCTCCGCCACACTTGCCCCTATTTTTAGAACTCCCGCCGAGGTCAAACGTGGAAGCCTGCTTTACTTGGACATGATCCACGATGGAAGGATTCTCTATGATCCTACCGGATTTTGGAGAACCTACATTGAGTGCCTCAAGCGGAAACTCCACGCCCTGGGAGCCAAGAGGATTGTGCAAGGAGAACGCTGGTACTGGGATCTTAAACCCGACTACAGGCCTGGCGATATCTTTGAGATATGACCAATTCTTCACTCGCTCGGAGCTACCTCAAGAAGGCTGTTTCCAGACTGAAGGTGCTTCCGGTTCTCTATGGAGACGGCGCCTACTCTGATGTTGTGCGTGAAGCCCAGGAAATTGTGGAACTGGCGCTCAAAGGCATGCTTCGACAGATCGGTGTGGAACCGCCCAAGTGGCACGATGTCGGAATCCTGCTGATTGAACATGAGAACCGATTTAGTTTCAGGGTAAGGAAAAGGATCCCGCGCATTGCCAAATCGTCCAAGTGGCTCCGTAGAGAACGGGAACTGAGCTTTTATGGGGATATCGACTTCATCCCGACAGACGAGTACACTTCGCACGACGCCCGCACGGCTATCCGCGATGCGAAATTCATCGTTCAGACGGCCCACTGGGTTATCGGTGAACTACCATAGGAGAGAAAAACTTGTAGTCTCTGCGGTTTAGTTGTTGCTCGAAGTTATCGTTGTCTTTGCCGTCTTCGCGGTTCAGCTCTCAGCCGCAAACTGCAAATACGCTCTCAAATCGGCGGCATTGTATTCTCGTTCTCCCGGGCCGTCAGAATTCTCCAGAACTGGGCAGGCGTCACGATACGGATGCCTGCATAGCTTCCGATTTCCAGTAAATGAGGATCACCCGTGACGAGATAGTCGGCCTCTCCCTGCACCGCTGTCGCAATGACGACATCGTCGTCGGGGTCTTTATTCACGACTGCCAGCTCAACTTTCCCTGGGACAATCGTAGCGTAAGATTTCAACGCCTGAAGGATTCGTTCCACATCGAGATCGGTGATTTTGTAGCGTCGGCGGATGTGAGGGCGTTTCAGCACGTCCGCCAAGTCCTCAATCATCACCGGTGAGATGATGACCGCAAGCCTGTTCTCGCGCCATGCCCGGACAATTCGATCGGGTGCTCCTCCCTGCACAATGGCGGCACTTACAAAGACATTCACATCCAGCACGGTGCGAATCATCGCCGGGAGGAAGCCTTTCTCCGTCTCTGAGTCCGGGCCTGCCGGGCCTCGTGCATCGCCCGAGTCACATCTGCTTCTAACTGCTTGGGATCAACATTGCGGTTTCTCTGCTGAATCTCGTCAAAGATGACAAAGTCCTGCTCCCGCTGGCGCTTCAACTGTTCATAGACGGTGATCGGCACGATGACAGCCATGCTGCGTCCCGAGCGCTCCAGGATAACCTCAGCACCGCGATAGTACACTTCCTCCAAAATCTGCCCAAAATTCTTCCGGGCTTGAACAGCACTAAGTTTTTTCACCATGCTGATTACCCGCGCAAGATTGATAATTCTTCTCAATTATGAATTCTATGCACATTCTTGATTGTTGTCAACACGGCAGGTGCGTCCCTGCTTGACCTTTTCACGGCGTGTGTGTACTGTCTGTGCGGAGGTATCGGAGCACAATGACCGGGATAAGGATGAATGCGAGCACCGCCGACAGGCTCAGCTCTCTGGGCGTGAGCTTGGTGTATCTTTTTGGCTCGGTTGCCGAGGGGACGGCCCACGATCAGAGCGATCTCGATATCGGGATTGTCTTGGAAGATTGCAGGAGGTTTCACTCGGATTCCTTCGCCGTCTACAATGAGTTGTATGACATCCTAACAGATGCCTTCCCTCTGAACGAAATCGACATCGTTTTCCTTCAAGCTGCGGGACTGGAAGTTCGCTTCGATGCAATAAGGCACGGCCGTCTTCTCTTCGCATCATCCGCCGACGCCCGATACGGTTTCGAGGAGAGAACCATGATTCTGTATGCTGACTTCAAGCCTCTCCTCGAGAGCTTCAACGATGCGGTCTTGGAAAGGATCTGAGGCATGGTCGGTCAATGTAATTGTCGCCGATCACTACGCATCGGAAAAAATCGGGGACATTCCGAATTTCCCGGACTTGCTCAGCTGAATCGGACGGATCAACCAGCAGTTGATCTTTTCTATTCAGCGGAGGAAAGCTGGAAATTCGGAATGTCCCCGATTTTTTCACACCTTCTTTGCGTCTTTGCGGTCAGATTCTAAACCACCGCGAAGGCGCGAAGACGCAAAGAACCCTGGGAATTTCCTCTCAAACCAAGGTCGGAATCGCGGGCAGGTGGTAACGGGAGTCAAGTGCATACCCCTATTTGCTAATTTCGATTTGATCAGGGCAGCCAGTCTACGCAGGCGGCAAATCCGCGACGCTCTATGCCAGGCGCCAGCGGCGCGACTCCATCGGCCTGTGTGATAAGGTAGCCACGAGCGGCATCGGCGTCCATCATCGAGCTCTGGAGCCTTCGGGTGGCGCGCAGTGGGTCACCCTCCCCTGTCTTGATTTCAAATGCCACGCGCACAGATCCACGATCAAAGATAAGATCCGCTTCCAGCCCCGCTGCCGTTCGCCAGAAAAAGAATTGCGTGTAGGGGTTTACTACCCTTTCCCGCCGCATTAAATCCTCCAATACGAACGTCTCCCAGCTGGCGCCGAGCACCGGATGCGTGTCGAGTTCCTGCAGAGTCGATATGTTCAGCACATGGTGGAGAAGCCCGGTATCGCGCAGATAGACTTTGGGAGACTTAGTAAGCCGTTTGCCGACGTTTCGATGATAAGGCGGCAGCACACGCGCCAAGTACGTCTGCTCGAGCAGATCGATGTATCGGCGAGCCGTGTGATTTGAACAGCCCAGCGAGTTGGCCAATTGCGAACTGTTCAGCAGGCCGCCCTGCTGGTGTGCCAGCATTGTGGCGGATTTTAAGTTTGATTTTTAATCCGCCTGCCCCCATACTTCCGCAATTTCGGCAAGCGCCTGATCAAGAGTATATAATCGAGCTTCGTCTCGAAGACTTGGACTGACATGGTTCTGATCGCTTATCATAACTGGCCTGCCGTGAGAGTCAAGGGGGTTGGCTGGCAATGGCACTGTTAAGGGCTGCAAAGCGAGTTGTTTTCCCGGCCGTGATCCTTGCTGTCTCGGTGTGTGCGTGCTTGGTTCTAGCCGAGTTGGGACTGGCGTGGCACGAATATCCGCCGATCCCTGTGAGTGGCCGGACTTCCGAGCAGAACTATCCGTCGCGAGGCGCAGAGCTGAACCAGTTACGGTATCGAGGTCAGAGGATCGCCTACTCCGACGACGGCCTCGTCGTGGTTCTACTTGGAGATTCACAGGCAGAGGCGGTCTCCTGCGCGTTCGAGGCCATGCCTGAGAAACGCCTCCAACCGCACCTTGCTTCTCTGACGCAGTACTTTGATAACATCCGATATGTCAACAAGGACCTCGAATTCGTCTATATCCCAATCGAACGCAGCGGCTGGGCGGTCAGTCCGACTGACCCTCACCTAAATGCATCCGCTGTCGACGACGTCATGAAGTACGTTGCCGACAGGCTGTCGTCGCACCTGCCGTGAAAGGTCACAGGCTTGTCGGGTAGAATCTTCGTTGGGTGTTTGTTGTGGACTGTCTCAGCACTTCTCAGGCAGAATCTGACGGTTTTTGACCATGACGGCAATACTTGGAATCTCCGCATACTATCACGATTCAGCGGCGGCCCTGGTCGTGGATGGGCGCATTGTCGCTGCCGCTCAGGAAGAACGATTCACAAGGAAGAAGCACGATGCCAGCTTCCCGTTCCGTGCGATCGAGTACTGCCTGTCGGAAGCCGGACTGAAACCGAACCAGCTCGATTTTGTGGGATTCTACGAGAAGCCTTTTCTGAAATTCGAGCGAATCCTGGAGACCTATCTCGCGTTTGCGCCCATGGGTTTTCGGTCCTTCGCATTGGCCATGCCATCCTGGCTGAAGTCGAAGCTCCACCTGCCACGCGAGATGCGGCGGCACCTGCCAGGCTATCGGAAACGGTTCATTTTTCTGGAACACCATGAGTCTCACGCGGCGAGCGCGTTCTTCCCGTCACCCTTCGAAGAAGCTGCCATCCTGACGATAGACGGAGTAGGGGAATGGACCACGACGAGTTTTGGGTACGGACAGGACAACCACCTTCAGTTGACGCACGAGATCCGTTTCCCTCATTCGCTGGGTCTTTTGTACTCGGCTTTCACGTACTTCTGCGGATTCAAGGTCAATTCGGGTGAGTACAAACTCATGGGTCTGGCGCCGTATGGAGAACCGAAATACGTTCAGTTGTTGCTCGACACCATGATAGATATCAGGGAGGACGGCTCATTCCGCCTGGATCTTTCGTACTTCAACTACTGCCAGGGTCTTACCATGACCTCGGCGAAGTTTCATCGGCTTTTCGGCGGGCCGCCGCGCAGTCCGACTTCCCCTTTGACCCAGCGCGAAATGGATGTGGCGGCTTCGGTCCAGAAGGTCACCGAGGAAATCATGCTGCGTGCAGCGCGTCACGTTCATGGCGAGACAGGTTCCCGCAACCTTTGCCTGGGAGGTGGAGTGGCCCTCAACTGCGTCAGCAACGGGAGGATCCTGCGCGAAGGGCCGTTTGAACGAATCTGGATCCAGCCGGCTGCCGGCGATGCAGGCGGAGCTCTGGGAACTGCGCTTTTCATCTGGCATCAGCTGCTCGAAAACCAGCGAGTCCCTGAGCTACACGACAGCCAACAGGGTTCGCTGTTGGGACCGCGTTTCGAGGAAACTGGGATTCGGGAGTTCCTGGATGGACAACGGGCGACCTATCGGCACTTCGAGGACGAAGCGGCCCTCTGTTCGTACGTGGCCGAGCAGCTCACACAGGAGAAGACCATCGGATGGTTGCAGGGCCGGATGGAATTCGGCCCGCGGGCACTGGGTTCGAGAAGCATACTCGCCGATGCACGCAGTTCGAGCATGCAGTCTGTTCTCAACCTGAGGATCAAGTTTCGGGAGTCTTTTCGGCCGTTTGCGCCATCAGTGCTGAGTGAGCGCGCCCGCGACTACTTTGAGATTCAGGATGGCCAGGAAAGTCCTTACATGTTGCTGGTAGCGGCGGTTCAATCCCACCGTCGCCGCCACGCAAACCAAGAGGATGGACCGCTTGAAGGCCTCGAGAAACTGCGCGCCGTCCGCTCGGACATTCCTGCCGTAACGCACGTGGACTATTCCGCCCGGCTACAGACTGTGGATGAAGCTCGTCACGTCCGCTACTATCGCCTCCTGCGGACGTTCGAAGCTAAGACCGGTTGCGCCGTTATTGTCAACACCAGTTTCAATGTTCGTGGTGAACCGATTGTCTGCACTCCGGAGGACGCGTACCGCTGTTTTCTGGCCACCAACATGGATGTCCTGGTGCTGGAGAGGTTTGTCCTGCACAAAGACGACCAGCCAGGTGCGAAGCGATATGATGTCAGTGAGTATCTCAAGGGGTTAGATTGGGACTGAGGAGACAGCTGTGGCCGAGATCAATACGAATCCTGCAAGGAAAGAACTCCGGCAGTTCGCGGCAATCTGGTTTCCGCTGTTCTGTGCAGGTGTCGGTGCGTTACTTTTCTGGAAGGTGGAAGCCGTCCGCTGGGCAGTTGGGGTTTGGATTGCCGGGGGTGCTCTGGGTGTCACAGGGTGGATCGTGCCGGCCTTGATAAAGCCCATATTTGTTGGACTGCAATATGCTACTTATCCCATCAGTTGGGTGGTGTCGCACGTTCTTCTGGCCGTGGTGTATTATCTGATGGTCACGCCGTTGGGCCTTGTCATGGGGGTTTTCGGCCATGATCCCATGGCCAGGCGAAAAGGAATGACAAAGCAAACCTTTTGGAGAGAACGTGAGCCGGAGCGGGACAAGGAGTCCTGTTTCAGGCGGTACTAGGGAGACATCTGCATGAACCAGAATGGAAGTAACCAAGACAACAGTTCCGCGAAGTTCGCTGAGCTCGCGGAGCAGTCTTCGCCGGGAATCGTCACCGAATTCCTTGGGTTCCTCCGTCACAACAAGAAGTGGTGGCTTCTTCCGATCATCGTGGTGTTGCTGCTTTTCGGGTTGTTAGTCCTGCTTGGGGGTACGGGTGCCGCGCCCTTCATCTACACACTCTTCTGAAAGCCTGAGGGTCAGGTGATCCAGGAAGGAGAGGGCAAATGATGCCGTCCTTCGAAAAACTAGGGCTCTTCTATCTCGGCAAGATCTTTGATCCGCAGACGCATAGTCGAACTCATGCGGATGGGTATTCCGAGACATCGTGGACATCGATTCCAATTGATCGTGGACAGTTTTTCCAAATGATGGTGGACAGGGCTTCCGACACGATGGTGACCACCTGACCGACGCTTGTCCCCTCAGGGAAACAGACATCGTCTTCCTTCAAGCTGCGGGGCTGGAAGTTGGCTGCGATGCAATAAAGCACGGCCGTCTTCTGTTCGCATCATCGGCCGACGTCCGATAGGGCTTCGAGGAGAGAACCATGATTCTGCATGCTGACTTCAAGCCTCTCCTCGAGAGCTTCGGCGATGCGGTCTTGGAAAGGATCTGAGGCATGGGAGTTTGCTGAAGCCGTAAAAGCACCTCTGCCGCACCCTGAGAATTTTAACCTTGTCGTCGAATGACCCGCGGCAAAGCGTCGATGTACGAGCGATTCGGCTTGCAGCCTCTAGAGGCGATGGCAGCCGACTCGGGGTCGCAGTTGCGAGGACCAGCTCGCACTCCCGGATGTGATTGGTGAGGCCGCTGCTTACTTCGATCCCCTGGAGGTGCTATCCCGACCCAAATGAGTGGGGCAAAGATTTTAGGAAACGGAGAGAACCATGAAGTGCCGTACGTGTCGGGGTACCATGGAAGCGAAGTCGGCCGACCTACCTTTCAAGGTCGGAGAATCGGCCATCGTTATCATCAAGGACCTCGCCGTCATTCAATGCTCTCAATGCAGCGAATACGTGCTCTCTGACCCGGTGATGATGCGTGTCGAAAACATTCTCGCGTCCATCAACAAGGGAGCAGAGTTGGAAATTGTGCGATACCCAGCCTGAGCGAATCTGCGCGGGAGATGCTGCTCATTGTTCTGAAGCGTGCAGCTCAGTTCTCCGGGAATAAAACCGCCCTCAGAATCCCAAGCCGGACGAGCCGGAACCAAGCGGGTAGGGGCATGCGGCAGCATGCCCTGTTTGGGGAGTGGGCACGCTGCCGCGTGCCCCTACATCTCTTGCCCTTAAGAAATTCTCATCGGTTGAGAATGAACATAGCTCGGAAGGGGACCATACTATCCCGAGTCGCGTGTTCGGTGACTACATGACTGGGAGGCATACGCTATAGATCCTTGTCCGCGCTGCCAGCCAGCAGCGACAATAGTTTCGGAATCAGCGGCGAGAGGTTTTTGCTAATTGTTTTCCAAACGATTTTGTCGCTCACGCCAAAGTACTCGTGAACTATGATGTTCCGCATGTCTCGCATATCGCTCCACGGGATCTCCGGATGTTCCGCAACCACATCTTCGGGAACCTGACCCGCGGCTTCTCCGATCACAATTAGGTTGCGAACGACAGCGTCGACCGTCTTGCGGTCCGAGACAAAGTCGGCAAAGTGCATACCGGTAGTATATTGTTGGATTGCGTTTATGGCGGAAAGGATATCCGGGATTCGAAGCTCCCAGTTTCTAGGCGGCACGGACGGCCTCGCGCATTATGCGCTCCCTCAACTCCCGGTGAAGGGCGTCAGGCGTTGCCAGATCTACCTTGCATCCCAGCAACTCACTCAGCAACCGTCGAAGCTGGGCGAATTCGAAAAGGCCGATGCCCGCATCTGACTCAAATTCCACAAGCAGATCGACGTCGCTATCTGGGCGATTTTCATTCCGCGAGACTGAGCCAAAGAGGTACAGGGCATTGACCTCGAAATCGCGCAGTATCTTACGGTTCGCAGCCAACTTTTCTATGATCTCCTGAGGATTCATCCTTCTCGCTTCTTTCATCCGCGATATTAGGCAATATTGCTATCTGGATGCTACCATAAGTTAATCCAGAGGTCACATAACTTGGAAAAGAACCAACACGGCTTCCATACGATTCCATCATATCCTTGTCCAAGTCGCGAATTCCTGTATTGCAGGAAAGAGCGTCCGACCATAGTTCGATAAGCCATGATGCATGCCGAAAATATTCACGCGTCCATCAACAAGGGAGCAGAGTTAGAAATTGTGCGATACGCAGCCTGAGCAGATTTGCGCGGGAGATGCTGCTCATTGTTCTGAAGCGTGCAGCTCAGTTCTCCGGGAATCAAGCGGGTAGGGGCATGCGGCAGCATGCCCTTTTTGGGGCGTGAGCACGCTGCCGCGTGCCCCTACATTTTTCGATAAGCAGCGATGGAGGTGCGGGTGTTCAGCTGAGGTTCCTCGTGCGCAATGGCGAATGACGCGCGAGCAGTTCGTAGTGCCTGTCCCTGTGCAGAAGGATGCAGTCGCTTTCGATCGCAACTGCGGCGATAATCAGATCGGCGGTTGGGATTGTCAGCCCGCGTCTCGGCAGGGAGAAACCCAAGTCATATGCACGTTCCCAGACAGGCTGGTTGATGGGCAGCACCTCCAGACTCTCGAGGTTCAGTCTCAGTCCGTTTCGCTCCTCTTCGCTTCGACAGCCCTGCAGCAGCTCGAGGATAATGACTGGCGTTGTGGCCGCTACCCCAGCTCGTACGGTGTTCCTCACATACTCCTTGAGCTCCAGGCCTCCCGCTCTTTTGAAGCTGGCAATCCAGGCAGAGGTGTCGATAAGGACCCGCTCAGGCATCATTGCGCATTTTCTCCAGCTTCTTCGTGGACAGCGTGAAGCCGTCGTAGTTGCCGATCAGCCCGCATAATTCTTCACGGCGCCGTGCGCGCAACAGCTGCTCGAGGGCAATTTGCACCGCCTCCTTTTTCGAACGCGCCCCTGTGGCTGCGACGGCGTCTTCGAGCAGTTTTGCATCGATATCCAGTGTGGTTCTCATAAGAATCTCTATGTTTTTATGCATAAATATAGTGTGATCATGCATATGATTTCAAGGATATTAACGCCTTACAGCATGGTTGTTCTGCTGGATGTGTGGCGTCATGCCTGTTCGAGCCGCCCCCAGAGTGCACTGAAATCGAGATGCTCGTAGCAAGCGGAGATCTGTGAGAATCTGTGCAAATCTGTGTCCGATTATTTTACCTGGCCGATGAGCGTCTTCTGTGTTCATTTGGGATCTTTGGGGTCTTTGAGATCATCGCGGTTTGCTTTATCTGTGAACCAGAAAGACCGATAAGACCGCGAAGGGCAAATGGCGGCGGTGGGATCTGTCCATTGATCTCACTGCAAGAATGCCGTACAATCTTGCAAGATGATTGCCAGAATAGTCGATCTCCCGCAGCGCCGCTCGTGTCTCTTGCTTGGTCCTCGTCAGACCGGTAAGACCACCCTTGTCCGCAGCCTGCTGCCATCGGACGCCTGGGTGCTGGATCTTCTGCATCACGACACGTTTCTCCGCTACGCCAAAGATCCTTCCCAATTCCGGCGCGAGGTGGAAGCGAAGCTGCGGGCCGGAACCACTGTGGTCTTCGTCGACGAGGTGCAGCGAGTCCCGGCGCTTTTGGATGAGATCCACTCCCTGATCGAGTCACACGGTGTGCGATTCATCCTGACTGGATCCAGCGCTCGAAAGCTGAGGCGCAGCGGCACAAATCTGCTCGCGGGCCGCGCCGCCATTCGCCATTTGCACCCGCTCACGTTCCGCGAACAGGGTTCTCGCTTTAACCTGGAGCGAACGCTGCGCTTCGGCAGTCTTCCGGCCGTTGTTACCGGCGATGAGGAAGAAGCGCGGGACCTCCTACAGGCTTATGGACGAACTTATTTGCAGCAGGAAATCCAGGCAGAGGCGCTCGTGAGAAATCTGGGGGGATTCGGCCGCTTCCTTGACATCGCCGCCGCGCAGTGCGGAGAGATCCTGAACTATTCGGCCATTGGAAGGGATGCTGCCCTTCCCACGCGCACAGTCCAGGAATACTATCAGATCCTCGAGGATACCCTGCTTGGTTTCAAGCTGGAGTCATGGCGCAGAAGCCCGCGCGCGCGGCTGGTCGCTCATCCGAGGTTCTACCTTTTCGACACGGGCGTAACCAACGCTGTCAACCAGCGGCTGACCGCGAGCCTCGATCCGCTGGCGCGCGGGCGCCTTTTTGAGCAGTGGGTCGTGCTCGAGACCCTGCGGATTCTGGACTACGCCCATGTGGAGGCGCGGGCTTTCTACTGGAGGACGAACCAGGGTGCCGAAGTGGACATGCTGATCGAACGTCATGGACGGCTGACCTTGGCCGTCGAGATCAAGGCAAAAAAACGTCTGGCCGGCGCCGATTTGACGGGGCTTCGCTCATTCGCGGATACGCATCCGCAGGTGCCGCGCGTGGTGGTTGCCGAGGTTGCGGAGGAGTACCAGGTCGAGGGTTGTCGCATCCTTCCCTACTCATCCTGGCTCAGCCGGCTTCATGATGGGATCCGGTCACGGGATTTCGGCTTTGGATAGACAGGGTGACATTCAAAATCCGGTAACAGGCCACCCATTCCCAAGTTTCCATTGCGATCAACCTAAGCCGTAGTCATTCGGAAGTTGGGAAATGGGCATCGTGTCGCCGAAATTTCGAATGGGGCTATGAATTTGACTCCAGTAAGGACCGCCTGAACGGTCCGGTCTGAGCCAGACGAGCCTTTGCGAATCTTCGTGCCTTTGCGTCTTTGCGGTGGGGTTATAAAAAGCCACCGCAAAGGCGCAAAGACGCCAAGAATCACCAAGGATTCCTTTCAGCTCAGGCTGGGATCGTAAAATCGGTAGTTACTGGAGTCATGTGCATACCCCCAAAATAGAATTGCTTATAAAACTGATCCTGAGGGATTTGCTGGCCACCTCCAGTCTCTTTGAAGCGGTGCGCTTTCCCCACTGGACCTCCTGGAGGTCTTCCTGACCTCTGAAGAATTCCGCCAGAAGTTGCCGATGCTTTGAAAAACCTCTAAGACGTAAAGCCGCCGTGAACAGCAGCGAGTCGGCTCCATACGGCAAAGATCCAAGAGCTGCGCTCGAAATAGCTCATGCAGTAAAGGCGCCGACCCCGGGGATCGTCATGATGGATACCATGCGTCCCAATCGTGACTTAACCAGGTTGCAACGCTCTTGAATTTCAAGGTCGGACAGCTGACCGCTGAAGTGTGTGGATTCAACTCCCGGTCTCGCGGAATAGCCGTGGCAAAACACTTGATTGAACTGAATGGCCTGGCAAAACTCAATTGTGTCATTGAGTTCTTCCACCGTCTCCGAAGGGAAGCCCGCAATGATCGAAGTGACCAACTCCAGCCTGGGATCAATAGCCCTCAGCTCGAGAAGCATGTTTTTGACGGCTGTCATGTCCGCACTCCTGCGCATAAGCTGCAGGATCCGAGGGTTGGCGGATTGAGTGGCGATGTACAGATAAGGGAGCCTTTTTTGGACAGTGAGCAGCTTTATCACTTCATAGCTGGATGGGAGATAGAAGCAGGCAATATCCGTCAAAGATAAGGAGAATTCACCTTCGATCCGCGCAATTCTCCGCAGCAGATCCTCTAGAGACTCATTGCGGTCCAAGCCGTAGCCGCCGGAACAATCACCAAGCAACAGAAACTTTTTGTAACCGCTTGCCAGGCCTCTCTGGAACTCTATGATGACAGCGTCGATTGGCATGCTTCTGAGCTTGCCGACGCTCAGCTTGATGGCACAATAGCTGCAATTGCGCGGGCACCCTTCATGGATCTGGATAACAAACGTGTCCTTGCCGTAGGTCAGGGTTTCGTTACCGTGTGAGAAGGCTTCATAAGGCCTGCCGGGTCTCAATATCTCGTTTAGCGACTCATAGGAACGCGGACCGAATTTGGGCCCTTTAAAGATATTGCCGAGTCTTTCAGGATTTATATTGGGCAAACATCCACACACCAGCACCTGGGCTCCGCTTTTCTTGGCGCGCTGAACCAGCTGCAAGTCACGGATGGCGCTGTCTTCGGTCACGCTGGAAAAAGCGCATGTACTGAATAGGATGAGATCGGCATTTTTACTTATTTGGCTTTCCCCAAGCTCCAGGAACTGGCGCGCCTCCACTTCCTCTACCTCGTACCCATTCCCTATCAGGAAGTTCTTTACCTGATTGAGCTCCAGGTCTCGCCTATTGCAGCTCTTGACAATGATCTGTGCTGTTTTCGCCATATTCTCCTTGGGCGCTCTTCGACGGCCGGCCGGCAAAACCTCTTGTGCGTGTGGACGTTCGCGCTTTGATTTGGCCGAGGCTTAGTGATCCAGAACCCGCTTCTTGAAGCGCTGAGTTTAAGAAAATGGTTCTGATGTGTCAACAGTAAAACCCGGTGGCCGCGACCCTTCTGATCTTGGCTATAATTTTCAGATTCGGTTTTTGAGATCGGCTTTCCGGTGGCAGACAAGGCCTGGCGGGAAAAGCGACGACCGTTCAGCTTCTCTGCCAAAAGGATACGAAAGATGTCGCGGACGGCCTCCTCGTGCCGCAGCACGCATTGAAAGCAATTGCATAAAGACAAACCACCACCTCTTGGTGGTTGGGCACGAGAGAGCGGGCGGTACCTGGGCGATTTTGGGGGCACGGCGCTAATCTCCGCATTTCCCAAGAGATGTGCTCGCAACGCGATTGACCTTTGACAGTGAATTGCTTGATACTAGAATATTGAAACAGTTTAGGTGCGGTATGCCGGTTAAGCGGGAGGTCCAAGAACGGCCGGCACGGTGAACACGGATAGCTTCTGTGAGAGAGTCCGGGACGAGGCGCTGCTCCCACGTGCAGGTTCGAACGGCTGCGAGCCAGTGCCTTATCGGCTGCAATGTCGCCAGCCTTGAGTGGTAGCCGAAGCTATCTTGAACCCTGACGCTCTGGAGCTCGCGCTGAGGGAATTTGTTGGATACGCTGTGAATGCCGGAGAGGGCATCCAGCGGTGGCCGAACTTTTCCGCGGTGCTGTCGTGGTGGTGTCCAGGCCAGGGCAAACCGGCCTCTCTGTCCAGGGGAATGGGCCTTTGGATTAACCGGTCCCGACTGATGTCGCCGCCGAAGAAGCGGGCCAAATGCGAAAGATGCGGGCGTGCAATACTAGTGGTCCGCGGCTGGAGCGGTCGGCTTCAGCGCACGGGCGAACTGTTGGATTCCGTCTTATGCCCGGACGGTTGATATCCGCAGTCCGCTTTCTCCTTGTCGCGCCCGTGCAGCCATTCGTTTTGCAGGAACTTCTATGTTGAAAATACTCCGGTTGTCATTGGGATTGGCAATATTGTCTCAGGGTTTCGCCCAAAGCAGTCTTCCTAGAGTTCTAATGGTGACCTTGTCTGGTGTTCGGACGGACGATATGGCACTATTCTGTCCTTCCTTGGATAGATTTAAAGCAGCTTCGATCTTTTACAGCAATGTTGTGGCAAAAGATTATGAGTTTCATATGCCGGCAGTTATGGCCATAAATTCAGGGATAAACTACGATGATTTTTACATGGGACAGTCAGCTCTAAAGAGCCCATCTATTTTTCAGCTTTTTAGAAAACAGTACAAGCTGCCAGCCAATGCAGTGTGGTCTATTGGTGCCTGGAGCGCGGGAATCGTTCAGTTTGCAGACAAGGACTGGGATGCAAACACCTATCCCGATCAAATCGTGTCATTCCCTGCAGCAAAGGGTTTTGCCCAGAGCATAGAATTTGCAAGGAAAGATCTCGCGGCCATTTTTGAAAAATCGGATTGGGATTTGGCGGAAGCGTATAGCAAGCTTGAAACAAAAGGATGGCCCCACTGGGATAGCTATGAGGATGTGCAATTTGCTTGGTTTATGAAAATTTTATCCACCCACCATCCTTACATCGTTCATTACGTGATGAACGCGCCGGAAAGCGCACATTTCAATACCTGGGCCCATTATGCCATGTCAATAAAGGAGAGCTGTCAGAAACTCGAGACGCTCATTAATTTCATTGACAAGGATTCGTTTTATCACAACATGACATATCTGGTTGTCAGCATTGATCATTCAAGGGATCTCTACTATATGCAACATGATGAGAACTCTAGCACCAGACCGTCACGAGTTTGGATGTTCTGGTTCGGAGTAAAAGGCAAAAAGGGAATTGTTGTGGACAGGGAAGTGACGCACAAAGACATTTTTGCCACAGTGAAATCGCTTTATCAGATTCCAGGGAATTATGGCGACGGCCACATCCTATGGGAAGTCATCGGCAAATGAGATCGCTAATTGCTTTGCTCGGCATTTTGCTGTTTAGCTTAAGAGCATTATCTTCTCAAGTTGGATATGTGTTTAAGGAGGACATATGGGTCGATCCTCCAGGGCAAGAGCAGCATTCCTTCGCGTGGCATCTTTCCATGCTGCCGGTTGATCAAGAGCGACTTTATGAAGATATGCTGGTGTTGAAGACTCAAAAGCTCTCCCTTAGGCAGAGGGATGAGAATCTATGGTCCAAAGACGGCTTGAATGTTACTATAGCGGCAGGGCAGGCCGTTCATGATTTACTAATAGATACCGGTCAATTGCGCGCTCTCAAGAGATGCGCGTCATACGAGTTTGACGCGCGCACCATGAGGGATTATGTTTTCGATGTTCGCCAATGGTTCAAGCATTACAAGCAGGATTCTCTAAATACTCTGACGTATGGTCCATACATTCTTGTGACTAACGGGCAGATGCTTTATTCGCTTGATACCAGAAAAAACCAGATTCTTTGGAGGATCGGGGATGTTAGCGGGAGAGATCACGATCGTTATGTGGTCAGCGCGCCGCCGCATCAGAACAGCGATGATTACGGATGGAGTATATATAAGGATCAGTTGATCGTGTCCATGGATGGAGTGCTTGCGGTTGTGGATATTTCGCATATTGATATTCCGGCGCTTGTCTGGGAAAAATCTATTGCCGGGTATTCAGCGGCGACAACGCCAATCGTCGTCGGTGACAAAATCGTGGTTGGATTGGTTAATTCCAGGATGGAATTCTGGCTGACGGGCTGGGATCATAAAGACGGAGGGCTCGCATGGGCGAGGAGAGTGTGTTTGACGAGCCATTTATCGCCGGCGAGCAGGCTTTATTTTGTTAGCGGTGAGCGATTTACTTTTGTTACCAATCATGGTTTTGCCATATCGGGTGATTCCAGAACAGGAGAGGTCGAGTGGTTGAGGAAGTACGAAAGCCGAAGATACACGCTGTTCGATTATTGGACGGAAAAAGATAAGCTGGGAGATTCGGCTGCGGCGGGTGACGAGGAGCAAGTGTCCGCAGTGGGCGATTATTTGGTGATGAAGCCGAGGGAGTCGTCTCATGTATACCTCATTGGCCAAAAAAATGGTGCGTTGATTAAGGATATTGCGCTGGATGGCGAAAAGGAGCAATTTGTCGGTCTGTACGATGATTGGATGATTTTGCTGCGGACAGGCGATAAGGCTGAAGGCAAAAAAGCAATGGTGGCCAAGAACATATTCAGTGAAAAGCAGCTCAAGGAAGTCGCCTTGGATGTGGGAGGAAGGCTGTGGGGAGTCTATCAAAAGGACAGCAAAATATATTTCAAAATAGCAGGGTCGATTTATGAAGTCGATTTCAAGACGGAGGGTGGTGCGGTAAATGGGAAAATGGCAAGATATTCCTCAGACTCGGGATCGTGGCTAAAATGCGTGAGCAACGAGCAGTTCATCCTGGCGCACGATAATGATCTGGAAACATATTCTTCGTATCAAGCTGCTGATGGAATGAGCCAGAAGGCAGGAACGGCGAAGAGAATAGAGCTCTTTGGGGCCGCACATGCTTCCATGGCGTCTGGCTTTAGCAAAGGGCTGGAAGGTGTGTATAAAAATGGTTTTAAATATCAGGTGCTTGCGGTTGAAAATCGATCGAATCAAAAGCCGCTGGATTTGCTTTTGCTGATTCGAGGAGATCAATTGCTTGGTGTCGATCCGAGTGGTGTCGTGTTGTGGGCGAGAGATATTCAGAGATCATATACGCTATTTGATATGAATAAGTATGTTGAGATTAAAGCAAAAGTATGGAACGATATTCTTCTCGTAAACGATGCTACCAATATTTTGGCTATATCTCCGCAAAGCGGTAAGTTGTTGTGGAGCATCTTCAAACGTGGGAATGACAGGGATCATATGGGGGTTTATGAGGTTGGGGAGGGGATAATCGTTGTCGCGGATAACCGGCTTATTCTGATGGATGGGAAACAAGGTAGCATAATAAAAGAGACTTTGGCGCCGCACAATTTGAGACATGCGGGTGTTGCAGGGGACAGGTTATATACCACTAATTGGGAAAACGATGAGCTGGAATTATGGAGCGCGAATTTGGTGCGGTCAGCGAAAACAATAAAACTGTCCCAATATGATTCTTGCGGTAAGGTCAAGCTGTCTCTGTTGGGAAAATATTATTTGCTTGAAACATGCAGAGGCATGTATGTGTTGGACGGGGAAAATCTTTCGGCGAAAGGCAAATTGTTTTTAGAGAAGGACGGATCTAATGTTAAAAGATATGTGGTGAAAAAGATCGATGATACGCAGATTATTCTTTATTATCCGGGGAGATGTCTGGAAAAATATGAGCTTCAGGCGAGTGGAGAACTGGGAAAAGTCTGGACCTATGAGATGACGACGGCTGCAAAATGGTGGAGTGCATGCGAGGTGATGTGTCAAGATGAAAACATCCCGATAAATATTCTTGATGAAACCATCGTAGTCAACACGATGGTCAACGATCAGCATGCGATCGTTGCGATCAATCAAAACAGTGGAAAGGTTAAGTGGTCAACGAAGTTGGACTTCCGGCGGTCGCTGTTTCTGCAATGGTCGAACATTATTCGCAAGGAGAGGGGTTTTGCTTTTGTGTTTTCAGCCAAACTGGGGCAATCGGGAGCTGGCTACAGTGAGATCGAGTCTCGATATTATGAAGTCGGCAAGGATGATGGAAAAGTATTAAAACAGGAGGCGATTGCATCAATTGCTTATAGAGGTTATTCCAAAATTGATCTTGTAAATGTAAAGGATGACGTGTGTTTTGCGGCAGATGGTTACTTCCTGAATTGTCGAAGAATGGGCGATCATCGGTAAGAGGATAGGATGATTTGTGGCTGGAGGGATTTGGTGCTTGGCGAATCTTTGTGCCTTTGCGCCTTTGCGGTGAGGTTATAAACCACCGCAAAGGCGCAAAGACGCCAAGAATCGCCAAGGATTCCTTTCAGCCCGGCTGGGATCATAACATCGGTAGTTACTGGAGTCATGTGCATACCCCCATAAGGATTATTGCCAGGCTTGCTTGATATCGCCGGCGCACGGCGCGGCGAGATCCTGAACTTTCGGCCATCGGGAGGGATGCTGCCCTTCCCACCCGAACAGCCGAGGAATACTATCAGACCCTTGAAGATACCCTGCTCGGTTTCAAGCTGGAGTCATGGCGCAGAATCCCGCGCGCGGCTGGTTGCTCATCCGAGGTTGTGCTTTGGTCATCGCTGGTGGCGCGACAATGAGGTGGTCATGGAAAAAGCACGGGCGCAACTCCCCGCCGACCTTGGGCCGGGCGAGACGGCAAGGGTCGAGCTGGAAACAATCCCGCCCAAGACTCCTGGAACTTATACCTTAAGGATCGAGCCGGTCTCCAGGAGGCAGTCGCCTGGTTTGCCGACGCTGGCGGATGTAAGGCGGAAGCCGCGGTGAAGGTTTTTCCCTAAAGCCGAGGTTATATAGATCTTAAAAGGAGCTCTCGACGGCAGTTGCCTGCAAACGCCACGGCCAGAACCATCCCGGATTTCCAACCAAGTGCGGCTGTGCTGGTTTCTTCGACCTGGGTACCAGACTCCGTTCTTGATCCCGTCGTCCTCTCCTGCCCGCTGGCTTCTTTCTTTTTTTGCCTTGCACTGTGCGAATATAATTGCTTAAGTGCTTATTGACTTAGCTCCTAATCCAGATCACCCGAGCAAAAAAATGCAAACCGCGAAGACCTCAAAGTCAGTGGAAAGAGGCTGGATATGACCGTGCATCCGCAGGGGGCCTCCGGCTGCACGGTCATATCCAACCTGGGTCTGCCCCTGTTGGTGGCATCGTTCATCAACGGTGCGAGCCGGGAGATCAAGGAGCCTTTGAGGTCTTTGTGGTTTGCATCATTGATTCCGGCTTTGCGGCGTTATGAGCTAAGTCAATAAGCATTATTGCTTATAAAGCCGGAGAGCGAGGGTTAGAGGTATCAGAGCCACGGCGGTAAGGGGACGCTCATAGCCTGCGTGCTTTACGCCGTCGGTTCTGATAGGTGGCCTACACGGATGTCCACGCAAGGATAAAGGTTCAATGGCAAGCAAAAGTCCAGAGAAAAAGGCCATTCTCAGTCACGTCGTCATCGAAACTACCCGCCGCTGCAATCTCAAATGCATTCATTGCAAGGTGTCGCCTGAGAACAACGAGGGAAACTACCAGGCGAGTGAGATGTCTCTAGATGTGTTCGAGAAACTCATTCCAACGCTCCGTGCTTACCGGCCGGTCGTTCAGTTAAGCGGGCATGGCGAGACGCTCCTCCATCCCAAGTTCATGCACATTCTCGAGCAGACTGCTGCCGCGGGCTGCGAGGTCACCTTCCAAACCAATGGCACCCTGCTGACGCCGCGAAAAATCGAGGAAATTATCCGCCTGGGCGTTTCCTCCATCGCCTTCTCCGTGGATGCAGCAAGCGCCGAATTGTTCGAAAAAATCAGAAGAGGGGCGAGTTTCGAAAGAATCATTGGGAACATTGCGGCCGTTGCGGAAGCCAGGGAGAGACTAGGACGTCGGGTCAGGCTCGGCATAGAGTTCGTGGCTATGCGCATGAATATCCATGAATTGCCCGACCTCGTCAGGCTTGCAGCACGGCTAGGCGTTGCCAATATCCAGGTCGCGCACTTATGGGAATACAACCTGACACGTGGTCAGGCGATAACCGAGGACCCGTTGATTCTCCCCTGGATTGATTTGGCAGAAAGGGAAGCGAGGAGTCGCGGAATACACCTGAGGCTTCCATCGAATATTCCGCGCCGAGCCGGCACTGCAGCAGCGATCTCCGAAAGCAAAGAAGATCGGGCTGAGGGTTCTTGTCAGCCGCAAAAGCACGGGAAAGACGGCAGCGCTCGCAAAGGCGCTCTGGCCGGGCTGAGGAAGACATGCACCGAACCCTGGGACTCGCTTCTGGTTCGACCCAACGGAGAGGTCATACCGTGTTGCATGATTCGCGAGCCCTACGGGAATCTTACTATTCAAAGCTTCGAGGAGATCTGGTCGAATGCCAAGTACCGGAAACTCAGGTCTGCCCTGCTGAGCGACAAACCGTTTGATCTGTGCATCAACTGTTCATTTTACGGCTGGGAAACAGTCCCTACAAGGTTATCGGTATCCTTTTTTGGACGCGCCTGGAATGTAATGATTCGTCGCTTGATATCTGCGCCGGCAGAGACCACGAGTTTTTCAGACGGTCAGCTGTTCTGGTTGCTTTGGAGACTGGCCGCTCCGGATGACCTCGCAGCCTTCAACCGCATTCGGCAGGGCAAATCCTCGGTTGCTCTGAGTTGCCTCGAGCTCCTGTATGCCGGCTGCGAGCTGGCCCCTGAAGAGTTTGTCGGCCGTCTTTACAGGCGGGTGCTGGGCCGGGAACCCGATCCCGAGGGATTCGCCGGCCACCTCCAGTCGCTTCGGAACGGCGGCCGTTCCCCGCTGAACCTGGTTGAGACGTTCTTGAGCTCCGAGGAATTTCTACAGAAGTTGCCCCCGCTTTGAGAGAGCGCAGAGGAAAGACAGAAACACGCGGACCTCGCGTGTCTTTTCCCCGACGCGCTTGAATGGCAGGTCACCGACATAGACCCGCACAAACAGTCGCCGAACAAATCCCTTTGCGAAAAGTTGCTCGAGGATGTGCGCAGCGCGACGTGGGACCTAGTGCTGGTGACGGGATCGAAAAGCTTCGCCATTCGCCAGTGGACGAAGATGCCCGCCGCTCATGGGAAGGCTTTTGAAGGGTTGGATTTAAGCGCGGACTGTCCCTATAAACAACTGGTTTCTGCCCCCGAGAGGTCTTACGAAATCGAGAAGTATCAAATCCTGTGGCAAGCCCTGACTGGCGAATCGACTCTTCCGGAGCCCAGGCTTTACGTGAACGAGCCTCAGAAGAAGGTGGCTGAAAAGATCCTCGACTTCACAGGCCTGAGAATCAAGGATTTCTGTCTTTGCTTTCCGGCCGGGACCTAAGAGGTTGCCATCAAGACCTGGCCACTGGATCGATTGCTCAGGCCATTTACCGGATCCTGGACTCGCCTAAATTGCGCGCGAAACTGGTGGTGCTGGGGCGGAACCAGAGCTGCAAGTTATCCTCTCAAAAAACAGCAGAACCAAGCCGCCGGATGTACAGGGAGGCGCGCGAGATCCGGAGCAGGAGGTAGGACGCGGTGGCCCGACGGGACTTACCGGCAACCGTTCACATCTGGCTGCAAACGACCATGCGCGCCGGCAACGTGTGGGCAAATTCCCGCCGGGCAGTATCTTTTTGGTGTAAAATCCCGAGTTGCGAGCTCGATGGGAATTCCGGCAGTGCGTGGAGTTAGCAGAGCACCACAGACAGGAAGGCGGGGAGGTGCCACGCGCAGGATATGCTCCCCAAAAGCGCCTTGTTTCGCCTATCCGCTGTAATTAAAAACAGTTACTGAAAAACCCAAGTGAGGTTTCGCAGAATGAAGCGGCTCGCTTCGGTCGAAGAGTTGCGCTCGCAGCGATTCCGCACGTTTATGGCCTGGATAAATGGTTTCGCGCGCGTCCACGACCTCCGCGTCCATACGGAATGGTCGAAGGTGTGGGAATATCCCTGGACATGGCAGTACCTGCGCGAGCTTTCGTTCCCCCGCCTGAGTATTCTCGACATTGGTTCCGAGATCTCCCCGATGCCGTGGTTTTTCGCATCCCTCGGAGCTAATGTTTTGATGGTCGAAACCGAGCCGGCTCACGAGAAGAAATGGCTGGCGCTGAAGGAACGCAACGGCTTTGAGGTAAGCTGGCATCTGGTCACAGGGCCGGTACTCCCGGTGGCCGGCGAGACTTGCGACCTGGTGACCTCGTACTCGGTGATCGAGCACATCAGCGACAAGGAGACTGCCGTCAACGAAGCCGTCCGCGTGCTCAAGCCCGGGGGACTTCTCTGCCTCACTTTCGATGTCTGCGAACAATCGCGCGGAATGACCTTCCCGGAGTGGAACGGTGTGGCGCTCGATATGGAGGCGTTCGACCGGCTGGTCTGGCGCCGCGGCGACCTCGAACCCCTTGATCCCGCCGCACGCTGGAATGACGAGGATATCGAACCTTTTCTCGAATGGCATCGCAGCATTGCAGCACATCACAATTATGTCGTGGGAGCGGCGATCCTGCGAAAAAAGAAAACCCCAGCTCGGTTCAAAGCACGAACTCCAGGTTCGGTCCGTGTGCATCAGCTTGATACTGGGTTGGGCTCCGGCAACACGGGCGACGATGCCATGTTCATCCCTGCGGTCGAACACATGCCTCCCGAGTTTGATCTCACCACAGAAGTTCACTCGCTGGCCAGGACGAAGACCTTTCCCCAGGGGATACGCTATATCTCCGTAAAAGACCAGGCAGCAGTGAAGGAAAGCATCCGCGAGGCGCATTTGGTTTTATTGATGGGAGACACGCCTGTCATGGACGAATGGGGCCTGCAATGGCCCCTGCTCGCGAACGCTCCGAAGCTCGAGCTCTGCCAAAGGTTGGGGAAGCCTGTTCACGGAGTCGGCGTCGGAGTTGACGGGCTGAGCACTTCGGAAGGGGAGCGCATCTTCCGCGAATTCTATGCCCCTATTGCTTCCTGGTCGGTGCGCTCGGAGCAGTGCAGATGCGCCCTGCAGGAAATGGGGGTTCCCGAGGAAAGGATACACGTCGGCGCCGACTGGGCTTGGCTGCTGCGTAGCCGGATCGACGCGCAGTGGGCCACGGAGTGGCTGCATAGGTGCGGCGCCGCGGACCAGAAGCTGAACATCGGCGTCAATGTTGTCAACGAAATCTGGAGCGTCAACCAGGAGAGGAAAAAAGCCTGGGCGGTCCTGCTCGACCGCTTGATTGAAAAATATAACGCGCAAGTCTTCTTCTTCTGCAACGAGTCGCGCCCCGGGGAGTATTTCGACCGGGCGGCCGCTGAGGAGGTACGGACGGCCATGCGTCATCCATCGTTCATCCTGCCGGACCGGTACTATTTACCCTCGGAGATAATCTCGCTAATCTCAGCCATGCGCATCACGATCAGCCAGCGCTACCACTTCACGCTCTTTTCGGTGCTCGCCGATGTCTACCCGATCTCGATCCAGCGGGGCCAGAAAATGCGCTCCCTGAACGAAGATCTCGGCCTCCCTTTTGTTGGAAACATGACGCGCTTCGAGGAAGACAGGATCGAGAGTGAAATAGAGTCCGCGCTGCGGGAGCCGGAGCCGAAACTGCAGCCGCTGCGGATATCCAGGCAGCGGCTGGAAAACCGTGCCGCCGACAACTTTTCGCTGGTAAGATATGCGCTTGCACGCTGAAAGGGGACGCCGGCGGACGAAAGCATCACGAATGTTTCGGCTTTTCCGAAGCGGTTCAAGTCTACGCACGCCCGCGCTGCTGAGCGGATGGCGCTCATCTGCCGTCTTCAAATGAGGACCATCCTGCCGTCTGCCGGAGAATATACTGGGGAGTATGAAGTCTGATGCCTGACGAGGGGATTTTATCATCTCAGCCTGAAAGAATCTTGCTGCCCCGTTTCGACACGATCGGGGACATAGTTCTTCTCGAGGGCTTCCTGGAGGCGCTTCTGCAGCGCTTTCCCGAGGCGAAAGTGACCCTGCTGGTTCGCCGTGTGTATGCCGACCTTGCTTCCCTTTTCCCGGAAAACCTTGATTGGCTGACCACGGAGATCGATCCGCACAAACAGTCGCCTGATTTATCTCTGTGTGAGAAGCTGCTTGAGGATCTGGGCGGCGCGACGTGGGACCTGGTGCTGATAACGACGCACAATCGCACCTGGGCGGACGACCTGGTAGCCGCGGCCATGACGGGATCGACAAGCCTTGCCATAGGTCAATGGACGAAGATGCCCTCCGCTTATCGGAAAGTTTTCGGGGAGTTGGGTCTGAGTGCGGACTGCCCCCATCAGCGGCTGGTTCCTGTTTCCGAGAGGTCTCACGAGATCGAGAAGTACCATATCCTGTGGCATGCGCTGACTGGTGAATCCGCTCTTCCGGAACCAAAGCTTTATGTAAATGAGCATCAGAAGCTGGTGGCTGAAAAACTCCTCCATTTCACGGGCCTGAAAATCAAGAATTATTGTCTTTGTTTTCCGGCCGGGACTCAGAAAGTTGCCATCAAGACCTGGCCACCGGATCGTTTTGCCGAAATGATCGCCTGGCTGGAGAAGAAGCATGACCTTCCATCATTGGTTGCTGGTCATCGGTCCGAGGCCAGTCGAGTTGAAGAGGTCGTGAGGCTCGCCCAAGAGAGAGGGGCCAGGCCTAAGACATGGCTGGGAAGGGACGGAGAGATCCCTATTTTGGCGGCTCTGGTGGAGGTGGCCAAGTTCTATTTGGGAAACGACACAGGGCCGATGCACATCGCGACCGCCGTGAACACCCCGGTAGCGGCGATATTCGGCGGCGGAACCTGGCCCAGATTTATCCCACGAGGGGATGATTCCGTTGCGATTGTCGGCGAGATGCCCTGCTTCGGCTGCGGCTGGGACTGCATGTTTGAAGATGCGCCATGTATGCGCCTGGTGTCGGTGGAAGACACAAAGCGCGCTGTAAACTCCCTTGACGTTTCCCATGAAGTCGGAAAAGCGAAGAATCACATTATGCCTGCTTCAATGAAGCTGAGTGACGAAACCAAGTGGTACATCGAGAGGGCATCCGAAAATCGCGGGAGGATCGAAGCAGACAGGCGAGAACGGCTGGAGGCCAACTGCGAGCTTGAACGAGAACTCAAGCAAAGCGAAGCAGACCGGGCGGCGCGGCTTGCGGAGATCGAACGACTGGGGAAACAGCTGGCCGAAAGCGAGGCGGCGTGGCTCGCGGAGATGGAGCGGGTGGGGAAACAGCTGGCCGAAAGCGAAGGGGATCGGGCGGCGCGACTCGCGGAGGTGGAGCGGCTGGGGAAACAGCTGGCCGAAAGCGAGGCGGATCGTGCGGCGCGGCTCGCGGAGATGGAGCGGGTGGGGAAACAGCTGGCCGAAAGCGAGGCGGATCGTGCGGCGCGGCTCGCGGAGATGGAGCGGCTGGGGAAACAGCTGTCGGAAAGCGAAGCGGACCGGGCCGCACGGCTGGAAGTGATCCACCGACTGGAGGCGCAGTTGTCGGTCCTCGAAAGCCGCGTTCGCGAACTCGAGGCCGTCCGGAACCATATCATGGTGCGTCTTCTCATCAAGCTCCGCCTGATTCGTGAGCCCAAAATATAAACCGAACAGACCTCCAAGACGTCAAAGGAATCCCTTGGATTCTTTGCGGTCTTGGAGGTCTTCCCGGTTTGGTTTTTGATAGGAGCCGTTTGTCATGAGGATCGGTGTCAACCTCTTCCCGCTCCGTCCTCAAGTCGCGGGCGGGCTCGAGTTCTATGTGCGAAACTTGCTGCCGGAAATGTTCGAGCTTGGGGGGAGCGATCATTTCTACTATCTCATCACGGCGCCTTGGAACGATAAGGAAATTGATTTTGGCCGCGGCCCATACAGAAAGATCTTTATTGACGCTTCTTCCGGGGCGGGAGTCATCGATCGACTGCGCGCACGACTTCGGAGGTCCCACTGGGATATATACAGGTGTGCGATGGAGCTGAATGTCGATGTGTGGTTTTGTCCCATGATGGACCTCAACCCGAGGCACATCGACATCCCCAGCGTGGTGACGGTGCCGGACATCCAGTATGAGTTTTATCCTCAGTTTTTTACCCCAGAGGAACTGCGGCACCGCGAACTGACGGTTAAGCCCTCTTGCCGATTGGCCACAGGTGTCATAACGATCTCGGAATACTCCAAGAAGACCCTCTTGGGGCGTCATGAGTTGGATCCCGGTAAAGTCCATTCCATCTGCCTGGCCGCAGGCCGGGAATACAGCCTCCAGGGGGCTCGAGAGGCGTGGCCATCGGTGGTCCAGCGTTTTGGCCTCAAGGAAGGATATCTGTTTTATCCGGCAAACACCTGGCCTCATAAAAACCACGAGATGCTTCTCACGGCGCTTCAACGGCTGAAGAAGCGTGGCCTCACTCCTGAGCTGGTTCTTACCGGAGCGCAGATTGAGTCAATGGAGCGGATGAAGGAGTTGGCCTCGCAGTTGGGCTGCGAGAGCCAGCTGCATCATCTCGACTACGTGGACCGGCGTTTCTTCCCGGGACTCTACTTTGGAGCAGCTTGCCTTGTCTTCCCTTCGCTCTTCGAGGGCTTCGGAATCCCACTTGTGGAAGCCATGGCCTGTGGCTGTCCGGTGGCATCCAGCAATGTCTGTTCGATACCCGAGGTGGTCGGAGAGGCTGCTGTCCTGTTTGACCCCCGAAGCCCGGACTCCATCGCCGACGCTCTCGAGGCGGTTCTTCGCAATGAGAGCTTGCGGCAGCAGCTTGTCAAGAAGGGTTTGCGCCAGGCCACTCTGTTCAGCTGGGAAAAGGCGGCTAGAGAGACGCTTGCCGTTTTTGAAAAGGTTTGCGGGCAAAGAGTTCCGCGACCCGCGGGCTACATTCCGCCCCAGGACATTGTGGAAGGTTTTTATGCGGACGGTTGGGCGGGCCCGAAGATGCTTATCCGACGAGTGGAATTGTCCCGCTGGCGAACGATGGTACTAGAAGGGGAGACTTCCTGCAACTGCTCTCCTATGCAGATTCGAGTTTGTGCAAATCGTGAAGCCATTGCCGAGCTTCAGATAGCCACCCCGAGCACTTTCAACCAGAAAATCGCGCTGCCGCCGGCCAGCCCAGACTCCCCGCTGGCCGACCTGCAAATCCTGACGAGCGGCCACTTCGTGCCTCGCAAAATCGGGTTGAATGAGGATACCAGGCGCCTCTCTTTCCGTGTTCACAACCTCATGTTGATCGACGCGGTAGGCAACACCATGTCATTTCATGGAAAGCAATAGATGCCCGATTCGAGTCCTCCCGATGTCACGGTAGTGACGCCCTCGTACAACCAGGGGGTCTTCATTGAGGAGACGATTCTCAGCGTCCTGAACCAAACGGGTGTCACTATCGAATACCTGGTCATGGATGGAGGCTCGACTGATAGGACCGTAGAAATCCTGGAAAAACACCGTGGCCGCCTGGAGTTCGTTTCCGAAAAGGACAGGGGCCAGACCGATGCCATCAACAAGGGACTCCGACGCTCACGCGGCCGGATACTCGCCTACCTCAATTCGGACGACACCTACCTGCCTGGCGCGGTGGCCAAGGCCGCGCGGTTTCTCGACAGTCATTCCGAGTTCGCCATGGTTTATGGCGAGGGATACCATGTAGATGTTCAAGCGCGGTTCCTGGAGCGCTACTATACTGAGCCCTTTGACTTTCGCCGGCTTGCGGAAATCTGCTTCATCTGCCAGCCCACCGTTTTCTTTCGCCGGGAGCTCCTATCGACTGTTGGTTACTTTGATGCCAGCCTCCAGTTCTGCATGGATTACGATTACTGGATCCGGGTTGGCAAGCAGTATGCGGTGGGCTATATTCCTGAGTATCTAGCGACCTCGAAGCTTCATTCTGAAGGTAAGTGGTATTTAAATCAGGCTGAATCTCATAGGGAGATAGTGCGCACGGTCCATCGCCATTACGGGCATGTGCCGGTGCGCTGGATAGCTGCCTATGCGCACGCTTACCTGGAAAGGTATCTCTCGCGGGAGGGCAGAGTACGGGATCTGGCTTTCCGCTTTCTGGTGCACGCAATCTTCCTCGGAAAATACGTAACCACAAATCGAGAACTCCCAATCCATGATTTCATGTCACGATTGAAGCGGAGAGACGACGCATAGGGGCACGGATTATGCCGAGTAATAAACCACTGAACTCATACATTAGCTCACGAATGGATGGGGCTTTGGACTGGCAGGGAGAAACGGCTCGGCATAATCAAATGATCGCGGCATTATGTGCAAAATCCACCGCCCGCAGTTTCTTTGGGTGTAAAATCCGTAGCCATGGGCGTTATAGAATCTCCGGAGCGATTCGGGGGGTTAACATAACTACTATAACGCGGGAGCGGGGGTGGCGGCATTTCCGCAACCGCCGCTTATTCGGCCCTATTTGGACATTATGATATGTTTCTGGTTGTGAGCCGAGTCCCTCCGGCCAATTGTGTGCCAGATGAGATTGAGAGAGCATTGAGTGCTACACCGAATGGACGGACGGTTCAGGCGATGTTGGACCTGGATGTGCAGAACCGTAGCCTGGAGAACCGTCATGCTGAATCAGAGACGGATATTGTGGCGCGCCTGGAGAGCATTCATCGGCCTGAACAGTTGTTAGGTGAGGCGGAACGGGATCGGGCGGCGCGACTAGGAGTGATCGAAGCACAAGGCGCGGAGATTGCCTGCTTGGAGATGGAGGCACACTGTTGGTTGGAAGAGAACAAGCGATTGTGGCGGCAAACAGCTGCCTGGAAGCCGAACGGAATAACTTGCAAGCACAGTTGGCCGATTTGCAGCGGCAGCTTGATGCAGTGGAAGCCCACCGCGCGGCGCCGGCAAGACAAATCATAGAACGTCGTACCGAGGTGGAATACCCGCAATCGCGTTGGGATACGTTGTGCTCTGTGCTGCAGAACTTACGCGCTCGCCGGGGCCGCCGGCTGATGCGCTGGCTTGGCCGTTGGGGTTGGCTAGAGCAGGTACTGAACTCATTGTTGCCTGAGGCAGTGACAGAATCTGTCAAGATGATAGAGGAAGACAGTCGAGACGCAACAGTCAAGCCCAGCATCACCTTGAAACGTGTCGCCGTGGATCTGACGCCGGTGTTGCCTGGTGGCGAGAATGGCGGCGCCAGGTTGCTAGCGATACTCCTGGTACGATACTTGGCTCAAATCGCTCCAGACTGTGAGTGGATTCTTCTTACCTCAGACAAGAATCATAATGAACTGGCCGACTTGGACTCTCATAATGTGCGCCGTCTGTGTGTGACGCGGCAGAAGGAAGCATCTGGTGCTCAAGCTCCGAGCCCGACGCCGCTAAAGGCCTGGCTACGTGACAGGTTGGCGGCTATGCTCCCACCATCGGCCATGGCGAGATTAAAGTCAGTCTATCGAAAGATATTTCATCGTCCACACTCCAGCAGCCTGCCTAGGCGGATTGCGGCCGACTTGGTGTTCTGTCCGTTTACTGCACCATTCTTCTTTGATCCAACTGTGCCGATGGTGATTGTGGTGTATGACCTCCAATTTCTCTTTTATCCCCAGTTTTTCAGTGCGGACGAGCGTTATTATAGAGACAAACACTTTAGAGAATCTTGTCATCTGGCCCGCAGGCTCATATGTATATCAGATTATGTGCGCAAGACCGTACTGGAGAACACGGATGTGAGTCCTGAGCGTGTTGTCACGGCCCATATTCGCCTGTTCGACCGATTGCCAACGCCCTCTGAGAGTTCGACCGCGACATTGGAGCGGTTAAAGGTCGAGGTAAATCATTATCTTCTTTACCCTGCCAACTTCTGGTTGCATAAAAACCACGAGATGCTATTGACAGCTTTTGGCCTGTTCCGGGCGCTTCACGCGGAGTCTGACTTGAAGCTGGTGTGTACCGGCGCGCCCGGTGAGCGCATGAAGCGACTGCGGGATGTGGCCGGGCGAATGGGATTGGATGGCTGGGTTGTGTTTGCCGGCTACGTGCCTGATGAAGAACTCGCCGCGCTGTTACAGGGATGTCATGCTGTGATTTTCCCCTCCCTTTATGAAGGGTTCGGTATGCCGGTATTGGAGGCAATGGCTTTTGGCAAGCCGCTATTGTGCAGTAACGTGGCGAGCTTGCCGGAAATTGCTGGTGACGCGGCGTTCTTTTTCGATCCCCGTAAGCCACGAGAGATCACCAGCGCGATCGAGCGGATTGAAAGCGACCCTGAACTGGTGGTGCAATTGGTTCAGCGCGGGTATCAACGCCTAGCCGTTTTCAGTGATCCGGCAGAGATGGCCCGGCAATACTTTCGGGTTTTCTGTGATGCTTGGGCTGATAGGAGCCACTTTCCTCTAGGAATCCATGGTGTGCATCCAGATGGCTGGACGGACGAGCACGTGACGATTACCTATGATGCCTGCACCGAAAAGCGATACCTGGAGATTTCGCTGGCGACCCCGTCTTGGTTGCCGTTTGACCGGGTGTCAGTTCGCTTGTTGCTGAATGGGGTTGACCGGTGTGACTCATATTCGATCAGTCGGAGTCAGTCGTTAACGATTCGCCAGAAGCTCCCGCACCAGGGCGGCTTTTTCGAGCTTTTGGTTGCTCCGACATTCCAGCCTCAGGCGTATGGTATGAGTGACGATGTCCGCGCTTTGGGATGCATTTGCCGAGCGTGTCGAATTACCTCATCGGCTCAAATAATAGAGTTGCTTTCAAGGGAGTCTACAAGCTCATGATACCTAGTATGTCTGTGATCACTCCGTCGTTCAATCAGGGCCGCTTTATCGAGCGTACTATCCAGAGTGTGCTGTCGCAAGACATCTCCGGTCTTGAGTATGTCGTCGTTGATGGGGGAAGCACAGATGACACGGTCTCTATATTGAGACGGTATGAAGACAGGTTGACCTGGGTATCTGAGAGAGATCGAGGGCACTCTGACGCTATCAATAAGGGCATCCGAATGACCTTAGCGCCAGTAGTAGGTTGGCTCAACTCAGATGACGTTTATTACCTTGGCGCTTTGCGAACGGTTCTAGCTTGTTTTGATTTGCGCCCAGAAGTCCAAGTTTTTTATGGGGATGCCTATCACATTGACGAAAATGATGCCATCGTTGAGCATTACCCGACCGAGGAATGGAACTGGGAACGCCTGCAGCAAGTCTGTTTCATCAGTCAGCCGGCTACGTTTCTGCGCAGACAAGTGTTTGATCAATATGGACAACTCGATGTGAGCCTGCGCCAGAGCATGGACTACGAATACTGGCTGCGACTGGGAAAGAACGGCGTTTGTTTCGCCCACATTCCTCAGATTCTGGCGGCGACCCGTTTGCACAAGGACGCATTTACTGTGGCGGCACGGGTTGCTTGTCACAAAGCCATCAATGATCTCACGCGGCGGCATTTGAACAAGACACCTGACAGATGGATATTCAACTACGCTCATGCTGTTGTCGAATCCAAGGGATTTCAACGAAATGATCCCTTTCGTTTCGCTATAGCGGTTTCACTGGTGTCACTTTATGCGTCCCTCAAGTGGAATAGAGCGATTTCGCGCGGTGTGCTTCAAACTACAACCCGCTGGATCAGGGTGAGCGCCCGAACGGCGTTGCGAGAGGCTTTCGCGCGATGAAAATAGGCTTTGATATCAGTCAGACCGGACGCTTGAAAGCCGGCTGTGGTTACTTTGCCGAAGGCCTGATCCGGCACTTGGCCGCCATTGATTCGGAAAACGAGTATATCCTCTATCCGACGTTTGGAGATGTGTATTGGGATCCCGATTGGCGTGCCGCGACTGTTCAGATCAATCGACCCAACTTCCGGCGCGGGTTAGGACATCGCTCTTTCGAGGACATGCGGTCTTTCTGGACCAATCCACCTGCCGATCTCGAATTGCAGCTCGGCCAGGCGGATATTGTCCACTCTAACAACTTCTTCTGCCCTACCGTCCTGAAAAAGGCCAGGTTGGTTTATACGCTTTATGATCTTGGATTCATGGAGTATCCTGAGTCCACTACCGAGGCAAACCGACTCGCGTGTTTTAACGGCGTGTTTTATGCGAGCCTGCATGCTGACTTGGTTGTTGCCATTTCGGAATATAGTCGTCATCACTTTTTGGAGATGTTCCCACACTACCCTTCTGAGGGAGTTGTTGTAGCTTTTCCGGCCAGCAGATTTGCTAGAAACGATGGTTTGGCAAGACCCGTAAATCTTGCTTTTCTTCAGCCTGGTCAATTCTGGTTGAATGTAGGGACGCTGGAGCCGCGCAAGAACCAACGTCGTTTACTGCAGACATATGCGCGACTGAAGGCGCACCTGGGCAAAACCTTTCCATTGCTTTTTGCGGGCGGCAAAGGCTGGCTCGTAGACGATCTGGAAAAGAATATAGATGTCTTGGGTTTGCGACAAGATGTGATTCTGCTGGGTTATGTGGATGACACAGCTCTTCAATGGCTCTATCAGAATTGTTTTGCTTTTATCTATCCTTCTCTATTCGAGGGATTTGGTATGCCCGTACTGGAAGCAATGAGCTTGGGTGCGCCTGTCATTACTTCAAATATAACCGCAATCCCTGAGATCGTTGGCTCAGCGGCATTGCTGGTTGACCCAGTGAACGAAGCAGAGCTGTTTCAGAGCATGCTGCGACTGGCAGAGAGCACGCAGATGCGCGCGATTCTTAGGAATCAAGCTATGCGGCGGGTTGCTGCATTCTCGTGGGAGGCAACGGCAGAGAGAGTGTTGAGGTGTTATCAGGATCTTATGGGATCGAGAGGAGAATAGGCTGCAATGATTGATTTGTTGTCACGTAGGATACTGATGAAGTTGTTTAAGCGCGAATTGTCCCAAATGCGTGATTACAAAATCGCAGAGCGAGTTGATCATGCTCGTCCAGGACTGATCGATGTCTTGTTCGCATATCGCCTTTTGCTAGGACGCTGGCCAGAGTTCGACAGTGTGTCAAAGTACTATGCTCGATCAGGCAATCAAGACCTGCTCACTCTTGTCATGTCCTTTATAAAGTCGCCCGAATTTTAAGTGCGTCTGCCTGAGTCGTCGGGATACGATTTAATAGTCATGACTGAGTTGTCCAACGGACTGAGGATTTTCTTCAATTGGCATGATCGTCAGGCCGTAAGGATTGCTACCGGCATACACGAGCCGACGACTCAGGAAGCAATGCATTTGGTGCTACGCCCAGGAATGAATTGCATAGATGTCGGAGCGCATATCGGGTTGTATACGCTGCTAATGGCCTTAGTCGTTGGTCAGTGCGGAAAGGTATATGCGTTTGAACCTTTTCCAGATACGTACGACCTTTTGGTTAAGAATATAGGAGAGAATCACTTCGAGGATATCGTCTTTCCGTTCAAAGTGGCTTGTCACTACGAGCCTGGAAAGGGTCAGATCTTTAGTCCGTGTGGTGATGATCTTGGCCCTGCGTTTGTCCCCCGTCGCCGAGATGCAGTGGTTACAGCGGGATTGGCGGGTATAGATGTGGAGTTGGCTCGGGTGGACGATTTGGTGCCCGCGCAGGCTGAGATCGGAATTGTCAAAATGGACATCGAGGGAGCAGAGCCGTTCGCCTTGCGCGGCATGGAACGGATCGTGATGCGGGATCGCCCAGTCATTTTCACCGAATTCAATCCTTGCTGTCTGCGGCAAATGAACGAGTCAGACCCAGCCGAATACCTGCGGTGGTTACGAAGTTATGGATACCAGCTATTTGAAGACCGTGACTTTATACAAAAGACAGGGCATGAATTCGCTTGGACGGGAGGTGATGTGACGACTAATCTTGTATGTGTGCCCGACTAGCTGTCCATAGTTCAAGTGCTGGTATATAAATATCGACTAAGGGGTAAGCCAATGGTTCGAGGAGTGGATGCGGACAGCTGTGAGCGTCGAGGGTGTAAAGTTCTGCCCGGGTGGCTTAATGGGCCAATCCACAGGGAGAACATAATGAGGGAAACGCATCAGAGCATGACGCACTCGCAGTGGCATTGCAAGTAGCACCGTGCGTTTGCTTCCCAAGTGTCGCCGCAAGGTGAAGTATGGGGGGATTGGGCCCCAGCGCGGAGCGGTTTTTTATGAGGTGGCGCGAGAGTAAGAATGCCGGATCATTGAAGGGCATTTGCAACCTGATCACGTGCATATGTGCCTGGAGGTACCTCCGAAGGATGGCGTGACTTCGATTATCGGGTTTCTTAGCGGAAGAAGTAGACCACTGTTTCGACCGCGACAGGCGGCTGAGCTATCCGTTGATGACAACGTGTCAAAGCAGTGGTATACAAATCCAAGCAAGCCGCCAAGCAGTCTTGCAAAGGTTTCCATTGGCCGTTTTCCCGGGATTCTTTCTGGCCAGTGGAATGCAAGAGCCTTGATCATTTCGAAATCATCCGAGCCAGCCGGGAGATGAGCGAGCGGCCTGCATCCAAGAGCTCTCGGGATCTGATAGTCTGGCAGAAAGCGGAGCGCAGCCTCTTGGCTAGGATTTAGATAAAGGTGGAGACTAGGCCTTAAATAAGCGAGGTTTTTTCGCGCTCGGGCAACCGCTCATTTTTCAGAGCGCCGCGACATTTCCAGCGATACTGACCATGTTCACCAGAGGGAAAAAGACATATAAAGACAAGCCACTCCGTATCGTCTGGTCTGCGTCGGCTGATTGGGTTTCTTTTCGTTGTGCTCCCTCCTCTCACCCGTCTTTCTTTCAGCGCCGGGGCTGGGTCCACCCTGGCGCTGTGGTCGTTACGTAAACTTAAGTTGCCGTATATGGTTGAACGTTTCCAAAAAGGTCTCCAGATGCCGGCTATAGGTCAATATTGGGCAAATAAGACGGCGACCGGTTGCTACGATCTGACAAGGTATCTGGATGAAGTTCACCAGGAAGCGTTTAAATTCCATCCGCAAAATATCGCGACGTGCCGCGGGCACAAGGGTTACCAGGCCATACCAAGCCTTCAGGTTCCAGGCCAGAGCCGCAATGACCATATAGGCCCAATTCGAAACCAGACCATCCGAAGGCATTCTCAGCGCGTTGACTCCGCTCTTCAGCTGACCAATGACGTTTTCCTGGTTACAGTGGTCATTGGCGAAAAGAACGATTTCCTGCATAGTCATCTGACGATGGTTGGTGATATAGAAAAAATACCTCACGTCATCGAACAACCGGCGTTCCCCCTTTTCGATGGTGAGGTTTTTCCGAACGACAACCATCCGATAGATCTTCTTGCAGTGCGTCGGACGATAGTCGAACTCGGCAACTTGCTCGCTCTGCAGGCGGATATTCTTGAACTCTCTTTCTTTGACAACCTGCTCCTTAATGTTTTCCGGACGGCGCCGTTCTTCGGTCTTGACGTCGTAGCGCGCAGGCCGGTGGAGCGGCTTCCAGTTGCTCTCCGGCAGCGCATCGGCCAGCTCAACGAGGTTCGTCTTGGCGTCATAACCGAAAACAAAACCGGCTCTCTCGTCCCAGCGGTCGAAATTGTGGGTCAGAGAAGAATCGGTGTCGCCCCGGAGCCGGACCTTCTTGAACACGGGGGCTGCAAGATCGATCGCCCGGTCCATCCATTCGGCGGCTCCATCCGCAGAGGGGCGGTCGCCCGGCCGGTTTACCAAATAGAGCACCTCGTTGGTGTTGGCAAGGGTCACGATCAGCGGCGCGTACCCCCAGATCCCGTTATAGGCAATGTCCATTCCTTCCTTGCATTCACCAGTTGTCCCGGCGACCGTTCCATCCACGTCAATGATGGCTTCTTTCCGGAAGGAATCATCCTGCAATGCCCACACTTTCATTCTGGCTTCGTTGATCGTTTCCTGCAGTGCGAAGATCCAGACCTCATCGAAGCGACGAAGGAAATCCCCGGCCGTCGTCGGATCTGGAACCCTTTCGGCACCAAGCCCGTTCATGTAGGTCTCGTCGTTGCGCAACCGCTCGATGTTTTCAAGACACGTCCTGCCGGTGAGAACGTTGTAGGCAATGTTCAGCACATGATCCGATTCCCAGTAAGGCACGTGGCACTTGAGCAGGATGATGTTATTGTTGATCGCCCTGTCCAATCCCAACTTGCACACCAGTTTGTGCAGGGCACCGATACCCCCGCAACCGATGGCCCGGGTTCTCTCTGCAATCTGATATTGGATGTTGGAGTCTTTGAACATAGCTTCGGGCTGATCTTCGAACTGCTTCCGTACCAAACGGGCTTCAAGATTTTGCTTGTCTCTGAGGTAGATTTTGTGGTCTCTTTTGTTCACCTGGAATGTGCTCCTATTGATTGTCTTAGATATGTGCAAATTCCTATTACAATCAATAACGACGCACATTCCAGGTTGTTTCATCCTTTTTGGCTAAAAAACTACGCTGCTTTAAGGACTAGGAGATGAGAACAAGCTTGATATTCAGCGTGGTAGGCCTATGCCTGCTGAATTTGTTTATTGTCGCTTGCAGTCCGAAGTCGGATGCTCTTTCGGGTGAATGGAATGGAGGAGATTGGGGCACTGTGACAATTCAGGGTAAGACGCGTGCCTATAGCAATACCAACGGGACTGGACCCGGCAAGATGGAGTTTAAGAACACTCGTGACCGCACTTATGAAGGTACCTGGGGCGAGTCGGAGAAACGCCACGGCACAATGCGATTTACGATTTCCGAAGATGGCAAGACCATCGGCGGAAATTGGAAGGCGGACGAGCACTGTGAAATCAACCCAGGCAACCAGGGCACCATTCTCTGGCAGAGGAAGCAGTGAGTTTGATGTCACTGCTTAGGGACTGGCCTGGAAGCGGGAAGATATACGTGAGAGGTTTTGGATTTCGACAACAGCTCTCAGCGGTTTCACGGTAATCTTTAAGAGAATTGACGAGATCAAGATCCTATAATCGCGCCCTAATTGCTGTTGCTCCCTGCAGTGAGTTTGGTGGTTCTAACCTGAAATAACAGTGAAATCGTGCATTTGTAAAATAATACGACGAGGATCCTAATCGAATGGATGTGCAAGCAAAGCTTGTTTGCGATTATTTGGCGCGACACTCGTTCTTAGGGCTGCAGCAACGGATATTATGAGAGCGGGTGACTGCCTATGATCGTTACCACCAACCTTGAGGACAATTCACCTAAAAAGAGGTCATTCAACAAAGACGCGGAAAAAGGCAATTGCGCGCACCTGATGTACTGGATACTTGAGCGCATGAGTTGCTGGGCCCGGTTGTTTTGGCCCGTCTCCCTGGCGATTGGTTTGATGTTGCCACGATTGGCATCCGCCCACTTTGGGCTATTAGATGATGGTGTAACTTTAGCTGGTTCCGCAGCCATCATTAACGACCACATGAGATTTATTTTCACTTTGGGGGGGCAGTCGGGCCGATTTTCCCCAATCATCCTGCTCTTCTATGCACTCGTTTACTGGGTTGGTGGATATTCCGCGTTCTTTTTCTTCTGCGTCAACACTCTCATTCTGGCTGCGATTGCCGTCGGCCTGATATGGCTTATTCATTCCCTAACCGGCAGTAAGATCCAGGCATGGATTACATCCCTCCTGTTTGTATTTTCGGGACCCGTCGTTGAAAGCTTCTACACGGTAACCAAAGGTGAGCCTTTGCAGGTCATCTGGATTCTCGCCTCATTTGTGCTGTTGAGGGCGTACGGACGAATTGGCGGAAAGAGGTTGCGCGCACTTGCATTTATGGGAATCCTGACAGCGCTGTTTCTTGCCATGTCGACAAAGGAGACGGGAGTCGTAATCATGCCGATCAGCCTGGCGTGGTTCCTTACAGGTTTATGGTGGAAGAGGCGAAACCGTGAACAGGTGGAGCTCCGAAGCAGGTTCGCCTACATGCTGGCTGCACTCATAGCCGGAATTGCCTTCTTTGCCTTGCGGGCTCATTATGTCTCCGAGGCTCTCACCGGAGGAACCTACACGCAATCCTATCGCTTTGAGTGGGGGAGCATGGCAGTCTCCGCTTCAAGGTGGTTTGGCTGGCTAAGCCGGGACTTTCCATATTTGTTACCCATTCTCGTATTTCTAACGGTGGCCCTTTTCCACAAGAAAATCAACCAGCGTTGGATTCTGAGCGATTGCACCATCTGGATGCTGGCTTGGATTGTGGTCTTTCTTCCTTGGCCCAGCAGCCTCGATTACTACTTCTTGCCCTTTGCGCTAGGTTCTGCTCTTTTTTGCGGCTCGGCAATCACGCAGATGTTGGCTTTGGTGAATTCCACGGACACGGCAGGATGGCTTCGGGTGACTGCGAAGAGCTGCCTCACAATAGGCGTGGCGCTGATCTGCGTTACTATATCGAACAATGTGACTAACCTTCGTCTGCAGCTTGCTTATGACGAAGCCAACGCCGACATCGTCGACTTTCTTGCCAAGCTACCGCCAAACAGCCGTATTGTGGCGAATATACCTCAAAGCTCCGAGTACTTTTTCGAACTCGGGTTGCACTTGTCGTCATTGAAGCAACGGCCCGACTTAAAGCTGGAGCCTTGCCAGGGACCAGCCTGCCTATCAGCTGAAGGGAAACACAGCTTTTATATCCTCATACCGGAATTCGACAATCAGCTCCTGCCTTCGGTAAGGATCGGACTGGATGAGGCTACGGTCAAAGCATGGAACCAAGCCGTGATTCAGGTGCTTGGCACAAAGCCGGAGGTGGTTTACAGAACAGAACGTCATGTTCAGCTGCTCGATTTTGGACTTCATCGCTATGTTTGTTTGCTTTCGCAACGTGCGATCGGACTTTTTTGCAACTATCCCCGACACTTTGTCGAAGCCGGTGTTTGTCGATACGGGTGGAAGGTGTATCGCATCAGCGAGAGCACTGCCTCCTCGAACCATCTATCGCTGGCCAAGGTAAAGGTCTGGGGTGCAGCGGATCTGGCATTGGGGAAACGGGCGGCGCAATCCAGCACCGCACTCGGAGCTACAGCGGATCGAGCCGTGGACGGCAACACCAGTGGCAACTGGGGAGACGGTTCGCTAACGCATACCAACGCTGAAGCTCAGCCCTGGTGGCAAGTTGACTTGCAGACCGTACAGTCAATTCAGACAATTCAGGTCTGGAACCGCACGGATTGTTGCAGCGATCGGCTTAGCGCGTTCTATGTCTTTGTCTCAGATGTTCCGTTTGCATCGTCGGACTTGACAACAACGCTGAATCAGAGCGGGGTATCGGGTTTTTACACATCCGGACAAGGCGGGTCTCCAACAACGGTAACTGTGAATCGAACGGGTCGTTATGTACGGATACAGTTAACAGGCTCGAACTATCTCTCCCTGGCTGAGGTACAGGTCTGGTCCTCTTCATCCGGGCAGACGGATCTGGCCTCAGGGAAACGGGCCACGCAATCCAGCACGGTGCTAGGAGCAACAGCGGATCGAGCCGTGGACGGCAACACCAGCGGCAACTGGGGAGACGGTTCGCTAACGCATACCAACGCTGAAGCTCAGCCCTGGTGGCAAGTTGACCTGCAGACCGTGCAATCAATTCAGACAATTCAGGTCTGGAACCGGACGGATTGTTGCAGCGATCGGCTTAGCGCGTTCTATGTCTTTGTCTCAGATGTTCCGTTTGCATCATCGGACTTGACAACAACGCTGAATCAGAGCGGGGTATCGGGTTTTTACACATCCGGACAAGGCGGGTCTCCAACAACGACAACTGTGAGTCGGACGGGCCGTTATGTACGGATACAGTTAACAGGCTCGAACTATCTCTCGCTGGCCGAAGTGCAGATCTGGAGCCCTGGCAACTGACGGGAAGGATCGGTCTCGCAGAGCAGCTAAGAGGTTCAATCCTGATTCCACATTGACTTGCAGAGACTGTACTCAATTCCAGCAATTTAGGATTTGGGGCCCCGCAGAGATTAACGACGATTTTCCACGAGCATGCCCTGCTGGCGTAGCACTCCATTCCTGTGACAAATTCATGCCGTTAAAACAGAACACGGTGCGTTGTACGCCCTCAGTTACGCGCGGGGAACAGGTCCCGTCCGGCGGTCGAGACCTACTTCACCTCGCAGATGCGGCCCAGGACTGGGCATTAAAGTGGGCGCCTGCGGCCCGACGCTCGCTCTTGCCGCGCCTAACTGAGGGATTACGGTGCGTTGCGGTTTGAGCTTACGCCGTGGAAAAACCCGCGATACAGATGCGCGTGAACCAAACACACGCCGAGCGACGTTTTGGACAATTCTGTTGTAGTGGGAAAAAGTGCGAGGACAATACTCCATAACGGCTTGAGCCTATGCCGTATTTCGGATACGCACGGCTATACCCTGAAGGCGTATGGTGACTGATTATGAGTGTTTCGGCCAACCTTGAGGACAAATCTCCTAAGGAGCCGTCATGCGGCCATGATACAGAGCAATTCAATGATGGGCGCCTGATGTACTGGATGCGTGAGCGGCTGATTTGTTGGTCACGGTTGTATTGGCCTGTCCTTGCGGTGATTGGTTTTATGTTGCCCAGATTGGTGTCCGCCCTCTTCGGATTATTGGATGATGGAGTGACCTTGGCTGGTTCCAGAGCCATCATTCACGATCGCCTGGGATTGATTTTCACTCTGGGGGGCAGTCGGGCCGATTTTCCCCGATGATTCTGCTCTTCTATGCGCTCGTTTACTGGATCGGCGGAAATTCCGCGTTCTTCTTCTCCGTAAACGCATTTATTCTGGCTGGAATTGCCGGTGGCCTGATCTGGCTCATTTATACCTTAACCAGCAGTAAGATCCAGGCATGGATTACGTGTCTCCTGTTTGTGTTTTCTGGACCCGTTGTCGAAAACTTCTATACAGTAACCAACGGCGAACCGCTGCAAGTCGCCTGGATTCTCGCCTCCTTCGGGCTGTTGATCGTGTATAGCCGAAGTTGCCCTAGGTGGCGGCGGAGAACAGCTTTCGTGGGAATGCTGACAGCGGCGTTCCTCGCCATCTCAACAAAGGAGACGGGAGTCGTAATCGTGCCGATTAGCGTGGCCTGGTTTCTTACCGGCTTTTTGTGGAAGCGGCGCATGCGTGAGGCGGCGAATCGCCGAGGCAGATTTGCCTATATGCTTGCGGCACTGGTGGCTGTGATTGTTTTCTTTGCGTTGCGGGCACGTTATATTTCCGAGCCTCTCACGGGGGGAACCTACACCCGATCTTATCGCTTGGACTGGCGGAGCCTGGCAATCTGCGCTTCACGATGGTTTGTCTGGCTGTGCCACGACTTCCATATCTGCTACGCATTTTCGTGTTCGTAATCGTGGCCCTTTTCCACAAGAGACGGCGCCAGCGTTGGATTTTAGTCGATTGCAGCATCTGGATGCTGGGTTGGATTGCGGTGTTTCTCCCATGGCACAGCAGTCTCGACTATTACCTTTTGCCCTTCACGCTAGGCTGTGCTGTTTTTGCAGCTCAGCAATGACGCAGATGTTGGCATTTCTTAATTCCACCGCCGCATCAGGATGGCTTCGAGTAACTGCAAAAGGCGGCCTCTTGACTTGTCTGGTGCTGGTCTGCGTTTCTATAGTGAACAATGTGACAAACCTTCGTTTGCAGCTTGCGGTTGACGATGCCAATGCCGAAATCGTCCATTTCCTTGCCGAGCTGCCACCAAATACTCGAGTTGCGGTGAATATTCCCCAAAATTCCGAATACCTCTTCGAACTTGGCTTACACTTGTCGTCAATGAAAATGAGGCCCGACCTGATGTTGGAGCCCTGCCAGGGATCAGCCTGCCTGCCGGGTGAAGGGAAGCATAGCTTTTATCTTGTTATGCCTGAATTGGACAATCAGCTCCTGCCCTCGGTCAGGATCGGAGTAGATAAGAGTACAGTGACGGCTCGGAATCATGCCTTGACCCGGGTTTTTGGCGCACAGACGCAGGCGGTCTATAAAACGGAACGTAAGATTCAGTTGCTCGATTTCGGATTTCATCGCTTCATTTGCCTGCTTGCGCCAGGTGCGGGGGGCTTTGTTGTAGCTATCCAAGGCACATTGTCGAAGCGCGAGTCTGCCCCTATGGGTGGAAGGTATTTCGCGTTAGCGGGAGCCCTGCTTCCGGGGTTGCCTCGATTGGCTCACGATAGCTTACGGAAGGAACCTCTTAACCAAACGGTAAGCTTCCCAGTTTAGCCTCGGCGATAAAATCACACCGGATGCCAGCTGCGCAATCCAAAAGAAGATATCGCCCATGGACACTTCCAATCGAAGAGACCTCCAGGCCCACCAGCGAACGGCGAATTGTTTGCGTACCATCAGCCTGTACCTCGAGAACGATCCACCGCCCTTGTGCCATCTCATTCGAGTCACCAAGTTTGGAATGTTCGCCAGCTTGCCCTCCTGACCCATCAAAAACCACAGAGCCAGGTCATCGACGGGCCAGTAACTCTGCTTGTATCCTCCCACTCTGTCCCATATCTCCCTTCGATACATCACACAGGGATCACCGAAGGGGCTTACTTTCATCCAACGACTCCTGAGCGTGGCATCGTCCAGCGGATAGCTAATCCTGCCGAATTCTTCTCCGCGTTCATTCATGAGTGCCATCTGACCGCCGACCACAACGACCTCCGGATTCGCGTCAAGAAAGGCTACCTGTTGAGCAAGACGATCTTCGAGCATTTCATCATCCTGGTTGAGTCGAGCGATGTAACTTCCAGATGCGACCTTGCTGATCGCATAATTCATAGCGATGTCCATCCCACGATTTTGCTCGAATCGGTGCACAAGAATTTTCCCAGGATATCGTTTGGCACAATCTTCCAAAATGGAATGACTTCCATCGGTACTTCCATCATCGATGGTGACAACTTCGTAGTCAGTAAAGGTACTTCGCAGAATGCTGCAGATAGCCGATTCCAGGTATCCTCTACCGTTGTAAACAGGAAGCAAAACGGATACGTAGGGAACGGCCATCGAGAACTCTCCTTGCTTGCTGCGCTTCTGCATCAAGTGGCAGTTATCTCACTTTTGAGACAAGCCTGAATCGCCATTTACGCCCAAACATATCTCTATACCTGACGAAAGCCAACCTGCAATCGTACATGAAAATCGAAAGTGCGAGGCTCTGTCCCCTCAAAGTCGATTCACCGCAATCTTGGCAATGGTAATAGGCTCTTTCCAGGCTGAGCGGACTGAGAACACGCTGCAAACTCTTCCGCCCCCGCCCCGCATCGTGCGCTGGCCGCCCGCATACCACGGTAACTGGTTGCCAGCATAGTCGCCGGTGTCGGTGTCCAATCACCGTTCTACTGCCTTCCCAGCCAGACCCAGGGTCTGTGGGGAGCGGCAGTTTCCAAAGCTTCGAAATCCAGTCCCGCGACCGCCTGCTGACCTAGGAATCATTCGACTTCAGCGAAGATCTCAAGCGAGAGGACCGCTTGGAGCTCCCTTTTTGGACCTCCGATCCGGAGGCCTCGCCTGGAGCCTCGAGCAGTTGGTCGGCCCATTGCTCGCAAGCTCGCCAATAGTTCTCGACGATGTTTCGGAACTCTTGCCCAGCTGCAATCTGTTGATGCGCCATATTGGCCTGTTCTGGGCTAAGAAACCGCGACTGCGTCTTACGTGCGACGACACGAGTGAGGCTGTAGTACGGTCCATGCCGAGCCTCCAGATCAGCGGCGCAAGCACAACCTGCCTTGCTGCATTTGACGAAGCGTTCGGATACCGAACCTCGGCGCATGGGTTTGGGCCGAGCCAACGAGACGGATACTTGACGAACGGAGGAGGGAACTTCGATTGGTTTGGTCATCGATATATCTTACGGCTCATATAGTTGTAAGATCAAGAGAAAATCTCCTGATTTGCGCAAGAAGAATCGCGCGCCCGTGCCACAATGTGCGCTTGGTAGTTCTTGACATCTGGCCATTTTAGGCGTACGCATCGTTTCGTAATTTCATGCGATAAATCAAATCGCCTATCCGTCTGGGATGGCAAAATGCAGAGAGCCCCTCTGACAATTCATGCAATAAGGCACATTGGTTTTGCAATTCAGGGGTGCCTTCTCCAACAACAGCCCTCGCAAACTCCACACGAGCCAACCCGCGCCGCCCTGACAGGTGGGGAGATTTTCGAAGTTCTCACCACAAGAGAAATCACAAGGAGGGTTTCATGAAAGCGATGTTACGTAATCTGGCAGTTCTGGGGGCGATCGGCGTTGCCTGTACGGCAGGCGCCTCAGCGGGGATTCAGCAACCGAATTCGACTAACGGCGCGCGCTCGGAACAGGTTGCAGTTGCCGACGCGGTAATCACGCCGGCCATGTCGGACGCGATCAACGCCCACGCCGCCAAGGCAAACCGCATCGCCCAGCAGATTCGCGAGACTGCGGGCGGCATGAACGATGCCAGCTACACAAACCTCAGTCTGGCGCTGTTGGGCGCCTCCGAAGCCGGGCTCGATGCGGCCGCCTCGGCCCAGTCTTACAAGATGGCGATGACCGCGATCCGCTCCGCGGATGAGACTAGCGCGCGGGGTGCAAGGCCGCGGGGTGTAAGGCCGGAGGGTGTAAAGCCCGCGGACTTCCAGCCCGAAGCGCTCGGCATCGCGAATACTGAATTCGTCTTCTACCCGATAGTGCCGTGCCGGCTTCTCGATACCCGAGCAAACGGGATCATGATAACGCCGTGGGTTCCCTATCCAGTCGACTTCGACGGCGGCAATGCAGGCAACGCCGCAGGCTGCACTTACAGTGGTGTAGCTGCACAACTCGACGGCTCACTTTCGGGATTGACCCGTGCCGCATTGGCTATCAACCTTACCGTCACTGGGTCCTCGGTGGGGGGCTGGATCGCGGCCCGTCCAGTCGGATCAACCAACCTCACCAGTAACCAGAATTTCAACGCCGGTCAGGACCTGGCCAACCTGGTGATCGTGCAGAATGCAGGCACAACTGCCGATTTCGAGCTGATCGCGAGCCAGGCGACGCATGCAGTTGTCGACGTGCTCGGCGTTTTTGCGCCGCCTTTGGCGTCCCCGCTGGATTGCGTCTACGTGAGCCTTGCAGGAACTGGCACGGGAAATGTCGCGAATAACAGCGAGTACGACTTTGCAAATTCAGCGGCTTGTTCAGCGGGATACACAGCGGTCAGCATCCACTGCGAATACTCTGGGGCTTCCCCGGCAGGACTTGCCCTGACACAAATCGGCCCTGGCCTCGGCGGCGGCGGCTATTTTGCTTGCATTTGGCGCAATCAAACGGGCGGGGCGCTTGACGGCAGCAGATTTAACACCCATACGCGGTGCTGTCGGATACCGGGTAGGTAGTTCTTCACGGGACGCTGAGCTAGCGGCAGTTTCCGGATTATGCGAGGTCCATTCCACAAGTAGAGGGGGGCGCTGTCAGTGCAAAGATATACCTTTGCCTGTATCGGCCGTTTCCGGCAGCGTGCCCGTTTAGGTTCTCCGCAACCAGCAGTGCCTCCCCCCTCACAAACCGGAGCGTGCAGATTGCTGCACTTGGGTTCCTCAAACATAACTCCCCGATCACGACCCAGAGGCCCAGGAGCGAGCAATACGAGAGCGTAGCAGCGGATTTAGCAAAAGAAGATGTTCACACTCATCCCTGTTCAGGATCTTCCCACGGGTCCGCCGATTGAGCCATTTCTTCCAGATCTTGCGAACGGATCGAAAGAACGGCCACAAACTCGGGTAGTTCGTCGGGCGCCCGTAGTAATGGTAGTGGCCCCGCAGCTTCCGGTTGAGTGCTTCTTGCTGCGCCGCGCCCGGCGGTAGATGTACCGGGCTTACCGCTTACGAAGAATCTCCTTCGGGGCCTAATGGTCTCAATGGTCGGCGATGCTGCGGACGGCTGACCCTGGATTATTCCTTCGAGAGGACCGCTTGGAGCTCCCCTTTTGGACCTCCGATCCGGAGGCCTCGCCTGGAGCCTCGAACAGTCGGTCGGCCCATTGCTCGCAAGCTCGCCAATAGTTCTCGACGGTCTTTCGGAACTCTTGCCCAGCTGCAATCTGTTGATGCGCCATATTGGCCTGTTCTGGGCTAAGAAACCGCGACTGCATCTTACCTGCGACGACACGAGTGAGGCTGTAGTACGGTCCATGCCGAGCCTCCAGATCAGCGGCGCAAGCACAACCTGCCTTGCTGCATTTGACGAAGCGTTCGGATACCGAACCTCGGCGCATGGGTTTGGGCCGAGCCAACGAGACGGATACTTGACGAACGGAGGAGGGAACTTCGATTGGTTTGGTCATCGATATATCTTACGGCTCATATAGTTGTAAGATCAAGAGAAAATCTCCTGATTTGCGCAAGAAGAATCGCGCACCCGTGCCACAATCTGCGCTTTCAACTGGTATACTTTTTTGATAAAAGTAGGAGTCTCCTGGTGCCTGTTCGCAGGGGGCAGGTTGGCGACTGTGATATACTCCCTTGCATTTCATTGCCGGATCCGAGAGCGAGGAGCCTCCGTTCCAGTGCGGGGGCGATGATTTCGTAGCCTCATCGTCCTTCCGGTGAAGGCAAGAGTTGAGGTGTGGCTAACGGCTCGGCAGGAGGGGATTGATGATGGGTTCGCCCTTTGTTACGGTTGTGGCTCCAGCATTCAATGAAAGCGCGAATCTTCGAGCCCTATATTATCGGATTCGAGACGTATTGGAGGCGTCAAATTACTTGTTTGAGGTAGTGATAGTGGACAACGGCAGCACCGATGACTCTCTTGCAATTCTCAAGGGCCTGCATCGGATCGACCCGCGCTTGAAGTATGTAAGTCTATCTCGTAATTTTGGGCATCAGGGAGGCCTGATAGCGGGTTTGGAGCACGGTATGGGGGATATAGTGATTTCCATGGATGCGGATTTGCAGCATCCCCCTGAGCTGATCCCGGAATTGATAGCCCGCTGGCAGGAGGGCTTTGACGTAGTTCACACGACCAAACGGCGTGATATGGCTTCCGGACCCATGCGCCGGTGGCTCGGAGAGGCCTTTTATGGCCTGCTCGGGCGATTGTCGGGCATGGATATGGCTGCCAGTAGATCTGATTTCAGGCTGTATAGCCGTCGTGTCCTGGACATGCTCTGCAGCCTTCCCGAGCGCCAGAAGTTCATACGGGGCCTCGTTTGCTGGCTCGGCTTCAATCAGACTGCCGTTGAGTACGATCTTGCTCCCAGACTGCATGGGGAGTCGAAGTTTCGTTACCGGCATCTGTTTTCGCTGGCCTTTGAGGCGATTCTGTCCTTCTCCATCGTCCCGCTGAGAATCTTGTCAGCGCTAGGGCTCTCTCTCTCGCTTCTGTCGATTCTTTATGCTTTGTACCTTGCGGCGGCGGGGATATATGCTCTCAAGAGCGGCAACTATCAGCATCTCCCTCCCGGCTGGGCCACAATCGCAGTGTCCATCATTTTCTTTGGAGGGATTCAACTCCTGAGTATGGGCCTCATCGGTGAGTATTTAGGTCGGGTCTACGATGAGACAAAGCGGAGGCCCATTTATGTAGTCCGAGAAGCTGTTACCACGTCTTCGCTGAAGGAAGCAGATTTTGGAGAGGGAAGGCTGGTCAGCAAAAGTGGTACGCAATAATGGAAGATCGTTTAGTCGATCTATCGGATCTGACTGTCGCGATTCTGTGTGGCGGACGCGGAACACGCCTACACCCCTGGACGGAGAGCATTCCGAAGGCCCTGGTTCCGCTCAATGATCGGCCCATCCTGGACTACATATTGGAGTTCTATCGGCGGCACGGAATACGACGATTCATCTTCTGCATCGGTTATCTGGGTGACAAAATCCGACAGCGCTACGAAGGGTCGGCAAAAGACTTTAGCATTGAGTTTTCTGATTCCGGTGAAAAAGCCAGCATGCTGGAGCGTATCGTCGCGGTGCGCGATGCCGAGCAGCCGCGCCTCATGGTTTCCTACGGTGATACATTTACCAGCCTGGATCTGCACGGAATGGTCAGAACTCATTTTCAGAGGCGGGCTCTGGCGACAATCGTGGTTGCGCCGATTCAGAACCCTTTTGGCCTCATCACCTTCAATCCTGAGGGATGGGTCACCTCGTTTCGCGAGAAGCCTGTCCTTCACTATTACATCGGTCATTTCATATTCGAGCGGGAGACGTACAAGTTGATCTCACCCGAGATGCTGGGCCAGCCCGAGGGGCACGGTCTTGTGAGCCTTTTTTCCCGTCTCCTGGAGGAGCGCAAGCTGGCGAGCTTCGAACATCAGGGTGTCCAGATTACTTTCAATACTGAGTCTGAGCGGCGCAAAGCAGAAGAAGATCTCGGGAAGTTTTACACATTTTCAGAGGGATCATGGCAGAGCTAAAGGGGCGTCGCGTCCTGGTCACCGGGGCCGGGGGATTTATTCCTTCACATCTTGTCCGGCGGTTGGTGGGTGTCGGCACAGAGGTTTTTGCACTGGTTAAATACAACAGTATTTTCGACAACATCCGGCTGGTCGGTGTTTGGGAGCAGATTCACCCCATCGAAGCCGATATCCGAAATCTGGATTCTCTACGGCAGCTGAAGAGCATCCGGCCTGAGGTGGTTTATCACCTCGCTGCCTACAACCATGTCGGAGACAGTTTTCTTCATGTCAACGAAGCGCTCGACTGCAATGCGAAGGGAACAGCCAACGTCCTGGAATCATGCGAAGGCTACGAAAGGTTTATATACATCTCGACCTCTGAGGTCTACGGGAAACAGGAGACAGTCCCTTTTGTTGAAACCCTGTGCCCGAATCCTATTTCGCCCTATGCGGTAGGAAAATACAGCGGCGAATTATACTGCAGAATGCAGACGCAAATGGCGAATCGGCGCATCGTCGTCGTACGTCCTTTTAATGCATTTGGACCGTATCAGAGCCCACGGGCCGTAATCGCCGAGCTAATGCTGGATTGTCTTTCCGGAAAGCCCATTCGCACAACGGAAGGCAAACAGACGCGCGATTTCAACTTCGTCGAAAACCTGGTGGACGGGTTCATTTTGGCAGGGGAGCGGGAGGAAGCAATCGGCAGGATTATGAATATCGGTTCGGGTGAGGAGATTTCAATTCGCGAGCTTGTGCACAAGGTTCACAAGGCCTGCGGATCAAGCTCCGAGCTCCAGATCGGAGCATTGCCCTACAGGCCTACGGAGATTTGGCGGATGTTTGCGGACAGGTCTCTCGCCGCCCGGCTGATCGGCTGGGCGCCGAAGATCAGCTTCACGGAGGGTCTTCGGAGGACAGCGTCCTGGTACCGAAGTTTCAGGGAGGAGTTTCAGAATCCCCGTTCACCCCTTTTTCGGCTGAGCGCTGGATGATTATGAGCCAAGAGTGGGATTCCTCAGGGCTTCGAGTCGCGGTGACCGGCGCCGATGGCTTCCTGGGGCGGGAAGTCGTGGCCGCCCTGCGAGCGCACAATGCCGTCCCCGTCCTGCTGTCAGAGGACGTCCGTAACCCTCTCTTACTGGACACGCAGGTTGATGTCGTTTGCCACCTTGCCGGGATGGTAGGGGAGTTCTTTGCTCGTGATCCGGCCGAAGGAACGCGTGTCAACGTGATCGGCACTCTCAATGCCTTAGAATTATGCCGGCGTTCTCGTGCCCGCCTGGTATTGGCATCGAGCTGCGCTGTTTACCAACCGTTCCGCGGAGCGGTAAAGGAAATCGATCCAGTGGGTCCAATCGAGAGTTACGGGCTCAGTAAGCACATGGCCGAACTGCTGTGCTGTGCCCAGGCCCAGTTTGCAGGGGTTTCAACTGTTATACTTCGCATTTTTAATCCTTATGGCCCTGGGCAGTCGCAGGGATTTCTGATTCCCTACCTCTGCCGCATGGTTCGTGCGGGAGAAATCTTGCGGCTAAGACATCCCGATTCAATTCGGGATTTCATCTATGTCCAGGACTTGGCCGAAGCTGTCCGACGAGCGTGTCTATTGGACGGGCAACTGACGATCTTGAATATCGGAAGCGGTGTGCCGTCGCGCGTGATCGAAACGGTTGAGATCATTTCCAGACTTACCGGCGGTCGGGCGAAGTGGGAACAGGCTCCGGGCACACAAGAGGATCGATACGGCGGAATGTGGGCTGATATCTCTGCCGCCAAGTCAAAGCTGAACTGGAGTCCGAGCATCTGCTTGGAAAAGGGTCTGCAGCTGGCCATGAACGGTTTACTGAAAATGATCAATTCTTCGTCTCTGGAAGGAGATGACCTCAGAACGGCTGCCTCCACGAAAGCTGAGGCGCCAAATCCCTTGAATTAAGCGTCAGCACGCCATGGCCGGTCCACAATTCTTTGAGGAGAATAGGACAATGAACGAGATCGATTCGCATAATGCCAACAGGGGTATACTGTGCTCTATAAAAAGATCAATCACTTATTTGATTCTTGGAGGGTTTTTCGTGTCTCTCTGGGCTTGCGGCCAGAAGGAATCCTCCTCGGGACCTGGAAAAGAGGCTCCAGGGAAGCCGGCAGCTGAGCCCGCGTCGTTGCCCCCCGCCGGACCGTCACTGACCGACTTTGCATGCGCACTTTCGACAGGGAGCATTCCCAGTGAGATGAAAGTCGGATCGGTGACAAAGGTTGAAGTAAGCGTAACAAACAAGTCGTCTGCCAAGTGGTTCGCTTTCCTCTCTGGCCGATCCGGTATCAATGCGGTAAACATTGCATATCGATGGTTTAAAGACGGCAAGCAGGTTATAGAAGGCGATCGGGCAATGCTCCAGGCAGATCTTAACCCGGGAGCGTCAGCTAAAGTCGAGCTGGGAATCACGGCACCGAATACCCCAGGCAGTTACGTTCTGCAGATTGAACCAGTCCAGGAGGCAGTGCACTGGTTTACCGAAGTCGGCGGCTGCAAGGTCAGCGTTCCAGTGCGCGTGCTGCCCTGAACCGTTTGTGGTGGAGATTCCAGTGAAAGGGGAAGATAGCGCAACGGCTGGCACCCAGGGAAGCGACTATACTCAGAGATTAATCAAAATCCAGAACATCTGGTACAAGCGCTTTATCGATGTTCAACTGCCCTATCGTTGGAATCTGCAGCGACTGCAACCCGGCTTGACTCTTGATATCGGTTGTGGAATCGGACGGAACCTGCTCAACTTGAGAGGTCAGGGTGTCGGAATTGACCACAATGACGAGTCCGTTCAAATTGCTCGGCAGCGCGGATTAACGGCGTTTACGCCGGAGCAGTTCCAGGTCTCATCTTTCAATCAGCCCGAAAAATTCGATTCCCTATTGCTCTCTCACGTGGCTGAGCATATGACGCAGAACGAAGTCGTGGCTTTGCTGGCATCGTACCTGCATCTCCTGAAACAAGGAGGCAAAGTCATTATTTTCACGCCTCAGGAAGCCGGCCACAGAAGCGATCCGACACACGTTGAGTTCATGGATTTAAAGAAGCTGCGTGAAATCGCGGTTCAACTGGGACTTTCAATCTTGAAGGAATATTCCTTTCCCTTTCCGCGATTTCTAGGCCGTTTCTTTCTCTATAACGAATTCATCTCTGTGAGCTGCAAAAAGTGAGTTTTTTTACGCCGGCGTTACATTTTAAGTAAATTGGCAATACCTCACGATCACATCTTCGGAAACCTGACTTGCGGCTTCTCCGATCGCAATGAGGCTGCGAATGACCGCGTGGACTGTTTCGCGATCGGAATCAAAGTCGAGAAACTGCATGCCCGCAGTTTATTGTTTGATTGCTTCGATTGCGAAGAGAATATCCCAGAGCCGAAACTCGCAATTTCTAGGCGGCACGAACGGCCTCGTGCATTATGCGCTCCCTCAACTCTCGGTGAAGGGCCTGATCAACATCGTCTCGACTGGTTCGAGGAACTGAAGGCGAAGGCGCCGGCCGGGAAGCGTTGTGATTCAGCGCGCGACATCGGCCGAGCACCGTGCATCGCCCCGCTCGATGGGCTGGCGCTGCCTGCGCGTCGGCACCTTCGTGTCAACCCATCCTTGACGAT